>ERZ773103.3018-NODE-3018-length-14413-cov-15.753169_pt1 | contig 14413 bp, 10 predicted proteins | sample MGYA00511118_ERZ773103 | MGnify/ENA primary metagenome ERZ773103 (study PRJEB29015, sample SAMEA2737821) | human gut metagenome | biome: human gut; feature: human-associated habitat; material: faeces | place: China | collected 2012 ... | reverse complement strand
TGCGCAGCAGCTCCAGCGCGGTGAAAATGCCGGCAGGGCCGGCGCCTACGATGATAAGGTCATACATGGATAGGGGCTCTCTCCTTTAAAAATAACTCGCGATCCTTCGCGCGGGAAACAAAATAAGGACAAACGGAGCTTGTAGGGGCGGATTCTATATCCGCCCGTGCCCGCTTGCTGATGGCACGGCGCTGCGGGCGCATATAGAATGCGCCCCTACGGTGTCACGGAACGGTTATTCACCGTCCTCCGACACATCCTTGCTCTCGGCGTCGTACACCACAGGGCCGTCGCTGCCAACATCGCGCTCGGCGGCTTCGGCCTCGTCCAGGGCGTCGCCGATGGCACCCAAGGCCGCATTGGCGGCGGCAGAGGCCATGCGGTCCAGTGTGCGCAGCTCCATGGCGGCGTAGAGAATGCAGCCTAAATTCAGCGCACCTTCGGCGATCAGCAGGATGCCGCAGAGCATGACGGCGCTGACCGCCGCATCAAACGGGTGCAGCACCAGCAGTACGCCCAGGGCAACGGATACGATGCTGAACAGCAGCAGCAGCCACCATTTCTGCCCCTTGCGCTTGGCAAGGTCAATGGCGGTACCGATGCGGCTCAGGCCGTCAACGACGATGAAGATGCCGAACACAACGGGCAGAAAGCTGGTCACTACCTGCGGCTTTGCCAGCGTGAAGATACCCAGCCCCGCCGTGATGACACCGCCCACCAGCATGAACGGCGCGGTAAAGCCGGTGCCGCGGATGCGGGCATACTGGATCAGGCAGACAATGCCGGTGACAAGCACCACAACACCAAAAATGTTGCAGATCCAGAGCAGACTGGTCTCGGGCATGATGAGCAGCAGCATACCGATGACGATATACGCGACGCTCAACAGCAGCATTCCGTTTTTGACATAGCGCAGCATAGTGAAAGGCTCCTTTTTACTTGTCGGCTTCCTGCATAGCCCTGGCGGCGGCCACGATCAGGTCGGCGCAGGCCTCGCGGCCCAGGGTCGCATTCAGGCACAGATCGTAGTTCTTGGCCTCGCCCCAGCGGTTTTCGGTGTAATAGTTGTAGTAGCTTGCACGGGCGCGGTCATGCTTGGCCAGCTGGGTCTCCCACAGGCGGTCCGGCATGTCCTTGGCGTCGGGGCGGCTCTTGGCAAACTGGATGCGGGTCTCCAGCGGCGCGTAGACGAAGGTGCGCAGCACGTTGGGGCGCTCACGCAGGACGTAGTCACCGCAGCGGCCCAGAATGACGCAGGGGCCCTCGGCGGCCAGCTCCTTGATGACGTTGCTCTGCAAAATGTAGACCTGGTCAGCCAGGGGCATCGTGTTGCCCATCATGTACAGGCTGTAGATCAGGCTGCCGCTGCGCTGGTTCTCGCTGGCGGCAATGGCCTCCTCGGTCAGACCGCTCTTTTTGGCGGCAAGGGTGATCAGCTCCTTGTTATATAAGGGAATACCCAGCTTGTCGGCAACAGCCTGTGCGATCTCGCTGCCGCCGGATGCGTACTCACGCGCCATAGTGATGACCATAGGTTCCTTCATACTGATACACCTCACAATATTTTATGTAGTATGCGCAAAAAAGCATACTATTCTGCTTATATTATAACCTGATTTTGTGGAAAACGCAAGAAAAAATTGCTGGAAAGGCGCAGTGCGGGAGGGGCTTTCGCGCCTTGCCGCCAGCGTTCGTCCCCACAAAAACTGCCCGCGGCAGAACACCGCGGGCAGGGAAAACAGAATGTAAAATTTTATTCGGTCACTTCGCCGGAAATCTCCTTGATCGCGGACACGGTTGCGGCGAGATTCTGCATGTCGCTGGGCACGATCAGCTTGGTGGCCTTGCCGTCAGCGACCTTCTCCATGGCCTCCATGCTGCGCAGGGCCAGATAGTTGTGGTTGGGGTTCGCCTCGTTGATCATGCGGATGGCATCGGCCTGTGCCTTCTGGACGGTCAGCAGGGCTTCGGCTTCGCCCTCGGCCTCGCGGATGCGCTGCTGCTTCACGGCCTCGGCACGCAGGATGGCGGACTCCTTCTCGCCCTCGGCGCGGGTGATGGCAGCCTGCTTTTCGCCCTCGGCCAGCAGGATGGAGGCGCGCTTCTCGCGGTCCGCCTTCATCTGTTTCTCCATGGCCTGGCGGATCTCCACCGGCGGCTCGATGTTTTTCAGCTCGACGCGGTTGACCTTGATGCCCCAGCGGTCCGTGGCCTCGTCAAGGCTGGCGGTGATCTTCGTGTTGATGAGGTCGCGGCTCGTCAGGGTCTCGTCGAGCGTCATCGAGCCGATGATGTCACGCAGCGTCGTGGCGGACAGGTTCTCGATGGCCTGGATCGGGCGGTTCACGCCGTAGGCGTACATCTTGGCGTCAAACACCTGAAAGAAAACGACGGTGTCGATCATCATCGTGACGTTGTCGCGGGTGATGACGGGCTGCGGCGGGAAGTCGGCGGCCTCCTCCTTCAGCGAGACCTTGCGGGAGATGCGCTCGACAAACGGCGTACGGATGTGCAGGCCCGCGCCCCAGGTATCCTTGTAGACGCCGAGCCACTCGGTGACATAGGCGTTGGACTGCGGCACAATAACGATGCAGCGCACCAAAACTACCAGAATAATGATGAGCAGGATGGCAAAGACTAACAGCATTTGGGGGTCCTCCTTTTTCCTTTGTGATTTAAACCGCAGCCGCGTCAGCGGTCACGGGAGCGACAATAAGGATCGCACCGTCCACGGCCACGACCTTGCAGCGGGTGCCCTGCGGGAGTGTGACCTCGGCGCGGGCCTGCCAGTCCAGACCGTCCACGCGGACCCGGCCCGGAAGGCCGGGCTCAATGTCCACAAGCACAACGCCCTGCTTGCCGATGGTCAGCGGCGAGCCGTTCGTGACAGGGGCACGGTGCGCGCCGCGCCGACTGATGAGCCGGGGCAGCATCAGGCCGAGCGTAATGGCCGATATAACGGCAAAAACAAGCATCTGCCAGCCAAAGCCGACATCAAAAAAGCTGACCAGCATGGCCGCGGCAGCGCCCACCGCAAACCAGACCGAGACAAGCGCCGTTGTGGCGGCCTCGACCATGATGAACGCCACGACGGCAACCAGCCATAAAATCGTATCAAACCACATGGAAATCTCCTTTCAGGGACAGAAAGCGGCTTTGTGACCACTTTAACATTATGACGGTATTCTGTCAAGATTGCCGAAGAAATTTTACAAAACTACAGGAAAAGTGCAAAGGATTGCAGCCCTCATTCGAGCGGCTTTGCAGGGAGGGGTCTTGCCCCCTCCGCGGGGCGTCGGGGACACCGCCCCTTACAGCACCGACGCGCCCGGCAGGCGGGTACTGACGAAGAATTTCACGAAAAACATCGGTTTTACGTAAATTATTGTAATTTCCAATCGTACGGCTCTTTACCTTTTGAAAAAAAGTGGTATAACAGAAGCAAGTAAGATGAACAAAGTATGCGCTGTAAACAGTGTACCACAAAACAGGAGGAGCGACAATGAAAAATCGTTTTGACCGCACACCCCACACGATGAAGGACTGGCTGCTGCTGGCGGCGGGCGCCGCGGCGGTGTTTGCCGCGGCAGACTGGCTGCCGGGCGTGCTGCGCGGGGCCGGGGCGTTTCTCGGGCTGCTGGCACCGTTTGGCTGGGGGCTGCTGCTGGCCTATGTACTGGACATACCCACGCGCTTTTTTGCGCAAAAGCTCTTTGGCGGCAGGCGCGGCGGGGCGATGGCCGTCAGCTATGCGCTGTTCTTCGGTGCGCTGGCGCTGCTGGCGGCGCTCATCGTCCCGCAGCTCGTGCAGAGCGTGACGACCTTTGCCGGGCGGCTCGGCGCGTATGAGGAGACCATCCGCGGCCTGCTGGTCTGGGTGCAAAATACGTTCGGCATCGATACGGCCACGGCGGAACAGCTTGTGCAGATGGTGGGCACGGCACTGCAAAATTGGTTCGGCGGTTTGTCCCGCAGTGCGGCGCGTGCGGCGGCGGATTTCGTCTCCGGCGCGGCGGGGGCTGCGGGCAACGCCGTGGTGGCACTGGCCGCCAGCATCTACCTGCTCTCCGGCAAGGAGGCGCTGCTCCGCGCGGTCCGGGCGTGTCTGCATGCGGCGCTGCCACCGCGTGCCGCGGGCAGTGTGCTGGAAATCTGCCGTCTTGCCAACAAAATTTTCAGCGGCTACATCGGCGGGCAGCTGGTGGACGCCCTGCTCGTGGGCGGGGAAACATTTGCGCTGATGTCGATCTTCGGGCTGGAATACGCGCCGCTGCTGGCCGTGCTGGTCGGCGTGACAAACATTGTCCCGGTGCTGGGGCCGTTCCTCGGGGCGGTGCCGGGGCTCATCATCCTGCTGCTGGAATTGCCCTGGAAGGCGGCAGAATTTGCCATCATTATTTTTGTGGTCCAGCAGGTGGACGGCAACTTTATTGCGCCGCGCATTCTGGGTGGGGCCACCGGCCTGCCGGGGCTGGGCGTGCTGTTGGCCATCGTGGTGGGCGGGGCGTGGTTCGGCATCCCGGGTATGGTGCTGGGCGTGCCGACGCTGGCCGTGCTGGCGGCGCTGCTCAAACAGGCTGTCGGGGCAGGGCTGACGGCCCGCGGCCTGGATGAAAACGGTGAGCCGCGCCGGAATTTACCAGGCGGGCCGCAAGAAAATTAACAAGTTATTCCTTGCAATACAGGCGTGCATAGCGTACAATACTCTTGTAAAATGATGTAAAAGGAGCGGAGCATTTGAAAGAGGAACATATCTGGACCAAAAAGCCGGAAACGATGCTGGACTGGTTCTGCGTGGTCGGGGCCTGTATTGCGCTGTATCTGGCTTTGAACAATCTGGGGTACTTTCTGGGGAAAATCGGTGTGTTTATCGGCATCGTGTCGCCGTTTGCGGGCGGCATAGTCATTGCCTATGTGCTTGACCCGATGGTCAAGTTCTTCTACACAAAGCTGTTTAAAGAGAAGAAAAAGACGCGCGGATTCGCGATCCTTCTGGCGTATCTGGTGGCAATTCTGCTGCTTGTGCTGCTGGCATGGCTGGTCATCCCGCAGATCGTGGACAGCATCGCCATGCTGTTTACGAACTTCCCAAGCTACATACACAGCGTACAGGATATGCTGGGCATGGTTCAGGAGCGCTTCGGCGTTGACCTGTCGTCGGCCACAAAAGTGCTGGACGATTCCGAGGCGATGGTCAAGGAAATCTACAGCATGGCCAGCGCCGCCATGCCGCAGATCGTGGCCAGCATCGGCAGCGTGGCATCGAACTTTGTGGCGATCTTTACCTCGATTGCGGCCAGCATCTATATGCTGGCGGACAAGGAGCATCTGCTCCATCAGCTGCGCACGCTGGCGCACGCCTTCCTGCCGGAAAAGGCTGCGGAAAACACGCTGCGCATCTGCCATTATGCCAACGTGAATTTCACGGGCTTCTTTGTGGGCAAGATCATTGACTCGGCCATCATCGGCGTTATCACGTTTGTGGCAATGGCGATCCTGCGGCTCGATTTTGCACTGCTCATCAGTGTGTTTATCGGCATCACGAATATTATCCCGGTATTTGGCCCCTTCATCGGTGCGATCCCCAGCATCTTCATTCTGCTGTTGGTTGACCCGATCCAGGCGGTCATCTTCGGCGTGCTGATTCTGGTCATCCAGCAGCTGGACGGCAACTTCATCGGCCCGAAGATCCTGGGCTCGTCCATCGGCATCTCTGCCTTGTGGATCCTGTTTTCCATCGTGGTCGGCGGCGACCTGTTCGGTCTTGTGGGCATGGTCGTCGGTGTGCCGCTCTTTGCGACCTTCTACGGCCTGGCGCGGGAATTTGTGCACTATATGCTGGACAAGCGCGGGCTGGACAGTGAGGGAAACCACGTTGGTGAAGTGGTGGAGGATGAGGAGAACGTGTTTGAGTGATGCAAGGGGGGAACGGGCGGTGTAATGCACGCCCGGCAAAGCCCCTCCGGCCATCGCCGGCGCTCGGCCCACCTCCCCTGGGAGGGGAGGCTTTAGACGCGGGCGAAGCCGCCTGAGGGACTCTGCCCGTTTACGGCTGCCCGGCACTTGGGCCCCTCTGTCCTTTCTTTGTAAAGAGAGGACCAAAGAAATTTCAGCGTCTTACCCCAAAAGCAAAGCACCTGTTTACTGCTTTTTACCGCAGCAAACAGGTGCTTATTTTTTATGGCTTTGTCTGTGGCTGATTCTGTGCGCCCGGCAGCAGGGTCACCACATCCCGCAGCAGTACCAGCGGGCTTTCGCCCTTCTGCACGCGCAGGCTGAAATAGGGTCGGCCCAGTGCATTGTACAGCACCCGATGCGGGAACTTTTCCATGACCTCGCCCAGCTGCTTTGGCCCGACGATGTCACTATACAAAATCAGCTGGTCGCCGCGCTGGACGATCTCCGCAATGCCGACGCGGGCTGCTGTCACGCGCACGAGGGAGACGTCCACCAGCCCCTGCACGCTCTTGGGCGGGCTGCCATAGCGGTCGATCAGCTCGTCGAGCACGTCCTCGGCGTCGCTCGTCGTCTCGATGGCCGCAATGCGCTTGTATGCCTCGATGCGCCCGGCAGCGTCCGGGATATATTCCTCCGGCAGGAATGCGTCCACGGTGATGTCCACCAGGCAGTCGCTCTTGTCGGGGGCGGGGGCCTCGCCGCGGGCCGCGGCAATGGCCTGACCCAGCATCTTCACGTACAAATCGTAGCCGACGGCCTCCATGTGGCCGTGCTGGCTGTGGCCCAAAAGACTGCCTGCACCGCGGATCTGCAAGTCGCGCATTGCAATGCGGAAGCCCGACCCGAACGACGTGAACTCCCGGATGGCCGAAAGCCGCTTGGCCGCAATCTCGGTCAGCACCTTATCGCGTGTGAACGTAAAATACGCATACGCCTTGCGGGAGCTGCGTCCCACGCGCCCGCGGATCTGGTACAGCTGGCTCAATCCCATGCGGTCCGCATTTTCAATAATCAGCGTGTTGCAGTTGCGCACGTCCACGCCGGTCTCAATTAAGGTGGTGCAGACAAGGATGTCGATCTCGTTGTCCAGCAATTGCTGCCACACCGACGAAATCTGTTCCTCGGTCATCTTGCCGTGGGCAATGCCGATACGCGCCCCGGGCACGAGCTTGCCCACCCGCGCGGCGCATTCCTCAATGTTGTCCACGCGGTTGTGCAGGTAGTATACCTGCCCGCCGCGGGCCAGCTCCTTGCGGATGGCCTCGGACACGATGCCCTCGTCGTACTCGAGCACATAGGTTTCAATCGGCTGGCGCTCAAACGGCGGCTGCTCAATTGTGCTCATATCGCGGATGCCCGACAGCGCCATGTTCAGCGTGCGGGGGATCGGCGTGGCCGACAGCGTCAGCATATCGACGCCGATGAAGCTCTCTTTGAGCTTTTCCTTGTGCTTGACGCCGAACCGCTGCTCCTCGTCGATGATGACAAGGCCCAGGTCCTTGAATTTCACATCGCCGGACAGCAGCCGGTGCGTGCCGACTACAATGTCCACGGTGCCGTCCTTCAGCCCGCGCAGCGTCTCCTTCTGCTCCTTGGCGGTGCGGTAGCGGGACAAAAGCCCGATGCGGATGGGGAAGGACTCCATGCGGGTCAGCGCGGTGTTGAAGTGCTGCCACGCCAGAATCGTCGTGGGAGCCAGGATCGCGCACTGCTTGCCGCCCATCACGCATTTGAACGCGGCGCGCAGTGCGACCTCGGTCTTGCCGACGCCGACGTCACCGCAGAGCAGCCGATCCATCGGCCACGGCTCCTCCATATCGTGCTTGATGTCTGCCGCGCAGGTCAGCTGGTCGGGCGTTTCCTCATAGGCAAAGCGCTGTTCAAAATCACCCTGCCAGGTGTCGTCGGCGGGGAAGGCGTAGCCGTGCGCCTGCTTGCGGCGGGCGTACAGCTCGATCAGCTCCTTCGCCATCTGCTCCGTCGCAGCCTTGACCTTCTTGCGGGTCTTGGCCCAATCGCTGCCGCCCAGGCGGCTCAGCTTCACGTTGTCGCTGTCGCCCGGCGCAGTGTAGCGGGACAAAAGGTCCAGCTGGGTGACAGGCACGTACAGCACGTCCTTTTTGTCGTACTCGATGCGCAGATAGTCCTTTGTGACGCCCTGCACGGCCATCCGCTGGATGCCCGCGTACCGCCCGATGCCGTGGTTCTGGTGGACGACCAGATCACCCACCGAGATTTCGCTCAGGCTGTTCAGCGCGTCCTTATTGCGCTTTTTCTTCTTCTGTGCGCCGCTCACGCCGAAGGCGCGGGCCGTAAACATGGCGTACTTCGCAAACGGCAGGCTGCACCCGGCGGAAAGCTGTCCCGGCAGGATCTGCACCAACCCGGCGCTCGGCTCCGCCGCCGCGTCCGTCGTGACGTTCAGCCCTTTGGTGCGCAGGTCGGCGGCCAGACCTGCCGCCGCACGAGGCGTGCCGGCCATGACCGTGACCGCCGTGCCGCCGCTGCAAAGCGGCTGGATGTCCTCCAGCAGCGCCGCGACCTCGCCGCCCCAGGCGGGCAGCGTGTGGGCGGGTGCGTTGACGATGGTTTTCAGCGGCACATCGGGCATGCTGCGGGCAAAGTTCTCGGCGCAGAGCGTGCGGTGCGCGGCGCACTGCGCCCAGAGCCAGCCGCTCTCGGCGTAGAGCTTATCCAGCCCTGCCGCCAGCACGCCGTCCTCCAGCAGGGCGGAAAGCTCCTCGCCCCGGCGGAACGCGGTGGCGCGCTCGGCCTCCCGCAGGGAGGCCGGCTCCTCCAGGATCAGCAGCGGATCGTCAAAGTAGTCTAAAATCGTCGCGGGCTCGGGATAGCGCAGCGTGAGATATTTGTCCATGTTGACGGGCATCGCGCCGCCGTCCAGCTGTGCCAGGTCCGCAGCGGTGCAGGTCTCTAAGGCGGTGCGCCGCCTGCCGCGGGCCTTTTTGATATAGGAGCGGATCTTCTCCGCTGCGTCGGCGGGCTGACCGAACAGTATCTCCCGCGCGGGGGAGACGTAGATTTTTTCAATCGGCTCGTCGCGGCGCTGGGTCGCCAGATCGAAGGTGTGCATCGTGTCGATCTCGTCGCCCCAGAACTCCATGCGGGCGGGCTGCTTCATGTCGGGCGCGTAGATGTCCGCAATGTCGCCGCGGATCGAAAACTGACCCGGGCCGTCCACCTGGTCGCGCCGCGTATAGCCTGCGCCGTATAAAAGCGCGGTCAGCTCGGCGCGGGGCAGTGTGTCGCCGGGGCGCAGGCTGCGGGTGTTCGCGCAGAAATCCGCCCGCGGCGTCGTGTATTGGGTCAGGCCCTCGTCGGGCACGCAGACGGCCTGCAGCCGCCCGCCGACGAGGTCGCCCAGCACGGCCAGACGGCGGTATTCGTACTCGCGGCCCGTGCCCTCGATGGGGCGCAGCACATAGTCGCGGGCAGGGAACACTGCCGCCGCCACGCCCAGCGCGTTCAGGTCGCCCGCAAACCGGGTCGCCTCGGCCTCGCCGGGCGTCACGATGCAGAGCGGTTTGTCGAGGGCCTTCGCCAGCGCGGCATAGACCATCGCCCGGCCCGACCCCGGTATGCCAAATAAGGCGCAAGCCCCCGGACCCCCGAGCGCCTGCGCCAGTCTTGCGTATTCGTCTGTTTTGGTGAAAAGTGCGTTGAACATAAAAGAACCCATTGTATAAAGCAAACGTAGGGCGGGGTGACCTCACCCCGCCGCGGCGGCCTGAGGTCAGGCCGCCCTACGTCTGACCGAAAATTGGCTTCTTGCTTATCAGCCGTTCAAGAACTCCGTCTTGAGCCAGCCGTAGGTGCCGTTGTAGTTCACAACGACCCAGCTGCCGTCCTCATTGGTGCCCAGCGCGGTCACGCCGGTGGAGGCAGGCACCTGACCGATCTTGTCATAGTCGGTGCCGGGGCCGCCGCGCATGTTCAGGTTGTTGCCGTCGGTCACGGTGTAGGTCGGCTGCTCACCCTCATTATAATAGGTGGTGGGCTGCACGCTCAGGCCCTCGTACTCGGGCACGGGCGTGGGCTCCGGCGTCGGCTCGGGGGTGGCCTCGGGTTCGGCGGGTGCCTCCTCGGCAGGGGTGCTCTCTGCGGTAAAGTTGTCGGCGGTGGGATCGTCAACGCCCTCTACGGGGGCACTGCTGCTGATGGTATCGCCGGAGGCAGGCTGGCTGCCGCCGGTTTTGCCGTCAAGGGTGCCGCTCAGCAGCAGGACACTGAAAATGATGCAGGCGACGAGCGCTACAGCGCAGAGCACCAGACGGGTCATTGCTTTTTTACGGATTTCACTCATGATTCACGTCCCCTTAGTGGTTGAACTTGTTCTGGGCGTACTGCAGATTGTCGTCCATCAGCAGCTTGCAGGCTTCCTCAATGTCCGGGTAGCGGTCCGTCATGGCCTTGCGGTCTGCGGCAGGCAGCTTGCCCAGCACCCAGGCGGCCAGGTCGTACTGCGGGTTCGGTTTGGCGCCGATGCCGATGCGGATACGGCTGAAATGGTCGGTGCCCAGGCTGGCAATGATGCTTTTCAGCCCGTTGTGCCCGCCGGCAGAGCCGTGGGGCCGGATGCGCAGATGTCCCGGCTCCTGGGTGATGTCATCGCACAGCACAATGATGTGGTCTGCCGGGATCTTGTAAAAGTTGGCGGCGGGGGCAATGCTCTGGCCGCTCAGGTTCATGTAGGTCAGCGGCTTGAGCAGCACGACCTTGTGGCCGTTCACCTGTGCCGTGCCGTACAGGCCCTGCCATTTGGCTTTGGCAATGTCGCACTGCCACTGCGCGGCCAGATAGTCCAGCGCCTCAAAACCGGCGTTGTGGCGGGTGCCGTCATATTTCGGTTCGGGGTTGCCCAGTCCGGCAATCAGCCAGTCCGCCCCGGAGGTCATTTCGAACATAGATATATCCTTTGAAAAATCGTGAAGTACCGTAGGGGCCGGGCATGCCCGGCCCGGCAGCGTAAGATAAGCGGCTGCTTATGGGAAGGCCGCGGGGCGTCGAGGACGCCGCCCCCTACAACGCTTTACTTCCCTTTCTTCTCCGCTTCCAGCTTCTGCTTCTTGGCGATATACTTCTCCAGCTTGCGCTCGCCCCAGCCGTCGATCTCGGCCTGCTTGGCACGCTCGATGCCCAGCGCACCGGCGGGCACGTCATGGCCGATGGTGGAGCCGGCAGCCGTGAACGCATGGTCGCCGATGGTGACGGGTGCGACCAGATTCGTGTTGCAGCCGATGAACGCATAGTCGCCGATGGTCGTGTGGAACTTGCCCTCGCCGTCGTAGTTGCAGGTGACGGTGCCGCAGCCGAAGTTGCAGTACTTGCCCACCGTGGCATCGCCGATGTAGGTCAGATGGCTGACCGTGTTGCCCTCGGCAAAGTCGGCGTTCTTCGTTTCGACATAAGCGCCCAGATGGCAGCCCTCGGCGGTTTTGGTGCCGACGCGCACATGGGTGAAGGGACCGATCTTGTTGTTGGGGCCGATGTGGCTCCCATAGCACTGGCTGGCATTGACCGTGGACCCGGCGTCAACGACGGTATCCTCCAGCAGGGTGTTGGGGCCGATGACGCAGTCCGGGCCGATGACCGTCTGGCCGCGCAGGATGCAGCCCGGCAGGATGGTCGCACCGGGGGCAATGACGACCTCCGGCTCAATGAAGACGTTATCACTGATAAAATTCACGCCGTTATCCAGATGGCGCTCAAACGTGGCGGCATAGCGCTGCTGTGCCAGCTCGAAATTCTCTCTTGCGGTAGACATATAGCGGTTCTTCCTTTATACACTCATTTCGTGCCCGCGGCGCACGGGGGCTGCCGACGGACCTTATACCTATGGCAATACCGCATAATTCCAAGTGCCGATACGCCGGAGCGGTGCTTACGCCGTAAGGCGGGAATTATGCGGTGCTGCCCTATATATTGTATAACATGCGGCGCATTTTAGCAAGCCGAAAAACGCCGTTCGCCGCAAAAATTTACCGCGGCACTCAAAAAGAAAAAAGTGACAGCTCAAAAAATATTTCGAACTTCCCACCCATTATAAAATACACGATTTTTGTGCAAATTGCAATACCTGAACCAAAAAAGTTTGGCTACTTTTCAGCGAAACTATTGAGCATTTTTTTAACAATCTACTGGAAATCTGTCTTTTGGTCTGTTATAATGGACTATGCAGACATGATTTATGTGATGCAAACACGTCACCAATTTGGGAGGTAACTATGAGCAAGAAATTCTTGTATCTGTTCAAAGAGGGCCATGACGCCTTCGGCGGCGACCAGACCACCATGAAGAACACTCTGGGTGGTAAGGGTGCCGGCCTGGCCGAGATGACCCACGCCGGCATGCCGGTTCCGCAGGGCTTCACCATCACCACCGAGGCCTGCACCCAGTACTATGCTGACAACCGTGAGATCAACGATGAGATCAAGGCAGACATCTTCAAATACATGGGCATCCTCGAGGAGCAGACCGGTAAGACCTTCGGCTCCATCGAGAACCCCCTGCTGGTTTCCGTCCGTTCCGGCGCACGTCAGTCCATGCCCGGCATGATGGACACCATCCTGAACCTGGGCCTGAACGACGAGGCTGTTGAGGGCCTGGCCAAGAAGACCAACAACGCCCGCTTTGTCAACAGTCCCGGTACGGGAAAAACAAAAACGTTGGTATCTCGTATTGCTTATCTGATAGAAGAACAAGGTGTAAAACCGGAAGAAATTACCACAGTCACTTTTACCAACCAAGCAGCAACGGAAATGCGCCATAGATTGGAGCAACGTTTGGGAGGAAAACGTGCTATATCACGTATGACCATTGGAACTTTCCATGCAATTTGTCTGAAGCTTTTGGGAGATGTACGCCTTATCAGTGAAGGTGAGGCAATAGAAGTAGCGGAAGAAATATTGCAAATGCAAAATCGAAAGAAAAATGCAAAGCAATTGATACAGTCCGTGTCGCAGATTAAAAACGGAGCATCATTTGAAACCGCCGAATTATCTGAAGAATTATATGATTCATATTGTTCCCGTTTACAGGAATTGGGCGTACTTGATTTTGACGATTTATTATTAGAAGCCCAAAAACAAACTATCACCACACAAAAACAATTTACCCATTTACTGGTGGATGAATTTCAGGATATCAATGACATTCAATATCAGCTGGTTCAAAAATGGAATGAAAGTGGAAAAAATCTTTTTGTGATTGGGGACCCAGACCAATCCATTTATGGATTCCGCGGTTCCAGCGGACGATGCTTTGAACGGTTGGAAGAGGATTCTCCTGATATCAATATCATTCGTTTGGTTCAGAACTATCGTTCCTCTCCGGAAATTCTGCAAACAGCGGTACCTGTAATTGAACATAATCCCGGCAAACCACGTTTATTAACTCCGAATCAAACATCAGGCATTGCAGTCAGATTGGTACAGACCGCAGATGATTTTTCAGAAGGCATTTGGATTGCAAAAGAAATCAGCCGTATGACAGGAGGCGTGGATATGCTGGAAACACAGTCTCTGGGACATACACAGCACATGCGTTCTTTTTCTGATATCGCAGTTCTTTGCCGTACTCACAGACAATTAGAATTGATAGAAAAATGTTTGCGACATGACGACATACCGTGTATTATAAGCGGTCGCGAAGACTTTTTAAATACAGATGATGTACGCGGTCTCCTGTCATTTTTCCGTTGTTTGCAAGATCCAGGAGATATGGCAGCACTCCGTACTGCTTTAAAATTACTGTGGAACTGCCCTTCTGATTTAATAGAATATGCCCAGAAGATATGCTCTCATCAGACAGAATGGGACCTAGAAACTCTGCAATACGATTTTCAGGGGTACGAAACACTGCTTCAAATGTTAGAGCGAATAGAAGCATGGCTTCCACTGATACAAAAAGAAAAGCCATGGAAATCGGTGCAGCAATGGGAAGACAAATACGGTTCCTCCTCTGCATTGGAAAAACTGAAAAATACAGCCGTGTTTCATGCCAATCTGGAAGAATTATGGAACGCACTGGTTCTTGGGCAAGAAGCGGATATCAGCCGTACGACTGCAAAAAACTGGAAAGCAGGCGCTGTACATCTTATGACATTACATGGCAGTAAGGGTCTTGAATTCCCTGCTGTATTTGTGTCCGGCATCAAGTCTGGAATATTGCCATTAGAGTCTACAAAACACCCTGCGGATATTGAAGAAGAACGACGTTTATTTTATGTAGGAATGACCAGAGCCCGTGAGGAATTAATTCTTACCTATGGAGCCGAACCTTCTTCATTTTTATCCGAGCTTCCAAACACCATAAAAAGAGAAACTGTAAAACGTCGTGAACAACCTGCAGAACAGTTAAGTTTGTTCTAAACCAATCATTTATGGGAGAACTATTATAAATAAACATGTGAAATTGGGAGTGATAATATGAAAAAAGG
>ERZ773103.3014-NODE-3014-length-14423-cov-4.071200_pt1 | contig 14423 bp, 12 predicted proteins | sample MGYA00511118_ERZ773103 | MGnify/ENA primary metagenome ERZ773103 (study PRJEB29015, sample SAMEA2737821) | human gut metagenome | biome: human gut; feature: human-associated habitat; material: faeces | place: China | collected 2012 ... | reverse complement strand
GCAGGTTGTGGCCGATGTGGTCTTCGAGAGCGCCGGGGAGAAGGTTATGGGGGCGCTAGGGTTTGTAAAGCGTATTGAGTATTTCTCTCGGGAAAATAAAGAGATTATACTAGCGGTATCCACCCAATTAGTGCTCATTCCAGAGGATATGTACAACACATCTGAGGACTTGAGCGTAGCAGTGGCTCATAGATGTAACGAGTTTGAAATTTTGCTTGACAAATGGGGACAAGTAAGTGAAACAGAAGCTCTCCTCTGTCACAAAGCCTTAAGGATCTACATCAGGCTAACCCAAGAAAAACCGGATGATTATGAGGAAGGCTTAGCAACATGTTATAACAATCTGGCCTATTCACTTGACAACCAAGGTAAACCACTGGAAGCGGAGACGCTTTTTCGAAAAGCCATAGACATTCGCCGCAAGCTGGCTCAAAAAGGCTCTGAGGCTTATGCGGCAGGTTTAGCGACAAGCTGCCACAATCTGGCCCGTTCACTTGATAAGCACGGAAAACTTGAAAATGCCGAAAGCCTTTACCGAGAAGCCATAGATATTCTCCGCCAATTAGCTCAAAAAGATTCAAAGACTTATGCGGCAGATTTAGCGCGGAACTACCACGCCCTGGCCCATTTGCTTGACAACTACGGCAAACCAATAGAAGCGGAGACGCTTTTTCGAAAAGCCATAGATATTCGTCGCAAGTTGGTTCAAAAAGCTCCTGAGGCTTATGCGGCAGATTTGGCGCGGAGCTGTAACAGTCTGGCCTATCTGCTTGACGCCCAAATCAAGCCAATAGAAGCGGAAACATTTTATCGAGAAGCCATGGATATTCGTCGCAAGTTGGTTCAAAAAGCTCCTGAGGCTTATGAGAAAGAATTAGCCACAAGCTGCTTTTATCTGGCCAATACGCTTGATAAGCAAGGAAAAGCTGAAAAAGCTGAAATTCTTTACCGGGAAGCTGTAAAAACCTTACGCCAGTTAATGCAAAAAAATTCTGAGGCTTATGCGGCATATTTAGGGACAAGCTGTTACTCCCTAGCCTATTCGCTTGTTGATCAAGGGAAGCCAGAAGAAGCGGAGATGCTTTTTCGCGAAGCAATAGACATTTACCGCAAGCTAGCTCAAAAAAACCAGAGGGATTATGAGGCAGGTTTAGCAACAATCTGCCACGATCTGGCCTATTTACTTGATGACCAAGGCGAACCAGAAGAAGCGGAGGCACTTTATCGTGAAGTCATAGACATTCGCCGCAAACTGGCACAAAACGATCCTGAGGTTTATGAATCAGGGTTGGCAGTAAGCTGCAATAACCTTGCATGTTTATTGCGCGACCAAGCAGACCTAGAAGCAGCCGAAGCACTCTTTCGAGAGACTCTCAGTATTCGGCGAAAGCTAGCAGCACAATCACCCGATATCTATAAGGCGAACCTAGCCTGGAGCTGTTTTCGTTTGGCAGAGTGCCTAAACGCTCAAGGCCGGATTGACGGGGCGGAACCCCTCTGTCGGGAGTCCATGGAAATTTACAGAGAACTCAATGACGAAGCATATACCGCAAAGCTAGCTAAAGTTGAAAAGCTGTTTCAGAGCATTACCGGAGAAAAGCCGCGCTGAGTAACGGTATACATTATTCAAGCTACTATAATCACGCTAAACATCCCAGCCACACACAACGCGGCTGGGATGTTTTCGTATTCCTACCTTTTCTCCACGCTGCATGCGGAAATATATGCAACAATATACTTACCGGGGGAACTACGGTGAAAAACGTATTATTTACAGGACAGAAAAGAGGTGCGAATCACAAGCATGGATAATATGGTTACAATGACAGATGAATACGGACGGGAGGTCCGTTTCGAGTTTTTAGATCTGATCCCTTATGCAGGGCATGAGTATGTAGTACTGCTTCCAGCAGACGATCCCGAAGATAGCATTGGAGAAGTTGTAATTCTGGAGATTGAGAACTGCCATAGTGATTCTAATGTGGAATCGTATGTTTCTGTTGAGTCCGAAGATACTCTAAATGCGGTTTTTCATATTTTCAAAAACAAACACAGCGACTCATTTGAATTTGTAGATTAATCCACTCAAATTCTCGCCGTTCTTCCCCCGGCCCCGACAAATTATATGAGACAATAGAATCAGCGGGGGAACCTTGGCTTTTTGCATTCTTCCAGCACAATCTTTGGAGGTTAAAAACATGAAAATCAAGTTTATTTCCAAGAATGAGGCCATGAATATTATGCAGCGGTCTAATCCGACGTTGCGAACCATGGCGACGAAGAAAGACGAGAAAGAAGCGAAAAATGAGCCGGATGCAGGTTATCGCGCCTTCTCTGAAAACATCGGAAATACAATTTATTACTTCCACGACATTAACCGAGGAGAAATTGAGTCCATCCTCTGCCCGCTAGTGCGCGGCTTGCGCGGCGTTACTTTTTCTGTCACTTTTTTAATCCCTGAGACTGGTTATGATATTGCTGCTCAGGCGCTCAAGGAAGTCGAAAATAACGCTTGGGCGGTACATAAGATGAACGGCGGCAGCAGCTGTGAAGTGCTGCTTGGGCTCTATACGGCAGAAGCAGCTAGTGTAAAGGAGATGGATCTAGTTCAGTTGTTTTGGCCTGTTTAAGTTAAACGCGCAGGTTCAGTATTTTGGTGGGGCTGTACAAAAGCAGCGCCCGCTAAAATGCTGTTGAAAATTGTTATTTTTCATAGTAAAATGGAAGTATATTTTGTGCAAACATACAACAACGTACATTAACAAAAAGATCTGGACGGAACGTAAAGGAGCAACCATGGCAAACTTAAAGCTAAAAAAACTATCCAAGATGCCGATAGGAACACATGTAGAAATTACCTATAGTGCAGGGGATTCCAACCGAAAGATAAGTGGCATCTTAACTGACAGCGATTTTTCAGAGAGCGTAGAGATCACAGCATACGACGGAGAATGTATTGTCCTAGACTTCTCTCTGATTCTAGGAGTCCTGGAAACAAAGTCTATTAGAGAGGTGTTGACCAACACCCCCATAGGGACGAAGGTGCGTTTCTCATATGGAGATGAGAATCAAAGGGAACCCAATACAGCGGGAACGGTAACCGACAATGATAATGAAGAAAGCATTGAAATTACTGTTTCTGCCGGGAAAGAAATTGTCCTTGACTATGATTTAATCAGAAGCTTTCTTGTAATCGATTCTGCCAGAACAATACATAGCAAGACAAAAGAAGCTGCAGCACCGGTCATAGATTCAGGGAAATCTACCAGAGTCGAGCCGTCAAGGAGCGCAAAGCTACTGGAGCAAGAACCCGAGGATATTCTCAACGCAAGCGATGGAAAAATCAAAGAACTCTTTGAAGAAATCCCGCCAGAGGAACGAAAAAAGCTGAATGGCGTATATGACAGCTTCAAGTACGGAATCAGAATCAATGACCGTTCCAAAATGCAAACCGCTGCAAATCAGGCACGGCAGATTCTATTCCGCGAGGATGATCAGGGTTATGTTTGGTCCGATGCAGCAGTGCGCCTTTGCGGTTCTCTCTTGCGTCGGGTCAATGATTTTGATGGAGAGGTATTCCTTGTGGGCGAATGCTTCCAGGAAGCTGCATATGCTTTCTGGAGAAGTAAAGAATATGCGCTCGCGGGGGCGTATGCGATTCTTGCCCTTACTGAAAGCAAAGCAGAAGACAAAAAGGATATGACCATTATTTTGGCATCCAGCGTTGTAAATGCCGAGGATGCTTCGGGATTATATCTTCTGGCGAACCCCAAAACAGAAAACTGCCTGAAGGCTGTAATTCAGGCTGCATTTGAAGCAAAAGGAATTCGGGTTGACGCAGACCAGAATATCCACACCTCGCTGCAGATGCTGGCATCTTTGTATCCGAACGATGCAATTAAGCAAGAAATTCAGGGCTGGGTGCCAGAGGAGGAGAATGTGAGCAAGCCGAACTCTGAAAGCGACACACATTCTAACGATTCGGAGCAGCCGGAACAGATTGAGCGTTATACGTTTGGCACGATTCTAAAACTGAACTGGGCCGAAAATACAGGCACAATTGCAGCAGAGGATGGAAAAAGCTATTCGTTCCGCTATTCGGATCTTCTCGACCCCAAGCTGAACAAGGTGATTGTAAGCTGCATGCGGGCAGACCTATATGGAAAGCAGTACTTGGTCAAGTTTTTTACAGATGACACTCAGGCAACCAATATTCAGTTTGACGATATGCCCGTGGAACGAGCAAGGAACATTTCTACAGACAAAACTCGAGAGGATCGCTTTACAGCCGCTTATGACCTGTGTAAGAAAGCTCTTTATACGCCGGAAGGCAGAATGGCACGATCGGAACTGATCCGAATTTCCAGTGCAATCTTTAAATCAACGCAGGAGACAAAGTATCTGGAGGATGCGCTAGAAATATATGAAGCAGATACGGCAAACTATCCGAACAACGCATTTGCTGTGATGGGAGTCGCCCAAGCCTACAGCTACATCGGAAAATATCCGCAGATGCTGGAATACGGAGAAAAGGCGCTTTCCTTCGACGGCATACAGGTTAAGCAAAAAATTACGCTGCTCTCCATGTATTTAACGAATGTCAAGGCTTACTACGAAGCATCCGGAAACCGAGCGCTTTTGACTGAGATTCTGGAGAGAACAGAACGGTTCAAAACGGAGTATGCATCCGATTTGGACAGCGACCCCAAAATCAAAGAGCTATATAACATTCACCTGCTGCACCATCGAATTTATGCCGAATGCGGTCTTTCTATGCTGGAGGAGGCAGAGAAGGACTATGCCCAGCTTCCAAATGAAAATGAAGCGCTGGATGAACTAATGGCAGAAACACGTATGCGTTTGGCACCGGAGCAGCCGGACCCCGCAGAGGAGGTCCATGCCGTAAGACAGGAGAGCGATACGTCGGAGCCCGTGGCTGAAGCAGCAGAAACGGATAACAATGCAAAGCACAGTATTCCCGATTCGGAAACGGATGAGGAAGAAGATGAAATTGAGAAAGAAATCCCGCCGTATGTAGATGCGGAGGGTTGGGACGCCTTAAAGCTGACCAAGCAGTGCGTCGTTGATTATGCACTAGGGATTGACGGACCAGAGCGAACCCCTGCAATTCTTGCGTATTTACGGGTCGGTGCAGCCTTGAATCAAGAAATTGAACCGGTTTACCATGCGGTTGCGTTGGCTGCAAATGACCCGTTGGAAGCACCGGACTATAGCATTACTTCGCTGGTCACCTCGTTGGATGCAAGCGATACAGACTATCCCGTACTTAGCGATTGCTGTATGGCGGCGGCATTTCTGCGTGCTTCGTTTATCTCCGGCAGAGAATACGATTATAGTGCGCCCGGATTGCGGAGCAGTATTGCTGTGTGCCACCAGCTCTCGGCACTGTGCGACGTATATGACACACTGGAAGAATTCAGAAAAGAAACCACATGCGCAATTGACATTTATGCAGATTATCGGAATCATGGAGCCAAGAAGCTTCAGGAAGAGCTGGATGCCACAGTTCGGCGTGCCGAAGACCTGTATGCGAAATTTGTGCTTACGCCACCGCGTGAAAGCGCAAAGTTTGCCAGCATGCTTGAAACGAAGAAAATTGTTTTTGCACGTAACGGCTATCTTGCCACGATGCTGAATTACATGATCGAACGAAACCAAGCGGCACTGGATGCCCAGCGAGATCACTTCGTTGCTACCTATCTCAGTGGTGTAGATCAGTTTTTCGCCAAGCGCATTAGCGAAAATGCAGTAAACGAAATGATCGCTGCATGCTGGGATGCCGCAGGGGAAAATTTGCTGATCAGAAAAACAAGCGCTGACCTCCAAGGCGACCGGCGCAATAATCTTCGTTCCAGCATTACGGAGATTCTAAGAACAATCTGCCAGTGGTATGCGCTGGCAGAGCAGAGTGCGGGGCTTACCTGGAAATCTGCTCAAGGCGAAGCTGCCTACCAGCGCATGAAGCCCCAGCTTATGGATCAACTGCGTCTGCTTAGCCAAAATTGCGCAGAAGAAATAGAAAGCAGCCCAAACAGAGAACTGAGTACGGGTATGTTCTTGCTATCGGCAACTGCGCAGGAGCTCTACGCAAGACTGGACGGAAGCTGGAAGCATGAACAGGCGCAGTTCCTTTATGTGGATTTTCTGCACAGCAACCAAATTATGCTGGATGAAGATTTTATGCCGGAACTGACATCGACCTTCTGCACATTGCCGGAATTTAACATCATGGCGCGGATTCGTCGGCATGTTGAGGAGCCAAAGCTGTCGTTCCAGGAGCAGATCGACCGCATCTATAGTATGGATAAGACAGGCAATAACTATGGAACGGCAGATCGAATTGTATCCTACCTAAATGCAGCGGAGTGTTCAGAAACCGTCGTTCTGCCGGATGAACCCGAGCGGTTTGTAGCGCACACGGAAATGCAGATTGATATGCGCTATAAGAGCTTTCTTGAGACATACGCGCTTGCCATGAACTACGGTCAGATCATTAAGTCTGACATGTTCTGCAATACATTGGAGGATACCGTCCGCTATTGGTATGCATTTTGTAAAGAGACGAAAAACTACGGATTCTTCTCCAGTATTTTAATTCAAGCGGAAAACCATATCCACGAAAGTGCGCAGCAGTATGAGGTGCAGTTGGACGAGCAGCTGGATGCGCTCATCGCAAGCAATCAGCAGTATTTTGATGAGCATTCTGACTATGCCGAAGCAATTCGAGGGCAAATTGCCAATCAGAACTTTACTGTAGCAGAGGATTGGATGGCACGTATCCGAATCGGAGACTTTTCTCTGGAAATTCAGCAACCGGAAGCCTTAATGTATCTTGAACGCTTTTGGAATAGCTATGTTAAGACGTATAATCGGGTTGCAGATGCTGGCAGAACGCTGTCTGCGCTGATTGGACGGCGGGAGATTCGAAACAAGGATACCAGAGGTGCCCAGCAGTTGATTGATAATTGGCTGAACAGCGGCGCTCCGTCAACGCCTCGCCGTATTGGTGCGCTGCTGAATCTTCTTGGATTCAACAACATAAACGTAGCCCAGTATTCCTTTGCCGCCGAGCCAAAATGCGAGATATATGAGGTTCGAAAGGACACAAATGCGGCAGGCTGGATGATACCGCAGCATCCGATTGCAGCGTACGGCTCCAAGCTGGCGGAGAAGCCCATGTATGTGGTCTGCCTGTACGGGACATATGATTGTGATCGGCTCTACCTGAAAATGTCGAACCTGGATATCATCAATGGCAATAAGATATTCCTGCTGGATTATGCGCTTGGTCAGGTAGACCGGCGCACACTGGCGTGCAAGCTGAAAAAGCGAGAAAGCATTCTGAGAAATGTTAATATCGTGATTGACCGGGTCCTGATTACACATCTTTCCGATTACTATAACGAGAGTATGGTAAACCGGGTTCTCATGGCAACCGCGATGCCGTTTACCTATTGCCAGCCCTATGTCGCCGACAGCTCGCACACGATGCCCCCGGAGATTTTCATTGGTCGAAAGGAAGAACTCTTGAAAATTGAACAGGCAGATGGTGTAAATCTGATTTATGGCGGCAGACAGCTCGGTAAATCCGCACTGTTTAAGAAGGCGGTGTCAGATATTGACGGGCATCAAAAACAGCGTGCTGCCCTAATTGACATTAAGGAATTGAATTGTGCTGCCGCAGCATATAAGGTATCGACCAAGCTGATTGACCTTGGCATTACACCAGATGCTGAAGCCACTGAGGATTGGGATACGCTTTGCCGGAGCATTGACCGCCGCATGCTGAATCAGGAAGACAAAATTCCATACTTCCTGTTGATGCTTGATGAAGCGGATACCTTTATTAAGGACTGTGCCAACTATGGCTATCGTCCATTGGTTGCATTAAAGGACGTACAGCAAACGCTTCCAGGTCGGTTTAAGTATGTGCTTGCTGGTCTCCACAATGTTGTCAAGTTTAATCGCGAGGTGGCATTGGGCAACAACTCGGTGATTCCTCACATTTCCTCGCTAAAAATCACGCCCTTCCGGACGCCCGAAGCGCAGGAATTGCTGATAAATCCCTTGAGTTACCTTGGATTTTCCCTTCCGAGCAAGGTTACAATTTCACAGATTCTTGCAACGTGTAATTATTTCCCGGGACTCATTCAGTTCTATGCAACAAAGCTGATTGAATCAGTCCGATCAACAGATTACGCTGGCTATGATGTAAAGAAAACGCCTCCCTATGTGGTTTCGGACAAGCATCTGCGTCGAATTATTTCAGACCGTGATTTTCAAGCAAAATGCGTGGAAACATTTGAAATGACATCGAAGCTAGATAAGGATCAGGGCAACTATTATTTCCCGTTGGCATTGCTGATAGGGTGGCTGTATAGTGTTGCGCCATCTAAAAACGGATATACAGCGGAAGAATTGCTGTATCATGCAAGGGACTTGTCTGTCCATCCGCTTGTGGATTTGGATGAAGGAAAAATTGATGCTCTACTTCAGGAACTCCAGGATTTGAATATTTTGCGTAGTGTATCGGATAACTCCTATCTGCTGGCCTCTAAGAATTTCAGAGACTTGCTGGGCTCTGATGAGGAAATCTTCAAAAAACTCTGTGAGCTTAATACGGGCGGAGGAAATTAAGAATGAATAGCGGTGCAATTTGGTGGGGACAAATCGGAAATTCCATTCGGCTGATAAATGATATTACGAATGCCCTGCGGGACTACAACTCAGTGGTCCTGCAGGTGCCGAAAAGGATTCCATGGAGGCAAGAATTTTATGATGCGATTGATATAAAGAGAACGATATTCAGCGGAGAGCGACGCCTTGTGCGATGTGAGTGGTCAGCAGATGATGAGCCGGGACGGTTCGTACTAGAAAAATTATGCTCCAGTGAAGTCTGCGCGGAATACTGGCCTGGGGTGTCTTATGCAGCCTATCTTGGCTCACTCAAGGATATACTATTAAATGAGTACTATGTATGGATTACTGGTATCCATAGTAAAACGGATATTAGTAAATGGACTGAGTTTATTTCTCAATATATGCAATTTGCAAAGGAGCCAAGCGAAAGAGCGGTATTTATTCTTGAATATGATGGTGCTCCATGTAATGAGTCTACAGTTAAACAAATTGAATACACAATTGAGGACTATGATTGCCTTGTATTCTGCCTAGAGACTGCTGTTGCCATGAAAAATACCGAGCTAAGAGAATACCAAGCGGAACTGTCATTTCGTATAGGTGAGGAAGATCCGGAGCTTAGCAACGCTTTATTATCTGCGGGTACGGAGTTGCTCGAAGATCCAGTGGAAACGGCACGGTCAATCATGAAAGAGGAATATAACTCTCAGCACCGGCCCTTCGAAATGCAAACAGAGCTACAGATTAATAGTGCTGTTTGGAATGCGTCAATTGTGCTTTTGTTTCCGATGTTAGAGCATTTTCGTATGCATTTCGTAACGCAGTACTATGAGGAACTTTTAAAGCACCTCCCAATCAACAACTCCAATGGCGATCAAATCACAGATCCGTTTGATTTAGAGTTGGGCTCAATATACTATATCGTTCGAACTTCGGAGCGGGCGTTTCTGCCTTTGGAAGTAGAGAATGTCCGGCTATGCAGAAATGCGCGTAATTTGTTGGCGCACAATAAGCCGGTTCCCTATAGCGATGTTGCAAAAATTTTATCCTTACAGTAAAAATCGCCGTCCAACCACTTGACGTTGGACGGCGATTAAAAATTAAGTCCCGCTCAGGAATTGTAAGATTTATTCTATTTTTGATGCAGCATCTCTCGCTCCTATCCCTATTCCGGCTCCGCAAAGAACGCACTGAGCGTAATCCCCAGCGCCTCACAGATTCGCTCAATGGTATCAATTTTGAGCTGACCGCAGCGCTTCTCTGCGGCCTTAATTGTCGCAAGGGAAATACCGCTGTCTTTAGAGAGCTGGTAGAGGCTGATATGATTCTCCTCTGCAAGATCATACACACGCTGAATGGTATCCATCCTCGGCACCTCCTCAGTTCAGCACCCGTCCGGCAATCTGGAAATTTAGTGCCGGAGACACCACTCTGGGGGCATATTTCTCGTTATAAGAAACCAGCACCGGCTGCATATGAAGGACGCCGTCACTGTCCACAAAGGAATCTTTCTCGGTCTCGTCCGGCTCCTGTTCCTCGTACACCTTTAGATAGCCGTTTCCATCGTAGAGGAAGATTCCCACCTGACCGGGCAGCAGCTCTTGGCAGCTCTGTACCCAAACGATCTGACCGTCGTGGTAAACCGGCTCCATGCTGTCGCCGCTGACTCGAACGCCAAACTCTGCACCCTGCGGCACTGTGTTTTCCGGGAAGGAAATCATCTCAAAGCTGTCCTCTTCCAGAAATGCACCGGTACCGGCGGAGACCGCTAGATTGCTGACCGGCATATCCATATATCGGAGCTTGGAGATGGGCTGCACCTGTGGACGGTATTTCCCGGTGGCAATCAAGTCCGCCTTGTATTCTGCCAGCTTGTTTCTCCCTTCCTGATTCAGCTCCGGAGGGCGTTTCTGCTGTCCGGTGAAATAGTCCACATCCTCCACGCCAAAGGCACAGCACAGCGCCACCAGCTGGTAAGCGTTGGGCACTGCATCCCCGGACTCCCAGCGGCTGAGCCCAGTGCGCTGAATGCCCAGACCATACTGCCCCAGCAGACGGCTGAGGGCCGCAAGACTCAGGCCTTTTTCCTTGCGGAGTTGGGCAATCCGGGTTCCGATTACGTTCTGTTCTTTCTCCGAAGCAGCGTCATAGGGGCGCTGCTTTTCTCTGTCTATGGGGATGATTTCCGCCTTGTTTTTTCTGTTTGCCATGAGGCATTCCTCCCTCTGTTGTCTCCGGGGTGATGTCCATATTGTACTCCGCCAGTCCCCACTTGTCAAGAAAAAACGTGCATAATATGCAACAAATGTATCATTGACAGAGCCGTTTATGCAACGTATAGTATAGGCATACCAGACAAGGGAGGCAGCAGCTATGATTTCCGGACAAACAGGCGCCAAGCGAAAACAGTATGTGGAGGTCGTTGCCTGCCATGGCATTGACGGCAGCGTCAGCCCGCAAACCATCACCATCATCGGCGGCGAAACCTTTACCATTCAGTCTGCCGGTCAGCCAAAACAGGACTTCGACCATGGCGGTTCCCTTCGCTACCGGGTTCGCATTCGTGGGAAGGACACCTATCTGTACTGCCGCAATGGGCTGTGGTTTGTGGAGATGAAGGAGTAGTATGATTTTATCCCGACAGGACATCGACCAGATTGCAGAGCAGATTTTACTGGATTTTCAGCCGTGTTCCCATGGGCAGTTCCCACGGACAAATATTGATGCCCTTGCCAGCCGGTATTTGGGACTGCATATTCAATACCACACGCTGTCCACCGACGGCAACTTATTGGGGGTCACGGCCTATGATTCGGTGGTAGTCCGAGTGGAACAAAATCGAACCCTTTATTTGAATCAGGATGCTGTTCTGCTGGAGCGGCAGTTTCTCAGCCGGAATGGTACGCCGAAGCAGCGGGACAATCTGGAGCGCAGACGAGTGTTTACGCTGGCCCATGAATGTTCGCATCAAATCATTTTCCGGATGGAAACAGAGGCGGTCAGGGAGAAACTGCGAAAACGATATTCCGGCTGCCGCCGTTTTGACTGCCGGGAGCTGAAAACCCATGAGGACTGGAACGAATGGCAGGCAGATACCCTGGGAGCGGCATTGTTGATGCCCAAAATGTACATTCAAAGCTACTTCGCCAAATACCAGAAAAACCAGCCGCTGATTTCTTACGGCGGAAAGTATGCCGCAAGGGAACGGCTGGCGCTTACCCACCTCATGAGCTTCTTTGGCGTTTCCAAATCCGCATTGGAAATCCGCTTGAAAGGGCTGGGATACCTGATTGTGCTGCCGAGATACTGCTATCATGATCCATGTGACTTTTTAGAATGAAAGAGGGATGCCTATGTATCAATGCCCAACGGAGCGAATGAACGAAATGCTGAAAGCCGTCCGTACCACCTCCGCCATGCGCTCCAGAACGGTGGAATGCCCCTACTGCGGGCATAAAATGTTCACAGTGTACGAAGGAACCACCGGCTATATTCAAACCAAGTGTAGTAAATGCAAACGAATTTCTCCATTTAATCTGGTTTCCATGCGGCGAGTTCGCTGCAGCAGAGGAGCCTAACATAAAAACACAAAAATAAAATACAGTTGCAGAGCAAAGGGCCGCATACCTGCGTTGACATCTGAGCCGCATATTACAATCCAATTTCGATGGGTTGTTCTATCGGCATGGGTGTCAGGTAGCAGGTATGCGGCTTTTGTTGTAGCTTCCGGCCTTTGGCTCGGAAAGGACTACAACATGATTTCTTATGATATTCCAAAAACAGCAGATCGAATCAAGGAGCTTCGGAAAAAGGCGGGGTATACCCAGGAGCGGATGGCTGAATTATTAAATGTAGATCGTCGCCACGTTGCTCGGATAGAAAGCGGAACCCGTGGATGCTCCGTGGATATGCTGCTTCAAATGTCCCAAGTATTTGATGTTTCTGTGGATTACCTGTTGACTGGCAAGCCGCTTCAGCAAGAGCTGGTGAAGCAAAAGCTGGAAGCATCGGCTACGGAGCTGCTGGCGCTGATTCAGTCTATGTAGCCAAATAGCTGCGCCAGGTAGTCCGTTCTTCCATCCAAAATACGAATGACTTCAACGGACTGGTCATGAATCTCATAAAACACCATCTGTTTGCGGATCACAAGGAAACGCACATCCGACTCGATCTCTTCATATTTGCTGCGCAATAACGTCCCCATTTCTGGCGTGTCAGCAAGCCGAGATATTCCGTGCAGTACATCCGCACGTAGCTTTGCAGCAGCGGAGGGATTGTGAAGCCGTGTTTGAATATATTCGGAAGTGGCGGCCAAATCAGCAATTGCAGCTGGACGATACTGAATTTTCATCAAGGTTCCACACCCATCATACGGTAAACCTCTGCCTCATCTACCAGTTCGCCGGATTCTTTTCCCGCATCCAGCTCTTTCATCAGGCGTTTCATAGCCTCGGCTTTCATGTATTCCGCATTGTCAGTCGTTACCGGGAAAGGAAGTCCACCTACGTTTAATGACTGCTGAATGAAAATATTGATTGCCTGATTTAGACTCAATCCGTTTTTTGCATACAGGGACTCAATCTCTTTTCGTACCTCTGGGTTAATTCTAAAGTGATAGGTGTCCGTTTTAGGCGCAGATATAATTGGATCCATTTCATGTTCCTCCAATCGTTTTCTCCATTGTAACTTCACCTGAATGAAATGTCAAGATATGTAGCACATTGTGCTACATATCTTGGTCGTAAAGTGTTGCGCCTATTTGGTCACAAAGAAGTGGGAATATGTGTCCTTCCAGGCCCTACCGAGCAAGTCGCGTATTCGATACAATTTCATTGCAGCCTGAGAACCCCAACTGCATGAATCTTGAAAATTGAATATCAGCAATACGGATTACCCCCAAGCAATCGAGCCCAGTGCTATCTTCACGGAGCACAAGAAGAGCTGCGGCAAGCTCCCTCGCCATGACGCTGTTTGGGATCATAATGAGACGCCACGCATGGCCTGCGCATCAGACAGGCGGCGCTGCCCTTGGGTTGAAAGCAGTCGAGACCCTTGGTATATGCCCGTGGAGGTTTGCCAGCCTCATCCGTGTTGTGCCCCTGGTTCCGGGGGTGGAGACAAATTCAGGACAAAAAACAAACGATGATATAAAAATGAAGCAATGACAGAAATGAGGAACTTATTATGATGAACGACTATACAAAGGAAACCGCCCATGAAGAAATTGATCACATTTTCTGTGATTTGTTCCCCAGAAAGGGAATGGCTCAACGCACCGAACAAATCAAGCTGAGCCATATGATGTTCGATTCCATGTTGGAGCACCGGATTGCGCTGTGTGATGCGGGCACCGGCATTGGCAAGACCTATGCCTATCTGGTTGCCGGAATTGTCTACGGTCGATACCGCCAGTTTAACGATTACTGCTGGATGCCGGTGGTGATTTCCACCTCCAGCATTGCACTGCAGAATGCGGTGCTCCATGACTATCTGCCGTTTCTCTCAAGCCTCTTGATGGAGGCCAATATGACCGATCAGCCCATCCGTGGAATCCTCCGAAAAGGCAAAAGCCACTATGTGTGTCAGGATCGCTTGGAGCATCGGCTGACGCAGATTACAAAGGCAAAGGGCCGTCACAAGCGGCAGAGAATTCTGGAATCCTTAGCCTGTGTTTTGGATCTGGATCATGCGGATGGCCTGGGCAGCTTCGACCGCAGTCAGGTCTGCGTTCCATCTCACTGCAAATGTGACCGGCAGCAGTG
>ERZ773103.3013-NODE-3013-length-14423-cov-4.484897_pt1 | contig 14423 bp, 14 predicted proteins | sample MGYA00511118_ERZ773103 | MGnify/ENA primary metagenome ERZ773103 (study PRJEB29015, sample SAMEA2737821) | human gut metagenome | biome: human gut; feature: human-associated habitat; material: faeces | place: China | collected 2012 ... | reverse complement strand
ATGCAGTTTCATGAGAAAATACAGCTTGACCACAACGTAAATGCAAAAGGTACATCGCATCTGTCCACGTATCAGGTGATACATACACACCATGAGAAGCTTGCTCTAATCCTCGTTCCTTCACATAGGCATAAAACACAGACTTACTAATTCCATTATTTAGGACTTGAAATGTCTGAATTGTCCCTCCACATTCACGCAATAACAAATCTAATTTTTCAAATTGAGTCATATAGATTCTCCTTTCATGCTAATATGATAATATATATTAGTATGAAAGTAAATATAAATAATGCCAATGAACAAATTAGATTTTAAAAATATCCCCGTTCTACCATCCAGCCTTTCACATAACATCGAATTCCAATATAAATAACATGTGATAGTAATAGGAATACCATGAGATTTATCGGAATAGCGTTTTTAATCCATTCTCCAAAGTAAATTACAATAGCTGTACTCGTTATCGCCACCATAATACTGATGATATCCCAAAGATTATTGGTGTCAGGCACTATAAATCAGTAATAAGTATTGATGTGCAATAATTCGATGAGAAATTTTAGACTTGATTATTTTTCATTACTTAAAAACCGCTTTAAGCTGCTGAAACTTTCTTCAAAACTTTTTTGTAACATATAAAAATAACGGCACTGTATACTTTCATTCGTACACAGTACCGTTATCTTTTTTCATCTCTCCGATATACTAAACAAGCCTCAAGTGTTCGACTTGTTCAGTCTAAGTGGACCTGGCGGGAATCGAACCCGCGTCCGAAAGCCCATCCATCAGAGCATCTCCCATCACAGTCATTATTTTTTCATTCCCTCCATCAGTCACCTAATGACAGGTTACTGACTTTAGTAGCTTCATAAGTTCTTCCATCCCCTCAAAGCTTTGAAGACGAAGTGCTCCGCCTCGTTGAAGCCGTTACCCTAAGCAGCGGATGACTCAGGAACGACTGCTGCCAAAATTAGGCAGCGTACGCTAAATTTTCGTCTGCGTTTATTTTTAATTGGAACTTTTAACGTAGTGTCCCGCTACGGATGGCTTCTCCAACTTCCAAACCCCCGTCGAAACCAGTACAAGCCCTGGTTTTACAGACATTTTTCATCGTCTATTCATTATAATAAGAACCCTTGTTCTTGTCAAGGGTTCCTATATTTTATCTACTATTTTATCTACTATTATATTTATTATTAATCTTTGGCAGATCCCATCTGAAATAAGCTGCGAAAATTCGGATCAACAGTGTCACTATAAATCCTGCCATCATAGCATTATTCTGCCCCAGTGAATCCCACAACACGCCGGTTACGATTCCCCCCAGAATCGAAGCGCATGCATAAACCTGCTTTACAAAGATCATTGGCATTTCCTGTGCAAATATATCTCTTAAGACACCACCTCCGACTCCTGTGATAACACCTAAAAATACCACCAGAAACAGATTCTTGTATCCTGCAAATAACATTCCTGCATGAACTCCGTCTACAGTAAAAGCTGCCAGTCCCAGTGAGTCACAAAGGAACAGGACTTTTTCATAGAAAGCTGCCACACGATTCCCCTGTTCCTTCTTCTGGAAATACATAAAAAAGAACACGATACATGCTGTCACGATTGATATCAGCACATAGATTGGATTACGAAACATCATCGGCGGATTCTTCCCGATCAACAGATCCCTAATTGCCCCGCCTCCGGTTGCCGTTGCCAGTGCCAGGATACATACCCCAAATATGTCCATTCGCTTACGAATCGCTACCATCGCTCCCGATATCGCAAATGCAACGGTTCCGATCACATCCATCACAAATACAAACGAATTCATTACAACCTCTCCTTATACCTTTCATAAGATTTCATCTTCCCCAGATGATTTTCTCAGCTCAGTATAACAAATGGTCTACCAGTTTTCAAGGAATCCGTCCGGCATTTATTAATGTTTTCACAATAACTCGTAAATCGCTTTTGCCTCCCGCACCGGATCATCCGTTCCAAACACGCCTCCGCCGACGATTACGACATCCGGCTCATATACCAGATAGTCTCTCACAGTCTCGATATTGATTCCACCGGCCACCGCCACTTCTGCTTTTTTACAGAATCTCTTTATAAACCAGTGCTTTTTACACGTTTTTTAAGTAATTATTTTTATTCATATTTTCTATTTCTTCATTTTCAGAACTTCATTTTGAAGTTTTTATCGTTATTCTATCTCATTTTCACTCCGTTCACTGAGAAAAATTTTCGGGCAAGCTCGAACTTTGACTCATCACCATACAAAAAAGGATAAAAAAGACATTTCTGCATGTCTCTTTTATCCCTTTTGGTGATGCTATCCCAGATTACGCACTTTGAAGTCTCGCTGTGCTTCTCTCTGCTGATCTTTCTTTGCAATATCTTGTCGCTTATCGTACAGTTTCTTACCTTTTGCAATTCCTATCTCGACCTTCACCAGGCTTCCCTTAAAATACACACGAAGCGGCATGATCGTGATTCCTTTTTCTTTAGTCTTTCCGATCAGTTTATTGATCTCTGATTTGTGCAGCAAAAGTTTTCGCACGCGCAAAGGATCTTTATTAAAGATATTTCCCTTTTCGTACGGACTGATATGCATACCATAGATAAATACTTCTCCGTTTTCGATTCGGACAAATGCCTCTTTGATGCTGCATTTTCCCATGCGAAGTGATTTCACCTCAGTTCCATGAAGGGAAATTCCTGCCTCAAATTTATCCAGGATAAAATAATCATGGTATGCTTTTTTATTGTTCGCAATTAATTTGCCATCTGTCTTAGATTTCGCCATCTTCTATCTCTCCTTCATCCGCCAGCTCAAAGTCAATGGTTCTAAGCATCTTATCTGCCCCGATCACACGAATCGTCACTGACTGCCCTAATTTATAACATTTTCTGGTATGTTCACCGACCATTTCATAACTTGCCTCGTTATAATCGTAATGGTCGTCTGTCATATTCATGACATGTACCAGCCCTTCAATCGTATTCGGCAGTTCTACATACATGCCCCACTTTGTGAGTCCCGAGATCACACCTGTATACACATTTCCAATACGTTCCTTCATGTACTCTACTTTTTTGAGCTTGATCGTCTCACGTTCTGCCTCGTCTGCCCGACGTTCCATCTCGCTAGAATGTTTGGTCACCTCCGGCAAAATGTTCTGATAATGCTCAATCTTCTCCGGCGTCATTCTGCCTCGTAAGTTATCTTTGATAATCCGATGGATCTGAAGATCCGGATATCTCCTGATCGGCGATGTAAAATGCGTATAGTATTTTGCCGCCAGACCAAAATGTCCTGTATTCTCAGGCGTATATTTTGCCTGCTTCATAGAACGCAGCGCCAGTCTGCTGATCAGTGCCTCTTCTGGTGTTCCTTCGACTTTGCCTAATAACTTCTGCACTTCTTTTGGATGTACTTCACTATTTCCCAGATGCATAGAATATCCAAAATTATTAATAAATGTCGCGAGTGCCTGAATCTTTTCACTGTCGGGTGCCTCATGCGTTCGATATACAAACGGAAGTTCCTGCCAGTAGTAATCTTCTGCTACCGTCTCGTTTGCCAAAAGCATAAAATCTTCAATAATCTTTGTCGCTACATTGCGGTCATAAGGCTTAATTTCCAACGGACGTCCATTTTCATCCAGAACCATCTTCGTCTCCGGGAAATCAAAATCTATAGAGCCTCTGTTCTTTCGATGCTTTCTTAAGATCTTAGACAACTCATACATTCTCTCAAACATCGGCACTAATTTCTCATAACGCTCGCTCTCTTCCGGATCGTGATCTTCCAAAATCTTCTTTACACTGGTGTATGTCATACGCTCATCCACATGGATCACGGTCTCTGCAATCTCATGTTCAATAACATTTCCCTTTTTATCAACTTTCATAATGCAGCTGAGTGCCAGCCTGTCTTCCCCGGCATTCAGAGAACAGATTCCGTTCGACAGTGTGCGCGGAAGCATTGGAATCACCCGGTCTACCAGATATACACTGGTGCCACGGTTCAGAGCCTCACGGTCCAGCGCACTATTTTCCTGCACGTAATTCGTCACATCCGCAATATGAACTCCAAGGATGTAATCTTCTCCTTCTTTCACTAAGGAGATTGCATCATCCAGATCCTTTGCATCTTCACCGTCGATTGTTACCATCTCCCAGTCTCTCAGATCCTTACGACCGGTCATATCCGCCTCACCGACATCCTTAGCCACACGTACTGCCTGGTTCTGAACCTTCTCCGCAAATTCTACCGGAAGGTCATAGCCTTTTACGATCGACATAATGTCGGTTCCAGGATCTGTCACATGTCCGATGATCTCCGTGATCTTACCTTCCGGCTTTCTGCCATCTTCCCCGTAAGATGTAAACTCTACCACTACCTTCTGTCCGTCTACGGCACCTTTGGCACGCTCTACCGGCACAAACACATCCTGTGTAAATTTACCATTATCCGGAATTACAAATCCAAAGTTCTTACCGGCTTTCACCTGATACAAGCCTACGATCTTGGCATGTCCACGTTCCACAATCTTCGTGATCTTTCCCTCTCTGCTTTTTCTCGCAGAGCCTTCTGCCTCTCTCGTGATCGTTAGTTCTACCGTATCTCCATCGAAAGCACCATTCACATCATCCTCTGCGATGTAAATGTCTTCGGTCTCTCCCTCAACCGTCACAAAACCAAAGCCTTTCATACTCGCTCTGTACACACCGGTCAGATGCTTTGCCTCTCCCTTACAGTATTTTCCTCTCTTCGAAAGATAGATCTTACCATCTTCTTCCAGGGATTCCAACACCAGACGAAGGTCATTTCTCTCCTCTTTTGGCACGCGAAGTAACATCGCCAGTTCCTTAAACTTCATCGGAACATATATATCATCACAAATTAATTCGTATATAATCTTCTTTCTCTTTTCAAATGATTTGTCTATATTCTTCATTTGCTCTATCTCTTACTACCTCCTGTATGGATTTTTATAAGATAAAAAGGACACCCCTACAGGAGTGTCCCATCATGTCAAACTATGCTTTATCCTATGCAAATACTTTTAAATTCAACACTGCTGCCAGAACAACAAACAATACCGCCAAAACTCTTGTTGCCTTTACCATAGCACCTTCCATAGAACGTCCTTTATTCTGGCCCCAATAAGTATCTGCCATACCACCGATCGTACCCAGTCCGGCTGACTTACCTTCCTGCATCAGTACAAGCGCAGTTAATGCGATACAGTCTATTGCAAATATAATCATTAATACAATCTTTAATATCTCCAAATCTATACACCTCCTGCGGATAAACCATAGTTATCTTAGCATATCTACCCGGAAATAGCAAGCAAAAACGGATTTTCATAGACCGCAATTTCCCCAAGTTTTTCCTCAATTCTAAGCAATCGGTTATATTTTTCCACACGCTCTCCTCTGCACGGTGCACCGGTTTTGATCTGCCCTGCATTTAATGCGACTGCAAGGTCTGCGATAAATGGATCTACCGTCTCCCCCGAGCGGTGTGAAATAATCGCACGATACCCTGCCTGATGTGCTTTTTTCACCGTCTCTATCGCCTCACTCAAGGTTCCTATCTGGTTTACTTTTACTAAAACTGCATTGGCTGTATTATTTTCAATTCCCTGTTGTAATCGTTTTTTGTTCGTTACGAACAGGTCATCTCCAACCAATTGCAAGCGTCCTCCCAACCGTTCTGTCAGCATCTTCCAACCATCCCAGTCCTCCTCATCCAGCGGATCTTCTATCGATACGACCGGAAATTCCAGTGCAAGCTCCTGATAATAAGTGACCATCTCCTCACTGGAACGGGAAATTTCTTTTCCTTTCATTTTGCTTTCCCCTTCAAATCTGTATTTTTCCTCCCTGGCATCATATAATTCTGACGCTGCCACATCAAGTGCCAGCACAATATCTGCCCCCGGGCGATATCCCGACTTTTTTATTGCCTCCACTAAGAAACGCATCACTTCTTTCGTATCAGCCAGATCCGGTGCAAATCCTCCTTCATCACCAACCGCCGTAGACATTTCATTTTCCTGTAAAAGTTCTTTCAGCGTGTGATAAACTTCTGTGCACATCCGAAGTCCCTCTCTGAAACTCTTCGCTCCTACCGGCATTATCATAAATTCCTGCACATCAATTGTATTATACGCGTGCTTCCCACCGTTCATGATATTCATCATAGGTACGGGCATTCTTTTAGCCCCTACACCGCCAAGGTAAGCATAGAGCGGCAGTCCGAGTGCTATTGCCGCCGTCCGTGCCACTGCAAGTGATACTCCGAGGATCGCATTCGCTCCAAGATTTGATTTATTCTCGGTCCCATCCATGCAGATCATCGCCTGGTCGATTTTTTCCTGTTCAAAAATATTTCTCCCGATAAGTTCCGGTGCTATCTTTGCATTGACATGATCCACTGCCAGTTCCACACCTTTCCCTTTGTATCTCACCTCTCCATCCCTTAACTCTACCGCTTCAAATTTACCCGTAGATGCCCCGGATGGAACGCTCGCGCTTCCAAGATATCGTTCTCCCGCCAGTACTTCCACTTCTATCGTCGGATTTCCTCTGGAATCCAGAATTTCTCTCGCATATATATCTGTAATCGGCAAAAATCTATCCATAATCCTTTTGTTCCTTTCTTTATATTTTTTATTATTATGTTTGTTTTCTTTTGTTCTGATACTATGGACAATATGCCAAATTTTCACTCTGATTTCTGGTAATATTCTATGTTGACTTTGATGACTATCGGCGTTACAATCGTTGATGAATTTAAGGATTTTAGAAAAATTTTAGATTCACTACAACAATACAATCATTAATATTTGGGGAATTATTATGAATGAACAATTAAAAAAATTTGGGTTATTAACCGGTAGCACACTGATCATGGCAGTTGGTATTTACTTCTTTAAATTTGCCAACAACTTTACCTTCGGAGGTATCACAGGTCTCTCTGTACTGGTTGCCAAGACTGGTATCATTTCAGCCAGTGATTTTACTTTCATTGCAAATATGACACTGTTGATCATCGGTATGGTCATTCTCGGGAAACCTTTTACGATCAAGACCGCTTACTCCAGTACCCTGCTTTCTGTCACCCTGTCACTGTTGGAACGTTTCTTTCCAATGTCACATCCTCTGACAGATCAGCCATTATTGGAGCTCATCTTTGCCATCGTGCTTCCTGCAATCGGATCTGCTGTATTATTCAATATCGGAGCTTCCAGCGGTGGTACCGATGTCATCGCTATGATCATGAAAAAGTACACCAGCATCGATATTGGCAAAGGATTAATGATTACCGATTTCTTGATCACACTTGCCGGATGCTTCGTATTTGACATCAAAACAGGACTTTATTCTTTCCTCGGACTAGCCATTCGTTCTTATATGATCGATGGTTTTATCGAGAGTTTGAATCTGTCCAAATACTTCAACGTGATCTGTTCGGATCCGGAGCCGATCTGCGATTTTATCAAGAAAGACTTGCATCGTGGTGCTACTGTTGTTGAAGCACATGGTGCTTTCTCTGGTCAGCATAAATACATTATCCTGACGGCACTGAACCGTACACAGGCGATCAAACTTCGAAACTTCGTCAAAGCTCAAGATCCACATGCATTTATCTTAATTACAAATACAAGTGAGATTATAGGAAAAGGGTTCCACTCTATCTAGAGTGAAACCCTTTTCTCTCGTTATATGTTCTTAAATACTCCCGAACTTAACTGTCATGCTCAGCATTCCCATATATGTGCCCCGGACTTGCTGAGATCATGAACGGCATACCATTCTCACGGACACTCTGTCTGGCAAAGATTCTTACGGCCTCTGCAAACGAAGTCCCCATATCCTTATATAACTGCTCTGCTTCTGCTTTCAAAGAAGCATCCATTCTAACTTGTAAAACAGCTTCCTTTGCCATTCCACCATCCCCTTAACGAATCTGAATATACTCTCCTAACGCATAAATTTATCTCCCACTTGTCTTAGTATATTACAAATATATCACGATTGCAATACATTTGTAATACATTTTTCAAATTCGCTGACATCCCATGATTCTCCGATCGCAAAAAGTGCTCTGCACCAGACCATTAATTTATCCGGATCACATTCTGCATTCCCCTGCTCGTTATACAGACGTCTCACCGATGTCTTTAGTGCCTCTTCTACCTTCAGCTTTATCCCACGGATTTCTTCGGATTCTTCCGCAAGTTTCTTCATATCGTAATCATCCGTTCTGCCACATGGCGCACCGCACACCATGCACCCCGGCACCAGCTTGGCCTTTGCATCATGCAGTTTTTCTATCATCTTTTCCGAATCTTCCTCCACACATCCGGACAGAACAAAGAGACCCTCTGTAAGGATCTCTTTTACTCTCTGGATAGATCTTATATTGCCATCTGTCGCACGGACCACTCCGATCAGTGCACCTGTCAGTTCTAACATCTTATCATCCATACTTTTACCGCCTTTATTCGTCTAAAATCTTTCCATCGATTGAAATCGTCACTACCTGCCACGGAAGGAACTTTCCGCAATTCTTTAGTGCTGTTCTGACTGCATTCTCCAGTCCTCCGCAACACGGAACTTCCATTCTGACAATCGTCACACTCTTAATATCATTATTTTTAATAATCTCTGTCAGTTTCTCAGAATAGTCCACTGCATCCAGTTTTGGACATCCGATCAGTGTCACTTTTCCTCTCATAAATTCATTATGCATATTCGCATAAGCATATGCTGTACAATCTGCAGCTACTAATAATTTTGCCCCGTCAAAATACGGTGCATTAATCGGCACTAATTTAATCTGGCATGGCCACTGGCCAAGCTGTGAAGTAATCGGCGTTCCCGCCTGCTGCGTCGGTGTCTCTGCCACTTCTTCACGTTTCATCTGACGCATTCTGCTGCCCGGACAGCCACCCTGCACAGGTGCACCCGCCTGTTTTTCTTTTTTCGCTTTATTTGCAAGAACCGCCGCCTCATCATATGCAGCTGCCTCTCTCTCTACAAATGAGATTGCATTCGTCGGACAGGCCGGAAGGCAGTCCCCCAGACCGTCACAGTAATCATCTCTCATCAGTTTTGCTTTGCCGTCTACCATGCCGATCGCCCCTTCGTGGCAGGCATTGGCACAGGCGCCACAGCCGTTACATTTTTCCTCATCAATGTGAATAATTCTTCTTATCATATTAAAAACTCCTTTCAAAGTACCTTTTTTGACTTTACGATTGGATTATATTATAATTTTTGATGAAAAACTGTTGTTATAACAACAAATGGAGACTTTTTATGAAAATTAATCTTACAAATACTCAATTATTCCGCGGAATCGATTCCTCAGACATCTCACCGCTGCTTTCCTGTCTCGGTGCAATAGAACGAAAATTCAAAAAGGGTGATATTATCCTCACCGAAGGAGAGCCTACCGACCAGATGGGCGTTGTTCTTTCAGGAATGGCTCTGATCGAGCACTGTGATGTATGGGGCAACCGCATTCTTCTCGGGAATGCCGCTCCCGGTGCCGTTTTTGCCGAGTCCTACGCATGCATCCCCGGAGAACCCCTGCAGATATCCGTCGTGGCATCGGAAGATACTTCGGTGCTGTTTTTAAATGTAGGAAAGGTTCTCACCACCTGCACAAACTCCTGTGAATTTCACACGAAACTGGTCCGCAACCTGCTAACGGTATGCGCCGGCAAGAGCCTGGATCTGTCCAGACGCATCCTGCACAGCACTTCCAAATCCATCCGCGGAAGGCTAATGTCTTATTTTTCAGAGTGCATTAAAAAGACCGGCAGTTATTCCTTTGAGATTCCTTATAACAGAGAACAACTCGCCAGCTACCTCGGTGTCGACCGGAGTGCAATGTCCAACGAACTGTCCAAAATGAAAAAAGAAGGGCTGATCCAATACCGTAAAAATCATTTTACGATTATCGAACCAGCCACTCTTTCATAAGGACTTATTCTAAATTGTATGAATTGTTAAAACTAAAAGCCAAAATCTTCATAGTCCTGCGGCAGGAATCTATGGTAAATAATATGGCATCCTTCGTCTTTGAAGCAATAGTAGTACGAATCATCCGCTTTGTCTTCAAAGCGAACCATCCAGTCAAACTCACCGTTATCCATCGGTTCTCTTACGACATGTTCGGAATGCCGGTCAAACAGTTCAAATACCTGCTCCATCGTCGTACCATGTTCTGCAAGCAAGCCTACCAGTTCCCTGATGAACTCATTTTCCTTCATATTCTCATGCACATAAATACTTCCCTGCTCCGGAATATGAAAACAGAACCGATCCTTTTTATGAGTCACTATAATATCTCCCAGTTTCCCGGTCAAAGACTCCGGCATATGCAAAAGCCGCTCTGCCATCTGCTCCTCATCATCCGTCGCATCCAAAAAATGATTCAGCGATGAAAGCGGATAATACAATCGTACCTCTTCTTTCATAAATCCTAATTTTGCCTGTTCTTCCTTCAAAAGATCTATCAGGCTCTTCTCTAAATTCATGTAATCCATATAAATTCCTCGCAATCTATTCTTACTGTATCTTCATACTTTTTTCTTTCATTATTAGCGTAAATCTAATGAAAGTCAAGAAGTTCATGATAACAGTAATCAGTATTGCATCAGAATTTGCCACCACCACCGCCGTGAGTAGTTCCTGAAGATGAACTGTGTGTACTGCTGCCGGATGAGTTGTTGCTCTTTTGCTTTTCCGTCCTTTTCACAGTATGATATAAGAACATGTCACGACTCTCAGTAACCTTCAAGCTGCCCTTCTTCAAATAGCTATTTGCTGCTGCCTGCGAACGAACCGTTTTCAACTTTCCTTTCATCCGTCCTACAATAATCACAGAAAGCACAAATCCAATCACAATAGATATCGGGATCCAGACAACTGACAGTGGTTTCTTCGGAAGACTTCCATTGTCATATGGTTCTCCGGTTCTCGCCTGTGTAATAAATTCATCACTCAAAGTTGCGTAGGTATCAAACGCCGATGCAAAATCACCGTCCGACAGATCTGATTTTATTTCTTTACCGATATACTGGATACCGGCATCCGTAAAAGCCGTAATGCCATAACCACAAGTTGATATGTGCCAGTCACTGTCCTCTATACTGATCAGAAGCATAAGACCGTCTCTATTTTCTCCATAGCCAAAGTTCAGCTGTTCATAAAGGAGATCTGCATATTCCGTGACCGAGTATCCTTCCAGATCATCTGTCGTTGCAACAACTACATCCATATTCTGGCGCACACTGATCTCATCGAGTTTGTCATTAAGTATCGTTTCTTCATCATCTGTCAAAAGATCTGCCATATCCACCACACGGTAATATTCATTGGCAAATCCATCCGTTTCCGCAGCAAATGCCGGGAACGCCGCAGTAAAACATAGCATAAGGGCAAATAAAATCACAGATATTTTCTTCTGCTTTTTATTGAATTTAATATGAACCCAAACACCAATATTATGCTTAACCCCAATCCATAGATTTAATTATCTTTTCGAATCTGTTTCTTTCCACAATTCACTCTCAATATACAAAAAACCCGAAAACTTTTTGGTTTTCGGGTTTTGAAATAACATATTTGCTTGAATTATCTCTTTGAGAACATCAAATATTGATTTTAAAACATTCAAACACATTTTGTCAGTTACGTGTTCGTTACCGAAAATATCTCTCATATTATCCACACTGCTTTATGCAAAAAAAAATTGGGAACGAGTAAAGACCCATTCCCTACAAAAAGTTAATTTTTTAATCGTGTATATATTTTAACACGCTTCATTTATATAGTCAACAACTTTTTTTACAAAAAAATATGCTGTTTTTATGCATTCATTTTTATCAAAATACTCTTTATTTTTTATTGCACGACCATCTATAAATTCTTGTATCTGCTTAAACCTCTTCTCTTTCACAACATCTGCATTAATAAATTCATTGTAAACATAAAGCAATGTAACAAAATCATACAAAAACTTATTACTCAATTTGTTCTTTCTCATAGACGCACCTATTCCATCTATATTTGAAACAAATTTTATAATTTTAACAGATGGCTTATTTGTTCCTTTTTGAAGTTTATTTATCAGGCAATTACTATGTGCAGTTGCATTTCTTAAATCCCTTATAGAATACAACAAGTCACTATCTTTTAAACGCCCTGGATACCTCTCCGTATAATACTCATACAACTTCACCATATCTCCAAAAGATATTAATTCTACAAATACCCATGCAGGAAAATATGGATAATACTTCTCTATCAATTCTCTGCAATATTCACTAGATTTGTGTTTCTGTATATTTTGACAACTTCTCTCATACTTTGTAACAAATCTTCTAATAATATCATAACCATCTTCTTCTGGATTATCCTCTATATCTTTTAACAATCTGGTTTTTAAAGCATGTTCGACATCAAGACACATTTGCAATATTAAATACCGTAAATGCATATCAATGGTTGACAATTCCTGCAAATAAGCAAAATCAAGATTTATGTACTTATCGTTACTTTTTTGCTTGTCATAATTGGCTCTATAAGATGCTAGTTTCATGTAGTAATTATTATTTTGAAGAAATACCTTTGCATCTTCTTCTTTAGCTATATCAAATTTTATTCCCTTTATTTTCATATGAGATATCAATTCGTCACTTGTTTTAAGTAATTTCATAAAAATTCCCCTTTGTACTTTCTATCATTATACTCCACTACAATTGATAATAAAAGACATTTTTCAACATCATATCTTCTTATATATTATATACAAATTACTGAGAAAGAGTTATTTTTATTATGGTGATCATTTGTCAGTTACCTGTTAGTTGTGTGTTAGTTACCGATAGATTTTCGTGTGTTTTGAGGAGGTTTGATAGATTTTCAGAATATAAAGAAAACCCCGAAAATACTGGATTTTCGGGGTTTGTTGCTCTTTTTCGATATTCGGTTGAATTATCTCTTTGAGAACTGTGGTGCTCTACGAGCAGCTTTAAGTCCTGGTTAAACATCCCTATGGTGCGTTTTTCCTTGATATTGCGGGCTTTTTCGCATTTTCTGTTGTCGGTTGTCCTATTCCTTAACCATAGAAATAGGTGATTTTCCATCAAGATTCTCTTGGTTCAAGGCATCATTCACTACCTCGAAAAGTTCCTCTGGTTTATTATACTTGACCCTCGCGTAAATGTCCATAGTTGTCTTACTATTCTCATGCCCTGCCAGATACTGAACTGTCTTAGGATCAACGCCCGCATAGAGCAGATTCGTGATGTAGGTATGCCGCAATAAGTGCGGTGTTACATCGAAATCCAGAGTATATCGAATCTTGGGATTGTTCCTCTGTGTGGTTCCCAATGTCGGTTTCACGGTATATTTGATGCTCTGCCCATTCACATATTTATAGTAGGTTCTCTCTTTCACAGAACGAACAACTACATACTGCCAAACTCTCGTAAACTGTGAATAAGAAAGTGGCTGCCCTTTGCTGTCAGCAATCACATACTCCGATATAGAATTTGCTTTTGCTTCGCGCAAACAGTCCACCAGACACTTCGGAATAGGAATATCCCTTTTTGCTGCCGGAGTCTTTAGAATTGTGGAAATCACTGGTCTGTTATGCTCTGCGCGCCATGCACGTTGTACAGAAATGTATGGTGTGGATTCGTCCAGGAATACACAATCCCATTGCAATGCAAGAATTTCTTCCCGCCGCAAACCGGAATACAAACCGATCATAATAAAGAGATACGGCGGTAGTCCTTTCACCGTATCCAGCAGAACTGCAACCTGCTGGTCAGTTAAGGCATCTTTCTTTTTCGATGCTTTTCCGCCCTTTGCTGAAATTCCAACGCATGGATTATGGGTTATCAGCTGACTGCGCTCTGCCGAATAGAAAACACACTTAATCAACATATTTACCGTAGCGTATAATCCTTCCGACTTTTTTGACAGTGGAACAAGTGCCAGGCGAATATCATCCGCAGTTACTTCTTCCATATACATATCTCCCAGAGGATTGATGACGTAGTTCCTCATGTTCTGGTTATACCCCTTCATGGTAGCCGCAGACACCTTTGCCGACTGCATCAGCAGCCATTTTTCACAATACTCGGCAACCGTCGGATGCTTCCGGCGAAAGATGATTTCCTCCACCTGTCTCCGAGCCTCTAACTGCTTTTCATATAATTTTTCGCAGGTAGCCGCATATAAGCTGACCTGTTTTCCATCGGCATCTGTAATTCTGGTTCTGTAATACAGTGTTCCTTTTCTCATAACCGTCCCGTACTCCGGAACGCTTTGTTTTTTCTTAGCCATACAAATCTTCCTTTCCTGATAATGAGTGT
>ERZ773103.3010-NODE-3010-length-14436-cov-3.332661_pt1 | contig 14436 bp, 11 predicted proteins | sample MGYA00511118_ERZ773103 | MGnify/ENA primary metagenome ERZ773103 (study PRJEB29015, sample SAMEA2737821) | human gut metagenome | biome: human gut; feature: human-associated habitat; material: faeces | place: China | collected 2012 ... | reverse complement strand
GCACGCCACAGGAAGGTAACAAGCTGGCCACGGGTGCAGCCCCGATCAGGTGCGAATCTGCCGTCGCCAACACCATCGGTGATCTTCATAGCAGTTGCCCAAATGACAGGCGTGGAATAGTATTCGCCGCTCTTCACATCGGTGAAGTCAGACTCAGAAGCTTTTTCAGGAATCGGTGCATAGGTGTAACGATAGGTATTGGACTGCGAATCAGCCGACGTTACAAGGTTGCCGTTGGCATCATATTCGTAGTTGGTAACTGTCCCAATGCTTCCACCGGAATTTTTCCATGTTTGCTTTACACAGAGGTCCTTATCGTTATACTCATAGAGATAGGAGCCTGTATCTGCAACTTTCTCCTCAATCAGGTTGCCCTTTGCATCGTAGGAATAGGTCGTTGTGTTCGTTTGACCATTGACCATAGAGTGAACCACAGACTGAATTACATTGCCGTTATCATCCAGCGTGTACTCATATCTTGCTACGTCTCCCTGATTTCCATTTTCATTTGCATAGCCCTTTACAACCGTGATCTTGTGATCACCATATGTATAGTAGAACGTGCTGTCATCAATTTGCTCTTTCACATTAACACGGGTGCGGGACTGCGTCAGAACACCATCCGTATAGGTAAAGGTTTGCATCGTTACGTCATGATTCCCATACCGTACTGCATCTTCCACAGCTTTGACCAGATAACCGTCCTTATCATAGTCGAACCGCCAAATGGATGTATCATTTTTATAGGTGTAGCTACCCCACATCTCATTGCCGTTGGCATCAAAATAGGACTGATAGGTTCCGCCCTCGTCCGCAGTAGAATACCGGCTTTCGTAGCTCTGATGGGTCATGTAGAAGCCGTCGGCAGCATCCGTAATGGTGCCGCTTGTATTGCCTCCAACCCAGTCTACTTCCACATTTCCGGCCCAAGCTGCCGTTGCCATGCAGCCCATCAGCGCGCCCAAAATCAGGGCATGCTTCAGCAGTTTGTTCTTCATAGAACCATCTCCTCTTTGATAATCGAAGCAATCAAATGATTTGCTTACTCTGTTGTTATACCACATAGCGGTCAAAAAAACAAGCAAGACTATATTCCTCGGCGAAAAATGCTTCATTGTATCATATTCTCCAAAACAAATCGGAGCGCCGCGATATGCTCGCAGCGCTCCCAATGTTATTTTTTTGCCTGCTTGATGGACAGGCTGATGCGCTTTTTCTTCTCGTCTACGCCCAGCACAACCACCTTCACCACATCTCCTACGGACAGCACCTGAGAGGGATGCTTCACATAATGATCTGCAATTTCAGAAATATGCACCAGTCCATCCTGATGGACACCAATATCCACAAACGCTCCAAAATCAATGACATTCCGAACCGTTCCGGTGAGCACCATGCCGGGCTTCAGATCCTTTATCTCCATAACGTCTGTCCGCAAAACGGGCTGGGGCAACGAATCTCGGACGTCCCTGCCGGGCTTCATCAGCTCACTGGCCACATCCATCAGAGTGGGAACACCGATGCCCAGTTCCTTGGCCGCCTTTTCCTTGCCATAACGCTGGAGCTCCTTTGAAATATCGCCCAGTTTTCCCTGCCTCACATCCTCCAAGGAATATCCCATCAGGGATAGCAGCTCCTTTGCTGCGCCATAGGACTCCGGATGCACCGCCGTATTGTCGAGAATATCCTTGCTCTCCGGCACCCTGAGGAAGCCTGCGCACTGCTGGAACGCCTTTGGCCCAAGCTTCGGTACCTTGCCCAGCTGCTTTCGGGAGGTAAATGCGCCATTTTCCTCCCGGTAGGACACGATATTCTTGGCCGTTACCGCAGTCAGGCCGGAGACCCTGCGCAGCAGAGATGCCGAGGCCGTGTTGACATCCACACCTACCGCATTTACGCAGTCCTCTACAACGCCGTCCAGAGTCTCTTCCAGCCGCTTTTGGGGCATGTCGTGCTGATACTGTCCCACACCAATGGCCTTAGGCTCGATCTTTACCAGCTCTGCCAGAGGATCCTGAAGCCGCCGTGCAATGGACACCGCCGACCTGAGATTGACATCAAACTGTGGGAATTCCTCCGCTGCCAGCGGGCTGGCCGAGTACACCGAGGCACCGGCCTCTGAGACGATCATATAGCTGAGGTTTCTCCCCTTCTTTGCTTCCTTCCGGATCAGCTCCACCGCCATCTGCTCCGTCTCCCGGCTGGCGGTGCCGTTGCCGATGGCCAAATGCTCCACGTTATCTTTTTCCACAAGCCGTGTAAGGCTTTCAATAGCCTCCTGCTTTTTCTTTTCACTAAAGGTCGGATACACCACCGTGGTATCCAGCACCTTTCCGGTGCCGTCTACCACTGCAACCTTACAGCCGTTCCGGTATCCCGGATCCAGTCCCATGGTCACTTTCCCCTTGACCGGCGGCTGCATCAGCAGCGGGCGAAGATTCAGTGCAAACTGGCCGATGGCCCCTTCGCAGGCAGAATCCGTCAGATCTCCCCGGATCTCCCGTTCCAGAGACGGAAAAATCAGCCGGTCATAGGCATCCTCTGCCGCCTGCCGGATAAAGTCGGCAGCATTGGTGTTACCCTTGATGCAGGCATTGTATACCGTCTGCATAGCCGTATCATGATCCAGTTCCAGCGAAACCTTCAAAAACTTTTCTTTCTCGCCCCGGTTGATGGCAAGTACCTGATGTCCCTGCATCCGGGCCACCGGCTGGACAAAATCATAGTAGAGACGATAAACCGAATCTTCCTCGCCGGTTGCCTCACTGCGCAGCTTTCCATGGCGGCGTACCACCAGTCGAAGTGTCTTCCGCAGTGCGGCACTGTCGCTGATCTCTTCAGCGATGATATCACCGGCTCCCTTCAGCGCATCTTCTACACTTTCTACACCTTTTTCCGCATCCACATAGGCTTTGGCCGCCTGCTCCGGAGCCGGTGTCCCGGGCTTTTGTGCAAAAAGAAGCTCCGCCAAGGGTGTAAGTCCCTTCTCTCTGGCCATGGTGGCACGGGTACGGCGCTTGGGCTTATAGGGCCGATAGATATCCTCCAGCTCTGCCAGCGTAGACGCTCGAGCAATGGATCTTTCCAGCTCCGGAGTAAGCTTTCCCTGCCCTTCGATCGCAGCCTTTATCGTATCCCTGCGCTCCTGAAGCCCCCGGAGATACTGAAGTCTTGTTTCCAGTGTCCGAAGTGAGGTATCGTCCATGGCTCCGTGCATTTCCTTCCGGTACCGGGCAATAAAGGGGATGGTGTTGCCCTCGTCCAGCAGCGTGATCACGTTTTCAATATGCTTTGGATCCTTCCCCAGCTCTGCGGCTAAGATACGTACAATCTCGTCCATTTCATTTCCTCCTGTGAAAATGCATAAAAAAGAACGTCGGAGCAAAGCGTACTTTGCTCCGACGTTGGTGCGCGAGGCGGGACTTGAACCCGCACGTCCGTAATGGACACTAGAACCTGAATCTAGCGAGTCTGCCAATTCCACCACTCGCGCGTCAGACAGCTCATATATAATACACCGAGCAAGGAGAAATGTCAACCACAAATTTTCTGATTTTTCAAAAAAATTTAAAGAAATCGATATTCCCTTTTCCCTCGAATATGGTAGAATATCCGTAAGAAAGAGGTGAGCCCATGAATACGCCCAATCCTGTCCCGATGAAGACGCTGCTTCTGCGGATCGGTCTTCGGCTGCTGCTGATTATTGCGGTGCTGCTCTGTTTGACCCTGCTGGTGCCGCCCCTGCTGGATCTGTTTCTTCCTTTTATTCTGGCCTTTCTGGCCGCAACACTTCTGGCCCCGCTGGTTCAAAAAATCGCCCGCCGTGTGGGCGGCTGGAACTTCTGGTCCATGCTTTTTGTGGTGCTGATGCTGTTGGCCGCCACCGGCATTCTGGTCTACGCAGGCTATTATCTTATCTCACAGATCATCGACCTGATCCACAGCTGGGCCAGCATCCGGGATGGCCTTACCAATATGCTGGAACAGATATCCATCTTTTTAAGCACTAACGTTCACTTTACCTACACCGACACGGAAGCGTACATTCTGAATTTTGTACAGGAAGGGCTGAACTGGATCACAGGGAAGGTTTCCACATGGGCCCCCTCCGTGGTCATCGGCGTAGGGAATCTCGCCTCCGGTATCGCAAGCTTTGTCGTATCCCTTCTGTTTTTCATCGTTGGAGCCTACTTTATGACCGCAGACTACCCGGGACTTCGGAAAAAGCTGATTTCATGGGTACCGGATATCATCCGTCCCCATATGAGCCACGTAAAGGAGGCCACCGGTTCGGCAATGTTCGGTTACCTACGGGCCCAGCTGATTCTCTCCGGTGTTGTCACGCTGATCATTTTTATTGCCCTGCTGATCTACGGCCAGAGCTATTCCCTGCTGATTGCCATCGCCTGCGGCATTATTGACGTAATGCCCTTCTTCGGAAGCGGCGCAGTTCTGGTGCCATGGGGCGTTATTATGCTTCTACTGGGCAACTTTCAAAAGGGACTGTTTCTGCTGGCTCTGGCACTGGCACTGTTTATCTTCCGCAAGCTGGCGGAGCCGAAGGTAGTAGGAAATCAAACAGGACTGAGTCCCCTGCTCTCTCTGATCAGCATCTATGTGGGCATGAAGCTTGGCGGAGTGATCGGAATGATCCTATGTCCCATTCTCTGTATGGTGGTGATTGGCCTCTACGGCATGGACTTCTTTACCCCCACCATCATTGACTTCCGTCTGCTATTCGGCCGGATCTTCGATGCCGCAAGGATGCCCGCCCCGGAGGCCGCCGATGCTTCCCATACGTCTGAATCCCTCTCAGAGCGTGATCCATCATAGCTGCAAATGCCCCGCAGATTCCGGCCAAGCACGCATCGGGGGATTATTCTTATTGGCCGCCGGTGATCTCCGCACCGCCCAGCATTTTGTCTCCATCATAAAACACGATAGCCTGTCCCGGTGTCACGGCCCGTTGGGGTACCTGAAACTCTGCCCGGATACATCCGTTTTCAAGAAAATGGAGCATTGCAGGCTGATCCTTCCCATGGTAGCGCACCCGTGCAGTCACAGGAACCGGTACTTCCGGCAGGGCCCCGGCGATCCAGTTGAGATTTTCCCCAAAGACCACATGGGAAAACAGCTCCTCATTTCTGCCCAGTGTTACTGTATTCTTCTCCGCATCGGTGGACTTCACATACATGGGCTGACCCAGTGCGAGTCCCAGTCCCTTCCGCTGGCCGATGGTATAGTGGATAATACCCCGATGGGTGCCGATCCGGTTGCCGCTGGTATCCAGCACCGGCCCCGGTGCATACGTTTTCCCGGTATATTCCTCAATAAATGCCGCATAGTCTCCATCCGGCACAAAGCAGATGTCCTGACTATCGTGCTTTCCGGCATTGAGAAAGCCCTCACGCTCTGCGATCTCCCGAACCTGGGGCTTTGTAAGCTCTCCCAGCGGAAACAGTGTTCTTTGAAGCTGCTGCTGCGTCATGTTATAGAGCACATAGCTCTGCTCCTTCTCTGCATCCACAGCCTTATACAGCATGACCGTTCCATCCGGAAGTTCTTTTCTGCGAACATAGTGGCCCGTTGCGATATAGTCACAATCTAGCTCCATGGCCCGATGGTACAAACGTTCAAATTTCAGCCTGCGATTGCAGTCGATGCAGGGATTTGGGGTCCGGCCCTGCTCATAGCTGTGGATAAACGGCTCGATCACCTGCGTCTCAAAATCTGCGGTGAAATTAAAGGTGTAGTGGGGAATCCCAAGGCGGTAGCAGACACTTTTTGCATCCTCGACATCCCGCAGCGAACAGCAGGTGCTTTCCCGGCCATCCTCCCCGTCATAGAGCTTCATGGTAACACCAATGCAGTCATAGCCCTGCTCCTTCAAAAGATACGCCGCCACGCTGGAATCCACACCGCCGCTCATGGCCACAAGGACTCGCTTCATTCCTGTGCCTCCCGGGCCTGATGTTCCTGCTCAATGAGATCTGCCAGCGTATACTGCTCCAGATAGTCCATCACGACTTTATCAAGTCCCTTCCACAGGGGCAGTGTACGGCATTCATCCGCTCTGGGGCAGGGCTTTGCCCCCTTTTCCAGACACGCCACAGGGCTCAGGCTCAGCTCTGCTACTCCCAGGATCTCAGCAGCCGTATACTCTTCCGGCTTTCTGGTGAGCCGATATCCGCCGCCCTTTCCCCGGACGCCGGACACCAGTCCCTCCTGCGTCAAAAAACGAACAATGGTCTCCAAATATTTCTCCGATATCTCCTGCCGCTGGGCGATCTCCCGCAGAGACACATAGCCGTCGCTGTTCTGCTCTGCCAGATCGATCATAACACGAAGGGCATAACGCCCCCTTGTGGATATCATCATGTTCAGCACCTCTTTCGGCATTTTGCCGTATTTCGTATCGTTATTGTATCATTTTATTGGAGAGGCTGCAACCATTGTTTTTCCGGCCATGGCATGCCGGTTGAATTTCCATAGATTCCATGGTAAAATGATGGCATTCTGCGGTTTTCCGCCATAATAGAGTGAGGAAAAAATATTGAAACACCGTCTTTCTCTTTCCAGTAAAAAAGGCGTTCTGCTAAAAAACACCTTCATGCTGTATATTCTGCAATTCTCCAACTATTTTTTGAGTCTGGTGGCCGTTCCCTACGAATCACGGGTACTCAGCCCGGTAAACTACGGAAAGCTGGGGGTTGCTGCCGCTATCATGGTCTATTTCCAGCTGGTCATCGACTTTGGCTTTCTGCTCTCCGCCACAGAAGAGGTTTCCCGGCGCAGAGATGACAAGGAAGCCGTATCCAAAATTCTCACCGCCGTCACCATCAGCAAGCTGTTTTTAGCCGGTATTTCCGCCGTAGTCCTGCTGATCCTCTGCCGGGCTATTCCCGGCTGGCGGGCAGATACGGGCTTCTACTTTCTATACTTCATTGCCACGGTACTGACCTCCCTGATGCCGGACTATCTGTACCGGGGCCTCGAAAAAATGACCGCCATCACCGTCCGAAGTGTCCTCATCAAAGCCTTTTTCACCGCTGCAATCTTTGCATTTTTGAAGCAGCCCGGAGACTATTATGTGGTGCCCCTGCTGAACATTATCGGAAACGGTGCGGCGCTGCTGGGGGTCTACATCCATCTGTATCGCCATCTGCACATTCGCTTTGGACGTGTCAGCCGTCAGGATGTATTTTCCCGGTTCCGCAGCAGCATCACCTTCTTCTACTCCCGGATCGCATCCACTGCCTACACGGCAGCCAATACCATTATTCTCGATCTGATTTCCGCAGGAGGCGCTGCGGTAGGCTTTTACACCTCTGCCGATAAGCTCATTACCACCGCCAAAAACGGCCTGAGCCCCATTTCCGACAGTCTCTATCCCTACATGACAGCCAATCGGGATTTTAAGCTGGTAAAGAAAGTCCTCACCATTATGATGCCGCTGATCATACTGGGCTGTACGGTGGTATTTATCTTTGCAGAGCCGCTGTGCACATGGTTTTTCGGCGCAGATTACGCCGAGACCGGAAAGGTGCTCCGTGCCATGCTCCCTGTGGTAGTGGTCATTCTTCCCAGCTACATTCTTGGCTTTCCTACGCTGACCGCCATGGGCCTTACGAAATATGCAAACTATTCTGTGGTATTCGGTTCCGTGCTCCATGTGCTGAATCTCTGTGTGCTCTACTTTACCGGCCACCTGAACATGGTCTCTCTGGGGATTCTGGTCTCTGTTGCAGAGTCCGCCATTTTGATATTCCGCATTGCAGTGATCCTCACCCATAAAAACCGCTGGAAGGAGGAACGTGCATGACCCTCTCCAGCTTAATTTCCGGTGCGGCATGGACGCTGTGCCGGCTGCTTCCGGTGAAAAAGAATAAAGTCGTTTTCTCTCACTTTTACGGAAAGGGCTTTGGTGATAGCCCGAAAGCCATCGCCCTTGCCCTCCGTGACGCCGCCCCTGGCGCAGATATTGTATGGCTGATTTCCGATCCGTCAGTGGCTCTGCCGGTGGGGATCCGCCCGGCTTCCTACGCCCCCCTCTCCCGGATCTATCATCTTTCCACCGCCAGAGTCTGGGTGGATGACTGCCGCAAGGGTGCCCGATGCAAAAAGAAGGGGCAGTTTTTCCTGCAAACATGGCATGGCTTCGCCCTCAAGCAAATCGAGCAGGATGCCGCCGCTTCACTGCCGGCGGATTACCCTGCATACGCCATGCGGGATTCCCGGCAGACCGATCTTATGGTATCCGGCAGCCGGTTCATGACCGACCGCTATCGCCATGCCTTCTGGTATTCCGGTGAGGTCGCAGAGTATGGCTCTCCCCGAAACGATATACTGTTCGAGCCCCCAGACGGACTTCGTGAAAAAGTCTGCGGTGCTCTGGGGATATCACCGAAAAAAAAGCTCATCCTCTATGCCCCCACCTTCCGGGTAGACGGCTCCCTGAGCGCCTATTCCATCGACATTCCCGGTGTAATCTCCGCCTGCGATCAGCGGTTTGGCGGAGATCACGTTATGCTGCTGCGGCTGCATCCCAATATCGCCGCCAGTGCCAGTCAGCTTTCCTGCAACGGAAATACCGCTGTTCAGGCCACCAACTATCCCGACATACAAGAGCTGCTTGCGGTAGCAGATGTGGTCATCACGGACTACAGCTCCGTGATGTTCGACTTTGCCCTGACCCGCAGGCCGGTCTTCCAGTTTGCCACAGACATCGCCGCCTATCAAAAAGATCGCAGCTTTTATTTTCCGCTGGATCAGCTGCCCTTTCCCCTTGCCGAGAGCAATGATGCGCTGCTTTGCGCCATTTCCGCCTATGACGAAGACGCCGCCTCGTCCCGCTGGTTACAGTTTGCAAAAGAAAATGGTATCCACGAGGACGGCAGAGCCGCCAGCCGCTGTGCCAGCTGGATCCAAGCCCATCTGTAGCACCGTTCCCGGACTCTTTGGAGCATTCCAAAAAGTCCGGGTCCTTTTCATCGCAATTTCCGTAGATTACACTGGACAATCCATAGCCGTTATACTATAATCAACATTGGATTTTGACAAAACCTGCGCAAATTTATTTCAGACGTTTTCACCGTTTTACATCCACAAGGAGTTGAGGATATGCCAAAGCCAAAGCACATTGCCGCCCTCGCCGGAGGCGTGATTTTTTTTCTTCTGATCGTCCTGATTGCAGTAAAGTTGGGCGGCAGTCACGGCAAAAGCACCGAGGAAACTGACGCTCAAATCTCCGCGGGTGTTGCATATCTTCAGGGGCTTGAGCAGCAGGATCCCGATCAGGTAGATCAGATTCTCAAGCAGCAGCGGCTTCAAAAGCTTCAGGACATGCGGGATGAGCGTCTGCGCCAGCTGGAATCCGGTGAGATCTCCGTTTGGAGCCTCTTTGAAGACTATGTGCTCTGCGGCGATTCCCGTGCAGAGGGCTTCTCTTTCTATGGCTTTCTGCCGGAGGAACGCGTTATTGCGGAGACCGGTGCGAATCTGGAGCATCTGGCCCAGCATGTGCCGGACATCGCAGCCCTGAATCCGTCCAATATTTTTCTCTGCTATGGACTCAATGACATCGGCATGTATGCAACGGTAGATGATTTTTCCGCCCGCTTCACAGAGATCCTGAACGACCTCCATACCCGGCTTCCGGACGCCGTATGCTACATCAGCTCCATTATCCCCGCCTACGCAGGCAGTGTCACCATGGCCGATATCGCCCCCTATAACACTGCAATGTCCGCCATCTGTGATATGCTCCCTTACTGCACCTATGTGGACAACTCCGAGACCGCATCCAAGTACACGGATCTCTGGGAGCCGGATCAGATCCATGTGCAGCGGGATTTCTACCCCCACTGGGCAACTGACCTGATCATGGCTGTCTACAATGCAGGACTGGAAGAAGACCAATCGTCTTCCACCGCCAATTGATCCGCTGAAGGAGGAAAGGAAATTGAAGTCTCCAAAAATTATCATACTGGAAGTGCTCAAATGGCTGTGTGTCGCAGGGCTTTTGGTGCTTTTATTTGTACTGCTCTCCTCTACCCGGGTCAGCCGTGCGGATTTTTCCGATGTACAAAGTGCGGTGCTGGCCGCTGCGGATCTTAGTCCCATGGCAGAAGGCGATAATCAGACCCTGAAGCGTCTCTATGGACTCAGCGCCAGCGACTTTGAACATGTCTGCCTTTACTACCCCACCACCAACATGGGTGCAGAAGAGCTGCTGCTGATCCAGCTGAAGGATACCGCACAGCAGCAGACCGTAAAGGACGCCATTGCCGCCCGTGTGGATACACAGAAAAAGAACTTCGACGGCTACGGCGTTGATCAGTATGACATGCTGGAAAACAGCATTGTAGAAGTACAGGGCAACTACATCCTATTCATCTCAGCCAGTGACCCTGCGCCTGTGCGCAAGGCCTTCCAGGGCGCATTGTAAGGGGGGCATCTCAATGACATTCAACTCCATTGTGTTTCTGTTTTCCTTCCTTCCCATCTGCCTGATCCTGTGCTATGTGGTGCCCAAACGGTTCCGTAATGTGCCCATGCTTCTGTGCTCCCTTGTATTCTATGCATGGGGCAACCCTACCTATCTGCTGCTGATGGCGTTTTCGGTGGTCTTTAACTATCTTACCGGATTGCAGCTTGCTGCCTATCAGGAAGAAGAGCGGCATACCGGCGCAAAGGTCTCCATGATCTGCGCCGTGGTGGTCAATCTTCTGGTGCTTGGCTTTTTCAAATACTACGGCTTTTTGCTCTCCACCATCAACAGCCTTACCGGACTTCATCTAAGCGCTCCGGAGCTTCCTCTGCCTCTGGGTATTTCCTTCTTTACCTTCTCCGTCCTCAGCTATGTGCTGGACGTTTACCACGGTAAAGCAGAGGCCCAGAAGAACTTCCTTGATTTTGCGCTGTTTGTGACCTTCTTCCCCAAGGTGATCTCCGGCCCCATTGTCCAGTATCACGACATGGCCGCACAGCTGAAAGAGCGTTCCATGAGTCCGGCAAAATTTGGCGCCGGTATCAGTCTTTTTCTGGTTGGTCTTGCCAAGAAGGTACTGCTGGCCGACAATCTCGGCGTAACATTTTCCGCCATCTCGGGCCTTGATGCCATGTCTGCCGGAACCGCATGGCTGGGCATGATCCTCTACAGCCTTCAGCTGTATTTCGACTTCTCCGGCTACTCCGACATGGCCATTGGTCTGGCTCAGCTGTTTGGATTTACATGGGAGAAGAACTTTGACTACCCGTATCTTTCCACAGGAATCTCAGAATTCTGGCGGCGCTGGCATATCTCTCTGGGCGCATGGTTCCGGGAATATGTCTATATTCCACTGGGCGGCAATCGCTGCTCCAAAAAGCGTCAGCTTTTGAACCTCAGTGTTGTGTGGCTGCTCACCGGTCTGTGGCACGGTGCCGCATGGAACTTTGTGTTCTGGGGCATCTATCACGGACTGCTCGTAATCCTTGAGAAATTTGTACTGAAGGACGCATGGCCGAAGGTACCAAAGACCCTGCGCATCTTTGTTACCACACTTTTGGCCTTCTTTGGCTGGGTGCTGTTCTTCTCCCCGTCCCTGAGCGGTGCACTCCACTATTATGGACAGATGTTCGGCAGCAGTCACATGGGACTCTTTGACAGTACCTTCCGGTACTACTTCTTCGGCAGTCTCCGTCTGCTGATCCTTGCCGTCATCGGCTGCGGCCCGCTGGTCCACACCCTGCATCAGCGGATCTGCTATCAGCGCGGAGGAAAGGCGATCTACATATCCGTGGTACTGTTTCTCCTTCTGCTGATCCTCTGCGTGGCCTATATGTTGAGCGCCACCTATTCCTCGTTCCTCTATACACAATTCTAATGAAGGGAGGGTTTCTCATGGATTCTACAATCAATCAATCTGCTTCTGTGCAGGATAACGCCGCACATACAACACGGCCTGAGGGCTCCGAAGCCGCCGGTAACGGCACCGCTGCTTCCCCGCAGCCCCAGAATGATCCCCAGTATCGGATTGCCGCCGCAAAAAAGCGCCGCCGTATGGTTCGGCAACGCCGTGCCACTCACAATGTGATTCTGGCCGGAGCGTTTCTTCTGATCCTTCTGCTGTTCTTTCTGATCAATCTATTTGTACAGGATCGGGATTTTTCTGACGCCGAAAACCGGAAGCTGGCCCAGAAGCCGCAGCTGACCACCGCTTCTCTTTTAGACGGAAGCTATTTTTCCGACCTTACCAGCTACACCGCCGATCAATTCTTTGGCCGGGACCGCTGGATGTCCATGAAGCTGAAGGCAGAAACCCTCATGGGCCGCAAGGACGCTTCCGGCATCTATCTGGGAAAGGACGATTATCTGCTGGGCGCCCCGGAGACGCCGGATCCCGAGGCACTGTCCCGTACCATAGGCCGCATCAACAGCTTTGCCACCACCCACTCGGATCTTTCCATGCGGATGCTGCTGGTTCCCGATGCCGCCATGATCTTAAGTGACAAGCTTCCGAAAAACGCACCGGTTCGGGATCAGCTTGCGGACATGGATGCGGCCTCCGCTCAGCTCTCCGGCTCTGTGCAGTTTATCAGCGCTGCGGACGCCCTGTCTTCCCATTCGGATGAGTACATCTATTATAAGACCGATCACCACTGGACCTCTCTGGGGGCCTACTACACCTTTACAGCCGCAGTCGGTCAGCTGGGTATTGCCACGCCGGTAAGTAATTACGACACCTATACCGTTACCGACAGCTTTGAGGGCACCCTTTCTTCCAAAAGCGGCAGTCACCGCACCAAGGATTCCATTGATATTTACCAGCCCAAAAGCGATGTGACCTATTATGTCACCTATGCCGACAGTACCCAGCGGATCTGCTCCCTGTATCAGTCGGAATGCCTGAACGTCAAGGACAAATACACGGTATTCTTTGGTGGAAACCATCCCAAGGTGGAGATCAGCACCACTGCCAACAACGAGCGTGTGCTGCTGCTGTTTAAGGACTCCTACGCAAACTCCTTTGTCCAGTTTTTGACGCCGTATTACCAGAAGATCATCATGATCGATCCACGGTACTACTATGACAGTCTCGACTCCATCCTCACCAGCGAGGGGGTCACCGATGTACTGTTCCTCTACAGCGCCGATACATTCCTACGAGATACTGCACTGGCCGACGTGCTGGAGACCGCCGATACGCAGGCGATACCGAATCATCAGATCCCGTCCATTCGGAAAGTAGCGTGCAGGAGCCGGCGGTTCTGGACAGCACGGCCGAAAGCTCCGTCACAGAACCAACCGCAGAATAACAAAAATGCGCCCGTACCGGAATGGTGCGGGCACATTTCATATGGTCTGAAACGGTACAAAGAAGGAGCTGCGATGCAGCTCCTTCTCATGGATCTATCTTGGTGAATTTTTACTTGGTGCCGAAGATACGATCGCCTGCGTCACCGAGGCCCGGAACGATATACTTGTTCTCGTTGAGCTTCTCATCCACAGCTGCCACATACATCTCTACGTCAGGATGCTCTTCCCGAACGGCCTGAATGCCCTCGGGACAGCCGATGATGTTCATGAGCTTGATGTTCTTGCAGCCGTAGCCCTTCAGGAAGGTGATGGCCGCAGAGGCGCTGCCGCCGGTAGCAAGCATGGGATCCACAATGAGGACCTCACGCTCAGAGATATCAGGGGGCATCTTGCAGTAATACTCCACAGGATTGTGGGTCTCCGGATCACGGTACAGACCGATATGTCCAATCTTTGCAGAGGGAATCAGATCAATGATCGTGTCAACCATACCAAGGCCAGCACGAAGGATGGGCACGATGGCCAGCTTCTTGCCTGCCAGACGCTTAAATGTGCCGGTGGCAATGGGCGTTTCAATGGTAACGTCCTCCAGAGGCAGGTCACGGGTGGCCTCATAGCACATCAGTGCAGCGATCTCACCGACTACCTCGCGGAATTCCTTTACGCCGGTGTTCTTGTCACGCAGAATCGAGACCTTATGCTGGATCAAAGGATGATCCAATACATGCAGTTCTGCCATTTTTTAGTCCCCTTTCAATTGTTTCAGTTTTTCCAGCCGCTCCCGCTCTGCCTGAGAAAGACGAAGATAATTTGGCTCCAGCTCGCCGGGGGCTTCCAGCTCCCCGTTTATGGCCATTTCCTCTGCGGCCATGGCCACGCCGGAGGCACGCTGCATCTCCAGATGGATCGGAGGCAGGGTCAAAAGCGGCAGTGCTTCTGATAGAGTATTATAGCACAGTTTCGTCCCATCTCCAACCAGAAAAATCGTTTTTTCGTAAGTTTCCAGATCTTTTTTCAAATCTTCCAGAGAAATGGCACGATCCTCGGTGAGCCGGGTCAATTTTTTACCATCCGACGCAAACAGTGCGTTATAGACCTGACTGCGCCGGGCATCCATCACCGGGCAGATAATCCCC
>ERZ773103.3008-NODE-3008-length-14449-cov-12.675490_pt1 | contig 14449 bp, 15 predicted proteins | sample MGYA00511118_ERZ773103 | MGnify/ENA primary metagenome ERZ773103 (study PRJEB29015, sample SAMEA2737821) | human gut metagenome | biome: human gut; feature: human-associated habitat; material: faeces | place: China | collected 2012 ... | reverse complement strand
TAATAGACCCTTATAGGGTCAAAGCAAACCACCGGCTAAGCCGGTGGTCGTGATTATCAGTAGATTTCCGTAAAAAGTAGAAGATTATGGAGAATTACATTTGACCGTAATGTTGTCTGGAAGAGTGTTTTTTTACAGGATGAAGACCAGATCATCCCAATAGAGTGTATCTGGCAGTTTATCACGTTCTGTGCCATCTATATAGAATATACAGTCTTGAGACAATAATCATAGTTTCCCAAAAACATGTATGCTTATCAGGCAGTTTATTTACTTATTGTGAATCTATTTTTATCCGCGGATACTCAGATACAGAGGAAATTACTGTATTTGAGTGTCTGCGGATTTTTATTTCTTGAGACAGCTTCTTTTTTTATTAATAGTATCCCGTATTCATATTTTTGGTGTAATTAAAAAACGAAAGGAGAATATAAACAATGGAAAAACTGAAATTACTAAACAGGTCTTAAAGGTAAGGAGAGGTTTCTTAGAGATTACACGGAAGGTATCTTGCATGCCGCGTATGTTCTGTATAAAAAAAAAGATGTCTCTGGAAAAGTAGAAGAGTACATTCTTGTCTGTACGACGAATACAGACTGCGGATACAGGGTAGATCGATGTTCTTCTCGGGAAGAAGCCGAAGAGCATATGGCGCAGTAGGCACTGGAAGAAATGAGTGAAACCAAAAAAGAATTCGGATATATGCCAACCTTGGTGTCATATGGAGATTCTGAGACACATGTGGCCTTTAGAGAAAATGCAGATGATGAATTTCCTTCGGATGAGGTTTCACAGTACCGAATTTACAAAATCTGAAAATAAAGGAGAAACTTATGGAAGAAAACAAAACAAAAGAACTTATTAATGTGTTTTCTAATACATATGAACTTATTCGTCAGGCAGCGCATATTCTGGATCATGAGTCTATGACAAAAGTGTGTCAGCATGATGAGGATTTTCAAAATCGTGTTTTAGATCTCATCGTTGGCATTTGTCGCACTCGTGCATATACTGAGGTAGAATTTCAGGATTGGTCTCAATATGAAGAAGGGAAATCCTCTAATGGGGGCTGCTATATGTTCAGTGAGCACTATTATTACAGCGAGCAGTCAGATCTTTGGCATAAAGAATATGAAACATCCGCGGATTTTGAGTATTGTCCTGTATGTGGACGTTTTGAAAATCATATGAAGTATAACGAGGATGAGTCATTTGCAGGATATTCTTGTGGCAGATATACAGTGATTTCAGCAGCTAAACTGATTAATATTGTAATTCAGTTTATGCTTGATTACAAAGATGATGAAAAACATATGATGATAGTTAAGTAGGAGGAAAATAACTTATGAAGATTACAAGAGACGGAAAAGAAATTGAATTAACAGCAGAAGAACTGGAAGAGGCTCATGCAGAATTTGTTACCAATTTCATGAGAATGACACTGGAAACTGACTTTGGTGTTTCGCCAGAAGATTCCCAGGATCTTGCGGAGCAGGCGTATGACAGATATTGCGAAGGAAACGGAGAAACGGAGTACGAGTGCATCGAAGCCGTATATTCTGAAAGCAATGATCTGGATGATGCCACCATGATCCGCCCGGCATACTGCGGAAAATGCTATTCCCATGTGAATGGTCATTACTGTGAGGAGAGACATGAATATATAAGCGAAGACTTCTGTTGCGATCATGTACATTCAGATGTTGTCTTTAAGGTATATACCTGCGGCGAATTTAAGGGATATTACTACATCGACGGATTTAAGACACAAGCGGATGCTCTTTTGGCTCTTTGCGAGATGTTCGGTTGCGGATGCGTAGACGATGTTAGAATGGAAGCAACAGTAGAAGAGTAATCAGTTTTTCTTATATCCGCGGATACCCCAAATACAGCGATTCAGGCTGTGCGGGTGTCCGCGGATTTTTTTTTACTTAGAACTTGAAATCAAAGTTGAACTTGTCAGCTTTCTTTTCATCGAATTTCTTGATAAACTCGCCTTCGCATTTGTCGATTTCACCTCTTAAATAGGTCAATTACCCCGACACTAAAGGGATCGAGGCTTGCTAAAGGCCTCTGCCATTTAGGGGAGCGGGGTTCGCAGATCACCCATCTGGTCCTGACGTCATTCCCGAGGGAAAGCTCCCAGACTGTGTTTTCGCCTACATCCTCCGGTACAGGAGACTGTGTCCGCATACGGGTGATTGACAACACCCGTTGGCTGCCAGGATATGCCCGACAGCGTTGATCATCGTTTTGTTTTTTTACGTACTCCAAACCTTGGGTTTTCATCCCCTGAGATATACATCGTGCCAAGTACCTGCAGGTTCATGGCTGCGGTACGGTCATCGTTGGAACGGTACCCACAGCGGTCACAAATGTATTCATGAGTCCCATGCTTCCGGTTTGCCTTATGTATCCGGCCGCATTTCGGGCATCTCTGTGAGGTATAATCAGCAGGAACTTCCAGTGTCATGGAGTTACTCTCAGCTGCCTTGTATGCAAGGAACTGTCCCATCTGGTAGAATGCCCAGCTCCTCAGCTGGTTGCGCTGTTCCTTTGTCCTGCTGGACAGGTTCTGTTCATCAAAACTGACATCCACAAGGTCTTCCAGTATGAACAGTGTATCCGGACCGTATCTGTCAACGAGTGTCTTTGTGATCTGATGGTTGACATCAGTCATCCAGCGGTTCTCTCGTCCGGAGATACGTTTTAATACACGCTTTGCCGACTTTGTGCCTTTTTCCTGTAGCTCTGCACGGACTTTGTTATAAACGTCACGCTTTGCCAGGATCTCTTTCCCATTGAAGAACAATGTCTGCCCTTTTTCGTCATAGACTGTGGCAAGAAACCGGAGTCCCCGGTCGATGCCTACGACATGCCTGATGCTGTCAGTATCAGGCGGTTTGATGTACTTTGTCACCGGGATGTGGAAATACCATTCCCCGAGGAGGCTGACGACCTTCCCCGTGCCAAATTTCCATGTACCATCAAAATACTCCTGAAAGTATTCCGGTACATCAAAAGTAACCTTTATCCGTTTTCCAAGAGTGTTCAGGGATAAAACCTTCCCGTCATCTGTAAAACTGTAATCCCTGCCGCGTACAAGGTCTGCCTGCGGACGGGAGAACACGATGGGACGTTGCAGCCATTCCAGTGTTCTCTGGATGGATCTCCACTCCCCATGTTCATCTTCATATCTGTAAGGCTTCTTTTCCAGCTGATCCTGAACGGTTTTATACCGGGCAGTCACTGTCTTGAACGACGAAATGGTCATCTGGGATTTCAGCTGGAATGTTTTACGGATATCGTCGTACATTGCTTTCTGGATATCCATAAAGTTCAGGGGGAAACCATTATCAAACACATATTTTGAGATCTCAGTGCAGGCTTCAGCATAACGTTCCGTCAGTTCGCAAAGCAGTGCGGCATCTTCTTCCGATACATGGATATGCAGTTTCATTGTTTTTGTAAACTCTGGCATTATGGAGATCTCCTTTCTGTGTTATAATCATTTCACCATATATATTTTAACATAATATATGGTGACAATCAATAAGATTTGTCATGAAAAGGAGATTTTTATGAAAAAAATTATGACAGCTTCCAGCACAGACGGCATAATAAAAACCTGCTGATGGTCCATCTTATATTTGTAACAAAATACAGAAAGAAACTACTGTATGGGGATCTTAAGGAAGATATAAAGCAATGGATCTTTGATACGAGCGTAAAGAACCACTGGTATGTCAAACGGATGGAGACTGACAGAGACTATATACATATCCTGCTGCAGTATAATCCGGCAGACTCTATCAGGGAGATCGTGGCAAAATTAAAACAGTACAGTACGTTTTATGCATGGAAAAAATATGATGTTATACTTTCGAGATGTTACTGGAAAGAGCATACTTTATGGTCAGATGGATACTTTGCAGCATCTGTCGGACAGGTATCTCAGAAAACAATTGAACATTACATCGAAACTCAGGGATAGTAAAACCGACCCTAAAGGGTCGTTGCTTCTTTATTTTTTTGGTGAATATTTTTTTCGACATCTTCTCTGGAGTAATCAATTCCTCTTTTTCCCGGAATTTTTTTCATCTGGAAGAGCTGCTGGCCGATGGCACATTCTCGCAGCAGTAAGTTCTCTGAATTTGCTGATTGCTTCAGCAGGAATAAGCGTTCTTTTCTCTATGAGGCAAGTATAATAAAAGATGAATATCTTCATATAAAAAAAATAAACCACTGACAAGGATGTCAGTGGTCTATGTGGGTATATATTATTTAACGAAAATCTTTTTCGCTTTGCTGGCGTTGGATTTTGTGATTTTGGAACCTGATTTATCAAATGCCACAATCTTGTAATAGTATGTTTTATTTTTGGACAGTGCTTTCTTTTCCGTATAACTTGTCTGTCCACCAGTTACTGTTTTTACCTTCTTGAATGAAGTTTTTGGATTTGTACTACGATAAACATAGTATCCTGTCGCGTTACTTACTTTTTTCCAGCGCAATGATACTTTTCGTTTATTGGCTTTTATGGAAGAGATTTCTGGCGTAATCGGTTTGCGTGAAGCCTCAATATGGTAAATTGCTTCTTCTGCATTGGAATAACTCCTGATCTTAACAAGTAAATCGCCGGAACATTTCGGGATGTTTATGGTCTGGTTGGCCGATACATATTCATATTTTGGGATCAATAGATTTTTCGAATTGAATTCCTGGAAGTCAATTCGCCAGACACAGGATTTGGAAACGGTATCATCCATTTTAAACTTAAACGAAACAGCATTTGTTCCATTTAATTTAAACCGATAATAATCAACATCCTGCTTGTCATATAGATTTCCTGTATATTCTTTATTTAAAGAAAGGATGTTTGCATTAGATAAATTTTTGTCATCATAGTATCGGTCTTTTTCCCATTGAGAGGATGGCGTATTGTGGACTATTAAGTTATACGCATTATCCCCATCTGTGCCACTCCATACATTAACTCTCAGATAATAAGTTCCTGGCATCCATCCTACTTTGGATGATTTAAGAGTGTGTACATTGGACCATTTGCATAAATCATGTTTATTTGAGTCACTCAAATAAACGTCCCAGCTGGAGTTGATCGTATTTGTATCATCGGGTTTTATCTCAATGGATGTTTCTCCTGCTTGAGAAATTGTGAACTTGTAATAATCCTTATCACGATAATACCGGTCGTCAGCTTTGCGTCTCATGGTTCCCTTTGCCCATGTATTAAGGGAAAGATTATCCGCGGTCGTCCAATCGTCGTTCGGTTCGCTTTCCTGCACCATGGCTGCATTTGCCGGGGTAGTAGGATTAAAGACAAATGTGCAAAGAGACATCACTAATCCTGAGAATATAATCCTCTTTAATTTTGTAAAACTTTTTCTTATCATCTTTTTCTCCTTTGTTTTGTAAGCAAGTTGATTTGTTCATTTGTACGAAAATACGTTTAACTAAAGTATACAGCTTCTAATTTAGAGAGAGCTGTTAATGTACAAAATGGGCTGTATTTTATCTGTCCAGGGTAACATCCCTTGACTCATACATCTGTTTGGCAGCTTCATAATCCTGATCCATTTTCTCTGCAAACTCTGGCATTTCGTCTTTCATGTAGGACATAACCTGGTTCCGGTAGGTGTTCTCCTCAACGATTTCTTTTAACCTTTCCACCTTGTGTAAGTCCTGCAGCGTCTTTTTGCTTTTTTCTTCTAACTTCAGGTATTTTGTATTCATTTCTCCGCAGAGCCTGTCCATCTCCACGTATTTTTTCTCCAGCTTTCCAACCTGATCGGAGAGTTCCTGATTTTTGCGCCTTAATTTTACTTCCTCCTCCTTGAACTCAGCCCTCTGAGAGGAAACGATGTTCATGGCTGCTTTCTTGGCCCGTTCGTTCTGCTCGTCTAACTCCTGGCGCATTTTTGTTTCCGTGTTCAGCATCTCGCGGAGGGAAGCGGCACGTTCCTCCTGGATCAGGGACAGGATCCTCTCCCTGAAGGAGTTGGCAGACTCACCCCGTTCAGGACGTGGAATGTCCATGGTCTGGTTTAGCTTGGTATAAAACTTTTTGATGTCCTGGTGTTTTGCAGAGGAACGCTCGATTCCTCTTTTCAGTCCATGTTCCTGCATGGCCTTTGCGTAGGAATCCTGCAGGCGGCGCAGGGCAGCGGCACCGTCAGTAAACCGGGAGGCACAGATCCTGCCTTCTTCATTTACGGGGACTACGAGAGAGTGGCAGTGGACATTTCCGTACTCGTCCCCATGGTACATGACGCTCAATACGCAGTTCCCGTTCTCAGGAGTCAGGTTGAACGTGTCTTTTAACCATTTCACATTGTCCTCCTGCCATTTCTCTACATCTACCTTTCCGGCATCCTCGTGGGAGAAGGTAGTGACGATCTCGTATGCCAGGACTGCATTACTCCGCAGCTTGTGGTCTTTGTAATACTCTAAAGACTCCATTTTCTGTTTGAACGCCTCGTTGTAGTCGACTGGGTTTCCGTCTTTCCCTATAAGAGGAACAAGCTCCCTGTTCATCCCGGACAGTTCCGGGACTGCATTGGGGACAGTGATCTCCCTGTAATTGTGTTTGTATTTGGCCGCCATAACGTTCAAAGACTTGATCTTTTTTATATCCATAAAACAGTATCCCATAACGTTTTACTCCTTTTTATAATGTTTTTCTTTAATATGAACAGAAAGAGCAGGAATGAAAATCCGTATATACTTACGGGATTTTTTAAATGAAAGAGTTTTCAGAAAACAGGATTAATAATCTACTGTTCGGATAAAATTAGGTGAAAATGCTGTTTTCGGACAGGAAACAGGCTGAAAAATGATCTTCTACGGAGCCTGAGGAAGGTTTTTGAGGGTAAATTCCGTATATACTTACGGAATTTAAAATTTGGGAGAAAAAATGGCATTTTTAGAACAGAACAGGCTAAAAACGAGGGAAAAATGCAGATTCCGTATATACTTACGGATTTATTTTGGGTGTTTTGAGGTGTTTTGTTTGGAAGATAAGGGATTTTTTGGGAGAAATCAAATTCCGTAATAAGTGTACGGAAACTAGACTTTGTTATTCTGCGGAAAAGTATTGTGAGACAATTTAGTTATGTCTTAGAAAGAGTTGTGGGAGTCATGCTCTCCGCGGATATGCCTCGGATAAGAAAAAGACAGGATTGTTGTAATAAGTCTTTGAAATCAGGGGACTATACCTTGGTGAGTTAAAGATAGAACAGGATTGTGTTATTTTGACCATACGTTTAATAGAAATCCCTTCCGCGGACATGCTGCGGATAATAAAAATGGTGGGAAATAGAGGAAATCCGGTAGTTTGAAGCCCTCCGCGGATATGCCTCGGAGAGATATGGAAAGTTGATCCAGTGTGTAGAAAAGAAACCCTGCTAAAGTTCCTCTTCCGCGGAAAAGCCGTGGATATAAGAAAACCTTATTAAAATGCGATTATCTGAAGAAAAGCCAGGGAAAGATGTGTGAAAGGCTGGTTGAAAGCGAAAAGGATCGTGAAAAAACCTCCGCGGAAAAGCCTTGGAGAAGCTGCGGAGAGTAATACTGCCAAGTTATGATAAAAAGAATCAGTGTCATGTAAAGGTGTGATAAAAACAGAGAGAAAGATACCATGTTAAGGTGGGTAGAAATACTCCGCGGAGAAGCCCTGGGGAAGTGTCACATTAAGGTGGAATAATATGAAAGCAGATGGAGAGTAAAGGTTACAAGTAAAGGTGGGTGTAAAAAAGGCCCTCCGCGGAGCAGGTGCCAGCGTGAGATGTGATGAAAAAGTGCCAGATAAAGGTGGGGGACAGATGCAGCAGTAAAGCCACAGATAAAGGTGGGATAATATCCGCGGAGAATATAAAAAATAGTGTCATATAAAGGTGGAATGGTAAAGAAAGAATATGTGCCAGATAAAGGTGTGATGATAATCTGCGGAAAGAGTGCCATGTAAAGGTGGGGGAAAGCTGTTTTATATGTATACCAGATAAAGGTGGGGTATCCGCGGAAAAGCAGGGTTCCATGTTAAGCTGTAACAAAAAAGCAGAGTAATATTCCATGTTAAGCTGTAACTAAAGAAGATAAAAAGTAACAGGTTAATGTGTAACAGGGAAGCGTGGGTATTGATCCGCGGATATGTAATAAAAGTTCCATGTTAAGGTGTGATAGAAAACGCAATAGTGGTGACATATAAAGGTGTGATGATATCCGCAGCCCGGATAGAGTTATAGTACCAGATAAAGGTGGAATGTGTAGCAGGGAAGCTGGGGATATTGATCTGCGGATATGTAATAAAAGTTCCATATTAAGGTGTGGTAGAAAACGCTATAATGGTACCAGATTAAGTTGTGACGATATCCAAAGCCCCGATAGAGTTATAGTGTCAGATAAAGGTGGAATGTTTATCCGCGGAGAATTCAGTAGCAGTGTCAGGTAAAGGTGGGGCTGTTGGTTAAGGCTTGGTTTATCCGCGGATATCTGGAAAGCCAGAAACTACATGTTAAGGTGGGGTACTGGAAAGACTGGGATTACATATTAAGATGGGACACTGGAGTCCAGGGATTACAAGTTAAGATGGGACAGAGGAGAATAGAGTTCAGAAGTCTTATTGAGAATGTCAGGTATAAGGAGTTGGTCCCTATCCAGATGATATATCCCTATCCGCAGCAGGGTAATCGGATTGGGGCAGCAGGTGTGGTAGTCAAACAGGTTCTGTATCTGCAGCAGGATGGCAGTCTCTGGTCTAAGTCTTGAGGTCAGGTGACAGGTTAAAGTGGGGGTGTAATGATTTATCCGCGGAGAGAGAGGAAGGCGTGGGATTGTTAAATGTCCCGACTGTTGTGGGTAATGTCATGTTAAGGTGGGAGAGTATAGTGTTGTGGTGGTTCTATCCGCGGATGGGATTGGGGAATGAGAGTGCCAGGTTTGGATACAGAGATGCTGGCAGCAGGAGCGGATGGATTGGGTGAGGTTTCCGCAGATGTATGGTGGATCTTAATGAGTGTATATGAAAGGCAGTCTACTGCGGATAGAGCGATTGGTATCATAAGGTGGGGTGAGAACTAGAGTGTTGATGAGTCTTTCCGCGGAGCTGTATTGTAAAGTTACTCATTAATGTGGAGTGAAAAGCTTGAAGTCCAGTGTTAGGGAATATATAATGGATTTGGACAAAAGTGTGTCGTCTGCGAAAGAATTTACGATGAAGAACAAAGCTCCTTGAAAGCCCTTTTTCAAAATCTATCGATTATGGTATGCAGACCTCTTATTTGAGGCTAAATTCTACTTCTTCAGTGAACATCTTCCAGATGATTCTGACAAGCTTGTCGGCACAGTACCAAAGGGCATTGTAATGGGTTCGGCTTTCAGTTCTCTTGGTATCGGAGACTGAAGCGTTAAGGTGGAAGCATTATCAGCGGAGAGTTCCGAAACAAATCATTTCCCAGCAAGGTTGTAAAGATGATTGAAGTTTTTTTTAAAGAGAAAGGCTTTGTGATTCTTGAACTGAATGGGGAAAGCGCCCATAACCATATTCTGTATGAGGCAGATTCTTCACTGTCCCCCCGGGACACTTGCCAACGTAGTCAGAATCAAGACCCGCAGGTTTGCAGGGAAGGAACTTGGGATACCCTTTTAAAGGAGTATTACTGGAAACCATTGTTATGGAGCGAAAACTATTTTGTGACAACAGTGAGCGAAAACAGTCTGGACAATGTCCGGACTTATATCAAAACCAATAGAAAAGCTTACTCTTAATGATTAGGAAGTGGGATTTCCCACATAAATGCTTGCATAGGAGGTGTTGATAATGGAAGCAATGAAAGATTATGTTGCTCATCTGGATAACAAAAAAAGAATTACACTCAGAGGAGCTGCTTATCAGTATTACAATGTAAAAGAATACGGAAATGGCTGCATTATTCTGGAACCTCGGGAACTGGTAGTACCAGAGAGCATTTCAGCTAAAACTCTGGCAGATATGGATCGTGCAGTAAGTAACTTTAAAAGAGGCGATGTTTCCACGGCTATTGACCTGTCAGATTTTTAAAAGTAATACAAATATCGGACTGGAACCGCATCCGGAAGATAAGAAAAATGGTGCATACGATAGAATTTCACTGTCGGATTTGTAGAATAAACCTGAATTTAAAAAACGGATATTGTGTTACTGCTCAAAGGTTAGCTGGACTTAGAAGAACCGATGGTGAAGACTGATAACAGTGATATTGTCTTTTGGAAGAGATTTTTCTCCCAGAGGGAATTAGCTTTCTCCCAAAATCACCATATAATTGGGAGAAAGAAGGAAAGCCTATGAGAGACTTTAACTACCACAAACTGGCAGAGAGAACGTGAGATAATGAAATCCTCAGATACATGAGCATAAATCAAATAACTGGATGATGCACTTGCAAGGTATTTGAGACAAATGCCAAATGAGGATCCGGGATTAACTTGTAATATGACCGGAAATGTTATTTTCGCTTTTAATTGCAAATGGAGTCAACCAACTCGGTCATTGAATGGCCGAGGATCTTCGCTTGTATGTCCTGGAAACAGTAAATCGGTTTCTCTCCGCGGAAGCCTCTATCCGGTAACTAAATATTGGGAAAAGAGGAGCTTTTTTCCGCGGAGAAAAGAAATTATAGCTTTGTGCAGACAAGCTTACAAACTAGGAAAATAAAAGAAGCTGTCGGCGTTTTGTCGGCGGCTTTTCAATTATACGGAGGATTGGAAGTCCGCTGGTATGGAGATGTCAAGTAGAATCCTCTCCGCGGAGAAGGAATCTGCCAGATAAAGAAATGAATTTGCAGCAGGAACGGAATCAGGTTGAGAAAAGCTTCAGAAAGGATGACTTGAATATCGATCTTTGTTTCGGTATAATACAAACAGACCTTCGAAATAACTTTTTTGATTAGCAGATATAGGAGAAAAGTAGGATATGATCAATGAAATACTCTCGGGCACTCAAAAGTATATAGCTGAAAACAATAAGACAGAGAGAAAGGGGAAAGGGCAGTTTTTCACACCCCTTGTAATTGCTGAATTCATGGCTCAAAAAGCTGCGGTATCTAATGAGCATTTATCCATTCTGGAACCGGGGGCAGGAAACGGACTACTTACAGCGAATCTTATTAAGTATTTGATAGAGCATAATATGTGCCAATCGTTTTCCATAGAGTTTGTAGAGAATGATCCAGGTATCCTTCCAGTGCTTTCCCATACCGGAGAGTTAATCCGGGAATATGTAAAAGAAGCAGGAGGTTCTGCTGAAATAAAGATCTGTACAGAGAATTATATCACCGATGAAAAAAAACGTGAATATGATATCGTTATCTGCAATCCGCCATACCGGAAGATCAGAAAGGATTCCGAGGAAAGTATCTGTATGTCCCCATATGTGTATGGACAGCCGAACCTGTATGGTCTTTTCATGTGTAAAGCATTGGATGATCTAAAAGAAAATGGCAGATTTGTATTTATCACCCCAAGGTCGTGGACTTCTGGAAATTATTTTAAAAAAGTGCGGCATCATATCCTTAGAAACATAAACCTGACAGACCTGCTCCTGTTTGAGAATAGAAAAAATGTTTTTACAGATGAAGACGTACTGCAGGAAACACTGATCACTTGTGGGACAAAGGGACTGAAACAGGATAAAATGATCTGTTTTTATGATGAAAGTTTTGAACCTTTTTATGTTCCCTCCAAAACAGTGAAAGGGATCAGTTCGGATGAGTACCTGCTTCTTCCTTCCAGAAAAACAGATATTGAGACGATCAATAAGATGTCTGGATTAAAGGATACTTTTGAGAGTATGGGGTACTGTTTTAAAACCGGACCGGTAGTGGAATTTCGAAACCGCAGTTCTCTGTCCCGGACGGAGAAAAAAGGATATGTTCCAATGTTTCGAACTGCAAATATCGTAGGAGGAAAATTTGTATTTCCCGCCCATGTGGATAAGGCACAATATGTGGATGCAGGAGAGAAAAAACTCCTTCTTTCCAACATGAATACCGTTTTGGTCAGGAGACTTTCCGCAAAAGAAGAAGACAGAAGGCTTCAGTCGTGTGTCTATCGGAGAAGACAGGCAGAATACATTTCAATAGAGAATCATGTTAATTACCTGGTACGAACAGACGGAACTCCTTTAACGGAAGGAGAGGCTGAGTGGATCAATGCCCTGCTGATGTCGGATGATTACGATAACTATTATAGGATGATAAACGGAAATACACAGGTTAATGCAAGTGAGATCAATAAGCTGCCTGTGAAAAAGGAGAACAAATGAAAAGAAACGTATCACAATATACATACAAATGCCTGAATGAGGCAAGGGAGATTCTGGAGTCTATCAACATGCCAAGATCATTGTCCAATCCGCGGTGTGTCATGATACTTGCTGCTTTGGCTGAGATGACGGACTCAAAAAAGTGGAGGAACGCATCGGAGGATTATCATGGAACACACGACATTCTGGCGTATATCAACCATAATTTTCCAAACAAGGCAGATTTGGATAAAACCCCATATGCTGAGAATTCAAGGGAATCGTTCCGTAAAAAAACGATAAAGCCATGGATTTCTGCTGGCCTTTTGGAACCGAAAGCTGGTTTGGCTACAAATGACAAGGATAATTCCTATCGGTTTTCTTCTCATTTTGCAGTTTTAATTCGAAGTTATGGGACAGAGCAGTGGGAAGAACGGCTGAAAGATTATAATGACACACATATCTCTTATGCGGAACTCTTGAAGCAGGAAAAAAAGATTGAACGTGATTACGAAACTGTATATGGGGAAGAAATCATTTCCTTAAAGAAGTCGTCCCATAATAAACTACAGATAGAAATACTTGAGAAGCTGGTGCCATTGATATCCAAGGGAAAGCCGGAACTTCTGTATATTGGGGATGCTGCGGATAGAGACCTGTGGCAAAAGGATGAAAGGATGAAGGAACTTGGAATATATGTAATGTCAGAGTCTTCCTGTATGCCAGATATCATTCTTTACGATCCGCAGGAAAAACGGATCATTTTTGTAGAGGCGTTTCATTCAACCGGTCCTTTTACCCTGGACCGTGTCAATTCCATAAAAGCATTGTGTAAATGCGAGAAGGATACAGAGGCAGCGTTTGTTACAGCATTCAGTACTACATCAAAAATGCTGAAGCATTACAAGGAGATTGCGTGGGATACTGAAATCTGGTGTGCTGATGAGCCAACCCATCTCACACACAAGAATGGAGACAGATTCATTGGCAGGCCAATGGATTAAAGTTTCTACGGAGAAGAACATATTGTAATGACGCCTGAAGAATAGACTCCCCACAACATGATACATATACTTGTCATGTTGTAGGGAGAAGTATTTCTTTTGTTATGCAGTTTTCTGTACGGCCAGAGTCTTGATCTCTTCTAAGGGCAGGTCAGTAAAAGCGGCAATGTCTTCATAAGTGAGTTTGCCGGAGACCAGCATACGTTTAGCAATTTCAATGCGTTCAGCTTTTCGCATATTTTCCATTTCTCTGCACATAGTCAAAACTCCTTGTATTCTTTGAAATATTTGAGAGTCTGCTGGTATTAAACTGGCAGACTTTCTTTGATCCTGGAAACAGGAAATCGGATTCTCTCCGCGGAAACTTTTATTCGGTAACTAAGTATTTGGAAAAGAGGAGCTTTTTTCCGCGGATATGATAAAATAATAGTTACAATGTATCCCAAGGAACTGTCAGGCGGAATGAAACAGGGAGTGGCTATTGCCAGAGCTTGTTCAGCACATCCGGAAGTGCTTTTGTTGAACGAACCTTTCAGTGCACTGGATGCGCAGACGAGGATTAAGCTTCAGTCGGGACTTCTGGATGCATGGGAGCAGGAAAAAAATTATAAAGAAGTAGCAAAACTGGTTAATTTATTACATGAAAATTGTTTCCACTTAGGATAAAGAACTGAATCAGTCGGAAATTGACTGTCTGCTGGTACAGAGTACATCCTATTCGCCAAAAGCACTTCTAGAAAAAGGTATGCAGGAACAAACTCTGGAACTGATTCGTTCTTATCTGGAAGAAAACAAATGGATTTTTCTCAGCAGCAATGAGATTGCTAGCAAAGTAAATCTTTCCAGGATTACCGTTCGCAGATATATGAATTATCTGGTGGAGAACAGGGAGATTATCAGCCAGATCGATTACTCTACAGGAGAGGAGACTGCTCTTCTGTAAAATATCAGAAGAACTGAAAAAATATGAGGCTTTATAAAATATACATGCTATAATAGGATCATCTGAATAATTCGTAAAGGAGACGAAAAGCTATGAACAGCATTTTTCACAGAATCAGTGTAAGAAAATATGAAGATAAGCCAGTAGAAAAAGAAAAAATCATGGAAATCCTGAAGGCGGGAATGCAGGCGCCAAGTGCATGTAACC
>ERZ773103.3005-NODE-3005-length-14495-cov-31.004778_pt1 | contig 14495 bp, 13 predicted proteins | sample MGYA00511118_ERZ773103 | MGnify/ENA primary metagenome ERZ773103 (study PRJEB29015, sample SAMEA2737821) | human gut metagenome | biome: human gut; feature: human-associated habitat; material: faeces | place: China | collected 2012 ... | reverse complement strand
GGTGTATCGGTGCGAATTCTGCGGAACCTGGCATCTCACACATCGCGATCCACAATCCAGCTACACGTACGTGCCCTTCAATCAGCAGATTAAACCGCATTCCCGCAAAAAAGGCTACAAACCACGTCGTAAGTAGTTCCGTTAGCGCTCGAGGCGGAAGCCTTGGCGCTTGGCGTTTGGAGCCACGGCCTTGCTGGTCACGCCGGAATCGACCGCATTCGACGCGATCTGATCGCTGAACGGATCAACTGGGCGCTCGGTATTGCGCAAATCGTAATACCGATGCACTTCCTCGTCAAAATCCTGCAAACCGACAAGCAACGTCTCATTGCTCGACGGATACTCATTCTCAAAGAACTGCATGGAGCGCGGCATACGCGGCTTGAGTGCGGGATCCTGATCGGGCTTGCCAATCGCAAGTCCGAGCACAGGGTACGTGTATTCCGGAAGATTCAGCAGATCAATCAAAGCCGGAACATCGTTAAGCAGCGAGCCGAGAATCACACAGCCAAGGCCGAGCGAATAAGCGGCCGTCTCCATCGCATGAAGCGCCAAAACTGCGTCATTCTGTGCCTGAGTGTAACGATAGCTGCCATTCAACGTAAACTCGTCGGAAGCGGTCTCAACGCCCTTGGAAGCTGCGATGGCCGCATTGCGATGCTCGTCAAGCACAAACACGTACAGCAGTGGCGCGGTCGCGATATATGGCTGCCCGCCGATTTCGGCAAGACGCTTCTTTGCGGCCGGATCGGTGATGCGGATTGCCGACCAGTCGTTCAGGAATTGGCTGCTTGCGGCATGCTGGGCCACGGTTTCGAGAGTTTCGACGATATCGTCGCTCAGCGGCTTCGGCTTGAATTTGCGGATGGAACGACGCTCCAGCAGTGTGTCGACAGTTGCATTATGCAGAATATTACTCATGTTGACTATTTTTATCCCATCCGCGTAATTGCGCAAGCATTTTCGCCCGCAAGCGCATTTCCTTCCAATTGCAGTTCCGTGCAGTTTCGTGCGGTTCCAACCGCAGCTTCAATTGCAGATTTGAATCGCACGCTTCGAAATATGGAAGTTGGAGTGGAATTGTTTGCGGATTTGGCGAAATTTGCGCTTATCGGCAAATCTAGCGGATTCCACGGTTTCAGCGGATTCGGCGCGATTGACGGGAGTGGCGGCGATCGACCAGCGCCTGCGATCCGCGGTCGGACAGTTGCGATACCAGCGCGCCGAGTCCTGCGGAAGCCACGCCGAACACGAGATTCAGCGCCAGTTCCTTGCGTTTGTCGGTGGTGCCGTCCGGCAACACGGCTTTGCGGCCGACCGACTTGCGCCATGCCAGTTCGAACAGTTTGCCGAACACGAGTCCGGCCAGCGTGGGGGCGGCCACCTTGAACATCTTGTCGCAAAGATCGTCGGGATCGTTGATTCGCTGTTCGCGCAGGGCATTCACTTTCTCGTCGACGTTATGCAGCGACGCTACGATGCGGTCTGCGCTGGATTCCGGATCAGGCATTTCACTCATGATTTCCAGTGTAGACCGTGCCGTCGGATTTCGGTTGGATTTCGCCGGCGCATGCGTGCGTTGCGAAGCGCTTAAGACACGTGGTGGAAGATTGCTGGTGAAACGCTTTTCGTCGGCTAGAGTAGGAGTATGACAGATACTCAAGTCGGAAGCAAGGATGCTTCTTCAACCGCGCCCGGCCGCCTGGTACTGCTGCGCCATGGCCAGACTGTGTGGAGCGAATCGGGCCAGCATACCGGCCGAACCAATATTCCGTTGACCGATACCGGTTGCGAGCAGGCTCGTGCGGCGGGTGAGCGTCTTCGTGAGGCATTCCCCAATGGTTTCGACCAAGGCTGCATGTTCGCAAGCCCCCTGCGTCGCGCCCAGCAGACCGCGCAACTGGCTGGTTATGGCGATTTCAAAGTGCTTGACGAGATTGCGGAATGGGATTACGGCCGTGCCGAAGGGCGTACACGCCAGGAGGTGAGCGAGGCTGGCGGCTTCCAGTGGGATGTATGGCGCGACGGTCCGCGTTCCCTTCCCGAATCGTTGGAGGGCGACTGGGTTGAGACGTTGCCAAGCGGCGAGCAGGTTCCGGTGCACAATGGCCCTGGCGAGACGGTTGAGGAGACCGCCGCGCGCACCCGCGATGCGATCGACGCGGTGATGCCGCTGCTCAATGCCGGTCATGACGTGCTGTTGGTGGCGCACGCGCATGTGTTGCGCATCCTCACCTCGCAGTGGCTGGACGTCGATCCGCATTTCGCGCGTTTGCTGCGCCTCGACACCGCGCATTATTGCGTGCTGAGCCAATATAAGGGAGACAACGTTATCGAGCATTGGAATTGCTAGGTGCGTTGCGCTGGGCTGAACGTCGGTAGTTTGACATCGTTTACAAACCGCCGGCGTTTTTTGTTGCCGTACGGCGTCAGGTTCGCGATTCACTGCGATTGCTGCCGTGTGATATGGAGGGTGTGTCGCAAACGGTTTCATAAAGACAGTGTGATGAAAACCGTTGAAAATAAAGTATTTTGAGAAAAACCTGCGATCGTAAAATCACCCTAAAAATGGTTTTTCTTGCTTACGTTTGCAAAAATGGGAGAAATGCGGCACAATAGTGCGTGTCAGGAATCGTGAGGAAGCGATTTCACAGGATGTTGACCAGCGGGGTGCTGGGAAACAGGAATGGAAGAGAAAGGTTCGATGATGAATCGTACTATCAAGGCAGCAGTTGGAATGGTCGCCATCGCGGCGATGTCCGTAGGCACGTTGGGCGCTTGCGGATCGAGCTCCAGCTCCGACGACGGCAAGGGCAAGGTCTATTACCTGAACTTCAAGCCGGAATCCAACGACGAATGGCAGAAGCTAGCCAAGGATTACACCAAGGAAACCGGTGTCGAGGTCAAGGTCCAGACCGCTGCTTCCGGCACCTACGAGCAGACCCTGAAGTCCGAGATCGCCAAGTCCGAAGCCCCGACCCTGTTCCAGGTCAATGGTCCGGTCGGCTATCAGAACTGGAAGTCCTACACTGATGACATGACGGACACCGAGCCGTACAAGCAGCTCATCAACAAGGACGTCGCCCTCAAGGATGGGAGCAAGGTCGTTGGCGTTCCGTACGCTATGGAAACCTATGGCCTGATTTACAACAAGGATCTGCTGGCCAAGTACATCGCCACCGATGGCGCCAAGATCAAGGACGTCAAGGATATCGACAATTTCGATACCCTGAAGGCCGTTGCTGATGACATCCAGGCCAAGAAGGACCAGCTCGGCGTTAAGGGCGCATTCACTTCCGCAGGTTTCGATTCCAGCTCCGATTGGCGCTTCAAGACTCATCTGGCCAACCTGCCGCTGTACTACGAGTTCAAGGATGACAACATCACCAAGCAGCCGGAGACCGTCAAGGGTACCTATCTGCCGGAGTATAAGAACATCTTCGACCTGTACCTGAAGGATTCCACCACCGAACCGACCCAGCTGAGCTCCAAGACCGGTGATGACGCCACCTCCGAGTTCTCCCTCGGCGAGGCCGTGTTCTATCAGAACGGCACTTGGGCATGGACCGATCTGCAGAAGAACGGCATGAAGGCCGAGTCCGTCGGCATGCTCCCAATCTACATGGGCGCCAAGGGCGAGGAGAACCAGGGTCTGGCCACTGGCTCCGAGAACTACTGGTGCATTAACTCCAAGGCTTCCGACGCCGATAAGAAGGCCACTAAGGACTTCCTGAAGTGGGTCGTCACCAGCAAGACTGGCATCAAGTCTCTGTCCAGCGACATGGGCTTCACCACCCCGTTCAAGTCCTTCAGCGACGTCAAGTCCGACAATCCGCTGGTCCAGGCTGCTGTTGATGATCAGAACTCCGGCAAGACCGCAGTCTCTTGGAACTTCACCATGATGCCGTCCGAAGAGTGGAAGAACAAGCTTGGTTCCGCCCTTCTTGAGTACGCTCAGGGCACCGGCGACTGGAATGCCGTCAAGACCGCATTCGTGGACGGTTGGAAGACCGAGTACGACGCCGCTCACTGATCTCGCACCAGCGGGCTGACGAAATTCAGCCAATCCGGCAAAAGCAAAATCCAATAAACGACATGTATTGCGAATACGGTTCGAACATCGCATAGTGCGGCTGCTGTGATCGCAATCAGCATGTCAATCGAATAACTCAATAACTGAATAAACGACGAGCTGCAATCGGAAGTCCTCTTCTCCTTTCCTGATTGCAGCTCGTTTTTTTTTTTAAAAAGAACAAAAGATGATGGCGAATCAAGTGACACGCCGTGTGTGACGGGATTGCGTCGCAGTAATGAAAGCGCTATCATTGTTAACAACAAACAGAGAAGATTTTGATTCAAAAATGTTCTTATCTGCAGTTTGGGGAAATGTAATCGCTGTCATTTTGCGACGATGCGACGAAAGTGAAAACATATGATGCAACAAGAAATTGATACTGCCGATCCGGCGTTGTGGTGGAAGCAGGCCGTGGTCTACCAGGTGTACCCACGTTCCTTCAAGGATTCTCGCGGATCGGGCTTGGGCAGCATCGCCGGCGTCACCGAGAAGATCGACTACCTCGCCGAACTCGGCGTGGACGCCATCTGGCTGAGCCCGTTCTACCCGTCCCAGCTTGCCGACGGCGGCTACGACGTGGACGACTACCGCAACGTCGACCCGAAGCTCGGCACCATGGACGATTTCGTCGAGCTCGCCAAGGCCGCCCACGAGCACGGCATCAAGGTCGTGGTCGACATCGTGCCGAACCACAGCTCCAACCTGCACGAATGGTTCAAGGCCGCCCTCGCGGCCGCCCCAGGCTCCCCGGAACGCGACCGTTACATCTTCCGCGACGGCAAGGGTCCGAACGGCGACCAGCCGCCGACTGATTGGATCGCAAGCTTCGGCGGTCCGGCGTGGACGCGCGTTCCTGACGGCCAGTGGTATCTGCACATGTTCACCAAGGAGCAGCCGGACTGGAACTGGAAGAACCCCGAGGTGCGCGCCGACTTCATCAAGACGCTGCGCTTCTGGCTCGACCATGGTGCGGACGGCTTCCGCGTGGACGTGGCGCATGGCCTCGCCAAGGATCTTGACCGCGACGACCTCGAAAGCTACAAGGTCTGCGAGCATGTGCTTCCCTCGGACGGGTCGCACCCGTTGTATGACCGTGATGAGGTGCATGACATCTACCGCGAGTGGCGCAAGGTGTTCAACGAGTACAATCCGCCGGCATTCGCCGTGGCCGAAGCCTGGGTCAATCCGGATCGCCAGCATCTGTATGCGTCGACCGAAGAGCTCGGACAGGTGTTCAACTTCGAGTTCGCCAAGAAGGACTGGATTCGCGACGACATGCACCTGGCCATCGAGGAAGGCTTGGAAAGCGCGGAACGTTCCGGCTCCTCCGCGACTTGGGTGATGAGCAACCACGACGTGCCTCGTCACGCCAGCCGTTATGGATTGCCGCAGGTTCCGGCCTCGTCGCATCATCAGCTGGCCAAGGATTGGCTGCTGCGCGACGGTACCACCTATGAGGAGAACCGCGAATTGGGCGCCAAGCGTGCCCGCGCTGCGATTCTTATGGAACTTGCCTTGCCTGGTTCCACCTACATTTATCAGGGTGAGGAACTGGGACTGCCGGAAGTCGCGGATATTCCTTGGAACAAGCTGGAGGATCCCACCGCATTCAACAGCGTGCGCGAGCAAATCGAAAAAGGCCGTGACGGCTGCCGTGTGCCGCTGCCCTGGGTCGCCGCAGACGCACCGAAGCTCGATGATCCCGATGACGAATTCGGCCACGATGGTTCTTTCGGTTTCTCTCCTGCGGGCGCCGAGCATGATCCACACCTACCTCAGCCGAAATGGTACAAGGATTTCGCCGTCGACGTGGAGGATGCCGACCCGAATTCCATGCTGAACCTGTATCGCAAGGCGCTGTCGTTGAGGCATAACCTGATGCCGCAGGACACCGAACTGCAGTGGCTGGACGAAGATCGTCCATCTGACGTGCGGGACGGCGCTGATGGGCAGCGCGGCGGCGTTATCGCCTACCGTCGTTCCAATGGCTGGGCAAGCGTCACCAATTTCGGCGAACAGCCGGTCGAACTACCGCAAGGCGCTGTCATCCTCGCGTCGGGTGAACTCACCGAGGATGGCCGATTGCCGCAGGACACCACCGCCTGGCTCCAGCTGTAAGGTGCGTAGCTTTACTGTTCCGGATTAGCGGTGGCAGGATGTGACGTGGGCGCGGCGCTTATCGAATACGCACAGGCCGCTTTCGCGTGTTCTTGGAGTGTTGCGTTCGATGGATTGTCGCTGTATGGCTTGCGTTGCGTTGCATTGCGCTTTTCCGTTGCTATCGGCTTATTCCACTGCCGACGCTGCTCCGGTGTCGATGCGACTTGTGGTGTTGCGCAGTACCAGCAAGGGATCCTGCAGTTCATGCGGATGTTCCAGAGGTTCGTTGTGCAGGAGTTGCAGGACTTTTCTGCCGGCTATGCGCCCCAGCTCAATCGGCTCCTGGCGAATGGTGGAAAGGTCCGCCGCCTGCGCAATTTCGGCGTCGTCGAAGCCGAGCACCGAGATATCTTCCGGCACGTTCAACTGCTGCTTGCGTAGTTCTTTGACTAGTGCGATGGCAACTTGGTCGGTTTCCACGCAGACGGCGGTGGGGCGTTCCGGAAGGGACAGCAGCTTAGCGGTCAGTTGCGAGGCGAGATCGGATTTGCTGAGCGGCACATCATGCGCGTCGGCCGTGAGCATGCTGAACGTGACTCCATCGGCGGCGTTGGCTTGCGCGGCGTCCGCGAATGCCTTGGTGCGCTGGCTGGTGTTGTAGACCATGTCGGTCGGAATGTAGTCGCTGCAGAACGCGATATTGGTATGTCCCAAGGAGCGCAGCAGTCGTACGGCCATGGTCATCGCGCTGTAGTTGTCGATGCTGATGGAGGCGTCGAAATAGCCCGATTCCGAAGGAACGTTGACGCCTACCGTTGGCAGGTCGATGGCCTGGAGCTTGTCGTGCATGGCGGGCATGAGCTGGAATGAGGAGATGATGATGGCGTCCGAGTTGCGGCTCTTTGGCAGCTGGGAGAAAAACCGGTCCAGTTCGCTGCGGTCGGTGATGAAGGCCGGCGTGACGTCATAGCCGAATGGCGCGAGCTCCTCATAGGCTCCTTGGAGCACTCCGGAATTGAACCACTCGTTGAGTTTGCCCGAGACCAGGAGGATGACGCGCATGGTTTTTCCGGATGCCAGTGCGGAAGCGCTTTTTGAGAGTGTGAAGTTGAGTTGATCCGCTGCCCGCTGAACTTTGATGCGGGTCTCTTCTGTGACGTTGGTCGCGCCACGAAGTGCTCGGGAAACGGTGGCTTGCGACACTCCTGCCAATTCGGCTACGTTGGCGATGGTCGGTTTGGCCATGTGTCTCCTTTGATGAAAATGATTAACGCTTCCATGATACTAAAAGCCCTGATTTTAGACGAAAACACGCTGTAAATTCATGGATTTGTACAACAGAAATGTAAGCGCTGTCACGAAGTGGTGAAAGCGACATGATGGCAACCAATGAACGGTATGTGAACGGTGTGTCTGAAACGTCTACTGACGGTGGCGCGCCGTCGTGGAACGTACGATCAGCTGTGCCGGGAACGTTTTGAACGGCTGCTCCAGCGGGCGTTCCTCAATCAGGTCGAGCGTCATGCGGGCCGCTTCCTGCGCCATTTCGACGGGCTTCTGACGCACGGTGGTCAGGCCGAGGTCGCGTGCGTAGACGCTATCGTCGTAGCCGATGATGGAAATGTCGTTCGGCACGGTGAGTCCGTTGCGTTCCAGCTGGAACAGCAGTGGCACGGCTATGCCATCTTCCTGGCATGCAATCGCGGTCGGCATGTGGTCGAGGCTGAGCAGCTGCGTCACGACTTTGCTGATGTTGTTCTTGCTTTCGTCGGTAACGAGCACGCGCGGTGTGACGCCGTTCCTTTCGCAGCAGGCCATGAACGATTCGAAACGCCCCTGCACACTGAAGTGGAGCGTCACTTCGCGGTTGGTGCGAATGTAGGCGATATCGCGGTGGCCGAGAGTTATGAGATGACGTGCGGCAAGCTCGGATCCCTGCTTGTCGTCGATGCGCACGGCCGCGCTGAAACCGCGCTCTTCCGGCAGACTCGAGTTGATGCCGATGATTGGCACATTGACGGACTTGAGCTGATCGATCTCATTGGCGTCGATGTCGAAGGAAATGACGATCACCGCGTCGACATTGCGGCGCACCGGCAGCATGTCGAAGAACTCGCGGCGCTCCTCGATGCTTGACATCTGGTAGAGGGAGATGTCGTAGCCTTCATTATGGAAGATCTCGTTGAGTCCTTCGATGATGGATGAGCTGAACCACAGGTTGATCCTGCCGGAAACCAGCACCGCGATGCGTAGCGCGCGGCCGGTTTTCAGCGCGGCTGCGGAACGTGAGATGGAGAAGTTCAGTTCGTCGGCTGCTTTCATCACCTTGTCTCGGGTGGCTTTCGACACAAGGTCGGGGCGTGTGAACGAACGCGAAACCGTCGAAATGGATACGTGTGCAAGCTGCGCTACATCTTGAATACTGCTTTTCATATTTTTCCTTGTGACTGCGTACGTTCCAGCATACTGTATTGCAACATTTCTGCAATACATGTATTACAAACGTTTTCATCATAGCAGGAAAAACGTAGAAGTGCTTGATATTGCAACATTTTTAGAAGGTTGCAAAATATGACAACGTTGGTAAAAACACATCTCGAGACATGAGAAAATGACAACGTTTGACATTTTGTGTCATGACGTTTATTATGACGAATGTAAGCACCGGAAAGGTGGAGAACAGAGCAGTGATCCGCTGATTCGGCTAAAAAGCAGGATTCCGCACCACGTTGTCGCGGTGCTCGGAATGGAGAAGGAAGAAAGCAGGCAAGCTATGATCAGCATGGCTGGCAAGGCGATACGCAAATGGTGGGCGTTGTTCGCGCTACCGACGTTCGCCGCGTTCATTATTGGATTTGTCGTTCCATTCATCATGGGCGTCTATCTGAGCTTTTGCAAGTTCACTACGGTTACCGACGCCGAGTTTATAGGGCTTAAGAACTACACCCGCGCACTGCAGGATAAGGAATTCCTTCGCGCGCTGGGCTTCTCTACGTTGCTGACTATCGTTACCACGATTGTGATCAACGTGGTCGCGTTCTTCATCGCGTACATGCTTACCAAGGCAATCAAGGGATCGAACATTTTCCGTTCGGTGTTCTTCATGCCGAACCTGATTGGTGGCATCATTCTGGGCTACATCTGGATGCTGCTGCTCAACGGCATTCTCGCGCACTGGGCGCGCTCGCTGACCTATAGCGCAACGTACGGCTTCTGGGGTCTGGTCGTGCTGGTGTGCTGGCAGCAGATCGGCTACATGATGATCATCTACATCGCCGGCATGCAGTCGCTGCCGACCGACGTGCTTGAAGCGGCTTCCGTGGATGGCGCAAATGGCACGCAGACCATGTTCAAGATCATCATTCCGCTGATGATGCCGTCGATCACCGTGTGCTCGTTCCTGTGCGTGACCAACGGCTTCAAGCTCTATGACCAGAACCTCGCATTGACGAACGGCGCTCCGTCGAACATGTCTGAAGGCCTGGCGATGAACATCACCCGCACCTTCTATGGCCGCGTCGGCTGGGAAGGCGTTGGACAGGCCAAGGCAGTGCTGTTCTTCGTGCTTGTCGCGATTGTTGCGCTGATTCAGAATAAGCTGACGACTTCCAAGGAGGTGGAAGCATGATTTCCGGAGAAAAGGTCAAGCACGGCGGATTGTGGACCGTACTGTTTTCCTTGGTATCGCTGGCATGGATTTTCCCGATCGTGCTGGTGATCATCAACTCCTTCAAGCAGAAGGCGTACATTTCGCGTAACGCGTTCTCCATTCCGACCGGCAAGGCGTTCGTTGGATTGGAAAACTATACCCGTGGCATTGAAACCACGGATTTCTTCGCCAGCTTCGGCTGGACCCTGCTGATCACGGTCGGTTCGGTGATTTTGATCTTGGTGTGCACCTCGATGTGCGCATGGTGGATCGTGCGTGTGAATAATTGGGCTGCGAAGCTGCTGTACACGTTGTTCCTGTTCAACATGATCGTGCCGTTCCAGATGGTGATGTTCACGCTTTCGAAGCTCGCCGATATGCTGAAGCTCAACACTCCGTGGGGCTTGTGCATTGTGTATTTGGGATTCGGCGCAGGCCTGGCCGTGTTCATCTTCACCGGTGTGATCAAGGGCATTCCGCAGTCGTTGGAAGAGTCCGCGATGATTGATGGCGCTTCCGTGCCCCGCATTTTCTTCCAGATTGTGGTGCCGATCATGAAGCCGTCGATCGTGTCTGTTGCGATTCTGCAGGCAATGTGGATTTGGAACGACTACCTGCTGCCGTACCTGACGCTCGATTTGGGCAAGTACAAGACGATTTCCGTGGCTATTCAGTACCTTAAGGGCGGCTATGGTTCCGTCGATATGGGCGCTATGATGGCCTGCCTGGTGATGGCCATCATCCCGATCATCGTCTTCTACCTCATCTGCCAGAAGCACATCGTCAAGGGTGTAATGGCTGGTGCAGTCAAGGGATGATCGAAGATCATCCCTTGTGGGACAGTGCAGTGCGCTGTCCCATGCACCAGCCTGAGCGAGGCCGACAGACCTCGCTCAGGTAGCATTGAGCCCGGCCGAAGACCGATCCTTAATTGCGGAGCCGTCAAGGATGATCCTTCGATCAGCCACGGAAAAACGCCGCTGCCTCGCAAAAAAGAGTCCGAACGAGAGAAATCTCGCTCGGACTCTTTCATATCCGAATCAGAAAACTACTTCATATATTTGCGGAACACGTGCTCGAAAATCGGCACGTGAATCATAATCATGGTGCCGTAGCCCAAAACGAGAAGCAGGAACAGGCCTTGCGGCATGTAAAACCAGCTGCCGACCAGCAGTGCGATATAGACCGCGTCGATGGCGGCCATGCCGAGCGTGTGCCCGATATTGCTGACGCCGAAGATGAAGGCGTTGCCGAGTGTGCGCCAGAACGAGTTTTCGAAACGTGACTGCAAAGCCCAGATCCATTCGAATCCGATCACCCATACAATGCTCAGCGCGAATTTTGGAATCAGCAGTGGCGTGATCTGCAGCACGATCCATGAGTACACGCTGATGGCGCCTGCAATGCCGAAAATCAGCCAATATCCGGTTGCCTTTACGAAGTTTGACCGGAATGCGGTGAAATAATTGCGGGTGACCGTGCCTTCGCCGGCGAGCGAGCGTCGTGCCGCGTCGTGGCCGGCGGTCAGTGCCGCGCCGATGGTGATGATCGGAATGCTGGTGACCAACATGAGGATGTTGATCCAAATCGCGTCGGCGGCGTCGCTGAGGCCGCGCATAAAGCCGGAATCGGGTGATAGGAACTTCATGCGTACCAGTCTACTCGGCAGTGCGGCAATCGTTTTCATGCGTACATCGAGTAGCGGTCTGCTGTTCCTTGCGTAGCTTTCTTAGTATCGTTGTCATTGAATGTGCATAAAAAAGTCCCGTCACATATAGACGGATGTACATAAGACAGTATTGCGCTAAGATTGACGAAGCGGCACGAAACCGCATGGAGCTGATCATGCCAGAGCTGGCAAAGCAGTACGACGTGGCCGAACAGCTGAAAGCTGAAAACCAAATGGAATGGGTACGGCAGATGAACGCTTGCAAGGCACAGGCAGAGGAAGTTGTGAAAGCGGAATTGATTTATGATTGAGCGAGAAAGTCCGGGCAGAAAACTGTTCGGACTTTTCTCATATATTCCAAAGTTGCGGTAGAATTGTTCACAAGTTTTATGGTATAATTTGAACACGAAATTGAGCAATAAATCAGAAGTCATAAAGGAAAATTTAGATGAAACTGTTTTTATGTTCGCACTTTTCAAGCGTAGGAAGTTTGATAAAAGAAGAAATTGATAACAAGAAAGTCGCATTTATTCCAACAGCTTCGCTGCATGAAGGTTACACCGGTTATGTTGGTTCGGCTCGAAAACTATTCAAAAAACTGGGAGCATCTGTAACTGAAATTGATATCTCAACGGAGGCTTATTCAACGATACAGGCTGTTTTTGAAGATGCGGATGTGATATATTTTACCGGCGGAAATTCTTTCTTCCTTATGGACCAGCTACGTAAAACGGAAACGGACGAGCTGTTGAAGAAAGAATTGGCAAACGGAAAACTGATGATCGGTGAGTCGGCAGGCGCAATTATATGCGCTCCGACCATTCAATATATTGAACAAATGGATGAAAAGCCAGAGGATTACTCTCAAGAAGATAATGAGGGGCTGGATTTGATTGATTTCTATGTTCTTCCCCATTATCTCACGGCACCCTTTAAGAAAATTACCGAGAGAATCATGGCTGAGTTTTCGGATTTGAATATCTGTGCTATTAACAACCACCAGGCAATTATAGTCAATGATGAAGGTTCAAAGGTGATTTGTAAAGACTAATAAAACATTAAAATTGAATTCAAGTTTGTCGAACTGATAAAAACCCTTTAGGAACTAAAGGGCGCACTTCTATACTCTCTATCGAGAGTAGTGCGTCCTGCGGAGCTTCATTCCCGGTCAGCAGAAGAAAACTGCACGACCGAGAATGTTTCGTCACTTCGTTCCGTCAAGGGAGCTACACTCCCTTGCGACGCTTGTGCGTCTATCCCTTGTGGACTTGCTGTCCGCGAACAGCAAGTAAAAATACAGCGTCAAGGCTTCGTACGTAGCTATCGAATCCGGGATGCTGTCCGATTGGTCGTGCACGACGACGGGCGTACAATAGGTGGAAACCAACAAGAACCTGCCCTCCATGCCAACTCCGCCACCTGACGTGATGGGCGATCCGATTGCTCTTCTGGATTGCCTTGAGAAGAACGCTGGCGGAATCACCGAGCAGGACTCCAAGGGGACTGCATTTCTTCATGTGGTTCCTATTGGCAAACCCCGCCCCCAGTTGGAAGCCATCTTAGGCATATCAGCCTTGGGGACGGTGTTGTGACTCATATCGGCCAGTCTTCGCTCGACGGAGTCGGCGTTTATGTTAGCGTCGAGTTCGGGAGCGCATTGAGGTCATTCGCATTTCCTCATGCATTTGAAAGTGGAATCGTTGAACTCTTGGGTGGATAAGCCACCTGCGACGATTCTTTCGGTCATCGCTCTTGTGCATCTCATCTGACCTGCGGAAATGCAAGGCGGCAAAGCCGCTGGCTACGATTCACTTTGCTAAACAGGCGTCAAAAAGGAAAAACAGCCGTTTTGGCACCCCTTTCGAGCGGTTCCGGGCCTCAAAGCCTTGTCGTTTTTGTCCCCGGGACAAAAACGAAACTGCGAGCTTGCGATTTCGAAATAGTTTGCGAATTTGTCCCAGGGTTTGTCCCAAACGCCTACGCGAGGACACGCGGAGGGATTCGGCGGCAAGGTGGACAAATCGACAACCAAACTAGACCCAATTGGAATGTCGCCACGGCAAATGGACTTGAAAGAGTTGGAATAGAACATACGTTCTGTATAACGTTATAGCACCAGGTGGCAGGCGTAGTTTCAATCGAAGCTACGCCTGCTGCTATATATACTGGTCGATAGCGGTATCAATGACCGCGATGCTTCTGTTTGCGCTTCAGTTTTCGCTGCTCGAAGCGCGCCTCCGCCTCATCCGCGCGTCGCTGGCTTCTTGCTTGAGCCGATTCCCGCTTCATCGCCTCCCGCTGATTCGCGAGCGCCTGCTGCGCCTTGGTGCTCATCGCCGGCTGCTTGAGGGCTTTCGCCGCCTCGCGGGCGCGTCGCTTGGGGTTCTTCGCGGGCTTGCTCGCCTCGGTCGAATCGTGACCGAAGAACGAGAGCTTCGCCCATTTGCCGACAACGAATCGCAGGATCTTCTCATTGGACGGTTCTGCGCCGAAGACGATGCGGGCGGCGCCGTATCTGCCGTCCTCGACATGCTCCGCCAGCCCGACCCAGAAGTGGCCGTCGTGATATACGGTCAGGGTGGACGGCACGCTGATCTGCATGGCTGGTTCCTCCTTTATGTAGATGACCATGCAGAGAAGGGACAACCAAGGAGGCAGGTTACTGATGCGGACTCCCGCACGCCCACGACTACCCGACGGGGACTGTGTTTTCATCTCTGGTGCCCGCATTGTAGCACGCGCGGATTTACGATGTTGATCGCCGGCGCCTAGACGGAGATGAAGGCGGTTCGATCTAGGTCAAGCCGGTCGCTCGTTCATGAAGCGGCCTATGGCTGCGTTCATGAACGAGCGACTGATTCCCTGAAAATAAAAGGAGCCCACGAGGACACCTACAGGCTATCTTCGAACTACTTGGTTTGGGGCAGACGGAGGAAAAAATAGGGCAGAATCGCTCTCACGATCCCGCCCCGCAAACCCGAGGGTTTCTAACTGGCTCCATT
>ERZ773103.2998-NODE-2998-length-14533-cov-3.118870_pt1 | contig 14533 bp, 9 predicted proteins | sample MGYA00511118_ERZ773103 | MGnify/ENA primary metagenome ERZ773103 (study PRJEB29015, sample SAMEA2737821) | human gut metagenome | biome: human gut; feature: human-associated habitat; material: faeces | place: China | collected 2012 ... | reverse complement strand
ACCGGAAAGAATGATGTTTTCTCTTCCGCTCATCTCTTTTTCAAATCCGACACCGATCGACAGAAGGGAAACGGAATGGTTTTTCAGGTCAATGCTTCCCGTATCCGGAGAAAAAATGCCGGCCAGTGCTTTGAGCATGGTGGATTTTCCGCTTCCGTTCTTTCCGATGATTCCGAGGATCTCTCCTTTTTCTACTTCAAAGGATACATCCTTTACTGCCTGGAATACATCGGCCTGTACTTTTTTGAAATGTAATAAACTCTGCTTGATGGAAAACTTCTGCAGGTTTCGATAACTGATATATAAATTTTTTACTTCGATTGCAATTTCGCGTTCCATTATATCACCTTCACATAACTGTTTTCGTATTTATAAATAATCTTTACTCCGATCGCTGACAGGATGAAACTCAGCACCATCCACAGAAGCAGGAATTTTCTTGCCGGTGTCTGGTCATAGATCATACATCTTCTTGCAGAAGTCAGAAGCAGTGCCAGTGGATTGCAATGAAGGATCACTTTATTCCACGGTGCAAATTTTGCAAGCCTTGTTTCTACATTATAAAAAATACCGGTAATATAAAACAGCAGACGCAGTACGATATTGATCACGTTGGACAAGTCCTGTACAAATACGCCAAAATGTGCCACGATCGTACTGCATCCGAACGTGAACAGAAACAGGGTCAGCATGATCGGGATCATGTACAGAATATTAAAGCTGACCGGCACGCGGTAAATGACCATCATAATGATCACGATGCCAAAAGAGATCAGCATTTTAAAGCCGTTCACCATCATATCTGACATAATCAATGTATGCTTCGGCAGATAAACTTTGGAAACTATTGATTTGTTGCGCTTTACCATTCTGACCGAACTCTTAATGCACCTGTTGAAGAAATCCCATACAGCAAGACCAACAAAAATATAGGCATTATAATAGAGTTCTTTATGATGAAACATTAACCCAAATACAAACGCATAAATCAGCATAAAGCAACGGCTCAAGAATCCACCATATCCAATTCAGATAGGAGTTTGCCACCTCTGTTTTTAACTGAGATTTTGCAGCGTAAATGGTATATTTCCAGTATTTCTTTGTATCTTTTATAAATCTGTTCACATGACGCCTCCTCAATTTACTTTTAAGACTCTCTTCCCGAGTCCAATTTCCCGATTAATCACCATTTGCAGGAGCGTGAATCTCCGGCAAATAAGATGAAATCCATACTATATCTGTCTTTATAAATCAACTGAAAAAGTGAAGACCTGTTATAATAACGGTCTTCACTTTCTCTCCATCAGACTCTCTTTACATAATTAGAAACAATATAATAATACTTTCCATTCATTCTCAGCTTGTACCATGTATAGCCATTGGCCTTTTTACTATAACCGGATACAAGTCCAATGCTTTTGCCGGAATTCAAAATACCTGCTGTGGCATAGGATGTTCCCGGTCCTGTTCTGTAATAGACATCACCTGTTGTGACATACCTCAGCAGCCGTTCCGTATATTTTCCGGGGACTCCGGTTCTGTCGAAATCGGACATGTTATTTGCCTTATAGGATCTCACTGTATAAGTATACACCTTTCCAGACTCTGCCGAATCATCCGTATAGCTTTCCAAAGACGCACCTACTGTCTTGGCAATTCTTACCCAGGCAGTATTGGATTCCTTTCTGTAGATGATATAACCGTCAACGTTGCTGCACTTCGTCCATCTAATCTGAATACCGCCGCCAGCCGACGAAAGTCCGGTCAATTGCGGCTGTGACAAAAACATGATCTTCCCCTGACTGTCATAGATGCTCATGGCATTATCATCATAGGCACGAACTGTATATGAATAAGTACTGCCGCTTTTTACCGATGTATCAGAAAAACTACAGGCACTCTCCCCTGTTGCTATACCCATTCTCGTCCATTTACCGCCCTCTGTTTTCCTGTATACACAATATCCTTTTGCACTGCTGATACGGCTCCACTGAACTTCTACAGCATTTTCCTTCATCACAGTCGTTTCAATCACAGGTGCTTTCAAATAATATAATGACGTATCCGAGTTATAATTGCTTTTTGAAGTACCATAATATGCCAGAACTGTGTAAATATTATTTTTACCGCTGATTGCTCCGTCATCAACATATTCTGTCACATGATTGCCTGAAATATGTCCGATTCTCTGATACGCAGTCTCTTCGTTTCTTCTGTAAATATAATATCCCTGTGCCCCAGTTACGGCATCCCACTGTACATGAACACCGCCGGATACAGCCTTCGCAGATATCATATTAGCCGTTTTCAGACATCTCACCGTTAATCCTTCATTGTATCTGCTCAGCACTACCGAATCATAAGCCCGGACTGTATATATATAATCCTTTCCTCCGACAGCATCTGTATCAATAAAAGCAACCGCCGATACACTATTCGTTTCTCCGATTCGATTCCAGGATTTCCCCGGTTCTTTTCGATAAACACGATAGCCCTCTGCACCGTTCACTTCTTTCCATGTCACATGAATATTTCCCTCTTTGGTATTCACTGCTCCCATCAGCTGTGGTGTATCCAATGATGGTTTGTCGGAACCATCATCATAATATTCAATATCCATATCAACGCCTGTGCTATTGATTCCATCTACTTTTCCCTCTGAAGTAAACTGCCAGATTGTATATCTGCCATTATAACTTGTTGGATTATCTCTGGCCATTTCATAATCTGAATACTGCTTCAAATTTCCATTCTCATCTTCATATTGCCAGTACTGAGCAACCCATACATCATACTCCTGTTCAAGTTCACTGGTCATCCATGCTGACTCATCTCTGAAATGAGCAGCACTGCTGTAGATCATTGACTCATAACCCTGGTCTTCTACATAATTCATGAACGCGATCGCCGACTTTGTCCGCACTTCTTTGCTCAGACCATAGTTACGATATTCTTTCTGATCATAACCCTCATGGTCATACACAACCGGATAACTGATATCATAATCTCTGATCACACTGCATGTATACTTTGCCTCTTCAATGGCTTCCTGCTCATTTAATGCAGTTGAGAAGAAGTAAACACCAACTTTCACGCCGGCTGCTAATGCACCTTCAATATTTTTCTGTGCATCATCATCTTTATAAATATTTCCTGCAGAACCATATCCCCGGCCGCCAACTCGAATAATCGCGAAATCAACGCCAAAATTCTTTACCTTTTCCCAGTCGATATCACCGTTATGCTGTGAAACATCAATACCATACGCCTTAATTTTTTTTTCATTATTGGCTGAAAGCAAAGCAATTCCATTTTCCGTATCAAAAGTCTCAGCACTTTGTCTTACTTCCGTATTGCCCTCAGGGTCATCCCATCCCATAGAAGGCACATCATCCCATGTAACCCGGCTCATATCTATATTTGACTGATTCTCATCTGCTTCTGTTTCTTCCTGATCGGCATACCCTTCCGTTTCTTCCTGAGTCATCTGTTCTTCGGTTTCACTATCAGCGGATATCTCTTCGGTTTCATTTGCTGCAATTTCAGTTTCGGTTTCCGATTCTATCATTGCTTCCGCTGCTGTTTCTTCTGTCTCCGCCATCGTTTTTTCTGTCTGGTCTGCATAAACCGGATTTGCAGGCACACAAACTTCTGCTGCCAACACAGCTGTCAAAACAAAGGCTATTGCTTTTTTCTTTAACTTTCCTTTTAGCATTTTCCCTTTATGTTCCTTTGTTCAACAATAAACGTTATCAATTTTTTCCAGAAACAGCCATAGTTCCATCACTGCATCGGAACTATGGCCGTCATTTCATTCTATTCACTTAATAAATATATACCTTTGTTTTGGACGGTATATTGTCATAAATCCACTTTGCATTCTCAATCTTAAGTCTTATGCAGCCATGAGAAATATGTGCACCAAGTCTGCCATTTCTGACATTGAATGTACCTTCATGATATAAGACAGAATGGAAGAGATAATCCCCATAGAACTGAGTATAGTAATAGCAAGTATAACCATCACCAAAGCTGTAGCCCTTAGCTCCCACAGTAAAGGTACCTGTTACAGTTGGTGTTGAAGGTGCTCCCACAGAACACTTCCAGTCATAAATCGGAATCCAATGTCCCTTTGAGCCTTTGAAGATCATCGTTCTTGTATTGTCTCGATCTACAACAATATAATAATCTGTACTGCTACTCCTTGAATTGATTTTCAGCCAGGCATTATGTAAAACAGAGGACTCAAACATCTTTTCACAGCTATTCAGATCAAAATAATACCAACTGCCCTTGACTTTCGACCATCCTCGCTGTGCCTCTCCGTCAGCATTAAAATAGCACGTCTTATTATTTACTTTCTTCCAGCCTGTATAACCATGCCCCTGTGTATCAAAATAATATCGTTTACCACCGGCATTTTTCCATCCACCCGTAAAGGCACGTCCATTTGTCTGGAAATAATAGATATAAGTTTTCTTGTTTGTATGTACAAACTTGAGATAACCCTTTGTATAGGCCTGACCGTTGCTCTGGAAGTAATACTGATACTGCTTAGTATCAGATGCTTTTTTGATCACATTTTTATCGTCGGTATAATATCTGGTACTAACCGCTTTATAGCCGCCTGTAAAGGCTTTGCCATCCGGCTGGAAATAGTAATAATAGGTTTTTCCATTCGTGTGGACAAACTGCAGGAAACCATTTCTAAAGGCCTGACCATTTTTCTGGAAATAGTAATAGTACGTTTTGTTGTCTTTTACCTTCTGTGCCAATGTGGTTCCATCTGTATAGGCGCTTGAGTTCAATGCTTTATAGCCATTTGTGTAAGCCTGACCATTGCTCTGGAAATAGTAGTAATACGTCTTTCCATTGGTATGCACAAACTTCAGGACACCATTTGTATAGGCCTGACCATTGATCTGAAAATAGTAATAGTATACCCGATGGTCAGGATTTTTTTCTATTTCGCCGTTGCCGTCTGTATAAGTCCAGAAGCCATATTCGCTGTCGCCGATCCAAATCCAGCCCTCTTGATTTGCAAGATATCCATATCCGTCAAATGCGTAGGTATATCCGTCAGGAGCGGTGTAAGTGGTATTATTGATCATGTAGCCATTATCGATGTAGTACCAGTGATCGTTTTCCCAAAGCCATCCGTTATATCCGGTACCGTCGGCATTAGCGTATGACCAGAATCCCAAACCATCTTCATTTTCATATTCATGCCAATGCCATCCGCCATATAAAAGATGACCGGATTCATCAAATACCCAAGTTGTTTCGTCCTCTGTTTCAAAGTAAAGACCCGGAGAGAAAGCAGTATTCTTAATCATATAACCTTCCACGAGGAAATACCACTGACCGCCATCTAACAGCCATCCGTCATATACAGTACCATTCTGGTTGCAGTAATACCAATTGCCTTCCCATTCATCTGTCGGATCATTGTCATAGAAATACCAACCGCTTGCCATAGATCCGTTAGGGGTTAGAAAGTAGCCTGCTCCGTCAATCTTATAGAATCCATCATAGTACATGAATCCGTATTCCGGATCCAAATAGTACCATGCACCGTCCCATACCCAGCCTTTCTGCATTGCACCGGAGTTCAGGTCGAAGTAGTAGTAGTTCTCGTATTCATCCTGCCACCATCCGGTTATCATGTACCCCCACTGATCGAAAGCATATTCTACGCCGTCGATTTCGTAGAGACCATTGGACGGATACCAGTCATCTGTACACTGAAACCACCATCGGTCACCGTTCTGAACCCAGTAGCCTTCTTTGGAGTCTTCTGCGGAAGCTGTCATGGAAAGTCCGAACAGTAATCCGGTCAGAAGCAGCACTGGTAATAGAGCCTTAAAATGTTTTTTCATAAAAGTTCCCTCCTTTTCATAGGCTTTATATTTATTATAGGACAAGTTTTATATACAAGCAATAAAAAAGATGAAAAAATGGGAAAAACTTCTAAATATAGGATAAAATACTTGCATTTTTGTAAAGAAACATGTAATATCAATAGCAGATTGTTCATAAAAATAAAAAGGAGAAATTACATGAACATACAAGAATATGAATTGATGAACATCCTTGCGGATGAACGATATAAAAACCAAAGAGAACTGTCTGAAAAAACAGGATACTCTTTGGGAAAAATCAACAGTGCGCTGAAAACACTGGTTGAGACCGGATATCTGGATGGGCAGATGGGACTGACAAAAAAAGCCGGGAATGAGATGGAGGAAAAACGTCCGAAAAATGCAGTGATCCTGGCGGCGGGATTTGGAATGCGGATGGTTCCGATCAATGTGGAAGTTCCGAAAGGAATTTTGGAAGTCCACGGTGAACCTCTGATCGAACGTCTGATCCGACAGCTTTTGGAAGCCGGTGTAAAGGAGATTGATATTGTCGTCGGCTTTATGAAAGAGCAGTATGAATATTTGATCGATAAATATGGAGTACACCTTGTGTTCAATAAAGATTACGCAGTGAAAAACAATCTGTATTCTTTAAAACAGGTTCTTCACAAGATCGGAAATACTTATATCATCCCGTGCGACGTATGGTGCAGGGAAAATCCATTTTCAGATCGGGAATGGTATTCCTGGTATATGGTAGGGGAAGAAAAGAGTGAGGAAAGTATTTTCCGGGTGAACCGGAAAAAGGAGCTTGTTCTGACAAAAGGGGAAGAAGCCGGAAACCGCATGATCGGGATCGCATATATTCTGAAAGAAGATGCGGGACATCTTAAGGAGCAGGCGGAAAAACTGTTTGGAAAGCGGGAGTACCGCCAGTCATTCTGGGAGGATGCTCTTGTGTGGGACGGAAAGATGCACTTACGGCCGAGAGAAGTGAAAGGAGATCTTGTTCATGAGATCAACACACTGGAAGAACTTCGGGAACTGGATCATCATTCCAGTCAGTTGAATTCCGACATACTCTCACTGATCGGAGATGTGCTGGACTGCAGGACAGAAGAGATCGTGGATATCCGTGCGCTGAAGAAAGGAATGACGAACCGGTCGTTTCAGTTTACCTGTCGGGAAAAACGCTATATTGCCCGTATTCCAGGGGAGGGAACCGGAAAAATGATCAACCGCAAGCAGGAATATGACGTCTATCAGGCGCTGAAAGGAAAAGAGATCGCAGATCCGGTGAGATACATTTCTCCTGAAAACGGATATAAGATCACGGAATTTGTGGACGCGAGAACCTGTGATCCGGATTCCGATGAAGATGTATCGCGTGCGATGAAGTATCTGCGCGCGTTCCACGACTGCAGGCTGAAAGTCGATCATTCGTTTGATCTGTTCGAGCAGATGGAGTATTATGAATCTCTTTGGAACGGTGAGAAATCCGTATTCAAAGATTATCAGAAAGTCAAAGAGCAGATCTATGAATTGAAAGCGTATATTGACCGGCAGCCGAAAGAGATCGCGTTGACACACATTGACGCAAATCATGATAATTTTTTGTTTGCGGGAGAGAAAACATATCTGATCGACTGGGAATATGCGGGGATGCAGGATATCCATGTAGACGTAGCGATGTTCGCGATCTATGCGATGTATGACCGGAAACGGATCGACTGGCTGATCGATCGTTATTTTGAGGGGGCGTGCCCGGAGAAAGTCCGTACGAAGATTTACTGTTATATTGCGGTCTGCGGATTGTTGTGGAGTAACTGGTGTGAATATAAGCGTATGATGGGCGTGGAATTCGGAGAATATTCTCTGAGGCAGTATCGCTATGCGAAAGAATTTTACCGGCTTGCAAAGGAGAGAATGGAAGATGCAGAATGATAAAAAATATAAAGTGGACAATGCGGTGATCATGGCGGCGGGAATGTCTACGCGGTTGGCGCCGCTCTCATATGAGACGCCGAAAGCGCTCTTGAATGTACACGGAGAGGTTCTGATCGAGCGGCAGATCCGGCAGCTTCGGGAAGCCGGGATTGAGGAAATTTTCGTCGTGACCGGGTACAAAAAAGAATGTTTTTCTTATTTGGAAGAAAAGTTTAAGGTGACGTTGATTGAAAATCCATATTATGAAACAAGAAACAATCATTCCAGTTTGTATGTCGTACGGGAACATTTGAAGAATACTTATATTTGCTGCGGCGATAACTATTTTACGGAAAATGTCTTTCGGTCAGAGGAAGAAGATTCCTACTATGCGACGGTTTTTGAGGCGGGAGAGACCGATGAGTGGTGCGTATTTGCAGATGAGAACGGACGGATACGGGATGTGGAGATCGGCGGATGCAATCAGTGGGTCATGAAAGGACACGCATTTCTTGCAGAACCGTTCACCGCGAAACTTTGTGCTTATCTGGAAGAAGCGATGCGGAAAGAAGATTCGGCAAATCTGTTCTGGGAAGATCTGTTTATCCTCCACAGGCAGGAGATGGTCTTGTATCAGAAGAAATTTGAAGATCGGAAAATCTGTGAATTTGACAGCCTGGAAGAACTTCGGGCGTTTGATCCTCATTATCTGGATCAGACGGGATCTGCGATCATGGAGAATCTGGCGGATATCTTACATTGTACGGAGGGGGAGATACGGCAGATTTATCCGCTCAAACAAGGAAATCAGGTTGTGGGGATCGAATTTGATTGCCGTGGTGTGAAATATCGATACGAATATGCGAAAAAACAGATCGGGAGGTATGAAAAATGAAACCGGAAAAACTGGAAAAGGGACTGATAAAAAAATTGGATCTTGTGACGATGACCGTGCCGCTGATCGGGATCGTTGTACTTTGTGCGCTGTTTATGATCCTGCCGGAGCAGTCCACGAATGTACTTGGAAAGATCCGGGGATTTTTGGGAGACGATCTGGGAATTTATTATGTGCTGATCGCAGCGGCAGCATTGATCTGCAGTATGTATATGGCGTTTTCCCGTTATGGAAAAATCAAACTCGGAAATGTGGAGAAGCCGGAATATTCCGATTATAAGTGGGGAGCGATGATCTTTACGTCTACGATGGCGGCAGATATCCTGTTCTATTCGTTGTGCGAATGGGCGCTGTATGCGAATGAACCGCAGATCGAGGCGATGGGCGGGATCCAGAAATGGGCGTCAACGTATCCGCTGTTTCACTGGGGTCCGACTGCATGGAGTTTTTACATTGTACTTGCAGTTGCATTTGGATTTATGCTTCATGTCAGAGGCAGGGAAAAACAAAAATTTTCGGAAGCCTGCCGCCCGCTGCTCGGCAATCGGGTTGACGGCTGGCTTGGAAAAGCGATCGATCTGATCGCAGTGCTGGCGCTTTTGGCCGGAACGGCAACGACATTTTCCATGGCAACGCCGCTGTTGTCTGCGGCACTCGGCGAAGTATTTCATATACCGGCAGGCGTGACGCTTACGATCATGATCCTGCTGCTGATCGCAGTTGTGTATACGCTGACGGTATGGTTTGGAATGAAAGGGGTTGCACGTCTGGCAACCGGATGTACTTACCTTTTCTTTGCCTTGCTCGTCTATTTTCTTGTGGGCGGCGGAGAGATGCGGTATATTCTGGAAACCGGAGTGTCCTCGATCGGGAATCTGGCACAGAATTTTATCGGCATGAGTACATGGACGGATCCGCTCCGTGAAAATTCTTTCGTACAGAACTGGACGATCTTCTACTGGGCTTATTGGATGGCGTGGTGTGTGGCGAATCCGTTTTTCATCGGAAAAATCAGCAAAGGCCGGACGATCCGCAATACGGTACTCGGCGGATATGGCTGGGGATTGGCAGGAACGTTTACTTCCTTTATCGTGCTCGGAAATTATGGATTGTCACAGCAGATGAAAGGAACGATTGACATAGCAGGCGAGATCGCCGCGGGAGGAGATGTTTCCGCTGCGATTTTGGAAATTTTCCATACGCTGCCGCTGCCGGAGTTGGGACTTTTGATCCTTGTTGTGACGATGATCGCTTTCTATGCGACAACGTTTGACGCGCTGACGATGGTTGTTTCTTCTTATTCTTATAAGAAGCTGGATGTGGATCAGGAACCGGATAAACGTGTGCGTACATTCTGGTCTGTTTTGTTCATTCTGTTCCCGATCGCATTGATCTTTTCCGAAAATTCGATCAGCAGTCTGCAGTCGGTTGCGATCATTGCAGCATTTCCGATCGGTTTGATCGTCATTGCGATCGTTGCAAGCTTCTTCAAGGATGCGCGGAAATATCTGGAAAGTGGATCGGAGAAAAAATGATTGAAAACGACAAGGGGATTCGTTATAATACATAAGAATCTAAAAACAGGAATTGTTGTTTGGCGGGGAGCGCTTTCAGACGGCAATTTCGGTACGAATGAACAAGAGAGGAGAGAACGAATGATCAAAAAAGGGACCCTTTTTTCGGGAATCATCGGAGGCTTGTGCCTTGGCATGGCAGTGGCGTCTGCTTCACTGCTTCCGGTACATGCAGCGGAAGAGGAAGATCATACTGCCGGTGTTTCGATGGGCAAAGAAGCCGATGAGGAAATCAGCACTTATGCGCGGGCGCGTGTGGAAGCTGGATGGAAGCAGGATGCAAAGGGCTGGTGGTATCAGGATGAAGACGGAGGCTGGGCACAGAGAGCCTGGCGGCAGATTGACGGAAAATGGTATTATTTTGCCAGTGACGGTTATTGGAGAGAAGATGCCGATGCACATGAGAATACGTTGAAAGGTATCGACGTTTCCGAGTGGCAGGTGGATATTGACTGGAATGCGGTGAAGCAGGATGGTTATGATTTTGCGATCATCCGCGGTGGTTACAGTTATACCGATCCGAAGACCGGAAAGTATGAGCATGTTGTGGACAAGTATTTCGAGCAGAATATGGCAGGAGCCAATGCGGCGGGGATTCCGGTCGGTGTGTACATATACAGTAAAGCGACGAATGAAGCACAGGCTGTGGAAGACGCGAAGTTTTTGATCGAGGAATCGACGGGCTACCTTGTATCTTACCCGCTTGTGATCGACATGGAAGATTCTTCTCAGGTGAATCTTGGGAAAACCGCGCTTGGAAAGATCGCGAAAGCGTTCAGTGACGAAGTGAAGTCGGCAGGGTATACGCCGATGATCTACACAAACGAAAACTGGTATAAAAATGTAGTGGATATGTCTTATGTCAGTGATGTAGAACATTGGGTTGCGGCTTACGGTATCGAACCGGACGACAGTATCCCGCGCGGGATCTGGCAGTGCAGCAGTACCGGTCGTGTGAAAGGGATCGACGGAAACGTTGATATTAACTTCGGCTATAAAGATTACACAACGATCGTGACGCCGCGGACAGAACCGGCAGCAGGTTATGGAAAACCGGCAGTTGGCGGAGAGTGGAGACTTGATGGCGGCGGCTGGTGGTATCATTGCTATGACGGAACATATCCGAAAAATGAATGGAAAGAGATCAATGGTCAAACTTACCGGTTTGATGGAAACGGATATATGCTGACCGGTTGGCAGTATATTGAGAACGAATGGTATTACATGAACAGATCCGGCGCCCGTCTGAGCGGATGCTGGCTGGAATTGGGCGGCGTCTGGTATTATCTGAAAGAGGACGGCAAGATGGCAGTCGGCTGGCAGCTTGTCGGAAATACATGGTATTACATGTATCCGTCGGGAATGATGGCAACCGGCTGGGTTCAGGTCGGAGATGCGTGGTACTATCTGTATCCGTCAGGGGCGATGGCAACCGGCTGGCTTCTGGACGGAACTACCTGGTACTATATGGATCCGAGCGGATGGATGCGAACCGGCTGGGTATTGGTTGGCGACACCTGGTATTACATGTATCCGTCAGGAATGATGGCGACCGGCTGGGCATTGGTCGGAGATACATGGTACTATCTGACATCGGGGAACGGAGCGATGGCGACCGGTTGGCTCCTGCTCGGAAATACATGGTATTATCTGACGCCGGGCAACGGTGCGATGGTCACGGGAACGCAGGTGATCGATGGTGTGGAATATACATTTTTCAGTGACGGAAGATGTGACTGGTAAATAAAAGAAGAAAGACTTTTCAGACGGAATCTTGAGAAAAGAAGATTTGGACTGGAAAGTCTTTTTTTCATGATCACTTTACAGGATGACAGGATTGCGGTATACTAGCCGGAGATGTCGGTCACAGGATACCGGCACAGGAAAAAAGAAAAAGGATCGACAGTATGAAATCGATAAAAGAACAGCCGGGCGAACGCTCGATTTATATATGGAATATTTGCGGAAGTATTGTGAATGCATTGTTTTCTGTTGTTGCATTGATGATCGTAACCCGTTTTTTAGACGACCGCGAGGCAGATATTTTCAGCATTGCCTGGACGATCAGTCAGTTGATGGCAACCGTAGGAACGTTTCAGATCCGTGTCTATCAGGCGACGGACGTGCAGGGGACGTTTTTGTTTCAGCACTATCTGATCTTTCGCATCGTAACGGTGGCGGCAATGATTGTAAGCAGCGCCGCGTATATCGTAGTCCGCGGTTATACAGGGGAAAAGGCGCTGGTCGTGCTTGTTGTCTGTCTGTTCCGTGCAGTGGATTCCCTGGCGGATGTGTATGAGGGATGGTTTCAGCAGAAAGAACGTCTGGATCTGTCTGGAAAAGCGCTGACTTACCGGGTGATCCTTGCGGCGGCAGGATTTGCATGTGGATTGATCTTGACGAAAAATCTGCTGTTTTCCTGTGTGATCCTTTTTGGCGTTTATCTGCTTTGTTTTGTTATCTACGATCTCCGGTATCATATGGCAGTGGAACGGTTTCGGGATGTGCCGGACGGGCGTGACCGGAGCGGCTGGTTTGGAAATATGTTCAGGGAGGGGCTTCCCTTATTTATTAATGCATTTCTGATCATGTCTATCTTGAATGAGCCGAAGATGGTGATCGATACGGCGATCGCACAGGGAGAGATGAGCGCTGGGATCCAGACGGTGTTCAATATTTTGTTTATGCCGGCATCGGTTCTGAATCTGGCATATATCGTGTTCCGTCCGATGATCACGCAGATGGCGATCGTATGGAACCGAGGGGAAAAACGTCGTTTTTTGAAAATTTTGGGAAAGATCATCGGGTATCTGCTTGCGATCAGCATTGTATTGATGATCGGAAGCGCACTGCTCGGAATCCCGGTTCTGTCTATTGTCTATGCGGTGGATCTGTCAGCTTATAAAAGTGAACTTCTGGTGATCATGGTGGGCGGCTGTGTCTATACGTTTGCGGCGGTACTGGATAATGCGCTTGTTGTACTGCGCAGACAGTATGTGCTTGTGATCGCTTATGCGCTGACATGGATCTATATCAAGCTGACAGCCGCATGGCTGGTAGGAGAATGGGCTGTGATGGGCGCATCCCTTGCCTATTGTACGGCAATGGCAGTTTATCTGCTTTTAACGGCAGTGTTGTTTGTGAGCAGTTATCGGAGAAAGTCAGGTGAAGTATGAAAAAATATACAGTGAACAAACCGTATGAAAAAGAAGTGCTGGACAAGCTGCATCGTGTGCAGGTTGAGATCCTGCGTGACTTTGACGCGGTATGTGAAAAACATCAGCTGCATTATTTTGCAGTGTACGGCACTGCGATCGGGGCAGTGCGGCACGGCGGATTTATTCCGTGGGATGACGATGTGGATGTGGCGATGCTCAGAGAAGACTACGAAAAGTTTTTGCAGATCTTTCCGGAGGAGATGGCAGAACGGTATCAGCTGATGACCCCGGAGCTGGATGGAGATTATACATGTACCGTGACGCATCTGCAGCGGAAACATACGAAATTTATTTCAGAGGTGACGGAAAATCTTCCCTATGAACAGTGTATCGATCTGGATATCTTTCCGTTGGATGAGGTGGCGGAAGAAGCGCGTGCACAGAAGAAGCAGGGAAGAATGGCGGTATTCTGGGGGCGGATGTTGTTCCTGTGCGGTTCCGGACAGCCGGTGATCGCAGCGGACGGTCTTGTCGGAAACCTGATGGCGGCAGCCTGTGCCTGCGTGCATGCCGTGCTGAAATTATTCCGTGTTTCACCGAGAAGTCTGTATCGGAAATTTGTACGGACGGCGACCCGCTATAACGGAGGCGGCGGAGAATATGTGACGTCCTTTGAATATAACGGCTGTCTGAAAGACAAAATAAAAAAGAAAGATCTGTTTCCGCTTGAGAAAGTTCCGTTTGAAGATATGGAACTGTATATTCCGGCAAACAATCATGAATTTCTGACACATGTGTACGGCGACTATATGAAACTGCCTCCGGAAAATGAGCGTGTGAACCATATGCCGAAAGTGATCCAGTTTGAGGGAGAGGCGCCGATCTACAACCAATAAACGGCAGAAAACAACAGGAGAAGAAGGAAATGAAACGACGATACTGTATTTTTGCGGCGCAGTATTTTCCGCATCTTGGCGGTGTAGAGCGCTATACATACAATCTTGCGAAAAAGCTGATCGAGGCGGGGGATGAGGTGACGGTAGTGACTTCGAATGTACAGCGGATCGCGTCGTACGAGAAGATGGAGGGAATAATATCATCAAGAATTACAGGAAGTGC
>ERZ773103.2986-NODE-2986-length-14578-cov-3.291124_pt1 | contig 14578 bp, 14 predicted proteins | sample MGYA00511118_ERZ773103 | MGnify/ENA primary metagenome ERZ773103 (study PRJEB29015, sample SAMEA2737821) | human gut metagenome | biome: human gut; feature: human-associated habitat; material: faeces | place: China | collected 2012 ... | reverse complement strand
CAGTACCTTCGCCCGGATGTCCTTTTTCGTCTTTGCGCCGCCCAGACGGTTTTGGAGAAAATAGTCTGCCCGCTGTGCATCCGTTAGAGAATCCGTAAAGTAGTTCTCCATCAAGCTGCTGAGGCTCCCGCCCCCGGCAAGATAGGAATGCATGACATAGTAGGCATCCATGTCCCCATAAAGGTCGGTGGCGGTAAACGAGTGCTCCACATGGTTGAGGCCATTGTAATCGGCACCCAGATAGCGGCTCAGAATCGCCTCCGCCAAGGCATCCACGTCCGTCTCCGTCAGATCCACGCTGTCCGGAATATCCGCATTCACCGCACAGAACATCATATCTGCCGTATCTCCGGCCCAGCCGCCCAAATCTGCTCTGGCCTGCTGAACACCTTCTGTCATACCTTGCGTGGCCGCATAGCAGGCAATATCCATCGTGCCGAACATATGTCCCAGATCCACGGTGTTGCCATTCGGCAGCTGCATTTCCTCCAGATATTTCAGTCTCGATGCCCCAGTGCCGTTTTGCGCATCCTGCTCTGCCACATAGGCGGTAAAGGCGGTATTTTCCGCCCCGGCCAGTGTGGCCCATGTGCCGGAGGTATAGCGTTCTACACCGGTACGGATAAAATTGATCACCAGCGCACCGGGGTCCTGCTGCGGATCCTCCGCAGCATAATTTGCCGCATAGGTCTCCAATTCCTTTAGATGCTGCAGGAACGAATCATAGTCTGCAATTGGTTCCTGCTCTGCCGGTTCGGCTTCTTCCCCCATGCTTTGCGTCTCCGGTTCCGCCGCAGTCATTTCATCGTCCGGTTCTTCCTCCTGCGGTGCCTCCGGCGTGGGCTCTTCCGGCTCTTCCGGCGGCGTTTCTGCCGATGTTTCTGCCGGTACCTCTGCCGGTGCTTCCGTGGGCAGTTCCGATGGAAATGCTTCGGGCTGGAGCACTGCATCCGATTCCGCAGCGCCGCTCTCCTGCACCTCTTCCAGCAAATCCATTTCTTCCGGCTCAGGCAGGTCCGCAGCCAACACCGCCGGTGAAATCCCTGCGATCACTGTCAGGACCAAAACCATCGCCAGACATCTTTGATACAGCTGTCTCTTCATGATTGGCTCCTTTCTGCAAATTCATATATTCCTGTCATCGCCAATTCCCTGTGCCATCTCCGGGCAATAGCCCTTCTGAAAATCAATCAGGGAAATATAGTGATGCGGAATCCGTTTTTCCGGGGGCGGCAGCTGCATATAGTCCCCATACACATGGGACAAATATGCATGCCAGCATTTCGGTGCCATGACCGTGATCCCCTCAAATTCCATTGGCACTGTCTCTTCCAGCCAGTCCTTCGGAACGCACTCTCTTCGTCCCCACGGGCTGCCGTGATTGATCCGGCGCTTTCCTGCCCGGCAGCTGGAATAAAGCCGTTCCTGTGCTTCCAGCGCCCGTTCCAGCTCCGGATAGCAGATACGGCTGAGCCCCATCAGCACCCACCGGGCCAGATTTCCTGCCGTTAACTTCCAATCCTCCGGAATAAACAGGCACTGCCGGATCCGATAGCGCAGCAGCAGCTTTTTGCGCAGGAGGCGCAGCTGTTTGATGGCCCCATCGGGATAGCAGTCAAAGGGGAATATGTCGATAAAGATCCCGTGGTGCATGGGCAGCTCCTTGCAGGTGGTCTCCACAAAGGCTGAGTCAGAATCCCGCAGCTTTGCAAACCCATGGGGATATGCCGGATCTGTCCCATGAGCCTGAATGAAAAAGTCCCGGGGCAGCAGCGCCTGCCCCTGCCTCAAAAATATCTCATAGTCCTCCCGGAGCATGCCCACATCGATATCATCATCCCACGGAATAAAGCCTCCATGCCGCACCGCCCCAAGCAGCGTACCCTGTACCACAAAATATCGAAGCCCCAGTTTGCCGCACACCTCAATAAAAGCCCGCAGCAGTGCAAGCTCCCGTTCCCGCAGGCACTGCATTTGTTTCCGGGTAAGCTCCATGGTATCTCCCTCCTATGGCCGCTTCCAATGGTATGCCTAAGATCCGGCGGATATAATCTGTGGTCAGCAGCTTTTCCTGAACTCCCTGAACATCTAACCGCTGGGTATTGTCGCTGGTGTAGGCCGCCAGCGGCTCACGCTCCGTGCCCTGTACCACATACTTGTCGTAATTCAGGTCCCGGTTATCCGCCGCCACCCGGAAGTAGCGGCCCATATCCTCACAGCGGGCAGCCTCTTCTCTGGTCATCAGGGTCTCATAGCGCTTTTCCCCATGCCGGGTCCCGATGATCCGGGTTTCCGTCCTGCCCAGCAGGGCCTGCACCCCAAGGGCCAGATCTCCAATGGTGGAGGCCGGGGCCTTTTGAATGAACAGATCGCCGGGATTGGCATGGCAAAACGCAAATCGAACCAGCTCCACCGCCTCATCCAGCGTCATCAAAAATCGGGTCATGGAGGGATCTGTAATGGTAATGGGCTTACCCGACTGGATCTGCTCCGCAAACAATGGGATCACAGACCCCCGGCTGCACATGACATTGCCATACCGGGTGCAGGAGATCACCGTGCTTCCACGCTCTGCCGCCACCCGGGCATTGGCCATGACCACCCGCTCCATCATTGCCTTGGAAATCCCCATCGCATTGATGGGATAAGCTGCCTTATCCGTGGACAGACATACCACCCGTTTCACCCCAGCTTCTATGGCCGCACGCAGCATATGGTCTGTCCCGATAATATTGGTTCGAACTGCCTCCATGGGGAAAAACTCACAGGAAGGCACCTGCTTCAGTGCTGCTGCGTGAAATACAAAATCCACCCCATGCATGGCCTCTGTGATACTGCTCTGATCCCGCACATCTCCGATGTAAAACTTCACCTTTCCCACATGCTCCGGATCGCTTTGCTGTAAGGCATGGCGCATATCGTCCTGTTTTTTCTCATCTCTGGAAAAAATGCGGATCTGCCCAATATCTGTGGCGAGAAAACGCCGCAGCACTGCGTTGCCGAAGGATCCTGTCCCGCCGGTAATCAGCAGGGTTCCGCCTGCAAATTCTGACATCTATATTTCCTCCTCTGGTTCTTGATTTTTCATTTTGCGGTGCAGCAGCTTTTTCACCGCCTGCACCGCCGGATCTCTGCACAGCAGCAGATACACGCCGTAGAGCAGGCAGCCGCCTCCGATCTGCATCAGAGTCACCGTCCACGCAGGCCGCATACCATGGGTCAGCCCCCAAAGCACACACGCCATCCCTAAGGCTCCTGCGCCATATCGCAAAACATAGCCCCCCATGGGCTTGATCTCCAGCTGTCTTCCAAGCACCGCATACTGAATTGCCATAGAACACAGTGCCGCCGCAACAGAAGCTTCCGCCGCGCCCATACAGCCCCACCGTGGGATCAGAAGGGCATTTGCCAGCCCATTGACCCCCGCTGCAACACCGTAGGCGGCCAGCAGTACCTTTGTTTGATCGGTGGCAGTAAAATACTGCTTTCCGGATACGCCTGTCAACGCATTGAGCAGCACCATGGGGGACAGTATCAGCATCACCGATGCAGTCTGCTCAAATTCTCCTCCCAGATACCACGGGATCATCTGCCGTGCCACCACAAGTATCCCCATCATCATGGGCATCGCCATGAGAATTCCATATCGCCCCGCCTCCAGCAGCAGCTTTTGCAGCTGCTCCTGCCGCCGGGCACTGTATACATTGGCAAGCCGGGGCATCATTACGGTACTGATCACAGTGATCAGGGACAGTGGAATGGAAATGATCTTTTCCGCCTGATCGTAAAAGGACACCTGCTGTGCCTCGCCAGTGATCCAGCCCAGCATGACCTTGTCCATCTGCAAATACACCAGCGCTGCCGCCTGCGGAAGAAACAACGCCACAGCGCCCCGAAAATGCCGCTTCAGCTGTCTTGGGCATCTCACCGGTCTCCCGATGTAATGCCGCAATTGCGTGTAAATGCTGAGATTGCAGAGCAGCGCTGTCACGGCCAGCAGCAGAACATAGCGCCTCAGGTTCTCTCTGGAGCGTACCAGCAGAAAAATCCCCGCTACATTGATCAGCTTTGCCGCAAAATTTTTCAGCACGGCGGGCTTCATCTGTTCCAGCCCCACATACACCCAAGAGCAGTCCAGAAACTGTGCCAGAATATAGGGATAGTAGCACCAGAACAGCCCGCCATAGCCGTTTCCCAGCCATATTCCATAGGCCCAATATATTCCCGTTCCGATTCCGCCCAATATAGCCCGCAGCAGCAGCAGCTCCCAAAAGGTGCCGGTAAGCTGCTCTCCCTGTTCCCGGACATAGGCAATCTGGCGACTTCCATAGGCATAGAGCCCCAGCTGTGACAGCGTGATGACGATATTGCCCGAAGCGCTGATATAGCTGTATATCCCCAGATTTTCAGCACCCAGCACCCGGGATAGGTAGGGTGCCGTTACAATGGGACACAGCAGTACCAGCAGCTGATAGGCGGCATTATATAGATAATTCTTTGTTATGGTGTGCATGCCTGGGCTTCCTCGATCAGCTGCCGGAGCAGGCCGGAGGCCCGCTCCTGATAGCGGCTCCATGTATACTCCTGTGCCATGGCTCGGGCCGCACGACCCATGGGCTCGATCCGTTCCGGGTGATGGATAAACCAGCGCATACCCGCAGCAATGGCCTCGCTGGACTGTATGGGGATGATAAAGCCCTCCCTGCCCTGCTTTATGGCATCACCGACCCCGGAATTCTCCGTTACCAGCAGCGGCAGCCCACAGGCTGCCGCCTCCAAGGCGGAAAGGGACATCCCCTCCCCCAGAGACGGCATCACAAAGACATCCGCCTCCCTGAGCAGCTTAGGGATCTCCTGATGGAGTACCATCCCGGTAAACTGTACACGTCCTCCATAGGGTTCGGTGTCCCTGTCCCCAGGATCATACTTCCCTACCACCGTCAGCTGTGCCTGCTCCGGCGGTATCTCCATGATTCCGCGCAGGAGGTAGCTGATCCCCTTGAGCTCCTTTACACCGCCCACATAGATAAAGCGCACAGGGCGGCCCCGAATCTCTTTCTCATGGTCATAAGGCTTGCAGGAAAATGCGCCGGTATCCACGCCATAGGGGCAAAGACGGATCTGCTCTGCCTTTCCGCCGGAATAGAGCAGTGATGTCCGCACAAACCCGGAAGGTGCAAGCATGTAATGACTCAGTGCCAGCTCCTGCCGTGCCCGGCTCTGACAGCCGGAGTCCCAGACAATTGCCCGCTCCTGCCGGAGCCGTGCTGCAAAGTCCGGGGACAGCGCCATGTCCCGTTCATAGATCTCCTTCATGTAGAGGATGCTGGCTGCGGACACATCCATGATCCGCAGGATATTCGGCGCTTTCTTGTTGAGTATTGCAAACAGTCTTGCGGAGCAGTCGTCATAGCATACCACCGCATCCACCTTTTCCCGAATCGCATAACGGGCTACCTTTCGTGCAAACCGCTCTGCCGTATGGTACTTGATGGGCCGATACAGCGGCCGGAGAAACCGCACATGCATGGTCAGAAGCTTCAGGAGGCCTTCCAGCTCACAGAACTGCACCACTTGCTCCGGCCGAAGCACCGGTGATACCCGTCCCTGGGCCTTCATTTTCATGGTTCCCCGCAAAAAATACGCCCCCAACGCCGTCAGAGAGTGCTTTTTATAATAGACCGTTGTAGCATAGGCGCAGAGCATTCCACGCCCGCTCAGGGCCTCCGCCAGCCGGTAGGAGTGCTGCTGCGCCGGGTGCGCCACCAATATTCTCATACCGCCTTCTCCTTTCCCAGATGGTGCACCAGCAGCAGCGCCGGGATCCACGCAAACAGCGTAATATAGACATTTCCGCTGAAATTGCCTCTGGCCACCCATTGAAACAGCAGCGGATCTGAAACCGCATACAGGATCTCCATGATGCTGCCTTTCCCCACTGTTTCCTCCATGCAATAACGCTTCAGCGTTGCCGCCCCTCTGCCGAACAGATACATCAGGATCACTACGCCTACCGGGCCAAAATTTGCGTAGCACTCTCCAATATTCGCCACTGCGGTACCGGACGCTCTGGCTTGCCGGTTCAGGGCGTGCTCGATCATATCCCGAACCGGATTATCCGGTTTTCCCTTCCACAGTGCTCTGGGTACAAACAGAATCAGCCCATAGAGGAACGTGCTGCCCAGCAGATAGGGATAATCGGATGGGTATTTCAGCACCATGGCGTAAAAGGTCCGATAGGTGCTCAGGTCACTTTCCAGCGGCGCAAGAAGCTTTTCCAGCGTAAAGCCTCCGGCCCCCCAGCCTCCCATGGCGCCCCCGGAAGCCAGCGCACCCCGGTTGGCCTGCATCCACGCAAATACCGCCAGCGCTCCAATTGCCGCCAGCAGTGTGGGCAGCAGTCTGGGCTCCCGGCCCCGCTTTCGGTAATACAGGATCACCGGTGAAAGCAGGAATACCAGCATCAGCCATCGGGCATTGCGCATGAGAATATACAGCGTGCACAGGGCTGTTGTGACAATCTTTCCAAGCCTCCCCGGCGTATATTCAAGGATCATCAGCCAAAATACCACCAATGTGATCCCGAAATTAGACAGGAACAGCAGCGCCGTATTCCCCTCGCCCGCACGCCGAATCCCTTCGGCACCAAAAGAAAAGATATACCGAAGGCTGAGTCCCTGACTGAGCATACAGCCAATACAGAGCAGAAAGGTCACGCTCCACGCTCCATAGAGCCACGGGATCATTTGGGCGTCAGGTTCCCACCCTTTTCCCGTCTGCCGCTGTTTTCCCGGGAACTGCATTCTTTGCCGGGTGTAGTAGCCAAAGAACATCATCGTATACCCAACGGCAAACAGCAGTGTGGCTTTTCCCCCGCCGGACAGCACCGGGATCCCGTGCTCCTCCATATTGCCGCTCCGAAGATCCAGCATGGGCTTGATCACAAAGATTCCTTCATAGAGGGCCGTTATCATAAAAAGCGGTTCCAGCAGGCTCAGAGAAAAGCGGAGTTTTGCATATACCAGCAATCCCATGGTCCAGAGATATGCCAGCATCAATGCAAAAAACAGGAATCGCTCCTCGCTTCCAAAGGCCCTGCTGTACTGAAACAGCAGGATCAGCCCCAGAACCAGATAGACCCCTGCCAGTTCCAACACCCCATGCCGGTTCTGCTCCGTCATCTCTGACAGCGCTCCGTCCGCCGACTCTCACAGATGGCAGTGATCCGCCGAACCAGTGCCGAAATATCCCCCTCCGGCACTACATTCTCCGCCGAGACGCTCTCCGGGCTGCCGCCCACGTCATAGGTCACCACCGGCGTTCCACAGGCTGCCGCCTCCAAGTTGACCGTAGGGTAGTTGTCCTGATGGGTAGGATTTACAAAGACGTCTGCCGCCCGGTAGAGCTGCGCCAGCTCCTGCTGATTTTTCGTTGCGGTAATCCCAATGATGCCCGAAGGCAGTCTGCGCTTCTGCCGCTTTGTGACCCCCACCAGCACCATTTGATATTGTTTCGGCAGCCTCGCCCGGAGTTCCAGCATATCCGGGAACCCTTTTGTGTTCTCCCAGCCCACGGCTACCCCCAGGATCACATAGTGATCTCCCATTGCGTTCCGCTGTCGGATGACACTTTCCCCGGGATAAAACACCCCGGGATCTACGGTATTGGGCACCACCTGTACCGGGTATTCCCGCAAAAAGCTCTCCCGGGTCAGTTTTGCAAGCCACCGGGACGGCGTAATCAAGGTCAGATTGGGAAGTCCCGTAAAGGCCGCTTTTTTTCTCCGGTAATTCCGTTGTCCCCGGGCGGGGCCCAGCGTCCGGGGATAGGCTTTTCCGTTTTTGCAGCACTCGCAGCCCGTTTTCCATTTCTCACAGCGGGCATAGGTAAAATAGGCACAGTGTCCGGTAAAGGCCCAGCAGTCATGGAGCGTCCAGTATACCTGTATCTCCGTATGCTGCCGGAGATACGAAAAGAGCAGCTCCACCTGTATGTAATAGCCATGGAGGTTGTGCAGCCAAATCACATCCGGCCCATATTCGTCCACCGCCTTTAGAAACTGTCTGGTGGCCCTTCGGGAGGAGAAGCCCTGCCGGTCAAAGCACCGGGTCATCAGCCAATGGAGCTTTTGATTCATTCCTCCGCCAATGGGAAGCTGCTTCACTGCCGTATCCGTGACCGTCTGTCTTCCATAGGCCGCAAGGCAGGTATGCCCCTGGGCCTGAAGCTCATGGCACTGCTGTGCCACCAGCTTTCCGGTGCTTCGGAGGCCATAGACAGAATTGATAAACAGATATTTCACGGCTTTCCCGCCCTTCTTTGTACTTCCGCCTCATAAATTTTGGCGTCCACCATCACCCGGTAGCAGTAGCCCTGCAACAGCGCATAGATCTTTCCGGGCGTTCCATCCAGAAACCCCAGCTTTCCATAGTACCGATACCAGTAATAGACCTTTGCCCGAAAAAACTTTGGAAGCCGGTAATAGAGCCGGTCCCGCAGCTGTCTGCTGCGAGCCGCCTGCCGGTATACATTGCCCTGCTCCGTCTGTGCCGAAAAGTAATCCACGACCTCTCTGTCTGCGTAGGCATTGTGCTTTTCCAAAAAGGCCGTCAGGTTTTTGCAGTCGTAGTGCAGGCAGTCATGCCGCAGAAGAATATGTCTGCCGGATCGCAGCACCACATGCTCCCCCATGGCACGATCCTCAAATCTCCCATAGGCAGGCTTAAAAACCGTCATCTTAACAAAAGGATAGGCTCCGCCGTGGGTGAGATAGCGTCCGAGAAAGTATAGCTTGTGCTTCATCAGGAAGCCGTTTACATCGTCCTCCCGGTGCGCCTGACATTCGGTCAGGATCTCCTGCCTCAAGTCCTCCGGCACCGCCTCATCCGCATCGATGCGGTAGACCCAGGTAGTCTGAATATCCGTATGCTCCAGCGCCCAGTTGAACTGGTCGGCATAATGCCGGAAGGGATGGCGATATATTTCCGCCCCCAGCTGCGCCGCAAGCTCCACCGTATGGTCTTCACTTCCGCTGTCGACCACCACAATGCGCTGGGCCAGCCCGGAAAGGGATTCGATGCACCGTACAATGTTTACCGACTCATTTTTCGTAAGAATAATCGCTGTGATATCTGTGTTCACTGTCTTTCTCCACCGCCTTTCCGACCAGTCTTGCGTATTCTCCAAGACATTTTTCCCTCTGATACTTTTTCATATAGAGCCGTTGGGCCCTGCGGCCCATTTCCCTGCATAGTTCTCTCCGCCGGGCCACTTCCGCAATGGCCGCCGCCAGAGCCGTGCTGTCATGCACGGTCACGGCTCGGCCGATTTCCTCTCTCCCAATTTCCTGCATCAGATAGGAGCCCGGCTCTGTAATGGAGATCACGGGGATCCCCGCACACAAATAGCTGTAATATTTACTGGGTGCGCAGGTGCCCTTCAACCCCGGCTGCAAACTCACAAGGCCGCAGTCACTGATTTCCAGCGCATTCAAAAACTCATCACCCGTTAAAAAACGCTGCACCCGTACATTGGGCATTTTCTCCGCCCAGTCCGAGACCTGCTGATACTTTCCGCCGTGGCCCGCCAGAAAAAATAAGATATGCCTGTCCTTTTTTAGAAGCTCTGCCGCTTCCATCATGGTGTCCATGTCCTGACAGATTCCCATATTCCCAAAATACGATATTACAAAGGTTTCCCGCTCGATTCCCATAGACGCCCGGAGCTTCTCCGCCTGTGTCTGGCATCGGCTTTCCTCTTCATGGGCCCAGTTTGGGATCACCACAGCCTTCCGGGGCGTAAGCTCCGGTCTCTTTTCCAGCAGAAAATCCCGCATTTCTCCGGTCAGCGTCACCGCCACTTCCAGCTGCCGGAACAGCCTGCCATTGAGCCATCCCATGGCCTTTGCAATGATCCCACCCTTTCGGAGGCTGCCGGAGGCATAAGCCACCTCCGGGTAGACGTCATAGGATACATAGATGATCTTGACCCCGAACAGCCGCTTTGCCAGCAGTGCCGCCGCCGGCAGGATCGGCGGATTGGAGTAGACGATCACCGCCCGGTATCGGCGGAATATCCCAATGTGCCGCACAACTGCCCCGGTAAAGGAGAAATAGTTGATAAGCCGGGCCATTTTTTTCCCTCGCTTCAGCTGGAGATACGGAAGCCTCCGAATCGTTACCCCTTCCCGTTCTTGCCGCAATGGCACGGTTCCCTGATCGTTATACTCCTTTGGCCGGCCGCACAGGGCCCCCACCTGAAAGCCACAGGCCGCCAGATAGCGGGCGGTATCCCATGGCAGCGTCGCCGATGAATTGTATTCCGGATAAAAGAACTGACACAGCAGGAGCACATCCCGTTTCACCCTCATCTCCACCTTCCAAATACCCGCCTTGGGCAATACACATACGGCAGCTTCGGCAATTCCCCCGCAAACAGCCTTGCGGCATTTTGCTGTAGCCGTTGGGCGGTCTCCGACCCCAAAGACCTTTCTACCTGCCCCATAGCCTGCTTCAAGTTGGGCGGCCTGCTGATCAGATGATGGGCATCGCTGGCAACCACATGGATCAGGTTCCAGCGGATCAGATTCATCAGCAGTCTGCTGTTTCTCCCGCCTTTCAGCAGGCTGCCTCCATTCACCTGCACATAGCAGCCCCAATCAATCCAGTCACAGAGCATCCATAAGCGATCTAATATGTACGGGTACCGCTCCACATGGGCGATCAGCGGCGTAATGCCCCAACCTTGGAGCTGCTTGACCGTCTCTTCAAAGTACATGGGCAGCCTCTCCCCCGGTAATTCCAGCAGCAGCACCGGCGTTCCTTCCAGACAGAGCCGTTCCACCTGTGTCCGGCATAGGTTCGGAGAAAAGGCCACTTCCGCCCCCAGCCGAAGCCGCAGCTCCTCCGGAGGGCCGCTGTGGTGATAGATCTCCCGCTGGAGCCGTTCAAAAGACGATGCTCTCCGCCGCAGGAAAACATCCAGCTTGTCCCGTTCACAGTCAAAATGACTGGTCAGCGCAACGTTCCGGACGCCGCTCCGATACTGGGCCAGCAGCAATTCCAGTGCTTCCGCCTCATTTTTCGCTCCGTCGTCTATGGCCGGGAGCAGATGACAATGGAGATCCGTCATAATAGCCTCCCTTTGTCCGGCCCCATACTACGTTTCTTCATAGCTGTAATACTGGTCGTAGGAATAGGAATAGCCGGACTGCCGTCCTGTCCGCTTGGCGTCAAACCTCGACAGGATCACACCAAAGAGTTTTACATGGACATCCGTCAGCCGACGTTTTGCCATCTGTACCATCTCGGTGGGCGCATAGTCCGCACGCACCACCAGAAATGCCCCATCTGCCATGCCGCCAATGATTGCGGCATCTGTGACAGCGCAGATCGGCGGCGTATCGATGATCACATAGTCATAGCTTTCCCGAAGCGCCCGCAGCACCGCCCCCATCAGCGTGGTCGACAGCAACTCTGCTGGATTAGGCGGGACCGTTCCCACCGGCAGCACATCCACATTCCAGCTTTCGATATGGTACAGCGCATCCCGAAGCTCACAGGCGCCCATGAGCACATCGGTGATCCCACAGCCATGCAGATGAAGCTGTGCAAATCGGTGAATGGTCGGTTTTCTGAAATCACAGTCCAGCAGTGCCACCCGTTTCCCCTCTTCCGCCAGCGTAATGGCCAAATTGGCGGAAATATTACTTTTGCTCTCCATTTGAAGTGCGCTGGTGATCACAAAGCTCCCTGCCTTTTCTGTGGCTGCAATGAATTTCACATTGGTACGCAGGGATTTATAGGCCTCCCGATAGTGAAAGGGCACATTGGGGGCATTCACCGGTGTAAAATACCGTGGCTCTCTTCTCTGTTTTTTTCGACTGCTCATAGGTCCTCCACCCGAATCTCAGGGATCACGCCCAGCACCGGAAGCTCCAGATATACCTGTGCGTCCCTGTCATCCTGAATTTTTCTCACACGCAGCAAGCTGTAGAGCACAATGCCAAACACCGCCGCCATCCATCCGCCTATGGCACTGAGCAGCGTATTTTTCAGTATATTGGGCGTGACCGGCTTGCTTCCCGTCATGACCTGACTGATGACCTTGCAGGAGCCCGCTTCTACCGTTTCCACAATGACGTCCGGCGCAATGGCCGCAATGGCGCTGACAATGGCCGCCGCCTGTCCACGGCTGCTGTCTCTCACCGCAACTCGCATGATCTGGGTATCCTCCACCGCATTGACATAGACACGTTGTTCCAGCTGCTGGTAAGTGGTGGGCAGGCTCAGTCTTGTAATCACCTCATTGAGCACCGTGTTGCTCTTAATGATCACAGAATATGTAGAAACCAGATTTTGCGCAGATGTGATATTGTCGTTGGTAACAGTACCGCCGCTGTCCTGCCGAGTGTTCACAATCATGGTAATGGCGGATTCATACTGTGGTTCCATCCAATAGCGGGAAATCAGGAACCCCGCTGTACCGGTCAGTGCCGCAGCGAGCAGCAGAACCCAAAAGTAGGTCTTGATCTGCTGGATCAGTTCCAGCAGATCAATGCCCTCCCGGGCATCCGCATAACGGTTCATAGGATCGATGCTCCTTCCATCTTTCAACTTCCTCATGGGGGCATAAATGCTTCATCGCCCACATATTACCAAATTGCAGCAGAAAAAAAGGGCGAAAACAGTCGGCCTGTAAAAAAATCGTTCCATGTCAATTGTCGGCGGAATGAAAATGAATACGCAATAATAAGGCAAATCGCACAAACAATCGCATAATTTCTCCTCCGGCAATCCTTGTTATATCCCGAAGTCAGGCCAGCGCCGTACTCTTTCTCCACTTGAGGAATGCCCATTAGATCATCCCTTTATATTCCCAGCCAGCTGCCTTCTGATCCTGCTCAAGGACACCGGCGACATATCCAAATACGAAGCGATATGCTTATTCATCATCTGCTCCGCTGCACCGGGATGGGTTCTGCGAAACCATAGATACCGATCTTTGGCGTCGTATTCATAGCGGATCCGTTTCATTTCCCGTTGCTCCAGCCAGCACTCCGTCAGCACTTCATTTTCCATCCGCAGAATCTCCGGATATTTTTCTTCCGCAGATGATACACCGTCCCTGACATTCAGAAAACGTAAAATGTCATCTTATCAAATTTAGAAGGATTACGATTGGAACCCCCACGGGGCACAGCGTAATCCTTCTTTTTTCGGAATGGTCATCACGGCCGTACCGGATCTGAACACGGAATGACTGCCCGATTAAATGTTTTTGGGGCCAGGCTCCTCGCCTGACCCCAAAATTTATTATAGAACAAAAAAATCGGCTCCGGGGAAAATCCCCGAAGCCGATTAAAATTGTCTTATTCTGCCTGAATCAGATGCTCCCCACAGGTGGGGCACTGAAATCCCTTCACCAGAGACTGCTCGTCCACAGCGAACTGATCGCCGCACTGGGGACATTTTACCTGATAAAGAGAGCGCTCACTGTCGTCAAAATACTCATCGACGCCCATGCCTTCTTCCGGTTCTTCATCCAGATCACAGATATAATCCATCTGCTCTTCCAGCGCCGCCAGTGCATCATTCATACCGTCAGACACTTCGCTAAGCAGGGAAACCTGATGGCACAGCAGGCTGACCGTATCAGTCAGCTCGGATAGCAGCCGCTGCTTTGGATTCTTCTGATCCAGCTGAGCCTCGCTTTTGAGGCTCTGAAGATAGGCCGCCTGTTCCTCCAATGTCATCAGCCCTTTGCACGCTCCAGATACTCGCCGGTGCGGGTATCGATGACGATCTTATCGCCCTCGTTGATGAACAGAGGAACCTTAATCTCAGCGCCGGTCTCAACAGTAGCAGGCTTGGTTACGTTGGTAGCGGTGTCGCCCTTGAAGCCGGGATCGGTCTTGGTGACCTCCAGCGTAACAAAGTTGGGGGGCTCTACAGAGAACACGTTGCCGTTGTAGCTGAGGATGGTGCACTCCTCGTTCTCCTTGACGAACTTAAAGCCGTCGCTGAGCTCGGAAGCGTTGACTGCGGTCATGTCGTAGGTCTCCATGTCCATGAAGTAGTAGATGCCGCCATCGTTGTAGGAGTACTCCAGCTTCTTTCTCTCGATATAAGCGGTGGGGTACTTGGCAGTGGGGTTGAAGGTGGTCTCAGTGACAGCACCGGTCATCACGTTCTTCATCTTAACACGGACGAAGGCAGCGCCCTTACCAGGCTTTACATGCTGGAACTCCACGATCTGCATGACCTTGCCATCCATGTCGAAGGTAACGCCATTTCTAAAATCACTGGCTGAAATCATAGTTTTTCCTCCCTAAGTTTCTATATACCGCAACGGCGGCATAGTATCATGAATTATACGCTCTATTTTATCCTATTTGTGCCGTAATTTCAAGTACCGAGAACTATAAAGCGCTATCTTTTTCGTTTTTTGCGGCCCATTGCGATAAATGGCCGCTCGATCCCATAGCGGATCCGCTGAAAGGGGTTGCTGAAATGCAGGGGATAGACCAGAATGGAGGTGACGCCCGCCAGATTTCCCCCCAGAATATCCGTAAAGGTCT
>ERZ773103.2972-NODE-2972-length-14643-cov-5.634974_pt1 | contig 14643 bp, 11 predicted proteins | sample MGYA00511118_ERZ773103 | MGnify/ENA primary metagenome ERZ773103 (study PRJEB29015, sample SAMEA2737821) | human gut metagenome | biome: human gut; feature: human-associated habitat; material: faeces | place: China | collected 2012 ... | reverse complement strand
AAATGAATATCGTAAGCCGTGGCGGAAGTCTTGTATTTGCATGGATGAGCATGACCGGCGAAGAAAACCCGTTCTATGAATATTTCGATGAAATCCTTGATATCTGCGAAGAACATGACGTTACTATCTCTCTCGGTGATGCCTGCCGTCCAGGATGTCTGGCTGATGCCACAGATGTCTGCCAGATCGAAGAGCTTGTCCGTCTGGGTGAACTCACCAAACGTGCATGGGCTCACAATGTTCAGGTTATGGTTGAAGGTCCGGGACACGTTCCGCTCGATCAGGTTGCTGCAAACATGAAAGTTCAGCAGACCATCTGCATGGGTGCTCCTTTCTATGTACTCGGACCTCTTGTTACCGATATCGCACCTGGTTATGACCACATCACGGCTGCCATCGGTGGTGCCGTTGCCGCAATGAATGGTGCAGCATTCCTCTGCTATGTCACACCTGCAGAACATCTCGCTCTTCCTAATGTAGAAGACGTAAAACAGGGCATTATTGCTTCAAAAATCGCTGCACACGCTGCCGATATTGCAAAAGGGATCCCACATGCCAGAGACATTGATGATAAAATGGCAGATGCACGCCGTGTCCTCGACTGGGATGCTCAGTTTGCATGTGCACTCGATCCGGAAACTGCAAAAGCAATCCGCGATGACCGTCTGCCGGAAGATGACCACAGCGATACCTGCAGCATGTGCGGTAAATTCTGTGCTGTCCGCAGCATGAATAAAGCACTTGCCGGTGAGCACATCGACATCCTTTAATTTCTGCTGATAAAGCAAATATTTTAAAATTTCACATCCGGCTGCGGAGCCAACCGACAGCCAGCACAGAACCGGGGATCATAAACAGCCACAGAAAAGGCTGATATGGATCTCCGGTTTTTGGATGTGTGGATGCCGGCCTGCTCTCATCCTGCTCACTTCCCATCTCTCCATCAATATCGGCATTTGTCTCTTCCTGTTTTTCTTCTTCCGCTGCTTTTACCTGTATTTCAGATTGTGCAATTTTTGTCTGCTCCCCTGTTTCCAGAGTCGTCACCGAAACTTCATTGACCAGATTCTGGTCTTCCAGACCTTCCGGCAGTGTCACGACCGCCTCCAGACCGAAAGCTTCCCCGGGTGCGATCTGCTCAATCTTTGCCTTTGTTTTGGATTTATTCAGTCTGACACCATCTTTTTCCAGAAATCTCACCGGTACATTTCCAAGCTGAAAACGCTCCGTCGTAACAATTGAATGCAATGTGCGCTCTCCGGTATTTCTGATACAGATCAGAAAACGGATCTCATCCCCCGGAACTGCCATAGAACGGTCTGCAGTTTTGGTCACTTCAAATGCAGCCTGCAACGCCTGAATCTGCGTTACCAGCTCTGCATTTTTTACGATTTCTTCTGCTTCTCCTGTATCATTATCTCCTGATACTTTACCGGCTACTGCTGTCAGCGCTAAAGAAACGGCCGTTGTCCTTTCCTCCGGCAGATGCACCGTCAGATACACAATCTTCGTCGCACTTACCTCAAGTTTCTCTATATATGCAGTATTTCCCACTGCATCTTCTGCTCCTTCCGACCACTCTCCGGACAGACCTTTCTCTGAAAAATTGTAGCTGATCCTCAGATCCTTAAGGTCGCATTCCCCTGTGTTTTCGGCAGTTATCGTATATACCAGATCGCTTCCGGCTTTTATCGTATCATCCTCAGCCTGAACTGACAGGCTCAGATCTGCCTGTAAATTTGTATCTGTATCACCACTGCTATCAGAAAATGAATCCGCATTTTCATTTTCCGAAAATAGATTGTCTGAAATTTCCTCTGAATCTTCGCTTCCAATCTGCGGCAATGCATTATCCGGGAGTTCTGCTTCGTCCAGAATTGATTCTACACCCACAGTCTCTGATGCGCCCACAATTTCCTCTGTGACATTTTCCATTACATTCATTTCGTTCGCTTCACTGACTGTTTCTTTATCTTCTCTCACTGCAGGCTTCTCCGTCCCCGCACTTTGCTTCATACTGTCCCCTGCGTCTATGCACGCCTCTTTCCTCTGCCCTGCCTCCGCCGCATAAACTGACACATCTTTCCACATATATCCGCTTCCCGCCGACATCCCGACAAGGAAAACTGCCATACCTGCCGCCGCTATTTTTCTCATTATTCTGTTTTTCATAAAGAACTCCTTTTCACTTCAAAAAACTTCTGTCAAATAGTTTCAGATAATAAAACACCGGCATTGTTCCTCAGTCCATAGGCATTTCCCCTTTCACATTGCATTCTTCATGGGATCATTGTCGAAATGACGATTGAAAGTTATGAATTTCAAAGAACTGAAATTCAGATAAGCACACTTTAGCACGTTTCGGTCCAGGCTACAAGAGCCTGTAAAAATTAAAGAGTTTCTTTAAATTTTCTTTAGAAGTTTTATTTTTCTTTTAGATTTAGTACACAGTTTAAACATATTTCCTGCTTATAATAGGTATTGGATAGATGAATAACCACTCTCTATCTCCCCCCTCAAAAAGTTAAGGAAACAAGCCGCCTGCGTACAGGCGGCTTTTCCTTTGCTCATTTGCTGCTTTTATTTCTCTATGGTAATACTCCATGCATTTTGGTATTCGCATCCACTTTCTAACCGAAGCAAATTCGGCTGCGTCTCCAGATCTTCTATGATTCCTTTTCGAGACGGCAGCGAACTCCACGGCTCTATGCAGACATAGTTTACTTCCATTTTGGGCCAGTGCCAGATTCCGAGATAATTCATATCCTCATAAACCACGCGAATCTTCCGACAGTCTTTTTTGCTCTCAATCATAAGGCTTTTCGGCATCTCATTCAAAACGATCGCATCTCTGTCAAACAATCCATGCTGCAACGGCAGATAACGATCATCAACAAGCGGCACCGGCACCGTATTTTCCGTCACAAAACAGTCATCTGACAAAACCACCTGGCTCAACTGCGCATTTTCTCCAAAATCAATGCGATAATCTTCAAATGCCAGTCCATCCGCAATCGGCACGCAGAATCCCGGATGACCGCCAATACCGAAATACATCGTCTTTATATCTTTATTTCTGACATAATATGTAATCTGAAGCGTATCTTCTATCAGTTTCCAGCAAATATCCAGTTCAAACAAAAACGGATAACACAGCTCCGTCTCCGGTGTATTCTGAAGCCTGAGAACCAGCTCGTCTTCTTTTTTCTCCACCAGATTCATCTCCATATATGGCAAAAATCCATGGATATCCATATGATACGTCTTTCCCTGATAACGATACTGTCCGTCCGTCATCCGCCCGATATACGGAAAAAGATTCGGCCCTCTGTCCGTCCATGAATCCGCATCTCCCTGCCACAGATATTCTTTTCCTTCTGCATCCTGTATAGAACGAAGTTCTCCTCCTTTTGAGGAAATTTCTACAGATAATTTTGAATTACTGATTTTATAATTCATACTGCACCCCCTTATTTTCTCTCAGTATAGCATGTACGCCACAAGGTTTCTAGTTACCTGTGAACAGTAACGGTTTCTATCTTTTTACCTTAATTCCATTGCAATTCCGGTTCCATTCTTTTATAATAGAAAATTATAGAAAACAGCTTCATTTACAGCAAAAATGAAAAGAAACGAGGAATCCATATGAGCGAAAAAACAGTTGTTGTTGCTCTTGGTCACAAAGCCCTTGGCACAACACTTCCTGAACAGAAAACGGCTACCCGTGAAGCAGCAAAAGCAATTGCAGACCTTGTTGAAGAAGGCGCAAATGTTGTCATTTCCCACAGCAACGGACCACAGGTCGGCATGATCCATACCGCAATGAATGAATTCGGAAAAGCACATCCGGACTATACCTTTGCTCCGATGTCTGTATGCTCTGCCATGAGTCAGGGTTATATCGGCTATGACCTTCAGAACGCGATCCGCGCAGAATTACTTTCCCGCGGTATCTACAAGCCGGTTGCAACTATCCTGACACAGGTTGTCATCGATCCATATGATGAAGCATTTGGCGAACCGGAAAAAATCATCGGACGAGTTCTTAATTCCGAAGAAGCTGAATCCGAAGAGGAAAAAGGTAACTTCGTTACAGAGACTGCCAAAGGTGAATACCGCAGAATCCTTGCAGCACCTAAACCGCAGAAAATTATCGAGCTCGAAACCATCCGCATTCTTGCAAACGCAGGACAGGTTGTTATCGCTGCCGGTGGCGGCGGAATTCCGGTCATGGAGCAGGGCATTGACCTTCACGGTGCAAGTGCCATCATTGAAAAAGACCTTGCCAGTGAACTTCTTGCAGAAGAACTTGATGCAGATACGCTTCTGATCCTCACCAGCGTCGAAAAAGTCAGCCTCAACAAAGATACAGACAGCGAAACTCTGCTGGGTACTGTTTCTGTGGACGATGCCAACAAATACATCGCAGAAAACCAGTTTGCTGCAGGTTCCATGCTTCCAAAGATTGAAGCAGCCGTATCCTTTGCGTCTAAAGGCAGCGGTCACCGCACTATCATCACAGATATCGCCCATGCAAGAGACGGTTATCGTGAAAAAACAGGTACCATCATCAAATAAACAGCATTGGAGCTACATACATGGAACTGAAAAACCGAACTTTATCTAATTTTGCAGAACTGGTAGAATCCGGCGAATGCAAGAAATTCCGGGGACGCCTGAAAGTGGGTGTCGACCTTGGTACTGCCAATACAGTCCTTGCCGTTGTCGATACGAATAATCGCCCAATCGCAGGTATTTCCGCACCGTCTCATGCGATTCAGGATGGTGTGATCGTAAACTATTATGAATCCGTCCAGCTTGTCACCAGGCTCAAAGCAGAACTGGAAGAGAGACTTGGTGTTGAACTTCCTTATGCCGCTGCTGCGATCCCTCCGGGAGTTTCCGAAGGTAGCGTCAAAAGCATCGGATATGTACTTGAAGGTGCCGGGTTTGAAGTCACCAACATCGTAGACGAACCGACAGCCGCTGCTGCTGTGCTGAAGATCACCGATGGAGCTGTTGTCGATGTCGGTGGTGGTACAACCGGCATCAGCATCCTCAAAGATGGCCAGGTCATCTACACAGACGATGAAGCCACAGGCGGCAGCCATATGACTATGACCGTTGCCGGACATTACCGCATCCCATACGAAGAAGCCGAAGTCCTCAAGACCACTCCGGAAAAAGAAGACGAAATCTTCCCTGTCATCAAAGCCGTAATCGAAAAAATGGCTACGATCACAGAGAAATTCCTCCACGGATATCAGGTTCCGGCAGTTTATGTCGTTGGCGGTTCTGCAAGCTTTCATGAATTCACCACTGTATTCGAAAAGAAGCTCGGCCTTCCGGTCTACCGCCCGGTTCATCCGCTTCTCGTAACACCACTCGGCATCGCTTATTACTGCGACCTGCCACCGGTAACACCTAAGAAAAAATAACGTATACAAAAACTGACGCACCTGTAATGGTACGTCAGTTTTTTACCTTAACTAACTTCCTGTAAACCTTAATCCTGCAAACTCTCACGAACTCTTTTTAACTCCCGTTCAAATTTTGCAAGCATTTTGTCATACTCTTTGTTTTTCAGCATCTCAATCTGTTCTTCCAGTTTAATCTCTTCCTTGCGCAGCTCATCTTTAAACTGAATATCGGTTGGCATATCATAACCCTCCATACAATCCCACCTTTCTGATTATCTGTGAACAATTAGTTCTGACTGTTATGTAATCATTATAGTGGATTCTTCATTTTCTGTAAACTCTATTCTTATGTCAAGGTACCTATTATTTTCCGGATTCTGCAGTTTGGAAATCTGAGAGAAATTCTCAATGAATTTTAGAATTATATGTTCTATTCATACTTTAACAGGCATTTACAGGAATTGCAAATAGAATCGTTCAACAAATTTCAGCAAGCCCGCGCAATAACAAACAAGAAAAAAGAGAATCCGACATTTCCTGCCAGATTCTCTCCTCTTATCTACTCCGTAACTTCTTCATTTTTCAATTCATCAAACATTGCCTGCGCCAGTGCATTCATGATGGCGCGATATTTTCCTGCATCCTCAAACAACTTCGTATATGTTTCCGTACTTTCAACATATGCTTCCTGTGCCGCATCATCGAACAGCTGCGGAAAAATATTCCTCGCAAAGATCTGGCGGCCATCTGTTTTTGCAGCTCTCCTCAGTTTTTTGTTATTTTTCAATTTTTCGTGCAACGCAGTAATTACAACCTTATCCCCTTCAGTAAAGTTTCCTACATACTGCTGGTTGATTTTCTCAATGACCTGCTCCAGTGGACTGAGGGTTTCCGTCATTTTTACAGGCTTTTTCAACTTGGCAGGTTCATAAACACCCTTTTCTTCTTTCACAAGACCAATGGAACCTTCATAAGTTTTTTCAAGATTGTAATACTCAAGTTTCACTCTGTCACCAAGGTCAAACGGCATTGTTGGATCAGCCGGCAAAACCTTCGCAAGGTAAGAACAAAAGATATATTCATCATGCATCTGTTTATCAAACATACGGACGATCTGCGTAATATATCCATACCATTTCACAAATGACCTGCAGAGTTTACGTACCTGATATCTCTGCTCCTGATTCAGTGCGTTGTACTTCTGCTGAATCGGTAACAATGCATTTGTTATCGCTGCCTGAATCTTATTCGCCTTACGTTTATCTTCATCGAAATAGATTTTATTTACCTTTTCAATGTCAGCATCATCATAGATTTTAAAAGCACGCAACATCTTTTGTGTCTTGTAAATCAAGTCAGTATTGATTTCCTGAGCCAATGATGTTTCCTGATAGAACGGCTGGAACGCTTTCAAAATATCTTCTTTTGTATTCACAAAATCAATGATGAACGTATCCTGTTTATCTGGGTGTGTACGGTTCAATCTGCTCAGTGTCTGAACAGCTTTTACACCACGCAATTTCTTATCGACAATCATTGTATGAAGTAATGGTTCATCAAATCCAGTCTGATATTTCTCAGCCACAATCAGAATATTTCCTTCATCATGAAATACCTGTTTTGTCTGTGATTCATTCACACCGTTCAGCTTGCTTTCAGTCCATTCAACATCCTTCTGGTCATCTGGGTCTTTGATAGAACCAGAGAACGCAGCCAAGATTTCCACATCATGATAACCATTTAATTCCAAATAGTTCTTAATCTCATGATAATAACGAACAGCAGCAAGTCTCGATGATGTTACAACCATCATCTTTCCTTTTCCCTTGATTTTCTGCTTCGTTACATTGCGGAATGTTTCAACAATAATCGCTGATTTCTGCTGAATGTTATACGGATGCAGCTCTTCATATTTCTTAATTGTTTTTAATGCTTTTGACTGCGGAACATCAGGGTTATCTTTTGTGTTCTTTGCAATCTGATAACAGGTTCTGTATGTTGTATAGTTCTGAAGAACATCCAGAATAAATCCCTCTTCGATTGCCTGACGCATTGAATATATATGAAATGGATGATAAGAACCATCGTTCCATTCTGTACCGAACATTTCCAGTGTTGCCCCCTTCGGTGTGGCGGTAAAAGCAAAGAACGAAAGATTTTTATGTTTTCCATGAGAAATCATTTCACGCACCAGACGATCATTGTCATCTAACAATTCATCTTCGGCTTTTCCCTCCAGTTCCGCATACTCTTTCAGAGCATCCGACACATCCGCAAGTGCTGCTTTCAATTTCATTGCAGAGGAACCAGTCTGTGATGAATGGGCTTCATCCACAATAATCGCAAATCGCTTATTTGTTGTATCATCCACTTCTTCATAAATGACCGGGAATTTCTGCAATGTTGTTACAATGATTCTCTTTCTGGCGTTCAGAGCATCCCTTAAATCCTTAGAGGATTTCTTTTCATCAATCGTACATACACTGCCGAGCGTATGGTCAAATCCTGTGATTGTTTCCTGTAACTGTGCATCCAGATTACGTCTGTCAGTTACGATAACAACCGATGTAAATACAGGCTCATTATCATCATTATGCAAGGATGCCAGACGATACGCTGTCCATGCAATAGAATTTGATTTACCTGAACCAGCTGAATGCTGAATCAGATAATTGTTCCCTGAACCATTCTCACGCACGTCAGCAATCAGCTTACGCACTACATCCAGCTGATGGAATCTAGGGAAAATCAGACGCTTCTTTGTGACATTCTTTCCATCTTTCTTTTCAGTCTTTACCTCAAAGCTGATGAACTTCTGGATAATATCCAGCAAGCTATCTTTCTGTAATACATTTTCCCAGATATAAGATGTCACATAATTATCACCCTCTGCCTGTGGATTACCTGCACCACCATCATTTCCGGCACCGTTGGAACCCTGATTGAATGGCAAGAAATATGTATCTGCACCTTTCAGTTCAGTAGTCATCCACGCTTCGTAAAGGTCTACTGCAAAATATGCCAGAATACGATGATTCAGCCAAAATGCAGGTTCCCTCTGGTCACGGTCATACTGCCACTGCAATTTTGCATTGTCTACCGTCTGACCTGTCAGCTGATTCTTTAATTCAATCGCAACCACTGGAATACCATTGATTGCAAGCATCATATCAACTGAATTGTTGTTCTGCTCTGAATAGTGCCACTGTCTGATGCACTGACACACATTCTGCTCGTATCTTTTTACTGCAACATCATTCAGAGTGGATTCCGGCTTGAAATAGCAAATCTTAAAATCCATTCCACGATGTTTAAATCCATGTCGCATGACAGCCAGCAAGCCATCCATCTGTATGGCATCTTCAAAACATTTATAAAACTTCTTGTATGGGTCAGAATTGCACTGCTTTTCAAAACGCTGCCACTGGGTAGGCTGGGTTGCTTTCACAAACCCAACCAATGTATGAATATCCAACGCCATACCAGAAGATGAGGTATATCCAGCATCTGTTGCCTTTTCATATCCACCAGCAGGTGAGATAAGAAAGGCTTCGATATTGGATTCAAACTGTTTTTCATCTTCAGCCATAGCTTATACCACCCTTCTCTTTCCTGTTACCACTTCGTAAATCAGTGATTTCTTGTATGCTTCAAGGTCATTGATAAGAGATTCTTTTTCAGCAATGAGAGAATCAAACAATTCAACCTTATTCTCTACATATTCTACAATTTTGATTTGTTCATCTACCTTTGGTAAACAGATACGAATATTGAACAAATCACTTGTATATAATCTCATTAACCCCTCAGCCACACCGCTAATGTATTTTTTAAATTCGGAAATACATGCCGATGTATGGAATAAATATTCTAAATACTTAGGAATAACTTTATCATTCGTTCTATACACAGCATAATCAGGACTAACAAGTCCATGATATTTCGACATAAAGAACACACCTAAATGTGCTTTCAATTTATTAAAAACAATGTCATTAGGTTCTACAATTTTTTGCCCCACATATGAAGCCGTAGGGTTAGCCACTGCAATCATATATGACGGCACAACTCCCATAACTTGACTAACGGATAAAGGTTGCTCCGTACCAGTTTCAGAACGATTATTAATTTCTGTCAAAAGATATTTTAATCTAATTGATTCCCATGTTGAAGGAATTTCATCAAGCCAATTTACTGAACACTGTTTCATCTCAACATTCTTATCAAGACCTTTTGTAACTGCTTCAAAAATTACAGACTGTTTCAGCTCCTTATATTCATCAATACTTGCCTTTGCTTCTGCAATGATTTCATCAATTTTGGAACAAGTTTCGTCCAAATAATCGGCAATGGCTTGTTGCTCTCTATATGATGGGAGCGGTATTTTAATACGATTCATATTACTTTGCGTCAATTTATTAAGAATGCTACCATTGATATACTCATGGTAATCAACAGAATTTAATGCATGAACTAAATAAGAATCAACAACATTATCTTTTGTTCTTAATACATGAATATGGTTATTAACCCATACTTTTCCATCTATCAAATGACTTACTGGACGAAAATCATCAAAAAATGGGGCACCATCTTCACCCAATAAAACAAGCCTTTCGTCAAAAATATAATCATCTACATAATCCATAATTTTGCCGGCGCCCCAATATGGATATATTCCTGATTTACGTAAAGAAGCATCTATTGGAATTCGCTTACCATCTAAACAATCAGTACAATATTTCAATTGAACAATTTTCCATGTTCTTGGGATTAAGCCTATATACTTAACCCCACTATCTTTCATTTCTGTTTCAGGTCTAATCATTGCCATAATCATTCACCCCCGAACAAATCATGCAATTTCGCCATCAAGCTCTTTTCATGTTCTTCAATACGTGCTGCAATCACATCTGATGGTTCAATCTGCTTATATTCATAGAATGTTCTGGTGAACGGGATTTCATATCCAACCTTTGTTTTGGCTTTATCAATCCAAGCCTGCGGATTATACGGAATGACCTCACGTTCAAAATAAGCATCAATATCTTCTGCAAGCGGCACATTCTCTGTATCACGCTTTGATGTATCAGCAACAGGTTTCTTTTTCTTCATGACAACATTGCCATCTTCATCCAGCTGCGGTGTTTCCACTACAATCTTGTTATAACCAAGGTCAATAGCATCCATAACCTTACTCTTTACAATGATTGCATTGTCGTTTTCATCCACACCATTGTATGTACCCTCTCCATAAGCACCATACGCTTCAATAATCAAATCACGGCAAGTCTTTGTAATATCTACATTCTTTGAACCGATATTCTTACGTCTTGCTGAACAGCAAGCAGATGCATCAATCAGCTGTACTTTGCCCTGATGTGTTACAGGCTTATTCTTCATCACAATCCAGATATACGTTGCAATGCCTGTATTATAAAAAGCATTGTTTGGCAACTGTACAATCGCATCCAGCCAATCATTCTCGATTAAATATCTACGAATTTCAGAAGGACCAGAACCTGCATCACCATTAAACAAAGATGAACCGTTCTGGATAATTGCCATCTGACCATCATCTTTTAACTTTGCAAGACCATTCAGCATGAACAGAAGCTGTCCATCACCTTTTGCTGGCAGTCCCGGTGCAAATCTTCCTGCCGTACCTTTCTTAAATTCCTCTGTGACCTCTTTTTCCTCACGTTTCCATGGAATACCAAATGGTGGATTGCTGATAATATAGTCAAACTTATATCCGCTGAACTTGTCATCAGACAAGGTATCACCGAACTGCATGTTGTTAGGGTCTCCGCCACGGATAAGCATATCAGCCTTTGCAATACCAAATGTAAATGGGTTGAACTCCTGACCAAATACCTGTTTAAAGCGCGCAGCTTCCTGAGCAGAACACACCACACCATCAAGGCCACATTTTTGCGTCAGTGCTGCCAGACGTTCTGCATAATCTGCAGGTGACAGTGTCACGCCAAGATCGGCCAGGTCGCTGGCTTCCATGCTGGTCAATACTGTCACAGCAATCAAAAGCGGTGCATCTTTGCCAAACGGCACCAGTGCCTCACGCGCTGCGGTCATCATACGCGCCCCACCGGAGGCATGAACATTCACCATCCACACGCCTAAGTCAGCTGCAGCAGCGACAGCGTGCGCTGCAGTGTTGGGAATATCGTGAAATTTCAGGTCGAGGAAGATATCAAAACCCCGTTGTTGAAGTTCGCGTACAAATTGAGGTCCAAACAGCGTAAACATCTCTTTGCCGACTTTCAGACGACAATCGCGTGGGTCGATCTTGTCGACAAAGGCCAGCGCGTCATCACGATTATGATAATCAAGGGCAACAACCACAGGAGAATTCGTAACAGCGCGGGAAGAAGATGAAGCAGTTAACGTCATGACCAGACCTTCTTGATGATGGGCACCGGAAGTGGCGCGAAACAGGTAAACGGCGAGCATTCTACCCGTGGAAATAAAAAATTAACAGTTGCGATTTCTCCCCTGGCAGGCTTTTCTGCGCCTGAGTTACCGGAGCACAATGGAACATCAACAATTAGTATGTTGTAACTAAAGTCGGATTTTTTTAAAAATTACAGGCCATCAAGACCGCGAATCGGTTTAATGGTTGACCAGGCCCGACAAGACGGACAATGCCAGTAGAGAGCGTATGCGGTAAAACCACATTTCTGGCAGCGATAACGAGGCTTACTACGCACCTTCTCGCCAACCATGTCACGCAGCACCATCAGACTCTCTTTGGCACGCCCTTCTTCCGCTTCATTTAAGTGGTAATCCATAAGCTTATGGAACACACGCATGGTCGGATGACGCTGAAGCTGACGCGTAATATAGACCTGTGCGGCCTCACTACCGTCGCGCGCTTCGATGATGTCCGCAAGCATCAGTTCAGCATCGGCACCGGTGTTCTCTTCCACCGCGCGCTGCAGGAACTCTGCCCATTCGGCAGTTTTACCCAACTGCTGGTAGCAGGTTTGCAGCATTTCCAGCGTTTCGCTGACCAGTTCTCTGTCCTGGGATATCACGCGTTGCAGACTTTCGACGGCTTTGGCGTATTCTCCTTTCGCCATAAATACGCGTCCCATCATGATGGATACGCGGGCGCTGTTTTTATCTGCCGCCGCACCTTTTTTTAACAAGGCCATGGCACGATCGAGATCGTCGCTGGCCATATGCTGCAGGGCTAACTCACAGTAGAAATGGGCAATTTCGACGCGCTGTTTATCTTTACCCAGCTTCACCAGGCGTTCGGCAACATCAATTGCTTTCTGCCACTCGCTGGTAGCCTGGTAGATTTGTAGCAACTGTTGCAGCGCGCCAATGCGGAAGTCAGTTTCATCGGTCAGCTGATTGAACATGTCTTCCGCGCGGTCGTATAACCCGGCGGCCATGTAATCACGCCCCAGTTGTTGAATCGCCAACAGACGCTGTTCATAGGTCAGCGAGGCGCTTTCCATTAGGGTCTGATGGATGCGAATAGCGCGATCAACTTCGCCACGCGAACGGAACAGGTTTCCGAGCGTAAGGTGGGCTTCAACGGTACCCGTATCCTCTTTAAGCATATCGAGAAACAGGTCTACCGCTTTATCCTGTTGATTACTAAGCAGAAAGTTAACCCCCGCTACGTAATCACGCGACAAGCGGTTGGCTTCATCTTGCTTGTTTTGTTGCGCACTTCTGCGGCCCATATACCAGCCATAGGCAGCGGCTACAGGCAAAAGCAGAAACAACAACTCCAGCATAGAAAGTTATTCCTTCGCCGCTGACGAATGCGGCGCTACAGCCACGTCAGTCGCGGGTGAAAGCTGGTTTTCCAGTCGCTTTATTTTACGTTCAGCGCGCGCCAGGGAAACACGAACTCGCAGCCAGAACAGACCGCAAATCAGCCAACCGATAGCAAACCCCGCAGCAAACAATACCGCCAGCAATGTGGAAATACGGTACTCCCCTTGCGCTAACAGATAATTAAACGTCACCTGTTGATCGTTCTGCGCACCTAACGTGACCGAAATCACGAAGATCGCTAACACCAGTAAGAAAATGAGTAAATATTTCACATTACTTCCCGTTATGTGGTTAGAGCGAATAAATTATGGTCAACTTACCGCAATAGCCCTTTAAAGTACCATTTTCGCGCCGTCTGCGAAATGGCATCCACGCGCATTGTTGATGATTTAAGGGCTAAATTCGGAAAATCAACCAGCGTTAACTTTCTTGTTCTCGTTGTGCAATTTCGCGATTTTCTTCCACAGGTGGTGTTAATGGCCCACAAATTCGTTGCGCAAGCCACGTTGCCACCGCCACCAGCGCCCACGAAATCAACGTAGCTACCACCAGATCGCGTGGCCAATGCATCCCGAGCAGCAGGCGGCTTCCCATGACTCCCGTTGCCCAGACCAACAAGATAGCAATGGTTAACGTTCGACGACGCGGCCACAGCAAACCAACGGCCAGCAGAGCCCAACTGGCAGCAAACATCGTGTGACCGGAAGGAAAGGCAAACCCCGTCTCTTTTTGCCAGTGTGAACGCAAATATTGTGGGATATTTTTCTCTTCAGCCAACTGTTCTTTCACTAGATTTCCGCGTTCTGCTCGCTTTAAAGTGTAGAACTCATCAACCGGAATATGATGTATTTTTTCCAGCCAGATAACAAAAGGTCGTGGTTCCTGGACTTTGTCTTTGATCCAGGATTTAACTCCTTGTCCCACAAGGATTGCCGCCGCCAGAATGGCAAATAACATAATGGCAGCCTTAATGCGAAAACGCAGACACCAGAGAAACCAGCCGAATAAAATCAAATGTGTAATGACGCCCCAGGGCTGGGTGACAGTTTCAGTAACCCAAAAAGCCGCTTTTAGTAGCCAACTTTGTTCTCCAGGTTGCCAACGCCAGCCAGAAATCCATACGGCTACTGGCATAACAAGCAATAGTGCAGCTCCCACTGCGGTACGTCTGGCAATCGAACGCATGGCCTCTCCTTTTTGATAAGTCCCACAATCATAACTGAAAATGCCAGTTCCAGGAAAAATTGACAGATTTGTGCCATTCCGTGAACGATCGACGCGTCGTGATTAGGTGAACCCCTTCTCGTTATGGCAAAATAAGCCAATACAGAACCAGCATTATCTGGAGAATTTCATGCAGCTTAAACGTGTGGCAGAAGCCAAACTGCCAACCCCATGGGGCGATTTC
>ERZ773103.2944-NODE-2944-length-14797-cov-2.725343_pt1 | contig 14797 bp, 14 predicted proteins | sample MGYA00511118_ERZ773103 | MGnify/ENA primary metagenome ERZ773103 (study PRJEB29015, sample SAMEA2737821) | human gut metagenome | biome: human gut; feature: human-associated habitat; material: faeces | place: China | collected 2012 ... | reverse complement strand
GTCGATTAACATGGCGGCAATGACAGCACCGATTGCCAAAAACGGCGCTCTGATGACCAAACGAATGAGCAGCGCCACCGCCTGCTGCAACTGATTGACGTCATTGGTAATGCGTGTAATCAAAGACGGTGTGCCAAAGCGGTCAATTTCCGCATGGGAAAAGGTATTGATTTTTTCATACATTTGATTTCGCACTGCAGTTCCAAAGCCCAACGAAGCGATGGAGGCGAATTTTTGACAAATCAGTGCGCTGCCCAGACCAACCGCACCCAAGCCGATTAATACGCCGCCCATATGCCAGACATACGTTAAATCGCCCTGCCGTACGCCTTTATCTATGATTAAGGAGGTGACAATGGGAACAATCAATTCAAACACAGCTTCTATCAGTTTAAAAATGGGTCCCAGTATCACATAAATACGATACTTTTTTAAATATGGAAGAAAACGGAACATTTCACCATTCCTTTATACGCAGTCTTTTCTGTTTAGTATACCATATTTTATCCTTTATCACTAGATAATATCATATTGATATGGTTTGATGTTGTATAGTAAAAAGCAAACAGACCTTGCTTTCAAAACAAGGTCTGTGTTTCTTTATGAGCATTATTCAGCCGCAAGCTGACCTTTGGGCAACACACATGCAGTTGTGCTGTACAATCTGGCCACTGTAAACAGATAGGTGGACAAACCGCCTACCACCGCGCATACAATACCTTTTAGGATAATGGCACCTATAAAACTCATTGGCGTAAAACCGATTCCCGAAACCAATCCCACAAAAAACGCAGGAACAATGCATGTCAAAGCCAATGTTACAACGGTCAGCAAGACCCATTTGTTTTTTGGGAGGACCCTGCCTATGCTGTGATGGAATCCGTTACAAGACAGTGCGGGAGCATTTCCTTTTTTCACAGCTTTTCCAATGGTGGGATATGCAATGGCAGCCATGCACAGCACCAAAATAAAGGTAGTCAATGCAAAATCAAAATATAAGGAACTTGAGAAAAATGCACCTTCGTGTTTCATATTCAGCAAGTAGAAAATTCCCGCATTGATTGCGCCGTTAATGATACCGTTTCCAATAATGCATTTTGATAGGATATAGCGTTTCATCGTAAGTGGTCTGTGTGTTTTTTTCATGATAACTCCTCTTTTCTTCCGATTATTTCACCATAAGCACATGGTGTTTGGGAATTTTCCCTTTGTACCATACAAGCTAACCATAGGTTTTTATAAAAACAATGTCTAAAATTGAATCAACTGTATGGCAAACAACAATACTGCTGTATTTCTTAATTCGAGTATATCACAGGAATACAAATTGTCAATCATAAATAAAAAATAGACAAAGTTTGTTATTTTTTATACAACATGTATAACACCAGTGATATTCTTCCAGTGTATTCCAAAATATTGCAAATGGTTTCTGTTTGCAGTATTTGACAAAAATAAGTCAAACTTTGTGATAATTATCACAATTGTTCGGGTACTGTTCTCTCCAAATTTAGACATATCATATTTTTGACTTCCCACATAAAAATATTGGCATATCCGCAAAAAATGTAGTATAATGTAAAAATGAAAAAGAAGGTGTATACATATGATTTTTTCCGTAGAAACGGAACTGGAATTTTTATTAAGAATCGTGTTGTCTATTATTTGCGGTGCCGGCATTGGTTTTGAACGGGAAACACGGCTGAAAACCGCGGGTATCCGCACACATATTATTGTCTCTTTGGGCTCTGCACTCATGATGATTATTTCAAAATACGGATTTGGAGACGTCCTGCAGTCAAGCAACATTGGACTGGACCCTTCCCGTATTGCGGCAGGCATTGTAACGGCAGTCGGCTTTATCGGCGCAGGCGTTATCTTTGTCCGCAACCAAACCATTTCAGGCGTAACCACTGCAGCAGGTATTTGGGCAACGGTTGGAATCGGCATGGCAATCGGAAGCGGAATGTATATCATCGGTATTGTTACAACGGTTTTATTGGTGATTCTTCAACTGTTGCTGCACCGCAATAACAGGGTATTAAAACCGTTTGTTTCCATTCATGTCACATTGTCCGTAAAAGAAAACCAAGATCCGATGGAATTGATTCATACCCTCTTCCCGGATAAACGGGTAAAAATTATGGATATTGAAGCCCATAAAACTGACGCTGAATGTGAAGAATCCGATGTAAAATTGACGATTTTGGTACCAAATTCTTATTCTTCCTCCGATATAATGAAGATTTATCAAACCACACCCTATGTCAAGCATATTGATTTTTAACGGAACATCGAACGTTATAAAAATTGGAAACCGCACCGATAGTTGCAAGCAGCTATTGGTGCGGTTTTTCTGTTTCAGTCAGGAAAAGAAGCAGCTTCTCCTTTGCTTCTTTGGGGTTCATGATAACAAAAATGAATGATTTGCAGTTTTGTTCCTTGGTACCATGATTTGTTGTAATGAAAAATCCCCCTGCCCACAAAGCAGGCAAGGGAATTTGTTATCCGATTTTTTCTTTGATTTTAATGGTATTTTGCATAGTAATGGCTTCCAAAGCTACCATGCCCGCTTCAATGTTGTCCAGCTTTTCCAACTTTTGGTCAACCGCTTTCAATTTTTCCGCATTCAGCTGTTGTCCTTCCATTAACAAAGCAATATGCTTGTTTGTAACATTTTCCTGTGTAATCTCTAACTTTAACGTTCTTTCCTCAATATTTTGTACTCTGTTCTCGATGTTCTCTACTCTATTTTCAATGTTTTGGGTTTTATCCTTGATTTCGGATATATCTTTCTGCATTACCCGCATGTTAGTTTGCATCTGTTGCATGTTGGTCTGCATTTCTTGCATATTGGTTTGCATTTCCTGCATGCCGTTCTGCATGCCTTGTACTGTTTTCAGTAATTCCTGTAATACTTCTTTCTCGCTCATTTGGGAACAACTCCTTTAATGTGTTTTCATAGTATCATATCTGATTTTGTTTTTCAATATGATTTTCGCTGCATTTCCATGATGTTACATCGGCTCATCATCCATGGATGTGAATGTAAGAAAATGTACATATGATTCATCACTTTGCGTAAATGACTGTGTTCACACCTGCCGACAGACAAAAACCGATCATTACAACCGTTTGAGAACAAAATCAAAGAAAACATTTGTCTTTTCCATCCGGGAGTGACAAACGATATCCAACTGTTACAAATAACAGCGCTGTCAAACAGAAGAACCGTTTATCTGTTACCACAGTAAAAACTGTCGTTTTCTTCTATCGGTTCGATTTCTATATTGTAAACGAAAACAAGCTTATTTGAGTCAATATGTGATATACATTCAATAGAATACGACAAAAAGAGGGCAACGGCTGTGAAACCGCTGCCCTCCTCTTTTGATTTATATTTTTACTGTTATTTTCAGAACCTACCTCTTTTTCACTGCTTAAAACCAATGGATATATCGTAGCAGCAAACCCATGCAAGATTCAATTCCTATCACAGTTATGACGGACTGTTCTATCTTTTCAAAACAATATGCAAACCCAAACTGTAATCGGTCAACCATGTCTGCAATCAACAAAATGAATGGTACCAAAACGACTTGCTTTTCCATTTTGATAGAAACATATTTGATTTGCTGCACAAGACAAATTCATGTGTGAAAACATATGTGTCTTTCTTTGTTCCTACGTTGGAATTGCATTTGCAGTTTCCTTTACGATACCCATAGAAGCATACTCACTGCTGCAATGAATGCTGTATGTTACGTTTATGGTTTTGTTCCTCTCTGTCAATAGAGTTGTACATCGCCCTGTGTTACAAAACCATTGGCCGAATATGATTGCTGTATTGGCAAATACTTGCTTTTCACTGCATAATACATTGCGTCCATTGATTGTTCTGTACTGTGAATACCTGACACATCGTCCACGTTCCGTTTACAGCCGCATATACATAATGACCTTGCCATTGCTCTCCCATTGGATAGTTAATACCTGACTTTTGTATCTCAAATGTTCCGTATACAGACCAGGCAGAAGAGAGGTTAAAAAAGTCGTATGCTCTGACACGAAATCGGAACAAATCTCCCGGTTGGGCATAACTTACGTAGCCTGTGTAGTTGGAAATCGAGTTGGTATTGCTGTAAAAAGAGTCTCCTACTTTGACATAATTTCCGCCGTTTCTGCTGCGTCCCAGTTCTATTTCATATTTGTCATTTTCTCGAAAGTCGGAATCCGTACTGTCATCCCAAGCAAGCGTAATGGGTTGACCCAAATTGACAGGATTTGGCGTTGCTGACGGATTCAATGCAGGTGTGGGACGTTGATTTTTGCGCCATGAGCCTACATAGGTAGTTTGGTCTGACGTGTTTTCGTCATTTGCAACCGCCACTACGTTAAATTGAAACCACCTGCCACGCCAAGCGTCGGAAGCATCTTCCAGTATCCATTTTTGATTATCTTGAGCATAAAATTCCCAAATGGTGATGCCACCGGTATCAACATTAGCGTCTATCACCTGTTCTGTATTAGCTACAAGTCTTATGTATACCGAACCATCGGGATCTCCGGTTGGCTCGACTAACCATTGAGTTGTAGGTGCTCCGGTATACGTCCATAAACATAATTCTGTACCACTTGTAGTTCCAGTATTCACTGTATGAATCATAGCATTATACGTACAGTCCGGATGTAAGTAATATCCGTTTTCCATATTGGGAATGGACTCAAATCCCCAACGCTGCGCTTGTGAGCCGTTAAAATCATAAGTCTGAATACGTTGATCATTTTGGAATATCCCCTCTACTACATCTAAATATTTTCCTGTTTTTACATTTTTCAAGTAGTACATGGGGTACTGTGGCAAACCATTCCATTGAAACGTACCATGATTTGATGAAGTCCATACTTGCCCGATGCCTGAAGCAGTCGAATAGGTTCCGTCCCATGTGTCCCCTTCCTGCTTAAAGATACCATAGTAAGAAGTACCCGAAGTGCCTCCATTGAAAGAATCCCAGTTTATATTGATGGTTTCAAACCAAGCATCTATGTTGGGAGGAGGAACCTCCACCGTTACATTTCCTCGTGAGGGAGCCACATATCCCGAATCATACCCAAACTGTGGTGAACCCGCAACTCCCCATATTCCCGTATTGGAATATACACAAAACGAAGTATTGATTGCTCCTGCGTCATAGTTGCCTGTATCCACAGTAAAATTGACCCAATACCATGTGTCTCCCCATTGTGTTTCGGAGTTGGACTTCATCACAATGTCCTGACCTTGAACCCATCTTCCTGAGCCATCATACCAGCCCCAACTGACATTTACGCCAAGTCCCCACCAGCTTTGACCTTGAATCGCTTTCAAGCACAAAGCTGCATATGCCGTGACGCTTGTTCCGTTGCGCACCGTTCCGTCGGTCCATATTTCAACATTTATCACAGGGCTGTCGCCCATGGATGTTGTTGCTAACCAGCTGCCCATAAAGCGCCTCCTAAGTAATTGGTTTCAACCATATTTTTCCCTCCTGAACGGGAGGCTGCGTTGCGGAAATGATAAAAAGCTCGCCGCTTAATTTTTCAGCTGAGGGAACTTGATGGAGCTTACCGTCGGAACCGATACCCGCAACACCGTTTGGAACATTTACCTGTGTTGCATCCACTGCGCCCACATCGCTTGCTTTTAAGGTAATATTGGCAGATAAGGGCTTTGTATTAATGGTTCTGGAAGTAGGTACAGCCCCTATATCGGCAGCGCTTGGCATGGGAGTGATTTTTCCCTGAGCCGATACTCCCGCAACGCCGTTGTTTTGACCTATCATATCTTTGCCTATTTTGCCGGCATCCAGCTCTTTGATTTTTGTATCCAAAATGTCAGAGTTGTCATTATGGTCCTTTATGTTATAGTAATCCTCCGGCTTTGGTTTTTTTAAGTTTATGTTTGGTGTATTATCCATGACTGATCACCTCATCTCTCAGTTGTTGATGTGTATAAACAGACAGTTCTTCATGTGTCAATCCGTCAAAATCGCTGTGCTGATTGTACAATAAATCCAAATCAATCACCATGTTGGCAGGTACAATGCGATTGAGCAAAGCACGTACGTCCTCCAATTTTGATTTTGCCGTCAGTTCCACTCGAACTTTGAGTAAATATTGTTCGTGGAACAACGCAACCGTATAACCCTCAGGTCCGCATAAGGTGGAAAGCTGTTGCTCCAACGAACGTAATGTAAAGGGAAGCTGCTCGTTGATTCTGGACAATACGCGAAATCGTCTTTCGTCAAGGGTATCGGTCAGCTTTGGCAGAATGTGCAATATGGATTCCCAGCGACCAATACCGTACTCGTCTGCCGAATCTACAAACGTGTTGTTCAGATACAACGCCAATGCGGCGCTGAGCAGATTCATCTCAATGGTTTCCGTATGCATCAGTGCTTTGATTTCTCTGACATCTTTCAGGACATCGGGCACTTTGCGCATCATATCAATTTGTTTCGGTTGCACTGACTGTCCCCCTTATCGGTATGCTGTCTTTGTCAATGACAAGATTTTGTTCGGCGCCGTTGAGGGCTGTGCCCCCAATGTCAAGTATGCCTGTAACGCCAAGCAAAGCGGATTCAATTTGACTGATGCGGACAATCAAATGTTCTTCCTCTGCCCATTGTGCACTTAAATCCGTAAAATATTGGTCTATGGCAGCATTGACATAACCTTCGATTGCAGACCAGTTCCAGTCCTCCTGATATGTAATATTGGTGGTAATATTCACAGCAGTTTCCGTTACGCCCTGAACGGTTACCACATGCCCGATGGGAGCGATGCCCAACCCTTGTCCCTGATTCTGCACAGGGTCAATGGCCGTTTGCACCTGTTCCACCAAAGTGGGAGAAGGCTTTTTGTTTTCACTGTTGGTAATGACCAGCTTTACGGTTCCCCCACCGTTCCAAACAGGGTATACCTTTACAGAGCCTACGCCTGCAATGGCTTCCGTTTTCTCTTTGTAATCTCTCTGATTTCCGCCAAATGCCTGACTGTCCAGACTGTCGAAGTATCTTTGTCTGAAATGCTCTGTGTCCTCATCGTCTTCGCCGGGGATGAGCAGTTCCGTAATTTCTGCTTTGGTTAAGCCCTCAATGTATTCAATGGGAATCAACGTACCCAAATAGCTGTTTGGTTTTGTGCCCTCTTGCTCGCATTCCAATTGAAACACGCCTTGACTGATTTTCTCACGTACAATGTAGTTGAACGCTTCCAAAGAGAATCTGGCTCCAATGGGTACGTCTATATTAAATTCGCCTTTGACAATGGCTTTTGTTGCAGAATACGGCAGCAATCCTCTTTCTGCCGCACGCTTGATTAAATAATATCTGGATGCGGTATCCGCATACGCCTCATTTATCATAATATCCAGATTGATATAAGCGTTTTGCAGCTCGTTTGCAGCAGGAGCTGCGGCATCATAAATGATTGAGCCTTCTCGCTTATCCAAACTGTTTGAAACGCGGTCTAACATGCGTTTTAACAGTACCTCAAATGTAAGTGATTCATACATCAAATCACCACCTCCTTGCCGGCGGGAATCACGCCTTTTTCTGTGGTCACTTCAAACGTGACCGCCAGTTTTCTTCCTTGTATTTTTAACTCAAAAGAGTTAACTTTTAAAATTCTGTCATCTTGCAGCAGCGCTTCGGTAATGCGGCGCTGCAATTCTGCCGCTGCATACGGCACGGGTTTTCCAAAGAGTCCCTGCAATTCGCAGCCGTATGCCCAGCTGTATATAATCCACTCAAAGCGTTCTGTATTTAAAATCAAATAGATGGCTTGTTCCATTGCTTCCCTGCCATCGCAATATCCTACAATGGTTTGGGTGTCTCGATTGAGCTTGTAGGTTTTACTGGGCTGTTTTTGTATGGTCCAGTCTGCTTTCAGTTGATTTCCTACGTTTGGCGTCATGCTTCCACCACCTTATCCAGGACTAAATATTGTTGTCCGCCTTGTACTCTTACCATAACCGCAATATCTCCTGTATGCAAACTTTCTTTTGCACGCTGCGTGATGACCAGAAAAGATTGGGTTAAGGTTAATTTTTGGTCTATGGTAACGGAGAACGGCGATGTGCTTTTCACCGTGCCAAACACAATGGCGCATGGCTTTGCCGCCTCCACTGCCTCAACGGCAGCTTGTTTAATGGTTTGCATAAAACTGTTGCTAGACAGAAAAATCCCCTCCCATTAATGTCAAATCCATCAAATGCTGATGATTGGTAAAGGTATGCTTAACATGCTGTACAACCATGTAATTTTGTACGGTCATATCGCCCAAATTAAGCAGTACCGCGATACTGGAACCTGCGCGCACACGCTTGTCACCCAAAACGCTGTCTATGGTCAAATTGCGTGTTTTCTTATTGTACAGGGAAAGATATGCAGCGGCTTTTTCCTGTGGATTTTCCCCTTTCTGCATCTTTTCGTGGTACTGAAGTACGCCCCATTCCTTGATGTTGCCCTCATCTTGCACCACGTACACTTCTCGCTTTCCCGTTTCATTGTTGTCATATGCAATTTTGACCTTGTTGTAGGTGTTGGAATCAATTGTGGAAGTATAGCTGTAGTTTTCTACGGTTTCGTTGTCTACCAACACATCCAGCCGCATGTCCTCTATATTTTTTAGGGTCAGTTTGCCAAAATCGTCATATAGTATGTACAGCTTTTTTTCATGAATTAACGTCAAATCCAATGCGTTTTGAATGGTATCAAACAACGTACAGTTATCCTCCAACCTTGATGCAATCACATATTCTGTGTTTGCAATCTCTCCGCACTGTAAATGAAAGTCGGTTGCTATCATCTGCACCAACTGTCCCGCAGTTTTGTTTTCATAAATATACGAATCTTTATTCTTCAAATAACGCAGCTGGTCGTATGCGGTAATGTCAATGGTACCTTCTTTGTCTCGCTTTTGGGTAAAAATAAACCCGTAAAACAAGTCGGTTCCGTCCACGTTGAGCCTTACCACATTGCCTTCCGTAAATGTCACTTCGCTGTCGGCTTTGATGCTGAACTGCAATTGTCCCGGAGTGCCCTTCCATTCGGTTGTCCAGCTGATTTCGTCCAAAACAACGGGGGCATAAATGATATTCCCGTTTTCTATGAACAAATTCACCTGAATATCGCCGATTTCCTGTTTGGTAACGGTGTTAAAATCAACGGAAACGGTGGACATTTCCAGTTGAGACAATGCGTTCAAATAGGCCAGTGTATCCACTTTCGGAGATTGCCATATATATTGGGTTTCAGGTGCAGAGGACGGATTGGAAGGATTGGACGTTGCAACCGTATCTTTGTCGCTTACAAAATCGAGAGGATTCTGTACAGAACCGTTGACAATGATTTCAAAATGCAGATGCGGCCCCGTAGACCAACCCGTTGACCCGACGGTTGCTATTTTTTGTCCTGCGCTGACGGTTTGACCTGCCGATACCAGCAAGCTGTTTGCATGGCCGTATCGAGAGGTAATACCGTTGCCGTGGTCAAGATGAATCCAGTTGCCAAAGGAGTCGGACCAACCTGCCGTTAGTACGGTACCCGCTTTAGTGGCAAGGATTGGCGCTCCCGTAGCAGCAGCCAAGTCAACGCCTTTGTGGAATTCTGCCCCCGGTGTAAATATGCCGTTGCGGTATCCAAAAGGCGAAGATACCATGGTATAGTTGGGACAAGGCCAAACATATTCGCTCATGTAATCTCCTCCTTATTACGGTATATTTAAAACAGTGCCGGGAAAAATCCAATGTCCCGTGCTGGAGCTGCCAAGTCCACGACTGCGTGCGGCAGACTCAATGGTATCCGCATTGAGGTCGTAGATTTCTTTCCATCGGGTGCCGTTTCCCAAGCAGCGCCGTGCAATGTCCCACAACGTATCTCCCGATACCACGGTATAACTTTGATAAGACGGTGCGCCTGCACGGTCACTGTTGATATTTGCTTGATGTTCTATGACCTGTATGACTTTGGTAGCATAGTCGCGGTACTGTTTCAAGGTAACGGATACGGTAATATCAAATCCGTTCTGCACATCTTCCGTCACGCTGTATTCCTCAAGGGAAACCTTCATGTTGGTATCATGCAGAGGAATACCGTTAGGCAATGTGCGGGATACAATCAACTGAAACGGTTTGCGTTCCACCATAAGATTTTCCAGTATGTCAAGATAATAATTTGCCTGTTGAAAGCCGTCGGGATAGTATGCAAACGGATACTGCACCTGAGGCAGCAGCATTTCAAAGCTGATTTCGCTCAAGCCGGGTACTTTCAGCAAATTGATTTCACCGTCATTGATGAGCGTAAGTGTTTTGTTGTTTCCTGAGATTTTCAAATCGATTTTTTCGGGTGGTACGGGCAGTTCCGTATCGCCCAAATATACATGATAAGCCACTAATGAACCCCCTCTGCCGTTGATACCATGACTTCATGCAATTTGGCTTCCAAATGATTTACAATGCCGTCAAGGTCCATGTTTGAACTGATGCTGTTGTTGTTTGTCATATCGATTTTGATTTGTGAGGTAGTAAATCTGTTAATGACTTCCTGCTCTGCCAAATCCCGCATGTATTTTAAATCTTCCTGGGTAATTTCCAAACCATCCGCAATGCCTGCCGTGCTGTCGGCTATGCTACCCGTATTTGCCGCAATACCGCCCAAATCACTGCTGTAAGGCGACGTTTGCTGATTTTGATTCAATAAATCTTGAAGCGGATTTTCCGGTGTTTTTTCCGATTCTGCTCTGGCAGCTGCTATTGCGTCCTCCCGTTCTTGCTGTCTTGTCGCGGCCTCGGACTTCCAAGTGTCAATTTTTGCCCAACGTGCATCCATATCATTAATTAATGATTGCTCATATTCGTTAAAATCCATTTGTCGCGCCAGCTTTTGTTTTTCAAATCGTTCCCGTTCCATTGTAGCGAAAGTGGCATCCTGAATTGGTTCCACATGTACACCGGCCCAACCGAAACATGTGTTTAACAGACCGATAAACCAGTTAATAATTTTTATGGCACCATTACACATGGACTCCAGAATTTCCAAGGCAACTACTTTCATTTCACCCAGAATATTTTGTACCTGCATGCCTAACCACATGGTATTTTTGATAAGATTGTTCCAGCAATCAATGATATAGTATACACCAGACATCACACCAATTTTTACAGCGTCCCAGGCAATTTGAATCCAGTTGCACATGGTAAGCCATGCAGCTGTTAATCCACCGCACCATTGAACAAAAATGACGATTGCAGCAACTACCACACCAATTGCGATACAAATCCATGTCAATGGACTGGAAAGCAACGCTAAATTTAGTAACCATTGTGCAATTGTCCATGCAGCTACCGCAGCAACAATTCCCCATATAATCGGTTCAATAATTCCCCAGTTTGCCGCAACAAAGTTTGATATTGTGACAATCCAACTAAAAACAGTCATTGCAACCATTGCAAGACCTTGGAGAAATAAAATAGCATTACTCAAAAATGTTTGAAATTCAGGACTGTTTGCCATTGCACCCAAACGCTCCAAAACAGGCTGAAATACTTTACTTGCATTATTTTTAAAAACATCCCAAATTTGTGAAAATGTTATGGGCATGGTATTAAACGTTTCATTGATTGCCCCGGCGCTGTTTAACATTGCATTTTTGATGGTCTCTGCCGTGATTTGTCCATTCATTCCCATTTCATACAATTTTTCTTTTGGCACATCCAGATAATCGACAAGAGGTTGAACCATGGAAGGAACTTGTTTCAACATTTCCGCAAAGCCGATGCCGCTCAGAGTTCCTGAACCCATTGCCTGTGTGATTTGTGTCATTATGGAATCTTTTCCTTGCGTATCTGTACCCGAAATGGCAAACTGTTTATTGAGCAATTCCGTAAACTGTATCAATTCATCATTGCTGCTGAATTTGTCTCCTGCCATAAAACCCATTTGAGTAATCGCATTGGCAGTTTTCTGATAAGAAGCACGGGAACGGTTGGCAGAATCCATAATTTTCTTTTGCAGCTCATCTGTCGTCTGCATATTGTCATTCAGCAAATCAAGACGCGCTTTTGTATTGGTAATGGTATCCGATAAATTCAATACTTTTTTCAAATTTTGTAAATTGGCAATTGAAGATACCATACTTTGTATTTTTCCTTGAAATGCAGATGCCGCACTGCCTCCGTTATTAAGCTGAGCCGTAAGCTTTTTCTGACTGTTTGCTGCTTGCGTAATACTGTTTTTTGTTTTATTCATTGCCGCAGACATCTGATTCATTTGTCCTGTTGCGTGCTGTATCACAGTGATATTCACTGCTTTGCTTGAAATTTTCTGCATTCGTTCAAACCCTGCAATGACGTTTTCAATTGCCTTTTGCATATTGCGCAAAGGTTTTGTGACATTGTCTTTTAATTCGATAGATGTTTGTATTGTCTCTATGGTGATACATCCTTTCTGAAAAAGGGTATAAAAAAAGCGTTTACAGAAATGTAAACGCTTCTTTATGAAATAACTTTTTAATCAAATACAGTTGTTGTCCGCATATCAGAGAAAAGTGTTATATTATCTTTTCTCCGTCAAATATAAACGATTGTATGGAATCACCGTTCCATACAAATTGAAATTCGGAACGTAACATTGCACCAAATGAATTTTGGGCATCCACATAAGCACTGACAGTAACGTTAAACGTATCGGGATCTTTGGAAAACTCCCATTCGGTAATGCCGGGAAATTGTGCTGTACTCGGCGCTGCCAATATAGATTTTACAGTCTCTTGGGACCAGTACTTATAATTACTTTCTTCATTTATGGTCAAAATAAAATTATTCAAATTTTGCTGTACGGTTTGGTCGGCATATAAATCTTTACCTGAATATACGATACAATTTACCGTATGATCTGCATTTAGATACAACCGAATATTATTGGCATTCTTTGTAGATATGAGATAACCTTTTGAACCTTCCCCATACAAATTGTCGCCGAATTCGTCCGACTGAATGGATTCAACCGTTTCAATTCCGCACGATTTTAGGATAGATTCTATTTGCTGTGTCTGTTCTTCTGTTGACATTGTAACGCTCTGTAAACGGTTATAAGGTTTTGTAGTAGCCATGATTACAATAATCAGTGTAACCACCAATACACAAATTCCCATAAAAATGAAAAAAGCAATCTTGCCGCCTTTACTCATTTTTTTTCTTGCTTTCGCCGCCATATTTCTCTCCAACTCCTTTTATATCATGTTTTATATTATATAATATATTGGAGAAAATAGCAATTATTTCCTGATTCTTTCACACATCTTCCTTATTTATCCGACTCTATCCTCATGCAAACACCGAAAATCATAAACATTGTTTTCTGTCTATCAGATACCACATGCTGCAATCATATGAAATGGAATTTGATAAATTTTTAAAAAGACAGAACAAAAGCGTTTACATTTCTGTAAACGCTTTTTTAGAAAAAAGTTTTTTATAAACACAGTTTCTGCTGTGTATCAAGCCTGCATATGCAAATAAGTTTGCTCAAACCATATGGTACAAACAGACCTATTTTATTCGGAAACAGAAATATTTGCTTTCAATGTTCCGTCTACGAGTTTAATGGAATTAGGCTGCACCGCTTTCATTTCCGCCGAAACTTGAATTGGCATTGTGGTATCGTCCAGCGTAAACGCTTCTTCCACTTCAATAGAAGCGCCCGGCTGGATTGTTTTCGTCTCATTTTCCATTAGTTTTCCATTTTCTGCCCCGAAAATATGAACACCTTTCAGCGAAACTCCATTTTGAAATACCTCTAAACGGGTTACACTGCCCGGCGTAATATTTTCATCACTGTTATTTGTAATGGTGTACTTTACAATTAAAGCAGTACCATCTGTAATTTCTTCGGTTCTTGCCGTATCACTGATTTCAAAATGATACGGTCCGATATCTCCTTTATTTTGTACCGCCGCAGTGCTTGTTGCCGCGGAACCGCTTCCTTCTGTAGAGGAACTGCTTCCGCAGCCCACCAAAGCGGCAGATACCACAGCACAAGCCGCTAACACGAAACATACTTTTTTCATAACTATTTTCTCCTCTATATTATGATAATTTACATTATATAATATATTGGAGAAAATAGCAATTATTTCCTGATTCTTTCACAAATTTCTCAAAGACGGAATAAAAAATACCAACTATCAAAAAGACAGTCGGTATCTGAAAGAAAGCTATCTTAATGGGAATTCAATCGAGCTTTCTTCTTCAAATTCGCTTTTAAAATTGATTTTCAGTGTAAGACTTTTGTCTGAAGCTGCAACTTCATTGGGAACTTCAAATAATATATAGCCGCTTTTAGACTCCAACGGCTGTACCGGCATACCTGACAAGTTATTATCAAATCCTGTCAAGCCCGAAATATCCGTATAGGTATAAGAACCGTCATATACGATAGCAGCTTCTATGTATTCCAAAGAAGATGCATCGGATAAGAACAGACCTACTTTTGAGTCTAAATTTTTAATATCTGTATCGATAATGACGAAGGTATTTCCATCCTTGGCTTTTTTCGGAGTATTTCCTTCTTGAAATGCAGTTTCAAATCGTATAGATTTTGGCTGAATTTCCCAATCTTTAAATGTTTGCATCTCTACATTTACATTTTGTTTTGATTCAGCCTCTGTATTGCTGCTCACCGCCGCAGTGCTTGTTGCTGCAGAACCGGTGCTTTCTGTCGATGAACTGCTTCCGCAGCCCACCAAAGCGGCAGAT
>ERZ773103.2939-NODE-2939-length-14811-cov-3.390621_pt1 | contig 14811 bp, 12 predicted proteins | sample MGYA00511118_ERZ773103 | MGnify/ENA primary metagenome ERZ773103 (study PRJEB29015, sample SAMEA2737821) | human gut metagenome | biome: human gut; feature: human-associated habitat; material: faeces | place: China | collected 2012 ... | reverse complement strand
GATAACTGGGCCTTTCTGGTGGAACTCAGCATGAGCGGGGAGCTCCGGGGCGTATCCGGTGTGCTGCCCATGGTACTCTCCGCAAAAAAAGCGGGGATCGATACCATTGTGGTGCCGGAGGAGAATGGCCCTGAGGCAACGTTGGCAGGGGGTATTACGGTCTATGCGCCCAAAACCGTGGGACAGCTCTGCGACCATCTGACGGGGATCCGTACCATGGAGCCGGTAGCACCATGGATTCCGGAGAAGCACCCGGAAAAGCTTCTGGATTTTGCGGATGTGAAGGGGCAGGAGAATGTAAAGCGTGCGCTGGAAATTGCAGCGGCAGGCTCCCACAACATTCTGATGGTGGGGCCGCCGGGCGCAGGAAAGAGTATGCTGGCAAAACGTCTCCCGTCCATTCTGCCGGATATGTCCCGGGAAGAATCGCTGGAGGTCAGCCAAATCTATTCGGTGATGGGACTGCTGACCCGTCAGCAGCCGCTGGTGACATCGCGCCCCTTCCGCTCTCCCCATCATACGGTATCTCCGGCGGGGCTGGCGGGGGGCGGCTCTACGCCGAAGCCCGGTGAGATCAGCCTTGCCCACAATGGGATCCTGTTTCTCGATGAGCTGCCGGAATTCTCAAAGGAAGCGCTGGAAATCATGCGGCAGCCTCTGGAGGACGGCAAGGTGACGATTTCGAGGGTCAGCGGTTCCTGCTCCTATCCCAGCCGGTTTATGCTGGTGTGCGCCATGAATCCCTGCAAGTGCGGATGGTATGGGCACCCCTCGGGACGGTGCAGCTGTACCCAGCGGTCTGTGGAGCAGTATCTTTCCCGACTGTCCGGGCCACTGCTGGATCGGATCGATATGATCGTAGAGGTGCCCGCAGTGGAATTTGAGTCCCTTGCGTCCAGAGCGCCGGGGGAATCCTCGGCGGCAATAAAAGAGCGGGTGGATGCGGCGAGACAGCGCCAGCTCCTGCGCTTTCGAGAGGACAAGATCTCCTGCAATGCGGCAATGCCCCCAGCCGGGGTACAGAAATACTGTCGGTTGGATGAGACCTGCACGGGCCTCATGAAAATGGCCTTTGAGTCCATGAATTTAACGGCCAGAAGCTATGACCGGATCCTGCGCGTGGCCCGTACCATTGCAGATCTGGCGGACAGCACAGAGATCCAGCCGGAGCATCTGGCGGAGGCGATCCAGTACCGGACATACCAGCTGGGGAGGAACTGAAATGAAGGTAAAGCGCTCGGGCTTTGTGTATTCCCTCTATCGGAAGAATATTTTACATTTGTGGATCCTGACGGCACTGCTGCTGGCAGCCGTGGGATTTCTGCTGATCCATCGTCAGGGGGCAAGCTATCTGATGAATTACCTGTTCTATCGAAGCGAGCCCAATGTGAAAGCGTTGACGGCCTATACCGAACGGGACATGCTGGATCAGGATACCGTCCTTTCCGATATTCAGAAAAATGGGGGGGAAGATACGCTGCTGCGGCAGCGGCCCAGCTGCTTCTTTCGTCCAAATCTCTATCAGGAAGGGAGCCGCTATCGCTTTTCAATTCCCATCAATCGAGAAAAACTGACGGATACGGGAATCTACAACAGAAAAATTCCCTTTGACAAATAAAATAAGATTGAGTAAAATAAAAAAGACGAGTGGCGGTAACTGCGTAAATCCAGTTGCGGCCCCTCGTTTATTTTTATAGGGCAAAAAAGCGTGTAGTCTATGCGGACGTAAATCCAGCAAAAGACTGCGCGCTTTTTCTGCATTTTGGAGGTATGAATATTATGGGAGAAAAGTCCAACACATTTTTGGAAACGGAGCCTGTGGGGCGGCTCATGCGGCGGTATGCGGTGCCCTGTGTGATCTCGCTGGTGGTGGCGGCGCTCTACAATGTGGTAGACCAGATCTTTATTGCCAATGCGACCTATCTGGGCTCCTATGGCAATGCGGCCAATACCGTTGTATTTCCGCTGACCGTGGTAGCGCTGGCCATTGCGGTGCTGATCGGTGATGGCTGCTGTGCCTTTGTGAGCATCAGTCTTGGAGCGGGCCGGAAAGAGGACGCACATCGGAGCATTGGAAATGCCATTGTCCTGTGTGTGCTTCTGAGCGTGATCCTGACGGCGGTGTACCTGATCTTTATGGAGCCAATCCTCAGCCTGTTCGGCGGAAACGTAAATCCGGAGACCCATGCCTGTGCAAAAGAGTATTTTTTCTGGATTGCGCTGGGCGTGCCCTTTTATATGTTTGGGCAGGCCATGAATCCGATCATCCGCTCCGATGGAAGCCCACGGTTTGCCATGGCGGCAACGCTGGCCGGCGCACTGGCCAATGTGATTCTGGATCCGATCTTTATTTATCCCCTGCACATGGGGATGATGGGAGCGGCTGTGGCAACGGTATTGGGCCAGATCCTGACGGCGGCGCTCAGCATCTGGTATCTGTTCCACATGAAGGCCGTGAAATTGAGCCGTGGCAGCTTTGGCATGTGGGGCGGCCTGATGAAGCAGTTCCTGACGCTGGGGATTACCAGCTTTCTTGCACAGATCGCACTGGTACTCTCCATGGCGGCATTCCAGAACATGTGTACCAAATACGGGGCAAGAGATCCGATTTTCGGCCAGGCGGAGTATTCTCAGATCCCGTTGGCGGTCATGGGCATCGTGATGAAGTTCTACCAGATTGCGATCTCCATTTCCATCGGCATGGCAGCGGGCTGCATTCCCGTGGTAGGGTATAACATCGGCGCAGGGCGGAAAGACCGTGCCAAAAAGCTTTTTACCTATCTTCTGACATGGGAGATGGTCATTGGACTCATTGCACTGGTCATTGTAGAGGTATTCCCTCGGCAGCTCATCGGAATCTTTGGAGCGGCCAATGAGAGCAGCTATTATACGGATTTTGCGATTCGAAGCTTCCGCATCTATCTGTGCCTGATCGTCCTGTCTATGGTGAACAAGGGAACCTTTATTTATTTGCAGGCCATGGGGAAGGCCTTGGAGTCCACACTGATTTCCCTGACCCGTGAGGTGATTTTCGGTGTATCCCTGCCCATTATCCTTCCAATATTCTTTGGTCTGGACGGCCTGCTCTACTCCTTCCCGCTGTCGGATATCTTGACATTCTTCTTTGCACTGTTTATCATTATCCGCACCTACCGACAGCTTTCTGTGACGGAGCCGAAAAATGCGGCAGCCCAATCCGGTGATTGCAAAAGAACCTGAAATCGTGTATAATTTCTCTGATATACTTTAGAAAAACGAGGAAAGACACATGAATGAAATGTTCCTTTTGAAAATGGGAGAAATTGTCCTGAAGGGCCTGAACCGGGCCAGTTTTGAGGGCAAGCTCCACAGCAATCTGAGCCGTCGGCTGAAGCCCTATGGCCGGTTCAAGATCCGTCTGCTCCAGTCCACCGCCTATGTGGAGCCGGAAAACGATGACTGCGATCTGGACGGGGCGTGGGAGGCCTGCGGCAGAGTATTCGGCATTATCTCCCGCTGCCGGAGCCGGGGCTGTGACAAGGATCTGGATGCGATTTTCAATGCCTGCCGGGACTATCTGGGGGATGAGATCGCCTGCGCCAAGTCCTTTAAGGTGGAATCCAAGCGGGCGGACAAGCGGTTCCCGCTGAACTCCATTCAGATTTCACAGGAGATCGGCGGACGGCTGGCAGAGGAATATCCGCAGGTGGAGGTGGATGTCCACAATCCGGCCTATACCGTCTATGTGGAAGTTCGGGAGGAGCGGGCCTTTGTCCATGGCCCGGCAGAGCCCGGTGCAGGCGGACTGCCTGTGGGCGTGGGCGGAAAGTCCGCCCTGCTCCTCTCCGGCGGCATCGACAGCCCTGTGGCGGGCTATATGATGGCAAAGCGGGGCGTGGAGCTGGAGTGCGTGCACTTCTTCAGCTATCCCTACACCTCGGAGCGGGCGAAAGAAAAGGTGCTGGATCTGGCTCGGATCATGACCCGGTACTGCGGCCGCATTACCGTTCATGTGGTGCCCTTCACAAAGATTCAGGAGGAGATTCGGGATAACTGCCCGGAGGAATACTTTACCCTGATCATGCGCCGGATGATGATGCGGATTTCCGAGGCGCTGGCGGAGAAGCTGGGCTGCATGAGCCTTGTTACCGGCGAGAGCCTCGGTCAGGTGGCCTCTCAGACCATGCAGGCCATGATGGTGACCAATGCGGTGTGCCGTCTGCCGGTATTCCGGCCCGTCATTGGCATGGACAAGGAAGAGATCATTGCCATCGCCCGGAAAATCGACACCATGGAGACCTCAATCCTCCCCTATGAGGACTGCTGCACGGTCTTTACCCCCAAGCATCCTAAGACCCGCCCCCAGTTGGCTGAAATCGAAAAGGCCGAGGCAAAGATGGACGTGGAGGCGCTGGTGAAGGAAGCCGTAGAAGGCACCGAGCCGGTGTATATCCGTGTTGAGCGATAAGGCAAGGCGGCTGGTGGAGGAGTTGACAGCCAGAGGGCTGACTGTTACCACTGCGGAATCCTGCACCGGCGGCAGAATTGCCGCTGCCATTACGGCAGTGCCCGGCAGCTCCAAGGTGTTTCCCGGGGCCATTGTCAGCTATTGTGACCGGGTGAAGCATCAGGTGCTTTCGGTGCCGCAGGAGCTGCTGGACAAGTATACCGCAGTATCTGCACCTGTGGCAGAGTCCATGGCTTCGGGTGCAGCGGCACGGATGGAGACGGACTTGGCTCTGTCGGCCACCGGACTTGCAGGGCCGGAGGGCGATGGAATTCAGCCGGTGGGAACGGTGTTTCTGGGGCTGTATGCCGGTGGCCGGTGCTGCTGCAAGCACTATGTGTTTCCCGGAAACCGGGAGCAGGTGCAGCAGCAGGCGGTGGAGCAGGCGCTGGAAATGGCACTCCGATGGCTGGAGGAGAATCCATGAATATTCTGGCTGTTGCGTTGGGCGGCGGAATCGGAGCGGCACTTCGGTACGGACTGAGCCTGCTGCCGATTTCCAGAGAGTTTCCCATGGCTACGCTGCTGACCAATTTTCTGGGCGCATTTCTCATAGGCTTGATTGCCGCACAGGCAGGGCGGCTTTCAACGAGAAGTGTCCTGCTTCTGAAAACCGGGATCTGCGGCGGCTTTACCACGTTTTCTACCTTTTCGCTGGAGACAGTAATGCTGCTGCAAAATGGACGCTATGGACTGGGCGTGCTGTATGTGGCCCTGAGCCTGACCTGCTGCCTGCTCGGAACAGCAGCGGGGCTGTGGTTCGGCGGTCAGATCGGAAAATCATAACAAATCGGGTGCTAAGCGAAATCGCTCAGCACCCGATTGCTTTTACAGCTCCATGGCGGCCTTATAGCCGGAGTAAGTAGCACGTTTGATGTTGGAAACCGTTACGGCATCGCCGATGACGGTCACGATGGGCGCAGCACCACGGAAAGACTCTACCAGCCCGGTTCTGGGGGCCCTTCCGCCGGAAACCACTACGCTGTCGCACGCCAGCGTGCGGTTTTCGTAAATAGGATCCGGTGCCGGGATGGGAGCGCCAAAGGGGCCGGGACCACCGGGACCACCGGGACCACCCGGACCGCCGGGACCGCCCGGACCACCCGGGCCGCCTGCATGCTGATCCTGATAGTAGGCATCCTCGTCGTCCTGCGGCCCCATCAGGGGGATAAAGCCGTGGACGCCGTTGGTCTGTACCCGCAAGGTGACGCAGTGGGGCTCAATCTTTTCCGTTGCGGCAAAATCTACATAGGAGAAGTTGGGCTCCTTCTGGAAGGACTCCTTTTGGAGCCGCTCGGTGTGCATATCATCGGCCAGCTGGATCTGCCCACGTGTTACCATGGTCACCTGATGACCGGCCCGGGCAAGGTACAGACTGACATCCCGTCCGGTGTCCGCACCGCCGATTACAACGACCCGGTGCCCCAATTCCGCCTCATGACCGAATACGGATTCCGCCAGCCGGGCGTTTTCGGCGCCGGGAACAGGCGGGTAGACCGGTTCGGAGCCGGGCGCACAGAGAATGGCATCATAGCCCTGTTCCTTCAGCAGTTCCGGCGTGGCTGTTATGCCGAGCTGTAGCTGAACCGGCAGCTTATACAGCTCACGGAGCAGATATGCGAGATATTCCCCAATCGGCCATTTATAGTCCGGCATGCTGGCAGCCACCAGCTGACCACCCAGCATGGGGGCCTTCTCATAAAGGGTGACCTGATGGCCTCTTCTGGCAGCGGTGAGCGCCGCCATCATTCCGCCGGGGCCGCCGCCGATGACTGCGACCTTCTTGGGGGTGGTGGTTTCGGCAAAGAGATTCCGTTTCCGGCCCAGCCGGGGATTGACGGAGCAGGTGTGGTGTCCATGACATCCGTTACAGAGAATGCAGGGGACGATCTCAGCGGCGGGGAGACCGGCGGTGACCTTTTCGTAATAATGGTCGTCTGCCAGAAACTGACGGGCCATGGCAAAGAGATCGGTTTTGCCCTCTGCAAGGAACCGCTCCATCATCTCAGGATCTCCATATCCGCCCACAGGAGCGCAGGCGATTTTGATGCCCCGGGCCTTGAAGGCGGCGGCGTAGTCGATGGAGTGGGGGTGTCCCTTCCGGTAGTTGAGGCCGTTGACATGGGTGGCGGAGCCATCCAGTCCTCGGATCTGAATGATGTCCACATAGCCTTCCAGCGCCTGACAGAAATCCAGAAAATCCTCAAAGGTATAGCCGGGCGCCTCTTCCTCTGCGGAGATCTGGGCTTCAATCAGAAAGTCCGGCCCGCAGACCTCCTTGACCTTGGAAAATACCTCCTTGGCCAGCGTGGCACGATCTGCCATGGTTTTCCCGCCGTATTTGTCCGTGCGCTGGTTCAGCAGCGGTGACATGGAACAGGCCAGAATGGAGGATCGGTAGGACATGTAGAAGGTGCACATGTCAAAGCCCATGTCCTTGGCCTCCTTGGCACGGAAGGCAAACTCATCGATCAGAAGCTGGAGCCGTTCCTGCGAGATGCCGGGCTTATTGCGGAACACAGCGGAGTTGTAGTCGCCGTTTTTGGGGATCTCATCCCAGTTGGGGGTATCGGAGATATTTACATCTGTTGGCTCAATGTCCATAAGGGAGGCGGAAGCCAGCGTGCCATAGGCATGGACTGCTTCTGCGATTTTTCGGTAGCCCTCTACCACGGCGGGATCCCGCATGTCGTTACCGGTGCCGTCCATATGGGGCATCCTGCCATTTTGATCCGGGAGATTCAGATTGCGCTCCGGATGATCGCCCATGGCAACGGTAACGGTGGCGGCGCCATTCCGGGCCATGTCGGCATAAAACTCTCGTGCCTGCTCCAGCGTAAAGCTCTGAAGTGCACATTTTGAGCCCATCATACGGTTTTTTAAGGTGACGTTCCCAATTTTGAAGGGGGACAGCAGATGGGAATAGGGATTGGTCATTTGTATTCCTCCTAATTCCAATAATTTGGTTCGATATAGAAGCATTATACCATAAACTGCCGGGATGCTCTGATATCAGTTGGTTATGGGCTATAGCTTCCGGGAATAGGGACGCTGCATGGAGAAAATTCACAAGGGAAGCATGTACTTTTTTTCGGAATTATACTATAATAATGCTGTATTCGGAAAAAGACTGTTGTGAGGAATATGCTATGGCTTATATTGAAGTAAAGGACGTTACCCGGGTCTATCCCGGGGGCAATGGCGGCATCAGGGCCTTGGACGGGGTGGATTTTCAGGTGGAGCAGGGGGAGCTGTGCATTGTAGTAGGCCCCAGCGGCGCAGGAAAGACCACCGTGCTGAACCTGCTGGGGGGCATGGATACGCCTACCTCAGGCTCCATTCTGGTAGATGGCCGGGAAATTGCGGGGCTGAGAGGGAGAAATTTGACGAGCTATCGGCGCTATGATATCGGGTTTGTTTTCCAGTTTTATAATCTGGTGGGCAATCTGACGGCACTGGAAAACGTGGAATTGGCCAGTGAGATCTGCCCGGATCATATGGATGCGGTGGAAGCCTTGACCCGTGTAGGGCTGAAGGATCGGATGAACAATTTCCCTGCCCAGCTCTCCGGCGGCGAGCAGCAGCGGGTTGCCATTGCCCGTGCGCTGGCAAAACGCCCCAAGCTGCTGCTGTGCGATGAACCTACCGGTGCGCTGGACTACAATACCGGCAAGGAGGTTTTGCAGCTGCTGCAGGACACCTGCCGCCGGGATGGCATGACGGTGGTGATCATAACCCATAACTCCGCACTGATGCCCATGGGGGATCGGGTGATCCAGATCCGCAGCGGCAAGGTCAGCAAGATGTATCAGAATGAAAATCCCGTTCCTATAGAAAGGATTGAGTGGTAGTGAACCGGAGCCTTAGAAAAGTTCTGTTCCGGGAGATCCGGGGATCCTTTACGCGCTTTTTATCCATTTTTATTATGGTGGCGCTGGGCTGCATGTTTCTGGTTGGACTGCGCTCTGCGGCGCCGGATATGAGGAAAACCTCAGACGAATACTTTGACCGTCAGAACTTTATGGACATCCAGATCATGTCGACCTTGGGACTCACCGAGGAGGACATTGCGGCGTTTTCCGAGGTGGAAGGCGTTGGACAGGCAGAAGGAGGCTGGGCGCTGGATGCCATTATGTCTCTGCCGGAAAGTGATCGGGTAGTAAAGGCCATCAGCCTGTCTCCATCGGGGATCAATGCCCCCATTGTGGTGGAGGGCCGACTGCCGGAACAGCCCGATGAATGCGCAGTGGAGGAAAAGCTGCTGAACTACTACGATGTGGCGGTAGGCGATCAGGTCACGGTGACACCGGGGGAGCAGTATGCCGACGCACTGGCGGGGAATACGTTTACCATTACCGGTGTGGTGCAGAGTCCGTTGTATATCTCCATTGAACGGGGCACCAGCAGTTTGGGAGACGGCAGCGTGGATGAATATATGCTTCTGCCGGAGTCCAGCTTTCAGCTGGACTACTATACCCTCTGTAATGTGACGGCGGCCGGGGCAAAGAAGCTGGACGCCTATTCACAGGAATACGAGGATCAGATCGATGCTCTGACCCAGCGGCTTACCGATGCCGCAGAGGAGCGGGCACAGCTCCGATATGAAAGCCTGCGAAAGGATGCCCAGCAGCAGGTGGACGATGCCCGGCAGCAGCTGAACGAGGCGCAGTCAGATGCCCAGCAGCAGATCGAGGACGGGCAGTCGGAGCTCAGCGAGGCGAGAAAAACCCTGGATGACGGATGGGCCAGCTTAACGGACGCCCAAAGCCAGTATGAACAGGCGGTCAGCGACGGCCGGCAGCAGCTAAGTGATGCACGGGCACAGCTGGATGACGGTTATCACCAGCTGGAAGAGGCAAAAACACAGCTGGATCAGTCGCAGGCACAGCTGGACAGTCAGAAGGCTTCCGCAGAGCAGCAGCTTGCGGAGGCAAAGGGGCAGCTGGATGACGCCCAGAGCCAGATCGATCAGCAGGAAGCCTCTCTGGAGGAGGCCAGACAGCAGACAGAGGAACTGCGGCAGCAGACAGAGGCCTATGGGCAGGGATTGGCTGCCCAACAGGAGCAGATAGAGGCTGCCGCTGCAGCGGGGGTGGAAATTGACCCGGCTACGCTGACGTTTTCCCAGGAAACCTATGACGCTATGACGTCGGCGCTGGAATCGTCGGAAGCACAGCTCTCTGCCGGAGAAACTGCACTGGCCGAGGCCAAAGCGCAGCTTGCGGCGGCGCAAAGCCAATATGAGCAGCAGGCGGCGTCGGCACAGAGCCAGATCGCATCGGCACAGGCACAGATCGACAGCGGCTGGAGCGAGTATTATGAGGCCCAGCAGCAGTTGGAGACCGGCGAGTCAGAATACGCCCAGGCACAGACGGAATATGAAACCCAGCTGGCGGATGCGGAAAACGAAATCACGGAAAATCAGGCCAAGCTGGAAGACGGCGAGAACCAGTACGAAGAGAATCAGGGCAAGCTGGCGGATGCCAGAAAGGAAGCCGATGAAAAGCTGGCGGAGGGCCAAAGGGAAATTGATGATGCCCAGAATAAAATCGATGAGATCGAGACGCCGAATGTCTATGTGCTGGATCGGGGCAGCAATTACGGCTTTGTGAGCTACGATCAAAATGCCCAGCGTATGGCAAACTTGGCCAATATGTTCCCGGTGATCTTTTTTGTGGTGGCGGCGCTGGTGTGCCTGACCACCATGACACGAATGGTGGAGGAGGAACGCACGGAGATCGGCTCCATCAAGGCCATGGGCTACGGCACCGGTGTGATTACACTGAAGTTCCTGCTCTATGGCGCAATTGCCGCAGTGGGCGGCGGTATTGTGGGCGTGGCCATTGGCGCAACGCTGATCCCGTGGGTGATTTTTACCTCTTATGGAATTATGTATACCTTACCGTCCCTGCATCTGGAGCTGTATTGGCCCCTGAGCCTTGGAGCGGTAGGAGCAGGTGTGGCCTGCACCGCAGGGGCAACGCTGTGGGCCATGCTGGCAACGGCCAGAGAGACCCCGGCGGCACTGATGCGGCCCAAGGCACCCAAAGCCGGAAAACGCATTTTACTGGAGCGTATTCCGTTTCTGTGGAAGTATTTCAGCTTTTCTGTGAAGGTATCCTGCCGGAATCTGTTCCGGTATAAAAAGCGCTTTTTTATGACGGTCATTGGCATTGCCGGATGTACGGCACTGATGATCGCAGGGCTTGGACTTCGTTCCAGTATTTTCAGCATCATCGATATTCAGTATGGGGATATCTACCGTTACAACCTTCAGGTGTCCATGGAGCCGGAGAATGCCGAGGCCGGAAAGCGGCTCTTGGCGCAGGCCATGGAGGACGAAAATACGGCCTCTGCGGCGGAGATCTATACCCGTTCGGTAACGGCCTCCAATGACTCCGGCAGTCAGGACGGCTATTTGGTGGTGACGGACGATCCGGCAGCGCTTGCTCAGCAGGTGACCTTCCGGGAGCTGTCAAACGGAGCACCGGTGGAAATCCAGAATGACGGTGTGGTGATCAGCGAAAAGCTGGCGGAGCTGCTGAACCTTTCGGTAGGGGATACCCTGACGCTGGAGTGCGGAGAAAAAGCACAGGCGAAGGTGACGGGGATCGTTGAGCACTATGTTCGGCATTACGTCTATATGAGTGCGGAGCTCTATACACAGCTGTTTGGTACGGACTATGTGCCCAATGAGCTGATGATTACGGCAAAGGATCCTGCGGATCCGGCTGTGGAAGAGATGTCCCAGCGGTTCATGGAAATGGACAGCGTCACGGCGGTCTCCAACATTGGCGCTGCGGCCCACTCCTTTGAAGAGAATATGAAGGCGGTCAATGCGGCGGTTACCATCATCATTTTGTCCGCTGCGGCGCTGGCTCTGGTGGTGCTGTATAACCTCACCAATATCAATATTACAGAGCGCATCCGAGAGCTCGCCACCATTAAGGTGCTGGGCTTTTATGACCGGGAAGTGGCCATGTATATTTATCGGGAAAATATTATTTTGACCCTGCTGGGCATTGCCTTTGGACAGCTGCTGGGAAAATATCTGTGTACCTATCTGATCCGCACCATTGAGCTGGACTTTGTGATGTTTGGCCGTCAGGCACTTCCGAGGAACTATGGAATGTCCATTGTGCTGTCCCTGCTGTTTGCGCTGATCGTGAATTTCCTGATGTATTTCCGGATGAAGAAGATCGACATGGTGCAGTCGCTGAAATCTGTAGAGTAAAAAGGAGTAGATGAGAATGCCCACAAGAAGACTGATGACGAAGGGACTGCATAATGCCAGAGATCTGGGGGGATTCCCCACCCGGGATGGCGGCACCACCCGCTTTGGGGTGTTTGTGCGCAGTGAGGCGCCGGTGGGACTGCCTGCCGAGGATATCGACTATCTGCGGGCCTATGGGATCACAGCGTCCATGGACTTTCGGAGCCGGGGGGAGATGGAGGCACGGCCCAGTGATCTGGCAGCGCTGATGCCTTACTATCCACGGCCGCTGTTCCATGAGGCGGCCATTGTGGGCGGGAAAAAGCCGCCGATGCCCCAAAAGCTCAGTTGGGGAGAACAGTACATCACCATGGCGGAGGACAGCCGGGACTGGGCGCTGGACGTGCTGGAGATCGCAGCCAATTGTCCCGGGGCGCTGCTGTATCACTGCACCACGGGCAAGGACCGAACAGGGCTTATGACCTGCTATCTGCTCTCCATTGCAGGTGTTGCACGGGAAGATATTGCGGCGGACTACTGTGTCAGTCAGGTGTATCTGGAACCGGTGTATCAGAAGATCCGGGAAGGAAAAATGTATCTGGGGCCCAAGCTGGAAAAAGAGGGCGGCATGGAGGGGCCAAAGATGGACGAGAGCTTTTTCCAGACGCCAGCCTCTGCAATGCTGATGCTGATCGATTACCTGACAGAGCGGTACGGCGGCCCGGTGGAGTATCTCCGTACCATCGGCTTGCCGGAGCATACCATTGCGGCACTGCGCACCAAGCTGGTGGAGCAGCCCTGAAAAAGAATAAAACGGCCGGATCGCACTGGGAACATGTCACAGGTGCGATCCGGCGTTTTTGTGTTAAATTAGGGAATCGGGCAAGTCCAGCTCCGTATAAATGGTGAGCCCGGCTTTCTCCAGAAGCGCAGCGGTGATCCCGAAGCCGGGAATTTTTGTGCCGGTAAAGGTGCCGTCATAAATGATCCCGTGGCCGCAGGAGGGACTGCGGGCCTTGAGAATGGCGGTGTCGCAGCCAAAGAGCTGTGCCAGCTTCAGGGCTTCCTCCGCACCCCTCTGGTACTGGGCGGTAACGTCATTGCCCTCGCAGGTCACAACGGCGTCCCCCTGACGTTCGGCGGGGGGACGCGGGGTCGGGAGGCCGCCCAGCTGCTCCGGACAGACCGGGATCAGCGGTTGATGCTCTGCCAAACGCATCAGCTTGGGACAGAGGTTATTTCCGCCGCTGTATTTGCAATTTGTGCCCAGAAGGCAGGCGCTTACAAGAATAGGCTTCATAAAAAATAACTCCTTCAGCCTGTAAAAATTCCTGCTGCCGCAGCTGCGGCAGCAGGAGAAGGTCTATTTTTTTGCTTGCCACTTTGCGTGGAGCTCCAAGCTGCCATCCACTGGGGTGTTTTGAAAGTCCCATGGATTCAGCAGCGCATCGTCTGAGTACCACCCGTCGAAGGTATAGCCCTCACGGGTAGGCGGCTCCGGCTCGGAGACAAAATCTCCATATTGGAGCTCCTGGGTGGCTACATCGCTGCCGCCGGCAGAGTCAAAGGTGACGGTATAACCGCTGTGGCGGGTCGCCACAAAGACGCACAGCACGATGGCGAGAATACCGGCTACAATGATGATATCCAATGTCCGAACGGAGATCTTTACATGCTTGTACAGGCCGCGCAGCTTTCGCTGCTCGGGGAAATCTCCGGGACGGAGGGAGTCCTTTGGATCCATTGCTTACTTCCGAACCAGATACTTGCGCATATCAATGGCGCAGGCTACCAGAATAACCAGGCCCTTAATGATATACAGTGCGTTCTGATCCACAGACAGGAAGTTGAGGCCGGTAAAAATGATCTGCAGAAGCAGAACACCGACTACAATGCCGGAAATCTTACCAATACCACCAACGAAGGAGACACCGCCGATGACACAGGCTGCAATGGCATCGCACTCATAGTTGAGGCCGGTGTTGGCGTTGACGGAAGCAATGCGGGCACCGTCGAAGAAACCGGTGATGCCGTACATAATGCCAGCCAGGACAAATACCATAATGATGGTAGCGGTTACGTTTACACCGGAAACGTTGGCAGCCTCTTCGTTGGAGCCGACTGCAAACATATTCTTGCCGAAGGTGGTCTTGTTCCAGATGATCCACATCAGCGCAGTGAGCAAAATTGCATAGAGCACATAACGGGGAACGGCCACGTTTCCAATGCTGAACAGGGGGCCTGCCACCAGATTCCGATAGCCCTCAGAAAGACCGGAAAGGGTCTGGCCATTATTCTCACCCATCTTCAGGTACAGCAGGATGGTGCCGTAGACGATCAGCTGGGTGGACAGGGTGACAATAAAGGGATGTAGCTTAAACTTTGCCACAGAGAAGCCGTTGACCAGACCGATCACAGCACCCACTGCGATGACCAGCAGGAATACCAGCGGCAGCGGCTGAACGCCGAGGCCCGGAAAGATCTTGTTGGCAGTGGTCAGCAGAGAGGCGGAGATACAGGCGGAGAGACCCACGGCACGGCCTGCGGAAATATCGGTACCGGTAAGTACAATGCATCCGGCAATGCCCAGTGCAATGGGCAGCTTTGCAGCTGTCAGGGAGATGATGTTTACGATGGAAGACAGCGATACAAACTGGGGAACCCGGATGGCAATAAAGATGATAGCAAGGATAATGATAATGTACATGGCGTTGTTGAACAGCATGTCTACAATGGTGCGGCGCTTATCCTGCTTGGATAGACTCTGGAAATGTGCCCAGCGAGTCTGGATGGAGTTTTTCTTGGTTGCTTGTTTTTCAGCCACGGCTGGTTTCCTCCTCTTATACGTATTTCGCAGCCAGGGTCATAATCTCTTCCTGGGTAGCGGTCTTTGCGTCTACTTCACCGGCCAGCTTGCCGCCGGACATAACGAGAATTCGGTCACAGGTACCAAGCAGCTCCGGCATTTCGGAGGAGACCATGACAATGGTCTTTCCCTGTTTTGCCAGATCAATGATCAGCTGATAGATCTCGTACTTGGCGCCAACGTCGATGCCGCGGGTGGGCTCGTCCAGCAGAAGTTCCTCAGGATCATCCGCTTCCAGACTTTCCG
>ERZ773103.2935-NODE-2935-length-14832-cov-3.637139_pt1 | contig 14832 bp, 11 predicted proteins | sample MGYA00511118_ERZ773103 | MGnify/ENA primary metagenome ERZ773103 (study PRJEB29015, sample SAMEA2737821) | human gut metagenome | biome: human gut; feature: human-associated habitat; material: faeces | place: China | collected 2012 ... | reverse complement strand
GGTACGCACGGTGGTGTGAGAGGACGGCGGTTAGTCACCGCCTCCTACTCGATTAATGACAAGTTTGTCGAAATATGTCGAACGATTGTAACAGTGTCAGGATTGAATTATACATAAGTATATGCTATTCTAAATTCATTGAACCGAAGATCTATTCGGTAAAAATATCTGAATAACCAAAGAGGTTTCTTATTTCCGGAACTTATATTCAAGTATATTTCCAGGTGAAGAACAAAAAAGAAAACAAAAAAGAATTGAAGAAAAAGAGAAATAGAATCTTCCGAGTGATAATAGTCTATGTTAAAATAAATGAAAGATTTTCTCTTTTTTGATTTGTAGTAGAAAAGAGGAGAAGATATTGGGAAAGAAAGATACAATTACAAAAGAATATTTACGACAAAATAGTATTTTTGCAGATGCTTTTAACTATATGATATTCAATGGAGAACAAATAATTAAATCTGAACATTTAGTAGATCGTGATGCTTCGGAAATTGTTCTTCCATTCGGAAAAGATGGTGCATTAATTCCGGTACAGCGGTATAGAGATTTATTAAAAGGATATGTGATTAAAGAATATCAGGGAAAATTATTTGCTTTACTAGGTATTGAATCCCAGTCGCAAATCCATTACGCGATGCCGGTAAAATGTATGTTGTATGATACTTTGAATTATGCAGCACAAGTTAATATGAAGACTAATGAATATCGAAAAAAACGTATAAAGAAATCTGAAGGTTTTAAAGAGAGTAAAGCAGAGTTTTTGTCAGGATTTCATAAGGAAGACAGAATAACTCCTGTTATTACGGTTACAGTTTACTGGGGAATGGATCAGTGGGATGGTCCAAGAACTTTGAAAGAAATGTTTGATCAAGATCTTTTTAAGAGTGAACCGGAAGTGCTAAAATGGATACCGGAGTATCAGATTCCATTAATTATACCGAGTGAAATTGAAAAGTTCGAAAAATTTCAAACTGAATTTGGAAAGATGATGCAGTTTATGAATAGTGCAAAAGATAAAAAGAAAATGAAAGAGTTATTAACTACTGATTCTGCATATCATTCATTAAGCAGAACGGCAGCAAAGATTATAAATGAGTTTACGGGACTTAATTTGAAAATTACGGATGAAGGGGAGGAGAAGATAGATTTGTGTAAGGCATGGGAAGATCAGAGAAAAGAAGATATAGAAACCGGGATAAAGGAAGGCAGATTAGATTCCATAAAGAGAATGTTGGATAAAGGAATTTCAGAAGAACAAATAAAGGAATTACTGGATGCAACAGATGTTGAGGTTGCACAGGCTAAGGAACGGGAGGAATAGTGATGGCAGATTATACCCCAATCGAGATTGAAGTGAAGATTCCTGTGGAGGATTTTAACAGGACTTATAGACGATTGGAAGAAGAAGGATTTGTTTATACGAGAACCAGAAAAGAAGAAGATGTTTATTTTAACAGTCTCTATTATGATCTGAAGGAACGAGATAAGGCACTGAGAATCAGACGCACCATCGATCTGGAGACGAAGAGACGGTGGGCTGAGATTAACTGCAAGGGTCCGAAGTTGGATACGGTGTCGATGTCGAGAAAGGAACTTGAGATCCCGATTGAAGATCCGGACGGGATGGAGGCTATTTTGAATGAGATTGGTTTTCTTAAGGTTGAACATACGGTGGAGAAGTTAAGATATTATTTTACCAGAGATCATGTGACGGCTGCACTGGACCGGGTGGAAGGTCTGGGAGATTTCCTGGAATTAGAGATTGTGGAACAGGGCGAGGCTATGCGGGAAAAATGTCTGGATGAGATTGAGGAACTTATGCAGACATTAGGTTATGAAATGCGAGATACGGTCAGAAGGTCTTATCTTTCTATGCTAGTGGAACGATAATTATGTATCTGATATCTTTATATTTTGATGAAAAGACGACAAAACGGATGAGGTCTTATATTGATCAGATTGCCAGGAGAACCGGAAATCATGCGATGATACAGGGGAAAGTGCCACCGCATATTACGCTGTCTGCATTTTATGCGGACGATGAAGAAAAAGCGGTGGAAATCTTCCGGGCATATGTGGAAAATCTACGTGGCCTGGGGATAGGAGAAGGAAAAGTTACCTGGTGTTCCGTAGGTACATTTTTGCCGCATACGATTTATCTGTCCCCGGTTCTGAATAAATACCTGTATAAGCTGGCGGACGAAGTGTACAGGCAAGTCTCGAAGGTGTCAGGCGTCAGAGTGCACGAAAGATACAGACCTTTTGGATGGTTTCCGCATAGCACGATGGCGAAGCGGCTGACTCCTGATGAAATGAAGATAGCCTTTGCGGTTTTGCAGGAGCAATTTAAGATGTTTGAGGGGAGGGGAGTGGCTGTTGGGCTTGCACAGACAAATCCCTACAGAGATATTTGCATGATTCATTTAAATAGAGACGCTTAAAATAGACAAAAAATAACGGAAAAAAGGGATTTACAATTTGGCAACGCCAGATAAGGAAGTATTTATGTAGGATGGGATCCCATTTGAAAAGAGAGTCAAGGTAAATTACGATCATCCGGACTCTTTGGAAACAGACCTGTTAGTGGAACATCTAAAGCAGTTAAAACAGGGCAAAGTTACTGTTAGCAGATGAGAGAATCCGTGATCTGTTAGACATCAAGGTGTATGTAGAGGCTGATGCAGATGAGCGAATCTTAAGAAGAATTTCGCGGGATGTAGAAGAACGCGGAAGAGACTTGAATGGAATCATAGAACAGTATCTGACGACGGTGAAACCGATGCATTATTTATAGGTAGAACCGACAAGAGCAAAGGCGGATATCGTGATCAACAGTGGAAAAAATGATGTGGCGTTTGATCTGTTTGCATCAAAGACTGAACAGCTTTTAACGCAGAGAGAAGAATAGAGCGACTTCCCTTGCTATTTTTAGAAAAACTGTTACAATGGTCAGAGAGATTATAATCACATTGGGAGGCAAAAATCATGGTTGGATATAAAAATATTGAAAAAGAGACAGTACTTGAATTAAAAGAGCAGGTAGAGTATCAGGAAGGACAGGTTGTCAGCAAGACATTAGTTCAGAATGATGCAGTCAGCGTAACGATCTTTGCATTTGAAAAAGGTGAAGAGATCAGCACACATGAATCAGGTGGAGATGCAATGGTAACTGTTCTGGAGGGAACCGGAAGATTTACGATCAATGGAAAAGTATACATCTTGAATGCGGGTGAGAGCATCATTATGCCGGCAAAGAAACCACATGCAGTATTTGGCGAAGAACGCTTTAAGATGCTTTTGACAGTTGTATTTTAAGAGTGCCCGAATAAAAAGCAGGCATAATAAGCAAAAAAAGAAACAACGATAATGAAGAAAAGGGTGTGTCAAGGCGCATCCTTTTTGGATACTACGATAAAATGAAAGAGGTGTCTTGAGATGGAATCCTATACAAGTTTTGCAGAAGTTTATGATGTGTTCATGGACAATGTCCCGTATAAAGAATGGGCAGCTTATGTGAACGAGATATTAAAAAAGCATGGAATTAAAGAGGGCACAGTGCTAGATCTTGGCTGTGGGACAGGGAGCATGACAGAAGAACTGGATGATCTTGGATATGAAATGATCGGGGTGGATCTTTCGGATGAGATGCTGGAGATCGCAGTTCAGAAGATGGAGGAAAAAGAAAGGGAGATCCTTTATATTTCCCAGGATATGCGAGAACTTGAACTTTACAGTACCGTGGATGCAGTGGTCAGTGCTTGTGATTCTGTAAATTACATTTTGGATATGGAAGAACTGACGGATGTCTTTAGGCTGGTGAATGAATATCTGGAACCAAATGGAGTTTTCTTTTTTGATTTTAATACGAAGCACAAATATAGAGATGTCATTGGTGACCAGACGATCGCCGAGGACAGAGCGGAATGTAGTTTTATCTGGGATAACTATTATTACGAAGAGGAATGCGTCAATGAATATGAACTGACATTATTCATTCAGGAATCGGAGGATGCATCGTTATACCGTAAGTATCAGGAGACGCATCTTCAGAGAGGTTATACGCTGGAAGAGATGAAAGCAATGATTGAAGCTTCCGGTATGATTTTTGAAGCGGCGTATGATGATTATACCGGAAAATCTGCGACTGGGGAGAGTGAGAGAATCTGCGTGGTCGCAAGAGAGTGTGGAAAATAGTAAAAAAGCATGTTAGAATAAGAGATGCTTGAAAATAGATAGATGATTTAAAGATGAAGATAGAAAGGGATTCTGTAATGAAAGATTATATAGTAAGAGCGACAGCGGCGAATGGACAGATCAGAGCTTTTGCTGCGTCGACAAAAGAAGTAGTGGAGACAGCAAGGAAAGATCATAATACCAGTCCGGTGGCAACAGCAGCGTTAGGAAGACTTCTGACGGCCGGTGCGATGATGGGAAGCATGATGAAAAATGATACAGATATGCTGACCTTACAGATCCGTGGAGATGGACCGATCGGTGGAATTACGGTAACTGCGGACAGCCATGCGAATGTAAAAGGATATGTACTGAATCCGGATGTAATCTTACCGCCTAAGAACGGCAAATTGGATGTCGGAGGAGCAGTGGGCATCGGACTTTTGCAGGTAATCAAAGATATGGGATTAAAAGAACCATATTGTGGACAGACCATTCTGGTAAGCAGCGAGATCGCAGAAGATCTGACATATTATTTTGCTAATTCAGAACAGGTGCCATCTTCTGTAGGACTTGGAGTTCTGATGGAGAAAGATAATACGGTAAAATGTGCCGGCGGATTTATCATTCAGCTGATGCCATTTGCAGAAGAGTCTGTAATCAGCCAGTTGGAGGAGAATTTAAAAGGAGTAACTTCTGTAACGGCGTTGTTAGATAAAGGGTATACACCGGAGCAGATCCTGGAAGAGCTTTTAGGAAATCTGGAGCTTGAAGTGACAGATACAATCGACACGCAGTTCTACTGTAATTGTTCAAAAGAGCGTGTAGAGCGTGCTGTGGCAAGTGTAGGAAGAAAAGAGATTCAGGAAATGATAAACGAAGGAAAAGATATCGAAGTAAAATGTCATTTCTGCAATACTGCTTATAACTATACGGTAGAAGATTTGAAGAAGATTATCAAACGTAGTAAATAAAGATCCAGCAGGCTGGAAAAGGGGGATACCATGAGACATGGATTCGTAAAAGTAGCTGCGGTCACCACAGATATTAAAGTGGCTGATGTGGCTTATAACACGGAACAGATTTTGAAAAAAATAGATGAAGTAGAAGCAAAAGTAATTGTATTTCCGGAACTTTGCATTACAGGATATACCTGTAGCGATCTGTTCCTTCAGGATGTTCTGTTGAGAGATGCTAAAAAAGCGCTGCTCCAGATTGCTGAAGCAACAAAAGAAAAAGATGCGCTGGTATTTGTGGGTGCTCCGATTACAGTGGACGGAGAACTCTATAATGTGGCAGCGGCGTTGAATCACGGGAAGATTCTTGGATTTACAACGAAGACATTTCTTCCGAATTATGGCGAATTCTATGAGATGCGTCAGTTCAGAAGAGGACCGAAGACAGCACGTTATATTGATTTTGAGGGAGAACAGATCCCGTTCGGACCACAGCTTTTGTTTGTGGCAGATGAGATGGAACAACTGGTAGTATCAGCGGAGATCTGTGAAGATGTATGGTCGCCGGTTCCACCAAGTATTCAGGCTGCAAGAGAAGGTGCGACGGTGATTGTCAACTGTTCTGCTAGTGATGAGACGATCGGAAAAGCATCTTACAGAGAGAGCCTGATCGAAGGACAGTCTGCACGACTGATCTGTGGATACATTTATGCGAATGCCGGAGAAGGAGAATCGACGACGGATCTTGTATTTGGTGGACATAATATCATTGCGGAGAATGGTGCGACACTTGCAGAAAGTAAGAGATTTGTGAATGAGGTGATCTGCACGGAACTGGATCTGAATCGAATCTTAAGTGAGAGACGCAAGAATACGACATTTTTGACGGATGAAGAGAGAAATCTTCTTCGGATTCCATTTCATGTAGATATGGAAGAGACGACACTCACCAGAACATTCCCGTCAAGACCATTTGTCCCGAGTGTGATGGCGGAGAGAGCAAAACGCTGCGAGGAGATTCTGACAATCCAGGCAATGGGACTTAAGAAACGTCTGGCTCATGCATGGGCAAAGAGCGCGGTGGTAGGAATCTCAGGAGGTCTGGATTCGACACTGGCACTTTTGGTTACTGCCAAAGCCTTTGATGCACTGGGATTAGATAGAAAAGGAATCATTGCGGTGACGATGCCTTGCTTTGGAACGACGGACAGAACCTATCAGAATGCCTGCAAGATGTCACTGAAACTGGGAGCGACTTTAAGAGAAGTTCCAATCGCGGATGCGGTCATGCAGCATTTCCATGATATCGGGCATGACCCGGAAGATCATAGCGTCACTTATGAAAATTCTCAGGCAAGAGAACGTACACAAGTGCTTATGGATGTGGCGAATCAGACAGGCGGTATTGTGATCGGTACCGGAGATATGTCAGAACTTGCACTGGGATGGGCGACTTATAATGGTGACCATATGTCTATGTATGGCGTGAATGCATCGGTTCCGAAGACGCTGGTAAGACATCTGGTACATTATTATGCGGACACTTGTGAGGATGAAGAGTTGAAAGCAGTGCTTTATGATGTGCTTGATACGCCGGTAAGTCCGGAACTTTTACCACCGAAAGATGGCAAGATCGCACAGAAGACAGAAGACCTCGTAGGACCTTATGAATTACATGATTTCTTCCTGTATTATCTTCTGAGATTTGGCTATGAACCGGCGAAGATCTACCGTGTGGCACAGTATGCATTTGCGGGTGAGTACGATGATGATACCATTTATAAATGGCTGACTACCTTCTGCAAACGATTCTTTGCGCAGCAGTTTAAACGTTCCTGTCTTCCGGATGGACCGAAAGTGGGTACGGTTGCACTGTCACCGAGAGGAGACTGGAGAATGCCGAGTGATGCCTGCGTTTCTTCATGGCTTGCAGATCTTGAAACGGTACATGAAAATAGATAAACATGATAAATGAGATAAAAATGGCAGTTTCTTCTTGAAAGTATCAGGAGAAACTGCCATTTTAGTATCGCAATATTTTTAAAAAGTACAATATTTTAATTCTATGTTATTTTACAATGGATGTAAGACATTTCATTAATCGGTCATTATCTTCCGGATTCATAATGCAGAATCGGATATATTCTCCATTCAGACTCTCGAAAGAAGAACAGTCTCTGATCATCATATGTTCTTTGATCGCAGCCTCAAACACATCGAAGGAAGTAACCCCTTCTTTTAAAATCCGCACTAGGATGAAGTTTGCATAAGCCGGATAGACCTTCAGGTTAGACGTGTTATCCAGAAGAGTATATAATCTCTGGCGTTCGGAATGAATCAGATTCCAGGTCTTCTTGATATATTCGGTATCTTTTAACATACGTTCTCCGGCATAAGCGGCGATACTGTTGACACTCCATGGATTCTGATGAATCTTTAGCATGACAAGAAATGCATCATTGCTGGTGACTCCATAACCGAAACGAAGACCAGGAGCTGCAAAGAACTTGGAAAGCCCACGGATGACCATAAAATTGTCATAAGATTCAACCAGCGGAATGGCTGTAATTTTATCTACCTCCGGGGCAAATTCTACATAGGTTTCATCAATCATGACGAAGACATCACGGGACTTGCACTCGGCAAGAATCAGTTCCATATCTGTGCGTGTGATCGCAGAGGAAGTTGGGTTGTTAGGATTGCAGATGATCAAAAGATCAATCTCAGGATCGCTATCGATCGTCTGGATCAGATCTGCGATATTCAGGACAAACTGATCTTCTTCACGTAAGTTATAATATTGCATCGTTCCACCGGTAATCGATAATTCTCTTTCATATTCAGAATAAGTAGGACCAAGAACTAAAGCTTTCTTTGAGGCACGCTGGCTGATCAGAAGAGAAATCAATTCGGTAGAACCGTTACCTACGACGATGTGAGAAGGATCAGCCTGACAGTAAGAGCCGATCGTCTCTTTCAAACTTACATAATCTCTGTCCGGGTAGCTGCTGATAATGTCAAGATGTTCGGCGAGGTCTGCTTTTACCGTATCTGAGATGCCAAGTGGGTTGACATTAGCTCCGAATTTGACGATAGAATCCTGATCTATATGATAATAGGCTGCAATCTTTTCCAGATCACTTCCATGAAATTCTGGTTTTGTACTCATAATATGTCTCCTTAATCTAAGAAATTTATATCTACCATTGCTATTACTTGTCAAACAATGTTATAATTTATTATAGTATGTTTTTAGAAAAATGCAACGAAAGAAGCAGGTGTAGAACTTGAAGAATAAAATTCAGAAATTTTCAAAAGGCGACTTCCAGTCACTGAAGCCTGAGATTACATTTGATGAAACAAATCTTGTCCTGATCATTGGAGAGGGAGAAGTATTCCGGGGAAATTTTACCCTGAAGACAACAAGCGAAGTGGCGATGAGAGGACTGGTATATTCGTCTTCTTTTCGTGTCAGATTCAAGAATCAGGGATTTGAGGGTAATCCTGCAAGGGTAGATTTTACTTATGATGGCAGGGGCTTAAGACCTGGACATGTAGAGAATGGAAGATTTACAGTAGTATGCGACGGCGGAGAATATGAGCTGGCATTTACTGTGATCATAGAGAAACCTTATGTGACAACAACCTATGGAAAAGTGCAGAGTACGGATGATTTCCGCAAGCTTGCAGTCAAAGATTTTTCAGAGGCAGGGAGACTGTTCCGTTCCAAATCTTTTTACGAGATTTTAAAATATGAGAACGAGAGAATATTCTACCTTTATGACAATATGCGCAAGTGGTCTTTAGGAGACCAGGCACTGGAAGAATTTCTGGTGGGTATTAAGCAGAAAGAATGTATATTCCTGACTCTTCCGGGAGAGGGAATGTTGTATGAAGATATCAAAGAGCCGACGAAGGGTACTCTGACATTGACAAAGAATACCTGGGGATATATTCCGATCCGGATTGAGGCAGAAGGCAAGTTTATTCAGATTACGAGACCTGAGATCAGTACAGAAGATTTTGTAGGAAATACCTATGAGTTTGAATATTTTGTACGTCCGGAGAATCTTCATGCAGGACGTAATTTTGGAAGAATTAAATTTATTACACCTTATGAAGAATTAAGCTATGAGATCGAGGTACTTCAGAGCCAGGAGTATGACGAAGATCACCGAATGCCACAGCTTTTACTGGCACAGATTTTTAAAGAATACATTGGTTATGTCGGCGGAAGAATCGAACTGAATACCTGGGTGGACAGTGCGGCTGAGAAGATGTCGGCACTTCGTAAATTAGACCCGGTAAATGAGATGTATCAGCTGATGCAGGCACATATTTATCTGGTGGGACATCGTGTAGAAGAGGCAAAATGGATACTGGAGAATTATAATTATAACCGCTTTGCCATTGGAAAAGATGCGACAACTAATTGTTATTATCAGTTTTTGATGGTTCTGGTACGTGGAAAAGACGGCGGAAATCATAATGAGCGAGTATTGGATGAGATTGGTAAGACGTATATGCAGCATCAGGATTCATGGCTCCTTCTCAGCATGTTGCTAGAGATGGATCCACAGTATAAGAATGCATACAAACGTCTGGAAGTTTTAGAGCAGCAGTATCAGTTTGAGATGAACAGCGTGTTATTTTATCTGACAGCTTACCAGTGCTATAAAGAGAAACCGACGCTGTTAAAGAAATTGGGACCATTTGAGATCCAGGTGCTTAATTTTGCATCCAAATATCGTTTGATCACCAAGGAAGTGGCACTTTATGTGGCCAATTTTGCCAGCCAGCAAAAATATTTCAGTGATGCGATGTTCAGAATCCTGGAGCGCATTTATAACATGTACGACGATCAGATGATCTTAAATACAATCTGTACATTCCTGATCAAGGGAAATAAGACGTCTCCGAAATATTTCGTATGGTATAAGCGCGCGGTAGATGCAGATCTTAAGATCGCACAGCTTTATGAATATTATATGATGACGGTGGATGAGGATAATCTTCAGGAACCACTGCCGAAGTCTATCGTGTTATATTTTATGCATGGAAATTCATTGAACTACAGAAAAGTAGCGTATTTGTATGCAAATCTTGTACTTCATGAAGAACGTGCGGGAGATCTTTATCTTGGATACAGAGAGCAGATGGTTGCTTTTACCTGGAAACAGTTAGAAAAAAGACATATTACGGAGTCGTTAAAGATTTTATACAAACGTTTTTGCAATGAGGAAGAGATGACCCCGGATCGAATGGAAGCAATGCGGGATATCTGCTATTCCTATGAAGTAAAGACAAAGACGAAGCATATGAAATGCGTGCTGGTGATTGAAAAAGACGGTACGATCAAGCAGAGAGTCCCTTATGATGAAGTAGAGGGTGCGGTGATCTGCCTGTATGATAAAGAATCCAGAATTGTATGGGAGTCTGTGAATGGAAGACATTATACAGATTCTATTGTATATGAGACACGCAGGTTGTTCTATGAACCTCGTTTTATGGAGATGTGTAAGAATTATGCGGCATCTGCAGGTGTATGGGAGGAAGAAGTAGAGCGTGAACTTCCAACCTTCGAGAGTATTAAGATAAATGGAATCTCTGCTTATGATGAAAAAGAAGTATTCCGTCTGTGCAGTGATCAGATCCGGGAAGACAATTATGCAGAAGACGATTTTATCACGTATTTGAGTTTTGAGTTATTTAAACGTCAGCAGTTTGATAAAGTGACTTTGATGTACCTGGCCAATTATTACTGTGGTCCGACAGCGGATATGAGGAGACTTTGGAAAGTTTTAAAGAAATATGAGATCCCATCATATAAGATCGGGGAACGTATCATTACGCAGATGCTGTTTTCCGAGTGCATGTTTGATGAGGAACAGATATTTGAAGATTACTATTTATCAGACAATGCATATTTTCGTCTGAAACAGGCATATTTAGCGTATGCATCAAGAGAATATATTGTGCATGAGAGAAAGACCAAAGAAGTCGTATTTGATATCATTGCAAATGAATGTGATAAAAAAGAAGATCTCGCAGATATCTGTAAGATCGCACTGCTTAAATATTATTCAGACAGAGATTATCCGGCGTCTATGGATATGATCCTTCATAATGTACTGCGTGAGATGTGCGAGAAGCAGATGATCTTCCCGTATTATTTAAAGTACAGAGACGACTGGTTAAAAGAACTGCAATTATATGATAAGACGATGATCGTTTATCAGGCAAGCCCTGGAAGCCGTGTAAAACTCTTCTATAAATTAAAGCGTAACGGCAGAGAATCACTGGGATATCAGTCAGAACTTTTGACGCCTATGTACGAGAATCTGTATGTGAAGCAGTTTGTACTGTATGATGATGAAAAAATCAGTTATTATATTCAGGAGTTCCGGGGAAGAAAGAACGGGACAACCGAGAAATATATTCTGGAAAATGAACGCCATATCACAAGTGAAGGAAAATACGGAAGACTGAATGAGATGGCGAATATGGGACCGGCGGCCAGAAGGCAGGCGATGCTGCAGTATGAAGAAGAAAAGATTCTGGCAGATAAATTGTTCCAGATGTATTAATGGAAGGAGTACTTGATCATGTTAAGAGGCAGTATCCTGGGATATGATCTAAATGAAAAAAGTTGTCAGATCAGTTATTATGATGAGACAAAAGAAGAGCCGGAGACTATGGAGACGGCGGTGGACAATTACCAGATTCCCGTAGTCTTAGGTTTTTATAAAGAACACTGGGTATTTGGTAGAGAAGCGAAACGTCTGCAGACGATTCAGGAAGGGATCACGATTACGGATCTTTTCCAGAAAGCTGCCAGAAGAGAAAAAGTAAAAGTAGGAGAGAAACTGCATGACGGCGTCTGGTTGTTGTCAAAGTTTATTGAACTTACTTTACGGGAATTTCGAGATATCAGTTATATTACATTTTCTATTCCGCGTACCAACATCGATATGTCAGATATGTTAAAAGGAATCGGACAGCGTCTGGGTGTGCCGAAGGAATGTGTGTGTGTACAGGATTATAAAGAGAGCTTCTGTCAGTATATGTTCTATCAGCCAAAAGAATTATGGCAGTATGAATCAGCGATGTTTTACTGTGATGCACAGGAAATCAAAGCCTATATGCTCCGCAGACTGAATACGATCGCGGGAAAGAATAACGAATCTTTTGTGACGGTCGATGAAGTGGCGAATGCACATGTGGAAGAATTAAAAGCATTATATCCGGTGTTGAATGTGGATAAGGCACGGGATGCGGATGAACAGTTTAAATCATTTATTGAAAATGTATTTGAGAAAAAGGTAGTTTCTTCGGTATATCTTACGGGAGAAGGCTTTGAGAATAACTGGTATCCAAATTCTTTAAAAGTATTATGTAATGGGCGAAGAGCATTCTTGGGAAATAATCTATACAGTAAGGGTGCCTGCTATACGTCGATCCGGAGATATTTAAACTATAATGAAGGACCGGTATATCTGGATGATACAACCCTTACAGAACAGATCAGTCTGCGCATGCGTGTCAACGGACAGGAAGGATGGTATCCGATCGTATCCTGGGGAACGCACTGGTATGAGGCTGACAATCAGTGGGAAGTTATCTTAGAGGATGCATCGAATATAGAAGTTCATGTGGAATCTCTGGCCGGGGATGAACTTCAGGTGGAGACCGTTTCGTTGGAAGGACTTCCGGAACGAAGAGATTATTCTTTGCGAATACAGATAGAAGTGATGTTTATGGATGAAAAGACCTGCAAATTAGTTTTCAGAGATGTAGGTTTTGGGGAATTTTATCCGGCATCAGATTTCCGAATGGAAAAAGTATTACATTTAGGAGGCATCAATGGGCAGTTTAATTCTATGTCATAGGAAACGTGCAAAACAACCTTATGAGATATCCAGGATCCATATGAAGATCTATACAATAGAAGAACTTTGCTATTATATTTGTAATAATCTGTATCTGATCGATTATACGATCATTAATCGTCAGTTGTGCGACTGGCTCAGGGATGAACTGGAATTAAAAAAATTAGCAAAGCAATTGCGCGAAGCATTGAACCAGAATTGTTCAATGGAACAGTTTGTGCTTATGATTCTGAGAGAGTCTAATATTTATGCAACTGCAGAGATTAATAAGATTCAGGGCATATTAGAACGTTTGCAGAATCAGAATGATGTGGAACGAAAGAAATATAAGGCAGACAGTCTTCAGGAAAGTGGGGAATATGAATCTGCAATTTTGGTATATCAGTCGATTCTGAATACAGAGTGGGATGATTCCGTGAAAAAGACATTTTACGGTCATGTATATGCGTGCCTGGGGACCGCATATGGACATCTTTTTCTGTATCAGGAAGCGGCAGCAGCTTATGAAAAAGCATACGAGATCTGTGAGGGAGAAGATATGTTAAAGGCGTATCTGTACTCTTGTTATCGCGGGTATCCGGGAGAGAAATATGTAAAAATGTTATCCGGAAATTCCGCTTTTCTGTCAATGGATGGGGTGATCAAAGAAGAAATCAAACAGGCCAGAGAAGAGGTAAATGTAGATCTTCCGGAGTCTGAGTTTGATAAATGGAAATTAGAATATAGGAGAATCGGAAAAAGATAAGTCGTTGATTTTCGAGGAACCTTATATTATACTGATGAACAGACACATTAGATTTAAGGAGTTGGCATTCATGTATGAGTATGAAAAAGTAACAACAGGTCTTGGTGAGGAATGTGGTGTATTTGGAGCCTATGATATGGATGGAGGCGATGTTGCCTCATCCGTATATTATGGGCTTTTTGCTTTGCAACACAGAGGTCAGGAGAGCTGCGGTATCGCAGTAACTGACACCTATGGAGAGCGAAAGATGCATTCTAAAAAAGGTCTTGGACTGGTAAATGAAGTGTTTGACGAGGAGGATCTCGGAGCACTGAAGGGTAACCTGGGAATCGGACATGTTCGTTATTCGACAGCAGGTGCGAGCAATGTGGAAAATGCAATGCCGTTGGTCATCAACTACGTTAAAGGTATTTTAGGACTTGCACACAATGGTAATCTGACAAATGCAATTGAACTGAGAAAAGAACTGGAGTATACCGGCGCTATTTTTCAGACAACAATTGATTCGGAGGTGATTGCTTACCATATTGCCAGAGAGCGTTTGAAGACAAAAAATGTTGAAGATGCAGTAAAAAATGCGATGAAGAAGATCAAAGGAGCATATGCACTGGTCGTTTCATCCCCACGTAAACTGATTGGTGCGAGAGACCCATGGGGATTAAAACCATTATGTATTGGCAAGCGTGACAATACATATTTCCTTGCATCCGAGAGTTGTGCAATCGCAGCGGTAGATGCGGAGTTTGTAAGAGATGTCATGCCGGGAGAGATCGTAAGCTTTACAAAGCATGGAATGAAATCAGATATGTCCATGGCAATTTCCCCGGAGAAGCAGGCAAGATGTATTTTTGAATATATCTATTTCGCACGTAAAGACAGTGTGATCGATGATGTGAATGTATATCATTCCAGAATTATCGCAGGAAAAGCACTGGCAGAATCGTATCCGGTAGATGCAGATCTGGTCGTAGGTGTCCCGGATTCCGGATTGGTTGCTGCGATGGGATATTCACAGCAGTCAGGCATCCCTTATGGAATGGCATTTCATAAGAATGGATATGTTGGA
>ERZ773103.2934-NODE-2934-length-14834-cov-12.267474_pt1 | contig 14834 bp, 10 predicted proteins | sample MGYA00511118_ERZ773103 | MGnify/ENA primary metagenome ERZ773103 (study PRJEB29015, sample SAMEA2737821) | human gut metagenome | biome: human gut; feature: human-associated habitat; material: faeces | place: China | collected 2012 ... | reverse complement strand
ATAATTCCTTACTGGCTGTAAGGGATATTAACCATAAATATATTGTAGTAGAAAAGGATACCTTTTATGAATGAAACAACTTTAAAAATTTTTAATCGAACACTCCATATAAAAAAGCAATGGAAAATTACATTTCTCGCCACATGGATTGGTGGAATGCTGGCTCATGCCTATCGTTTTTTTAATTTTCTGCCTTCCTGGGATTCTATGTATAACTTTGCCGGAACCGGTGCTACTTACTCTTCCGGAAGATGTTTTCTTGAATTTTTCAGTAAAATCTCTTCCAAATATGATATGCCCTGGGTGAATGGTGCATTGTCCCTGCTCTATATCAGCCTTGCAAGCATACTGCTTGTTGAACTTTTCGAATTACAGGAATGCGCATCCTGCGTATTGCTCGCCCTGCTCATTGTTTCTTTCCCTACCGTCACAGCATCCTTCGCATTTATGTTCACTGCTGACGGTTACATGATGGCATTTTTAATGGCTGTGCTAGGCATTTATCTGACCTGGCGATATAGATACGGTATCTTTCCAGGTATTATCTGCATTGGATTAAGCATTGGAACTTATCAGGCCTACATCAGTGTCATGCTCTGCGTTCTGCTTGTTATGTTTATATGTGACCTGCTTATAAAGCAAAAAGATTTCAAGTCCTTCCTGCAAAACAACTGGAAATATATCCCGCTTCTGCTTGGAGGATTCCTCTTTTACAAAATAGCTTCTGCTATTATTAATGCATACTATCATATCACATTAACCGAATATCAGGGAATCGGACAGATTCATCTTCTTTCCTTATGGGAATACCGGCAGGCTTTTACTAAAGTTTATAATGAGTTATCTCACCTGTTTTCTTTCAATGAAGCTCTCAACGTATATTGGTATGGATATGCCAACCGCATTGTATTTGCTCTGCTCCTACTCTGCACTGTCTATCTGATTTTGAAAAATAAATTGTATAGGCAGCCACTTGCTTGCCTTACCGGAATACTCTGTATCATCTGCCTGCCTCTTACTGTATGTTTTTTATTTTTTGTATCATCCGATGTCTGGTATCACACACTGATGGAGATGGGTGCCTGCTTTATTTATCTGTTATTGCTCTGCTATCTTGAACATGGCTGTGTAAAAACGCGTTTTGAAAAAATTATAAAATCTGCCGGAATCGTTATACTTTGTTATCTTTCTTTCTATAACATCCGAAATGCTAATATTTGTTATAATGAGATGAATCTTAGCTACGAAAAAAGTTATAGCATTGCCAGCAACGTATTAGACCGCATAGAAAATCTGGACGAATTTCCTGAAATAACCAAGGTCGCCGTAATTGGAAGCTACCACACCTATTCTTCCAATATTGGTGGTACTGTACCATACATTATTGGTGTAGATCAGGATAACTTCCTGAACCTTGATTTCCATTATTTCGCTATGTGGAATTACTGTTTCGGTATTCAGCTTGACCAGGCCTGTTCTGAAGAGATTGCTGCTATCAAACAGACCGAAGCTTATCAGAATCTCGATGTCTATCCAGCAAAAAACTGTATTGGAGTAATTCATGACATTATTGTGGTAAAACTTCCAGAAGAATAAAAAGGTGCTGCCGATTTGAAAAAGATTTCAGATCGGCAGCACTTTTTCTATTCTTTTTTTCTCCTGTTTTGATAAACACAAATTCATGTTCAGACTCACTTATTTTTTTCCGCTTCTTTATCATTACTTTTCTGAATTATGTAATGCGGTCTTTTCTTCACTTCCATATAAGCCTTTGAAAGATATTGTCCCATAATTCCCATACAGAACAATTGAATGCCGCCAACAAATGTAATGATACATACCAGGGATGGCCATCCACTGACCGGATCTCCAAAAATAAGTTTTCGTACAATAATAAAGATAATCGCCACAAAAGAAATAAACGTCATCAATATTCCAAGGTAGGACGAGATCATCAGCGGTACATTGGAAAAATTAACAATTCCGTCCAGAGAATAGACAAAAAGTTTCCAAAAACTCCACTTTGTCTCCCCGGCTGAACGTTCTATATTCTCATACTCTAACCATTTTGTCCGATAACCAACCCACCCAAAAATACCTTTTGAAAACCGATTATACTCTGATAAAGCAAGTACGCTGTTTACCATATCTCTCGTCATCATTCGAAAATCCCTGGCTCCATCCACAATATCCGCATCGGATATCCTCCGTATCAATTTATAAAAACATCTGGCACAAAAAGAGCGTACCACCGGTTCACCCTTACGGCTTACACGTCTTGTCGCAATACTGTCATATTCTCCTGACTCAAGTATACGGGTCATCTCCGGCAGAAGTGCCGGAGGATCCTGCATATCCGCATCCATTGTCACTACATAATCTCCTCTTGCATTCGTAAGACCTGCATAAATTGCCGCCTCTTTGCCAAAGTTTCTTGAGAATGAATAATACTTCACATGCACATCCATTTCTGATAATCCGGTCAATTTGTTCAATGTATTGTCTTTGGATCCATCATTTACAAATAATATTTCATAATCATATTGTGGCAGCATATCCATTGTATCCGTAATAGCAACATATATGGTTTCTACTGTCTTTTCTTCATTATAGCATGGAATGATAATACTAAGCAGCTTTTTTCCCATTTTCAACAATCTGCCTTTCTCATTTTCTTTTCACAAAAAAACTCTTATGTTATAATCAATTATATACTGATTATATTAAGGAGAATACACTTATGAATATATTAATAGAAAAATTCAAACAACGCAATGAGATTTCTACAATCTTTTTATACATTCTCTATTTTCTGCTTGGAATGTATTACCCACTTTTCAGTTTCATGCGCCAGACTGTTCCTCAATATTGGAATCAGGTTACACTCTTTTATCATATTCTTTTGATTCTACTGCTAGTAAAAGTTATTCTTCAAAAAAATTCTGTTCTGGATTGTTTTTTTCTTATTGTATTGCTCTATTTATGTTATAAGAGTTATCAATACAATTATGACTTCTACAATATTTTCGGCACAATGATGTTCCTCTGCTGCGCCAAAAATATTGAAATAAAAAAAATTGTAAAATTAGATTTGTATGTCCGTATTGTACGCAGCGCCTTGTTTCTCACCCTACCTTTTATGGGATTAATGATCAATAAGATAAATGTATGGATTGGCGGAAGAACACGTACATTTTTCGGTTGGACTCATGCTAATATGATGGGATTAGATTTTTTACTTTTGGCAATGGATATCATGTACCTCCGAAAAGAATGTAAAAAATGGTATGACTGCATCCTTTATGCAGGTTTTATCATCTTTCTGGATCTGACAGCCAACAGCAGAACTGCAGAAGCTGTTATAGCTATGCTGATTGTCATCCACTTATTGTCAATTGTCATACCAAAAAACTGGTTTCATAAAATGATGGTACTATTTACATCCGGAGCATTTCTTCTATGTGTTTGTATTCCATTTATCGGAAGTTATTTATATATCCGCAAACCGGAATTATTTTTACAACATGACGGAACCATGCTCTCAAGAATTCAATTGACCACTACTTTCTATCTAAGAAATGGTGGCGTTGGTTTCTATGGATTTCCTATAGAGGATGAAGACTGCCTCGACATGATGTTTTCTTATATTGGACTACATTGGGGAATTGCTGCCTTTATCATTATTGTAGCAGCTATTACATATGCCATTTATAAGGCTTCCAGTGAGCAAAATACAGTCTTCTTGGTTTTACTCTTCTCCTTTCTTATATATGGCTGGGCAGAAGTAGCACCGATTTACCCTGTATATTCCTATTTCTCACTTTTGCTTGGTTATTACATTATGAACCATAAACCATTTTCTTTGCATATAAAAGGAAAAACAATAGCTTTCTGATATTATAAATTTGCAATGTCTTAACCTTTTGTTATGTATTTTACAATAAACAGTTGCCTCTGGATCTGTCCGCTGATTTTCATGAAAATGGCTGAGTGTCTTATCAGAAAGTGGCTGCTCTCTAAAACTGGTTGTATGGAGCGCATACTGCAAACGGATATCACTTGCACTTTACATGATTATTAATAAACCAACCATAAAACTGCTACCATGATTATTACTTTAAAAATACATGGTAATATGGCTTCTCTCATAGCCCGCTTATCTTCTACACTATTTTTTACAATAGCAGAAAAAATTAAAGTTCCAATTGCAGTAACTATCCAACCTACAGTTAAAATCAAAAAACAGATCATTAATTTTGAATCCAACCCTTGGGTGGTAATCCAGAGAATAACAAGCATCACCAGCGCAAATGCAAATGAGCAATTCACATAATTTTTATAAATCTGAATCTCTGTAATTTTTAATCCGCGAGATGTTTCCCATAGATACACCCATATTAAAAGAATTGCAAACAGCCCTACGACCACTGAAGTTATAATAAAAAAATTATTCAAATTTGTTTGTAACATATTCGATAACTCCTTCTATTTTTGTTTTTGTACGCTCTATTTTTTTTTGATTTATATATTTTCTAGATTCTTCCTGTTTATCTACTACCCCTTCACTTACATCTTCGATTCTATCTATAATATCAGAACATATCTTTCCAAATACTAATGGAGTACTTTTCAGACCGGTCATTGTTCCTTGGAAATTATCTGCTTCCGTCAATAGTCGTTCTTGACGTTCAACTAAATGTTCATATGTACAATTATAAACAGTACCACTGTCCAAACAAATTCTTCTGCCATTTAACATAATTACTAACATTATCATTATCGGTACTATTGCGTTCTCCCATCCTTCCAAAAAACTTCCTATTTTCAAGCATCTTATTTTAGATTTCTCTGCATTTTCTACAAAAACGAATGCTTTCTGTGCTTTAAGTTCCTCATAATAAATCTTATGTGCAAACGAATCAGGCATATCACGTCCACAAGCTTTACATTTTCTAAATCTTAATGGATTTTTTGCTGAGCACTCGCATTCCCAAAAAGTTGCAATGCCTTTTTCACTCATTTTTCAGCCTCCAATTCTGCATCCTCTGTTTCTACGATACGTTCATCTTCAAACACTGCATTTTCATCTTCAATTTCTATCTCTGTCTGCTCTTGCTGGAATCTAAAGTTCAACGTTTTCTCATTCAAATATTCAAATACGTCATCTCTTCTGACCAATACATCCTCAAATACAAATCCATTTTCTTTCAAAAAAGCTGCATCTGTTTCTGATATGGATAATGGCTGAACAACCTTTGTCCCATAATTTCCATTTTTTATGGACTCAGCATTAACGTTACTTATTGATTTATTTCCCTGCATAACAACCATCGGATATTTCATGCCTTCAAATTTAACAAGATATGCCCACCTATAATATATTTGCGTTGTTCGCAAAGACTCAATAGATTTGATTGTATCGCCTTCATTTAAGATGTCCATATGCTTATATTCAAGCAATCGTTCATTAATTTCATTACGTAACTCCTCATCATACTCAACAGATTCACGTGGCACCACTCCGTCAGCACGTTCTTCGAGAACAGACTTCAAACGCTTAATATTATTTTCTTCCAGAAAGCTTGGAATCACCGTTCCAGTAGCAGCCTCTATCTGCAGACGCCTAGGAGTATCATACATGACATGACTAACCGAGTTGCCTTGTTCATTTTCTTTAAGCGTTTGCCATCCCATATCAGTAATTTCTCCAGTAGATATGTCTATATGATGATAAACATTAATTTCACTGCTTAGGACTCTTTCAATCATAGTCTCCTTCATCCCTGATAATGAGGCAATCTCTTTACTATCATGAAATCCCGCTTCATATAGTCGAAGAACCAGCAATTCCAAAGCACCATAATCTTCTATAATATGTTCTTTAACCATCGCTTCTGCCATGGCAATCGGGCATAAAAAAGTATGAAAATACAAAAGTCTTAAATTTGAATTTTCGCCTACATATTCAAGAAAAATCTTTTTTGACTCTTCCCGAATGTCTTTCGTTGTTTTTTTCATTTACGCATTCCTTCTAAAAAAATCCTCAGATTGAAAACTATTACCAGCCCCTGCATCTACGTGCTGCATTAATAATCTCATAAATCTCGCAAATTTACGTTCACATATAGCCGGACATTCTGCACATTGATTTATAGTATCATTATCAATAATCTCCGTTTCCTCTTGATGTGCACAAGGCCATTCCGTTCCTTCATCTTTTAATGCTTCCATGTTCATACATTGTGTAAGATAATCAATGTCTCCCACTATCACAAGCTGTTTCTGACAACGTGTAAAAGCTACATTTAATCTTCTAAGTTCTTTCATAAAACCAACTCTTCCCATTTCAGACTTTTTATATGTCGTACTACGTGTCAAGCTATAAAGAATTAACGGTCGCTCTTGTCCTTGAAAACTATCTAACGAAGCAACCATACTTCTTATTTGTGATTCTTTAATTCCAAGCTTTTTCTTGCTTAAACGCTCTCTTATAAGTCGAACTTGGGCACCATATGCTGAAATAATTCCTATATTGTCTTCAATCTTCTCTAAGTACTCCCCTTTAGCCTTCTCCTGCTGTGACTCCACAATATCAGCAACCATATTGGCAATAAGTTCAGCCTCATATAAATTTTGATATCCCATTTTGCTAGCCGGTTGACTTTCTTTTCGTTTCTTAGCCTTGCTTGTAGAAATTACCACAAGGGGCTTATCTGTCCCCGGAACAATAGCAGAAAATTTATCCATGTTATAGCTAGAATGATAATTTCCTTCATAAAACCATTCGGATATAATATCAGAAATATTTCCTGGCATTCTAAATTGACTATTAAGATTAACCAGTTTTTTAGGATCTTCTGTTACCCGTTTTATCATATCTTGAACAGTTTCCGGTTCAAATTTTTTATATGGTTCAGCCTCATAATCCTCTAGCACCGGTTTAAGTATCAAACTTCTATCTAAGCCCTGACTCTCAAGTCTATCAATTGTCTTTTTTCGCATAGCCTCGAAAATGTATTCAAAGAAGCTCATATTCAAAAGTTTGGTGTCGATTTCATCTGCCTCACATGCGGCAACTACATCATCATTTGCACACGGTGGAATTTGTTTATAATCGCCTAATAATAAATTTTTTCTAGCTCTGCTCATAGGAATCAACGCATTATGAATTTGAATCTGCCCAGCCTCATCGATAATAGCCACATCAAATTTAACATTCGCAAAATCTTTATTAGAATTAATACCTATACAGGTTGCCCCCACAATTTTGCACGTCTCTAATAATGCATTCTGCATAATATCATTCCGCTCGTTATTAACAATATCATTCCACTCACCAAGTGCCCTCGACATCTTTGAAATGATTTTTTCAAGCGAAGCTAATGCTTCAGCTTCGGACATTATGATTGTCCAATTATTACTTGGCTCAATTTCGAAGCAAGGGGTATCATAAAGCTTAGAAATCTCTCCTCTAAATTTAGGCAAAAATTCATCCGTTGAGGTCTTCTGTGAATATTCTTTCAAGAGTCTTAATGATTCGTTATATGCACTCTCAACATTCTTATCTCTATACTCAAGGTTTTGCTGTTCAGCTACCTTTGTCATAGAATTATAAGCATCAATACTCTGCACATATTTTTCTCTAAGCGTTTTTAAATAAGGTTCTCCCTCTTCAAGTTCCGCTTTTGCCCGATTAAAATATCTTTTTCTCAAAAGCCTTACCAAAAAACTTTTTGTTTCATATACTTGTAAAAAGATTTCTTTACGAGCTCTATATTCCAATAATGCCTCTAGTTCTTTTTCAATTTTTTCTACATTTTCATATAACTCCGCTATACGCCGCATATTTTCACTATTCATTGCTATATATTCATCTAATACTTTTTTTCTTTCAAAGTAAGTTTCATATAGCTTCTTATATATCTCAAGTCGCTCTTTGTATCGTCTTATCTCCTCCTTATTATATTCCAGTTCTTCCTGGACACGATCATAATTTTGGTTGTAATAATCCTGCATAGCAGCAATTTTATTTTGTGGCAGATAAGCCTTGCAATTATCCTGAACTTTATTTTCATTACCCAGTCTAACTGTCTCCGCCATAGTTCCAAATCTTGCCAAAACATTATCTACTGCAGCATTATTCTGCGAAGATATTAAAACTCGTAAGCCCTTTTTTATAAAATATTCAACCCAGAAACTAATTACTGTTGTTTTTCCAGTTCCTGGAGGACCTAGAACCAGCAATAAATCTTCTGTTAATATTCCTTTTATAATTGCCTCAAGCTGCATCTGATTCGGTGGATATTGACTTGCCATCTTCTCAACCAGATAATCCTTTAAATCATCCTGTATTTCCTCATAACCATCTACTGAAAAATCATCAAATACATGATACATATATTTTGATTCCAATTTGCAGCGTTCCATACTGCGAATGACTTTACTCCTCACTCGCGTCTGAGTATCATTGACAGCCATTACTAATTTCCCAGTTAATGGTATATCAATATCATCTGCCTGATGATAAATTGCAATCGACAAAATAACAGCGTCATCACTTTCATCATCAATATCTTCTACGACACCAGTATATACACCATGCTCTGTTCCATTTGTATCTATTACTGTAACTCTATCTCCTATACTAAAAGCTCCATTTTCCGGATTTGCATTGGCATCGGTGGAGTAAAATCCATAGACTGGTCCCTTATCATTTTTACGAATAAATTCTCTCCGAAAATACCCTATTCCATCGCCCAGTGCCTGCTTATATTGTTCAACCCAGTTTTCCTTGTCTGTATAATCACGAAAAGGACGAATAATATTTCGTCTAAATCGTTCTGAAATTTTGATTTTTTCTTTCTTAGCATCAGAACCGTCTTCATTCGCATCATCCGCTTCAAAATAAGCCTCCATAGAATCCAACAGGTTATTAAGAACACTTTGTTCCATTTTCCATGAATTATCAGACACCGAAGGATGTATTTCTTTGTTATAGACAACGAAAACACCGCCAGAAGGTATAATAGTAAAAATCTTAGTTCTATATAAATTGTCTTTTTTTTCTACCGCTTTTTTTCCGTATAAGACACTAGTGCACTGCAAATTCAGATAATCACTGCCAAAAAAATTCAACACATAGTGTCCTACATATACAGAATATCTTCTTTCAGAAGAAGCATTCTTTTCATATGATGTTACAACTAATGTTTTACTAGCTCGAAGTTCTTTGAAAATACCCTCAAAATTGTTTTGAGAAACTTTTTGCTCATTAATGTAAAAAATAATTTTATCAGATACTTCTTTATAGTTTTTCGGATGTAATTTAATAAAATCATTCATTGCTATCTTCCATCGTACTTCCCAATTTTAATATGTTTTAAATTACGAATTATATCTCCATATGTTAACCTGTCATTTATTTCAAAGCTAGTCATCTTATTTATTATGTCTACCATCTCTTTAACTCCGGATATCTTCTCTAGATATGCTGGAAGCTGCGGAATCTGAATCCATGCATCTTGTCTGGCCTTATACTGGTATTCTACACCTATTGTTGGTACTCGTCCCAACAGCATCTCATACATAATTTGTCCAATAGCAAAAATATCCGTCTTATTCGTAATGCTTACTCGTGTATTTCTTATTCCCAGCTGCTCCGGAGCCTGATAATTTGTTGTTCCAATATTTCTTATATAGTTTAGGTTGGCACATCCGAAATCAATGATGTAAATATCCCATTTTTTTGTTTCTTTATTAAAATTTACAAATATATTTTCCGGCTTAAGATCTCTATGAACAAGAACGGGATATTTATTGCTTATATCACGCATGATTTCACATATTTGTATTACTAAGCATTTTCGTATAAATATATCTTTTGCTTGCAGCTCATCCCGCTGATGTTTATCCAACCAGGCTCTAAGAGAAACTCCAGGCATGGTATCCATGATGACTACATATCTGCTTTCCCTCGTATCATCCCAATAGTCTTTTACACTTGGTACTCTCTTACTACATTTGGAAACTTGTTTTAATGTATTAACCTCTTCTCGCAGCACGTTTTTCAATTCGTTTTTTGCTGCCTTATCATCAAGTTCCCCATAATTTAATATTTTAACGAAAGCTCCTTTAAACTCTCCGTCTGATATCTTTCCACACCATATCTTTGTTGTTTCATTAACATATACAGGACCATTTACTACGTATGTATTTTCATTATTATAAATTTTTAACTGCATCCTCAAGTTTCTCCTTAAAATCAGCTGGTTCATCAATCATATTAATAGAACTTTCAAATGTATCTATCAGAAGATCTCCAACTTTCTCAGAAAAACTATCGTAAATAAAATCCTCATCAACTTCACTTTTTACCTCGGCTGGCTCCTTGCAGTAAACCATTATTTTTGCAACAGAATATATATCAGCCTTTTCCCATTGAATATTTTCAGACTCATTTCCTTGACGCACTTCACGCGGCATATATGGATTTTCTGAAAATGAAGACTCAATGCTCTTATAAACAGTCGCATTATATCCTTGTATTTTCGCCGTTTCCATATTAACAATTCCGGCCATATAACCACCTTCGCAAGGCGTCACGATTACATTCCCCGCTTGAATATTTCGCAAAGATATACCTTGTCCTATACTTTGAAGTTCAATAAGTATATTCGTCAAATCAATTGCAATCTGCACTATTTCTCTCTCGGTGAACTTAGGATGGTCTATCTCCGAAAGCAGTTTACTATCAGAGTACACAGAATACGCTATGTACTCCCTATCGGATTCCGCAAGCACATTACTAGGATAATGAACATCTAATAAATAACTTTTTCTTCCTTTATCTTCCTTTATCTTATTTCCTGTAAGCACTCCTCTTGCTCCCAGTTCATTATCTCTTTCCTCCATACTATTACGATGAAAGACCTGAAAATAATAGTAGTTTTCCTGTGGATCCTTTACAAAATAATTATTATCACCACAGATAACTTCATTTGGTGCCTTAGGAACAGCTCTTACAATTTCATAATATCCAAATGGAACCTTATTTAAATCGAAGTCTGGAACTAACAACTCTTGTCCAAACACTTCCTTAAAAAGTGTATAAAGGGCTTGTACACACGAACCAGCCTTCTCAATGTTCTTCGCATTTACTACATGCAATTTCTGTGCCCCCTTATTTGCATGTAGAGTATCATTTCCATTTTTTCTAATAAGTGCAGCTGCATCTTCATTCGTAAACAGACCTTCTTTTAGGCAGGTATCAATCATTGTGGCTAAATTAGGTGGAAGATTTACTGTATCTTCAATAGGCATATTGCAATTTTTACAAATCTTAGGCTGCGGCTTAATTTGTTCGACATTATTCTTCTTTATTAATCCCTTACACAATATTTCCAATGCAGCCCTTGAATTTGCAATCGCATTGTACGGAGAAATCATTATATTTCTTTCAGCCGATTTACAATTCCTAAGTAATGATATTTTATCAACTATATCAATTCCATCAAAATTATCAAAATTCATAATTTTTTCCTTCCTCTTCCACTATTTCTTATCTTGCTTATCGATACATGAAAGTGATTTTTTCCTCTAACCATTTAAATCTGGCCTCCCCATCTTCTGAAACTACCAGATCTGCAAATGCACAATAGTTTTCTGCAAGTTCGCCACAAAGTTCAAGTGATAAAATATCTCTTCTTTCTATATTTCCCATTTTATTCATCACTTCAATTTCTCCAAACTTACATACAACATCTTCTGTAGCCCCATGATAAATAAGACAATCCGACATTTTTTTAGCATATTTCAGTTCAAGATCTTTTTCATCTCGAGAAAGAGCAATTAAGCGCATATACTTGAAAATAATTTCGCCAGGATGTCCTGTCAGCGCCCACTCCTTTTTATGTATTTTCTTTCCAAATTTCACTTCAATATTTTGAAGTTCCGACCATACTTTTTCAGTCAATTCAAAAAGCCTAAACACGTATAATGCTCGAACGTATATGTATAACGCATATTTCATATTGATTAGTGAATCATTCTTTGAACCTTCATCCATAATATATTTCAATTGATCGATTAACTTTGTTTTTCCGCCAAAATATCCTTCAGCTTCTTCAAGATACGCTTCCATGTTTCCCGTATCAAGATAATACTGTAATAGATAAGATTGCGTAATTTTGTAATTAGCAGATGCTTCTTCAAAATGTACTAACGCTGCCCTGAACTCGACTTCTGCACGCCGATCTCTCTTGAAAGCGTATACCTGACCTCGCTGACTATGTGCCTTCCCCATAGCTTCAAAACCATTATCGCCAACTCCAGGAAGCTCAAGTTCTTTCTTAAAACCAGTAAGCCGTTCCTGAAATCTCATGTTTTCATCCGAAAGTTTTTCAGCTCTAGCTACTTCAAAATAATCACAATAACTTACAACCAATTTATTTCTTGTGCTTAAATAGTCATCCAGACTTACCAAACCTGCGTATTGCTTGCACTTTTCAAAATATTTTTCAGCTCCTTTGCTATCTCCTATGTGACAACAGGCAGTAACACCAATATCAAACAGTACATATAGAATCCGTTTTGCTTCCGGACTGTGAAATTTTTCCTTCATTACAGGCACAAGTTTCTCTAAAACTCTAAGAATGTAAAAACATTTTTCCTGATCCAGCGTATTATTGTTCAACGTCTCATTTAGCTTACGCACCGCCATGTTAAAGTCTGACACATTTTCACTTTCAATAATTTTTTCTTCGATCTTTTTAAACCAAAGGTTCTTATAATACTTAGCGAACTCTCCGTCCAGTTTTCCTGCATCAAAAGCGATACTTAATGACTTGTAATAATCACCTTCAGCGTATTTTGCCCAAGCTTTAGAATATATATTGTCTATTTCATCATACCCGAAAACCAGATTTTCTGACTTTCCTGTAAGTTTCTTCACTCTCTCGTCTATACATCTAAGCCATTCATCAGTGCTGGTTCCTTCTATATCAAAGCCCAACACTGAACATATACTGTCTGACATGTAAAGGAATTCCATACCTTTTGAATTCCATTCATGATAACCAATAGACTTCACGTTGAAATTTATTATTTTGATGTTTGGCTGCTCTGCCTCGAGTATGGCTTTTGCAATAACAGTTCGATATATATCGGGATTGGTTAATCTAAATTGATATTTTCCATCTTCCGCCTGTTCAGCTTTGTACCCTTGTTTCTTATACTCTTTAAACAGCCTGCTGTTATTCTCTAGAAGTGCACTCCTCCTTGTAGCAATATCCAGGGAAATCTCCTGAATGTCATCTATAAGAGGATTATTAAAAATCAATCGTGAAATCAGCTCATCCGCCATGTGAAAATACAAATTGCTTGCATAATCATCCTTAGCTAAAATATTTGCATTCTGGCTAAGGAGTCTGGTCATCCCCTGGTCACTTTTCAGAATAATGAAAATATAGTATTCCCCATTTCGGTCTTGAAAATCTCTTAGTGTACCATTTCTATCTTCGTATTGCAGTTTATTTCCCTTATATGTTCCACGACGTATAAACTCTGCTAAAGTACTCTTAACAATTTCTTTCACAGGTCTCACTACATTACGATCTCTATCTGCATCTCCGTTTGAATGAAGTGCTTCTGGATAAGAGAAGTTACTTGTACAATTAGCGATCGATGCTGCTTCTGATATAACCGATTTGTAATATGCTTTTATTCTCTTTCTTTCAATCACTTCCTCTCTCCGAATAGAATGGTCATCATATATCACCCCACCAATATAAATAGGCTTATTTGTGTTTTTTAATCCTTCAAAATCACCATACTCATCAAGTGCATATGTAAACATGCTTTACCCCTTCCTAATTTATAAATTTTATCTTATTGATTCTTCCTTCAATATAACCTACTTTCAAATCAAGCGAGCAATCTATCACTAATTTTAAATAGTAATTATACACTTTTATGTAAAATAAGACCATTCGATATGATGCAATTTCATCTTTTCAGCATTCGTCATTTGTAATTCAATTGTATTATATTCAAGGGCTTCTTCCAGAAGCCCTCAACATCGGCATTTTTCGCAAACCAGTCTGATATTCATTTATTATATCATAATTCCAATACCAATCACTACCATCGATACTGCCCAGAATATATTATACTTCTTCATCTCCCAATTACATAATAATAAATATCCAAAAGAAACAGCCATAAACACATAACTTAATATCGTAATATCTTTTGTGAAAATATTTTCTATTTTTTCTGTTGAGATTGTATTCACAACTAATGTTGTTATAAAGAATGACGCTAATGCTAATAAATGTATCTATTAATCTGCATCATTTCATCTGTTACACCATTCTTCCATTGCTAAATTCTTAAATGTTTCCGCAGCTGATCTGAGTTTTGTTCTCTCCTCTTCATTATTAGTTTCAATAACTTTTTTCATCAATAACTCTGCATTATATTCATGTTGTCTGATTGTATCTGTTTCTGATCTATCATATTTTTTATTCCTGTTTTATTCATTTTATATTTCTTTTTACGTTGTATTGAACAATTATATCCGAAATTGATACACAAAAATGCGGTATCGGTTTTTTGTTCATTCCAAAACCGATATCCGCATACTTTTAATTATTCAATGAATACAGTATAATTTGTGCGTTCATTCTTGTCAATATTTTTCATAGGTGTACAGAGGCTCTTTTTACAGCCCCAACTGCAAAAAGTATTTTCCTCTTTGTGTATTGTCTTCTAATATGAGTCGCTTCCGATAACAACATTACCAAGCACTTCTACCTTACAACGCTCACAAAGTGCAA
>ERZ773103.2933-NODE-2933-length-14841-cov-4.624374_pt1 | contig 14841 bp, 14 predicted proteins | sample MGYA00511118_ERZ773103 | MGnify/ENA primary metagenome ERZ773103 (study PRJEB29015, sample SAMEA2737821) | human gut metagenome | biome: human gut; feature: human-associated habitat; material: faeces | place: China | collected 2012 ... | reverse complement strand
GTGCGCGGAGAGGATGCGCTCGAGAGCTTCGAGGTCGTTGTAGGGCGCGACGAGCGTGTCGCGCGCGGCCCCCTCGGTCACCCCCGGCGTACCCGGGATGCCGAGCGTGGCCACACCGCTGCCCGCGTTCGCCAGAAGCGCGTCGGAGTGGCCATGGTAGCACCCGTCGAACTTGACGACGAGCGAGCGTCCCGTGAAACCGCGCGCAAGACGCACCGCGCTCATCGTGGCCTCGGTGCCCGACGACACCATGCGCGCCATCTCGGCGCACGGCACGAGCGCGCATATGCGCTCGGCCAGGCGCACCTCGGCTTCGCAGGGCGCGCCGAACGACAGCCCGCGCTCCATCTGGGCGCGCACCGCCTCGAGAACCGCGGGCGGGCGATGCCCGAGGATCATCGGCCCCCATGAGCCGATGAAGTCGACGTACTCGTTGCCGTCCACGTCGACGACGCGGCTGCCCTCGGCGCGCTCGTAGAACACCGGGTCGCACCCGACGTTCGCGCACGCGCGCACCGGCGAGTTCACCCCGCCGGGGATGCGCAGCCGCGCCTCGGCGAACAGCGCGGCCGAACGCTCGCGCCGCATGATGGTCTTCGTCATCGTTCCTCCTCGAAGTAGCGCATGGACGTCTTCTTGAACTCCCGAGTGGACAGCAGCAGGCGCGCGGGCAGCACGTCGATGCCGGCCCTCGACAAGTCGTCGTGGAGCCGGGCGGCCGTCCGCTCGCAGGCGTCGCGGTCGCGGCCGTGGATCATCGTGTACAAGTTGTAGGGCCACGTCTGCGAACGCGGCCGCTCATAGCAATGGCTCACCTCGGCCGGGGCCGCCAAAACGGTGCCCGCGGCCAGCACTTGCTCGTCCGGCACGTTCCACACCCCCATGGCGTTGCTCGAGAACCCCATGCGGCGGTGCCGGACCATCGCGCCGAAGCGCCGGACAGCCCCGGCTTCCAGCAACGCGCGCGTGCGATCGGAGGCCCATCGCTCGTTCAACGCAGTGCCCGCATACGAGGAAGCGACCTCGGCCGCGCGCGCGAAGGGGCGCAGCGTGCCGCCCAGATCGCCTTGCAGCGCGCGCACGAGCGCCCGATCGGCATCGTCGAGCGGCTCTGCGACGACGCGCGCCGGCTCGAGGGGAGCGCGAAGCGACGAAGGAGCAGCGGCGGACGCCTCGTCGGTTCCAGCTCCTTCGCGCACGTCGAAGGCGACCTTTATCTTGAACAGGCGGATGGCCGGCAGCGCCAGCACGTCGTCGCATCCCGTCTGCGCCACGATGCGCGCAAGCTCCGCGTCGCGCGCCTCCGCGCCCCGCGCGATGAGCGTGAACCACAGGTTGTAGCGGTCGTCGCGCTCGTAGTTGTGCGTGATGCCCGGATGCGCGCCCACGAGCGCGGCCACCCGGTCGAGGTCGCCGGGTTCCACGGCAAGCGCGACGAGCGTGGATGCGTAGCCGATGCGCGACGATTCGAAGCTGGCGCCGATGCGTCGGACGATGTCGGCCGTGCGCGCAGCCTCCACCGCGGCGAACGCCTGCTCCTCCGACGTGCCGCACGCATCCCCCAGCGCCGCGTAGGGGCGCTCGCACACGGGAAGCTCCTGCTGCACGCGCGTGAGCACGCGGCGGGCGACGGGCGAATCGAGGTGGACGCCCAGCGTGCCGCGCGCCTCAGCGGCCATGACGGCCTCCGATGATCCAGCGCGCAGCGTCCTTCGCATGGTAGGTGATGATTGCGTCGGCGCCGGCGCGCTTCATGGAAAGCAGCGTCTCCAGCACCACGCGGCGCTCGTCGATCCACCCTTGCGCGGCGGCGGCCTTCACCATGGCGTACTCGCCCGACACGTTGTAGGCCACGGTGGGAAACGCGAAGGCGTCCTTCACGCGCCGCACCACGTCCAGATAGGATAGCGCCGGCTTCACGATGACAAGGTCGGCCCCCTCCTCGATGTCGAGGCGCACCTCGCGCAGCGCCTCGACGCTGTTCGCGGGATCCATCTGGTACGCCGAGCGGTCGCCGAACGCCGGCGCCGAATCGGCCGCATCGCGGAACGGCCCGTAGTAGCCCGACGCGTACTTCGCCGCATACGCCATGATGGGCACGTGCGAAAAGCCCGCCTCGTCGAGCGCCGAGCGCAGCGCGCCCACGCGCCCGTCCATCATGTCGGACGGGGCCACCATGTCGGCTCCGGCGCGCGCATGGCTCACCGCCTCGGCCGCCAGGAGCCCGAGCGTCTTGTCGTTGTCCACGCCCCCGCGCTCGTCGAGCACGCCGCAATGGCCGTGGCTCGTGTACTCGCACAAGCACACGTCGGTGATCACGTGGAAGTCGGGCGCGTGTTCCTTGATGGCGCGCACGGCCTGCTGCACCACGCCGCGGTCGTCGTAAGCTTCGCTGCCCCGCTCGTCCTTGCGCGCAGGAAGGCCGAACAGCATGAGCGAGTTCACGCGGCAGCTTCGAAGCTCGTCCACCTCGGCCGCCAGCTGGTCGATCGAAAGCTGGAACACGCCCGGCATGGACGCCACCTCGTCGCGCACGCCGGCCCCCGGCTTCACGAACACCGGGTATACCAGATCGCCCGGTTCCACGCGCGTCTCGCGCACGAACGCGCGCACCGCGGGGTTCGCACGCATGCGGCGCGGACGGTAAGCGGGAAATCCCATGGTCGTCGCTCCTCTCCGGCGCGCTTACGCGACGCCGATCTCCTCGTCGGTCAGGTAGCATGCCGGGTCGGGGCCCCACAGATCGCCCGTGGCGGCCTCGCTGCGCACGCGGAAGTTGCCGTTGCAGATGTCGAGCCAGCGACACTGCTGGCAGCGCCCCTTCACGAAGGGCCGCTTGTCCTTCAGGCGGAACATGAGCTCGCTTTGCTCGGTGGCGCGGCTCGTGTCGCCCCATATCTCCGAGAACGTCCGCTCGCGCACGTTGCCCAGCGGGAAATGGCGCCAGAACTGGTCGGCGTACACCTCCCCGTCCCAGCTCACGCACCCGATGCCCGCGCCCGTGGAGTTGCCGCGGTTCCATTGGAGCAGCTGCAGCACCTCTTCGGCGCGTGCCGGGTTCTCGCGCAGAAGCTCCAGGTAGACGAAGGGCCCGTCGGCGTGGTTGTCCACCGTGAGGATCTCGGGCGACCCGCCCCGGTCGAACCAGTCGCGCGTCCGGTCCATGATGAGGCGCACAGCCGCACGCGTCTCGGCATGGTCGAGGTCCTCATCCATGAGCGCGCTCCCCCGCCCCGTGTACACGAGGTGGTAGAAGCAGGCGCGCTTCACGCCTTCCGCCTCCATGATGTCGAACACGTCGCCTATCTCGCGCCAGTTGCGCTTGTTGACGGTCATGCGCAGGCCCACCTTGATGCCCGCCGCCTTCGCGTTGCGCATGCCCTCGATGGCGCGGTCGAAGCTGCCGGGCAGGCCGCGGAACTCGTCGTGCGTCTCGCGCGCGCCATCGAGCGACACGCCCACGTACGAAAGCCCCACGTCGGCGAAGCGCGCCGCCAGCTCAGGCGTGATGAGCGTGCCGTTCGTCGACAGGACCACGCGCATGCCGCGATCTTTCGCGTGCTGCATGAGCTCGACCACGTCCTCGCGCATGCACGGCTCCCCTCCCGAGAACAGCAGCACGGGCGCGCCGAACGCGGACAGGTCGTCGATCATGGCCTTCGCCTCGCCGGAAGACATCTCGCCCTCGTAGCTCTTGCACTCGGATCCCGCGTAGCAGTGCACGCAGCGCAGGTTGCACGTCTGCGTGCAGTTCCACACCACGACGGGTTTCTTGTCGCGCGAGAACTGCAGCAGCTCGCTGGGGAGCTTGCCCGACTCGCGGTTGTAGCGCAGCACGTCGGCAGGCTCGACCGCCCCGCAGTACAGCTTGGATATTCCGATCATATACGCTCCTTCACGTTTCGTTGACGCACGAGGCGCGGTGCTTGACGATGGCCTCGACCAGGCCGTCGATCGTGTACGCTTCGGCCTGGGCCGCGATGCGCAGCGACTCGTCGCGAGCGGTGGTGGTGGTGATGGGCCCGATGGAATAGAAGTCGAGGCGCTCGAGCACCTCGACCGGGTTCGGCGCAACGTCGCGCACGAGGCCGACGAAGTTGCGCACCGTGGACGACGAGGTGAACGTCACGGCGTCCGCTTCCCCGGCTATCAAGCTCGCCAAGGCGGGTTCTGCCGAAGCGCGCGACGGAGGCACGGTGCGGTACACGGGGACGACGTCCACGCGCGCTCCGCAGGCGCGCAGCATCCGAGGCAGCACGTCGCGCGCCTCGAGGGCTCGCGGCACGAGCACCCAGTCGCCGTCCGTCAAGCCCGCCTCGATGAGCAGGTCCGCCACCGCTTCGGCCCGGAACTCGCCGGGCACGAGGTCGGCGACGATCCCGCGCTCGGCCAGCTCAGCCGCCGTGGCGGGCCCGATGGCGGCGATGCGCGCGCAGGCGAGCGCGCGGGCGTCCAGCCCTGCGAGCACGAGGCGTTCGAAAAACGCCTTCACTCCGTTCGCGCTCGTGAACACGACGAACCGGTAGCCGGCGAGGCGTTCGATGCACGAGTCGACGCCGCTGAACGAGGACGGCGCTGCGATGGAGATGACGGGCAGCTCGATGACCGAAGCGCCGAGCGCACGCAGCCGCTCCGTCAGCCCGCTCGCCTGGGCGCGCGTGCGCGTGACGGCGACGGTCGTGCCCGCAAGCGGGCCGGGCTCGTACCAAGCCAACCGCTCGCGCAGGGCGGCCACGGCGCCCACGACGATGATGGCCGGCGCCTTGAACCCGACGGCCGCCGCACGTTCGGCAATGGTGGCCAACGTTCCCGCAAGCACCTCCTGCATGGGCGTCGTGCCCCAGCGGACGAGGGAGACCGGCGTGTCGGCCGAGCGCCCCGCCTCCATCAGCCGCCGCGCGATGACGGGCAGGTTGCGCACGCCCATGTAGAAGCACAGCGTGTCGGCGCCGTGGGCGATGCCGCTCCAGTCGACGGCCGTCTCGGCCTTCGTCGGATCCTCGCTTCCCGTGACGAACGTCACCGACGAGGCCAACCCGCGGTGCGTGACGGGGATGCCCGCGAAGGCGGGTGCGGCCACGCCGCTCGTCACGCCCGGCACGATCGGGCAAGGGAACCCCGCCTCGGCGAGCGCGAGCGCCTCTTCGCCGCCGCGCCCGAACACGAACGGGTCGCCGCCCTTGAGACGCACGAGCACCCCGCCTCCGCGCGCGGCCAGATCGCGCGCACGCTGCACCAGCAGCTCGTTGATCTGACGTTGGGTCACATGCTCCGAAAAGCCCTTTTTGCCCACGTACACGCGCTCGGCGTCCTGCGGCGCGTGCGCCAACAGAGCCGGATTCGCCAAGTAGTCGTACACCACGACGTCGGCTCGCGAAAGCGCGGCCGCTCCCGCGAGCGTGAGCAGGTTCGGATCGCCCGGCCCCGCTCCCACGAGCAGAGCCTCCACCCCCTGCGCCGTCATGCGAGCGGCCTTTCGTCGCCCGCGGCCCGCACCGCGTCGAGCACGGCACGCGCGCCCTGGGCCTCAAACTCCTCCACCGCCCGCTGCGCGAGCGCGCGGGCTTCTCGGACGGCCGCCTCGACCGCGTCCGTGTCGTTGGGCGGCTGCGACGCTGCGGACAGACGGCTTCTCAGCACGTGCGAGCCGTCGAGCGAGCCCACGAACGCGTCCAGCACGAGCAGCCCCTCCTCATAGCGCGCATAGGCTCCGATGGGAACCTGGCAGCCGCCGTCCAAAGCGCGCATGACGTGGCGTTCCGCAGCCACGCATGCATCGGTGGCGGCGCAGCGCACCTGCGCGCAGGCCCGCGCCGTCCGCTCGTCGTCCGCACGGACCTCGAGCCCGATCGCGCCCTGCCCTACCGCCGGCACGACGGTATCGACGGAGAATGCCTCGGCGACTCCATCCCATGCGCTCGATGCCGGCAGCCGCCAACACGACGGCGTCGAGCGCGCCGTCGCGCACCTTGGCGATGCGAGTGTCCAGGTTGCCGCGAACCTCGACGTAGTCGAGGTCGTCGCGCACCGCCCGCAGCTGGGACAGGCGCCTGAGCGCGCCCGTGCCCACCCGGGAGCCTGCCGGCAGGCCCGCGAACGTCGTGCCCGACGCCGCCACCAGCACGTCGCGCGCATCGGCACGAATAAGGCAGCCCGCCAGCGCGAGCCCTTCCGGCAGCGCCGTGGGCACGTCCTTCATCGAATGCACGCACACGTCCACGCGGCCGTCGAACAGCGCCTGTTCGAGCTCCTTCGTGAACAGCCCTTTGTCGCCGATCTTCGACAGCGCGACGCCGAGGATCCTATCGCCTTTCGTCTTGACGACCTCGACGCTCACGTCCATGCCGGGGCTGGCGGCGCGCAGAAGATCGGCCACGTGATGCGCCTGCCAGAGCGCGAGCTTGCTGCCGCGCGTTCCGATTCTCATACGATGCACGAACGCTCCTCTCGATGGTGGGGGCACGCGTCGCCGCCATGGCGGGCGCATGCCGATCCGGAAACGAGGCGGCACGTGCGCCCCTCGTCGCTTCGGCACGAGAACCCCTGCGGATACGCGTCGAGGCCGAACAGGTAGCGCGCCGCCTCGGTGTAGCGGTACGCATCCGGATCGCCCGCTTGTTTTCGAAGGCGAGCGGCAGGGCCGTGGAGCAGCTTCTTGGCCACCGCGCTTGCCAGCGCCTCAAGCACGGCCCGCTCCTCCTCGGACGTCTCGACGCCGTGCAGGGCGGCAAGCACTTTCGCCGCGCGGGCCGCCTCGGATGCGCACACGCCGCGCGCCTTGCCATGCATCTGCTTCACCGTGGGAATGACATCGCGCTCTTGCATCCACGCGAGGAACGCGTCTGTCTGCCGGGCGACCAGCGCCTCGGCGCGCACCGACTCGGCAGCGCGCGAGCGTGCGTTCTCGGCCATGGCGGCATCAAGGTCGTCGAGGTCGAAGCAGACGGCGCCCGCCACGTCGGCGCAGGCCGGATCCACCGTGCGCGGCAGTCCCACATCGACCACCACGATCGGCGACGCATCGGCACCGCGCGCCTCGACGGCGCGCGCCAGCGCGTCGCGTGCGATCAGGACGTCCTCGCCGCCCGCGCACGCCACCACGAGATCGGCTTGCGCGAGCCGCTCTCCCAACTCGTCGAGCATTGCCGGCGTGCCGCCGACGCGTGCCGCCGCCTCCTCGGCGCGCTCGAACGTGCGGTTCGCCACCACGATGTCGCTCACGCCGCGCTCTTCGAGGTACGAAAGCGCGAGCAGTCCCATCTCGCCAGTCCCCACCACGAGGGCGCGCCTGCCGCGGAGCTCTCCCAGCGCGCGTTCCGCAAGCTGCACGACCGCCGTGGAAACCGACACCGGCCGCTCGCCGATCGCCGTTTCCTCTCGCACGCGCTTGCCCACCTCGAGCGCGCTGCGGAACAGCCGGCGCGTCGTCTCGCCCACAGCCCCCGCGTCTTCGGCGGCGGCGAACGCGCGGCGCACCTGCCCGATGATCTGCGCTTCGCCGAGCACGAGCGAGTCGAGGGAGGAAACGACCCGGAACAGATGCTCCACCGCGCCCGGCCCCTGCTTCACGACGAGTGCCCGGTCGAGCTCCCGCACCCCATCCGCATCCAGGCCCGCGTTGCGACGGAGGGTCTCGACGATGGCGCGGACGCCCTTGGGAGCGGCCAGCACGACGGCGTACGCCTCGGTCCGATTGCACGTCGAGAGGACGACGGCCTCGGACACCTCGTCGTTCGCCAGCAGGCGCGAGAGGTCCGCGCGAAGGCGATCGGCGGGAACGGCCAGCTTGCCGCGCAGCTCGACGCCGGCGGTCTTATGGCTAACGCCCACGACCACGAGCGTCATCGCCCGTCACCCGCCCCGGCGCGGGTCGCTCGAAGCGCTTCCGCGTACACGGCCTCGGCATCGAGCCGCTCGCCTGCGCGCAGGCGCTCGAGCACTCCCAGGTCGCAAGCGGCCTCGAGCACCGGGGCGCGCTCGGCTTCGCCGCCGGCCATGCGCGAACGCACGAGGGCGCGCACCTCGGCCAGCAGGTCCACGTAGACCGCCCAATCCTCGGGAAAGCGCCCTTCCAGCTCCCGCCGCAGCCGCTTCGCAAGCACAGGCGCGGCGCCCGACGTGGACACGGCCAACTGCAACGGCCCGCGCCGCACCACCGACGGCACGATGAAGCTGCAATGCGCAGGATCGTCCACGACGTTCGCCGGCACGCCGCGCGCCTCGGCTTCGGCGTACACCGCCTCGTTCACCGCCGCGTCGTCGGTGGCAGCGTACACGAGAAACACGCCCTCGACGTCGTTTTCGCGAAATGCGCGGCACCTCAGATCGACGAGGCCGTCGCGCGCCTGCGCCTCCAAGCCCGCCGTGACCGTCGGCGCCACGACTCGAACGCACGCGCCCGCCCGGGCAAGGCCTGCGGCCTTCCGCTCGGCGACGGCCCCGCCGCCCACCACGAGCGCCGTCCTTCCCCGCACGTCGAGGAACACCGGATAGTACGATGCTCCCTCTTCCGCGCCGTCGGGAATTCGCTCGCGAACCGTCTCGACCATGCGACCTCCTCTCCGCGTTATGTCGGATTCTCGTCTTGCCCGCGCATCGATGCGCGGGCGCTTCGCCTGCAGCCGGACTTCGACCGGCTGCGTTCGAGCATAGGTTATGACGTAGCGTCGCCGTCAACGGCGTTTCTCGAGATAGGTCGATATAAGAGGGGAAAACCCTTGGGTGGCGCCGGTGGTTCCGACCGGCCGAGACCGGCCTGCGTTCGTTTTACGCCAGCGGGTAGAACACGTACAGCGTGCCCTCCTCGACGGCTACCGTGGCCTCCTCGCCGGTCAGTTCGTTCGACAGCCCGCGCGAGGTGCGGTTCGACAGCGGCTCGTCGTCGATGGAGTACTCCATGCCGCGCTCGATGACGCCGCGCGCCATGTCGTTGGCCGAGAACACCGACACGGTTCCCCCGCCAAGCGCCGGCAGCTCGAACACGTCGGGACCGGTGAGCAGCCGCACGGCGTACGTGTCGGCGACGGCGGTCACGTACACGTCGCGCTCGGAGAACTTCGCGAACAGCTGCAGGTTCGCCAGCGTGTGGTCGAGCCGCGCTCCCAGCGCGCCGTAGACGATCAGCTCGTCGTGGCCCCAGGACAACGCCTTCTCCATGGCCAGCTCCATGTCGCTCTTGTCCTTCTTGACCGGGTGGCGCGACACGCGGCGGCACTTCGGCACATAGCCGAGCGAGTCGAAGTCGCCCACAGCCATGTCGGGCACCGCACCAATGGCCTCGAGGTGCGCGAAGCCCGCGTCCACCGCGATGACATAGTCGAACTCCCCGGCCGCCTGGCGGGCCTTGAAGTCCTCCGCGTTGAAATCGACCGCCCCCACGAGCGCGCACGTAGCCATGTTCCACACTTTCCTTACCTTCGAGCCGTACCGATCGTGATAGAATACCATACGCGAGCGGGCCAGACGATCGCGCGCTTCGGCGTGAGGAAAGTCCGGGCTCCATAGGGCAAGATGCCAGCTAACGGCTGGGCGGGGCGACCCGACGGAAAGTGCCACAGAAAAGAAGACTCCCCCGCGAACACGCGCTTCGGCGCGCAGAAACGGGAGAAAAGCTGAAACGGTGCGGTAAGAGCGCACCAGCGCGCCGGCAACGGCGCGGCTTGGAAAACCCCATCTGGAGCAAGCGCAAATAGGAACGCGACACGGTTGCCCGCCGTACGTTCGGGTTGCGTGCTAGAGGCGTCTGGCGACAGGCGTTCGAGATAAATGGTCGTCCAACGACAGAACCCGGCTTACCGGCCCGCTCGCATTCTTTTTTTCCACGTTTTCCGTCACACTTCCGACATTCGACCGTCTAACCTATCGAAGGAAGGCATCGGGCGCATCGCAGAGCGCCCGGCCGACGACGAGACGAGCGGAAGCGCCCGGCGGGCCTTTCGCGGAAGGCGGCACCATGCATCGCGAAGAATTATCGAAAGAAGCGCAGCTCGACCTGGTGGACAAGGCCATCGTAGGCGACGGCCAGGCGTTGGAGGAACTGCTGCGGTCCACGAGCGGGCTCGTGTTCAACCTTGCGCTCAGGTTCCTGGGCACCGTCCACGACGCCGAGGACGCGAGCCAGGAGATCGCGGTCAAGATCATGACCCGGCTCTCGACGTTTCGCAAGGAGAGCGCGTTCTCCACATGGGTGTACCGCATCGCCGTGAACCACCTCAAGGACTGCCGCACGCATCAGTTCGCGAACGCCCCGTTCAGCTTCGAGATGTACGGGGCCGACATCGTCGACGAGCGCGCGAAGGACGTCCCCGACCTGTCCGAAGGGGTCGACCGCGGCATGCTGGCGCGTGAGCTGAAGCTGTCGTGCACGAACGTGATGCTGCAATGCCTCGACGCCGACAGCCGCTGCGCCTACGTGCTGGGCACCATGTTCAAGGTGGACAGCTCCACCGCGGCCGACGTGCTGGGCATCACGCCCGAGGCGTACCGCCAGCGCCTGTCGCGCGCCCGCAAGACGGTCGCCGAGTTTTTGGGCGCGTACTGTCAGCACGGCGGCGCGGAGACGTGCTCGTGCGAGCGGCGCGTGAACTTCGCCATCGCCACGCATCGGCTGGCCCCGCACAACCTGGAGTACCTCGAGCTCACCGAGGAGGAGCGCGCGCAGGACGCCTTCGTCGACGCCATGGACGAGATGGACGGCTACGCCAGCCTGTTCGACCGGCTTCCCTCCTACCGCCCCACGCCGCGCGCCAAGGAGCTGCTGGAAGCGTGCATGGGCACCGCCAGCTTCGACGCCGTGGTGAACGCCGGCAAGGAGGCCTCCCATGCCTAACGTCCTCATGCTGGATTTCCTGGCCGACCTGCGCGAGAACAATTCCCTCGACTGGATGCACGCCCACGAGAAGCGGAAGAAGGAGGCGCAGAACGCGTTTCTGGAGCTCGTGCAGGGCTGCATAGCCGACCTCGCGGAAACGGAGCCGTGCTTGGCGGCGCTCGATGCCAAGGACCTCGCGTTCCGCATCAACCGCGACACGCGGTTCAGCGACGACAAGTCGCCGTACAATCCGACGTTCCGTGCGCACATCTCCCCCGCCGGGCGCATGCCGGTGCCCGTGGGGTACTTCGTCAGCGTGACGCCGGGCGGGTCGTTCGCGGGAGGGGGCCTGTTCGCGCCGCACTTCAAGGACGCCACGCGCATGGTGCGCGACCGCATCGCGGCCGACCCGCAGGCCTTCCTCGACATCGTCGAGGCGCCGGGGTTCGCCGAGCGCTTCCGGTTCGTCGGCATGCCGCTGAAGAACGTGCCGAAGGGCTACGACCCGCAGAGCCCGGCCGCCGAGTACCTGAAGTGCAAGTGCTGGGCGGTGGAAGAGCACTTCGACGATGCCGTCGTCGCCGACGACGAGGCCTGCCGCCGCGCGCTGCTGGACAGCTTCGCAGCCATGAAGACGTTCAACGAGTACCTGAACGAGGCGCTGGAAGGCTTCGCGATGCCGACGCGCTAGGGCGGTTTGCGGCCCGGCCCCGTCGCATCCCGTTCGATTGGGCGCAAAACGATAGCCATGGCAAAGGCAGTCGAGGCTTCGCGGATGGTTCGGTATTGCGCGGGCACATAAGGCCTGGTCGCAGATTCCGCATACGAGGAATCTGCGACCAATGCCCCGCGTTTTCTGCCATAGGGTGCAATTCGCGCCCAACGTTTACCGGACGGTTCGCGATGCCAGGCCTGCGGAGCCGCATCGCAGAACCCTACGCCGGGAACAGCGTGTAGGCCCGTCCCTCGGCGGCCTCGTGCGGACGGATGCTCACGCCGAAGGCCCGCTCGATGGCGCCGGTTGCGAGCACCTCTTCCACCGTGCCGGCCGCCGCGGCGCGCCCGCGTTCCATGACCAGCAAACGGTCTGAGTAGCGCAGCGCCAGGTCGAGATCGTGGATGACCATGACGATGGTCTTGCCCGCCTCCTCGTTCAAGCGGCGGATCAGCTCCATCGTCTCGTGGCAGGCGCGGATGTCGAGGTAGGTGGTGGGCTCGTCGAGCACGATGAGGTCGGTGTCCTGCGCCAACGTCATGGCGATGAACGCTCGCTGGCGCTCGCCGCCCGACAGCCGCCTCAGCTCCTGCGTCCGGAACCGCGCGATGCCCGCAAGCTCGAGGGCGCGCTCCACGTGCTCGCGATCCTCGCGCGAGAGCTTCCCCTGATGCGCCTGGTACGGATAGCGCCCGCATGCTACGAGCGCCTCCACCGTCATCGCCGGCGGGCGGCTGGCCTGGGCCAGCACGGCCACGCGACGGGCGCGCGCCTTCGCCTTGAGCGACAGCGTGGGCACCCCGCCGACGCGCACCTCCCCCGCCTGCGGCCGCAGCAAGCCGTCGACGAGTTTGACCATCGTGGACTTCCCGCAGCCGTTCGGGCCGACGATGCTGGTCACCGCCCCATGCGAAAACATCGCGGAAAGCCCCCCGATGAACGGTTCCTTGCCGTAGGAGAACGACACCTCGCGAAGCTCGATGGCAGGAACACAGGGCTGCGCGACCTCTGCGGTCGAGGAGCCGAGGGCCGAGAGGTCCGCCGCGAGTTTCCCCGAGGGGACTTGCTTCGCGGTGCCGCGACGAGCCGAACAGCCCAGCGGGCTGTTCGTGCGAGCAGGACTGTTTGAGCGCCGGACCTCTCGGCCCTCGGCCCCGCAGGATGCAGGCGCATTATTCAAGGCTTCCCCTCCTGTTCTTCAAGATGAGGTAGATGAAGAAGGGGCCGCCGAGGAACGCCATGAGGATGCCCACCGGCACCTCGTAGGGTGCGAACAGCACGCGCGCCAGCAGGTCGCACACGACGACGAACGCCGCGCCCGACACGGCCGACAACGGCAGCACGATGCGGTTGTCGTGCCCGACGAAGAACCGCACGAGGTGCGGGATGATGAGCCCTACGAACCCCAGCAGGCCCGCGAAGCTGACGGCCGCGCCCGCCAGCACGGCGGCGAGGCCCAGCATGGCCAGCCGGCACGCGCCCACGTTCATGCCCAGCGCATGGGCCGTGTCGTCGCCGAGCGCCATGATGTTCAGCTTGCCCGCCGCAAGCAGAGCCGCGGCGAGGCCTGCCACGATGTAAACGGCGGGCCACCACAGGTCGTCCATGAGCACGCCGGCCAAACCGCCCACGAGGAACGCCGACGAGCCGATGTAGGCGTCGGGGTTCACGATGAGGATGGTGTTCATGCCCGCACCGAACACCGACGTGATGGCGATGCCCGCCAGCACCACGGTGAGCCTCGACGTGCTGGCGCCCAGCGAGATGCCGAAGATGATGAGCGCCGTGGCCAACGCGCCCGCAAATGCCGCGAGCGGCGGCAGCCAGAGCGCGCTGGGAAACACGCTGGCGGCGATCAGCACGAACAGCCCGGCGCCCGAGTTGATGCCGATGATGTTGGGGCTTGCCAGCGGGTTGTCCAGCACGGCCTGGATGATGGCGCCCGCCACGGCCAGCGCGCCTCCTGCCAGAAGCGCCGCCAGCACGCGCGGCAGGCGCACGTTCACGAGGATGCTCTTCGCCGACGCGCTCACGTCGCCGCCCGTGGCCCAGGCGACAAGATCGCCCAGGCTCACCGACGACGACCCCACGAGGAAGGCCGCCGCCGTCACCGCCGCCAGGACGGAGGCGGATACGGCGATTGCGAGCGGTGCGGCCTTTTCACGGTTGAACGAAGTCACCGGACGGCCTTCGCTTTACGCGTACAGAGCGTCGAACAGCACCTGGTAGCTCTGATCCCAGCGCTCGTTCGGCTTGTACTGGAACAGATGCGGGTCGAGCGTGACGTAACGGCCGTTCTGAACCGCATCGAGCGTCGACCAGGCGGGATTGGCAGCCGTTTGATCCTCGAGCGCCTTCATGGCGGCTGCGTCGTCATTGCCCATGGGCACCACGAAGATGTAGTCGGGGTTCATCTCGATGATCGATTCCAGGCTGAAATCCTTGAGCAGGCTGGGATTCTCGTCTGCCAGATTCTTGACGCCCAGATCGGCCAGCATGGCACCCGTCATCGTCGAGGACGCCTGCACGCGGGTGCCGCCCGAGAATGTGGTCAGCACCAGCGCCGTGGGCGCCTCGCCCGCAGGCACCTTGGCCGTGATCGCCTTGATGCGCTCGGACACGGCCTGGGCGTTCTGTTCGTAGAGATCGTCGCGTCCCGTGATGTCGCAGCAGGTGCGCAGCATGCGCTCGTAATCTGCGAACGTCGTCACCTGAAAGCACGCCACCGGGATGTTCGACGCTGCGAGCGCCGCCTTGAGGTCGGCCTGGTTCGAGTCGCCTCCGCGGCCGCCCGAGCCGCTCGTCATGATCACGAAGTCGGGCTCCAGCGCGATGATGGACTCGAGGTTCGGGTTCGAGAAGTCGCCCACCTTCTGCACGTTTTCGGACTTCAGATCGTAGTCGGACAACGTGAACGCATCATCGGATGCGCCCACGAGCGTGCCGCCCGCAAGCTCCCATATGCTGGCGAAACTGCCCATGCAGGCGACCACGCGCTGCGGATTGTCGACGGTCACCTCGGCGCCCGTGTCATCGGTGAACGTGACCGCTCCGGCCTGAGAGGCGGCCGGGGCTTCTGTTTGCGGAGCGCTTGCGTCAGCATCGGCGTTCGGCTGAGCAGCCGAGCAGCCGGCAAGCATCATCGTCGCAGCAAGGGACGCGGCGACGGCGGTGGGAACGATGCGTTTTGAGATGGTGGTCATGAACAGGGTCCTTTCGGGTTGGGTGCTGCAGCTTGCAGGTCTAGCGAAGTCAGCGAGGGGCGCCCTGGTGCCCGAGATCGTGGGGAGGGCGAGGGCGAAGCGTACTTCGGTAC
>ERZ773103.2927-NODE-2927-length-14866-cov-3.340625_pt1 | contig 14866 bp, 11 predicted proteins | sample MGYA00511118_ERZ773103 | MGnify/ENA primary metagenome ERZ773103 (study PRJEB29015, sample SAMEA2737821) | human gut metagenome | biome: human gut; feature: human-associated habitat; material: faeces | place: China | collected 2012 ... | reverse complement strand
ATGGCGTATACACAGCCCTGATAGAAATTATAGAGCACCTGTGCCTTTTCGTCCTTCAACCCCTGGAAATTCAGGATCACGGAAGCACCGTTGATAAAGTAGTCCGCAGTGCTGTAGATCTTCTCTTCCGTCCAGTTATCCTTGGGCGTGCAAAGCACCACACGCTGCTTTCCATTGACTGCGCCGAAGCTGCCGCCAAGGCCTCCAACCGGAGCATGGGACATACTGTCTCCCATGGTGCCCATACCGCTCATGCCGCCCATGGTAATGGGATTGCTGACCGGCTGCTGGGGCTGCACCTGAGGCTGGGGCTGGGGCTGAGGCTGTACCTGAGGCTGGGGCTGGGGCTGGGGCTGGGGCGCGCCCGCAGCGGTGCGGGAATAGGGGATATCATTCAGGCCGCCGTCCAGATCATCCATCTCATCTTCCAAAGCGCCGTCATCATCATAGGGCCGGGTCAGTTTCTTCAGTTCGTCCATAAAACTCATGGCTGTGTCCTCCAAATTAATTTTTTACGTATTGTCTCGACCCAAAAATAGCGGTACCAACCCGGATCATTGTCGTACCCTCTTTAATGGCGTCGGCAAAGTCGTCACTCATGCCCATAGATAGGCAGTCTATGTTAGTATTATCGTATTTTTTCGCCTTTATGTCAACATAAAGCTCATACATTTTCGAAAAATATCGTAAATTTCCGCCCTTTTCCGTGGAAATTGGTGGAATTGTCATAAAGCCGCGGAGTCTCAGGTTTGGAAACTCCGCCATTCTGGCAGCCATTTCGTCCGCCGCCTCCGGTACAATGCCGGATTTGGCCTCTTCTCCGCCGATGTTGACCTCCACCAGAATGTCCTGCACCAGCGCCTTTTGCCGAGCCAGACGGTCAATGGTCTGCATCAGCTCCACGGAATCCACCGAGTGGATCAGTTCCACCGTTCCCACCAGAAACTTGGCCTTGTTCTTTTGCAGGTGGCCAATGAAGTGGAGCGGGCAACCCTCATAGGCACCCTGGGCGTTTTTCTCCTGAAGCTCCTGCACTCTATTTTCACCGCAGATATCCACACCTGCCGCAATGGCCTGCCGTACCCGCTGTGCGTCGTTCATTTTGGTGGCAGCCAGCAGCTTGACCTCATTTTCCGCTCTGCCCGCCTGTGCCGCAGCCTTTGCCATCTGTTCCCGGATGACGGCCACACGATCTGCAATTTCGCTCAATTCAGATTGCCTCTTCTCTGCGCTATGGCGTTTGTTTTCTGTCCTAGTATAACGCAGAAGTGCGAAAATTTCCACCCCTGTTTTTCAATCTGACAGGATTTTCATGGTCAGCTGACGCACCCCCGCCACCGCTTCCAGCCCCTCTCTTCCGGAAAACAGGGTCTGAAATCCATTTTGCACCGGCTCAGTCTTTTCCACCGTAAGCCTGTATTGGCCAAAGCCGCCGCCCAGCAGCCGAGCCGTTACCGTCTCACCGGGCTCCAGCCGCTGCGGCAGTATGGCAGAATAATACCAGATATCTCCTGTGACCAGCCGTCCAAGGGCCTGTGCCGAGGGTTCGCCGGTGGGGAGCGGCACCGTTGGAAGCTCCGGTGTCTCAGGCGTCAGTGACGTCTCCAGACCATCGGTTCCGGCAAAAAAGATGCCGGATACCGGCGCTGTGATCACCGGCTCCTGTTCCTCTGTATCCGGCGTTTTCCTCTGCTCTGGGGAACCTGCCTTCCGGGACAGCAGCAGCGCCCGCAGAAGTATTCCATTTTCCTGTCCGGTCTGTCTCTGCCGGATATATTGATGCAGCAGCCGGCTTTTCTCATAGTCATTCAGCTGCCGGTCCGCCTCCGTTTGAAGCCATAGCGCCCGCTGTTCCAGCGGGTCTTCCCGCTTTTCCCGGAACAGCACCGCACCGGCAGCTGCACGCTGTCCGTTCTCCACGGCCTGCTTCCACTGCGCCGGTTCCTCGGCATAGATCACCCGCTCCTGCCGGATCACAATGCCGCTTACCAGCAGCGCCTCCGGCTCCTCGGCAGTCTGCGGCAAAGCCTGAGCCGTTCCATTTCGCCGCAGGCCCATGGCCTGTCCCAATGCCAAAAGACATATGGCCGCCATTATGCCGCCGATGACGCTGCGGCTCGTCCACTTTTTCAAAAACAATGGGCATCGCCTCCGACGCCCATTGTATCATATTGCACCGTCGAAAAAAGGGATTCCGCCCAGTGCAGCTCTCTCTATCTCCGAGAAGCTTGTGTGCCTTCCGCAGACGATCCAGTGGATCCGCTCATTGCGTCGAAACCATGTAAGCTGTCGCTTGGCATACCGCCGGGAGCCCTGCTTCACCTGCTCCACTGCGGTCTCCAGTGCTGTTTCTCCCCGCAGCACTGGAAGAAACTCCTTATAGCCGATGGCCTGCATGGCTGTAGACGTCTCCGGAATTCCCTGCTCCAGAAGCCCCCGAATTTCATCCAAAAGCCCCTGCTCCAGCATTCGATCCACCCGAAGGTTGATCCGGTCATAGAGAAGCTGTCTGGGTTCAAAGGTCAGCCCCAGCCAGCAGGGCGCATATTTATCCGGGATCTGCCGGGATTCCAGATTGTGCTGGGTTATGGTCTTTCCGGTTTCTTGGTAGACCTCCAGCGCCCGGATAATCCGTTTCCCATCGGACACATGCAGCCGCCGGGCGCTGTCCGGATCCACCCGCCCAAGCCGCTCCAGCATATGCGCCATACCATGCTCCGCCGCTTCCCGTTCCAGTGCCTGCCGTCTTCCCGTCTCCGGATAGGGCGCAAAGGTTCGTCCGGCCATCAATGCATCCACATAGAGGCCGGTCCCCCCGGCGATCACCGCCGTCTTTCCCCGGCGCAGAATATCCTGAAGGATCGGATCAGCCATCTCCACATAGCGGGCCGCAGAAAAATTCTCCCATGGCTCCGCCACATCAATCATATAATGTGGGACCCCGTCCATTTCCTCCTGTGTCACCTTGGCGGTGCCCACATCCATCCCACGATACAGCTGCATGGAATCTGCGGAGATCACCTCCCCATCCAGAGCCTTCGCCAGCGCCACAGACAGCGCCGTTTTCCCGGAGGCCGTAGGGCCTACCACACACACGATTCTATCCATTTTCCAGCTTCACCATACGCGGTGTATGCCGCACTGCCGGAAGGAACTTCTCCAATAGGTCCTTCGTGCTCAGCTTCAGGCTGGTGGTACTCATGCAGGGGTGGCATCCCACATAGGGAAGCTTCAGGATATCCTCATCCATCAGCAGCTCCACCTGATTGTCGTGGTCATTCATCAGGCCCATCACGCTGACAGAGCCGGGGAGAATGTCCAGATATTCCTTCAGCTTTTCCTCATCCGCAAAGCTCAGCCGGGTGGAACCGATCTGATGGGCCACATCCTTGGCCTTGAATTTCTTCTCTCCGGGCAGCATCAGCAGGTAATAGTGATCTCCCTTGGAGTTTCTGAGAAACAGGTTCTTGCAGATGGCCGTATCCTCGCCCAGCAGCCGATCCGCCTCTGCGCAGTCCTCCATGGTGCGGGCCGCATCATGATCCACACGCCAAAAATTGATTTTCAGGCGTTCCAGCAGATCATAGACCCGTTTCTCTCTGTCCAGCCGATCTGACTCATCCGCAGGCCGGTCATGCTCCAACTGCATTTTCACGCTCCGATTCCCCCATTACTTTGTGATGAAATAGGCTGCCAGTACCACAACGCCCAAAATGATCCGATAGATACCAAAGGCCGAGAAGGTATGATGCTTTACATAATTCATCAAGCTTCGGATCGCCAGCAGGGAAACCACAAAGGCCACCACCGACGCCACGATCAGGCAGGCCCACTCGCTGCCGCTCATGGAATAGCCCCCGAGAATAAACTTCAGCGCCTTCAGCGCACTGGCGCCCAGCATCGTGGGAATCGCCAGAAAGAAAGAGAACTCCGAGCCCACTGTGCGGCTCATGCCCAGCAGGATCGCCCCCAGAATGGTGGCACCGGAGCGAGAGGTTCCGGGAATCATGGCAAGCACCTGAAAGCAGCCCACCAACAGCGCCGTCCGATAGGAGATCTGATTGGTGGTTCGAATGGCGGGACGGCGGCCCTGATTATATCGCTCTACCGCAATGAAGGCAACGCCGTACAGGATCAGCATAATGGCCACAACCACATGGTTATAGAGGTGGGCATCCATCCAATCGTCCAGCAGCAGTCCCAGCACCACCGAGGGCAGCACCGCCACGATCACCTTAAACCACAGCTGCCATGTCTGACGTTTCTCCACCATGCTTTTCCGTCCGGAGAACGGATTGAGCTTGTGGAAGAACAGCACAATGACCGCCAGAATCGCCCCCAGCTGGATCACCACATCAAACATGGACATAAACGCATCCGATGCTTTCAGCGGCAGCAGCTGCTCCAGCAGGATCAGATGTCCAGTGGAGCTGATGGGCAGCCACTCAGTGATGCCTTCCACAATGCCATAAATAATCGCCTTCAAAATCTCAAGAAACATAATTTGTTCTCCTTATGTCCGCTTAAATTGACGCTCCAATGTTGCACGGCTCAACGTGATGCACACCGGCCGGCCATGGGGACAATGCTTGATATCATCCCGACTCATCAGTTCCGCTACCAGTGCAGCGATCTCTTGTGGATCTGTATGCTGTCCGCCCTTGATTGCTCCCTTGCACGCAACTGTATGGAGCAGATCATCGTAGACCGCACTCTTATCAAGCTTCCTTCCGTCTATCATTTGCTGCGCCAGCTCCGACAGACATGCTGCCGCCTCTGCCTCCGGCACATCACAGGGAATGGCCCGAACCAGCAGGTCTCCGCCGAAGTCCTCCACCGTAAAGCCCAGTCCCTCCAGCGTCTCCCGGTTTTCCAACAGCATCGCCGTTTCTTCCCGGCTCATTCTGGGATGCAGGGGAGCCATCAGCAGCTGGCTCATGACCTCATGGCCCTGGGCCTTCAGCCGTTCAAAACGGATCCGCTCATGGGCCGCATGCTTGTCAAAGAGCAGCAGGCCGTCTCCCTGCTCCACAATAATATAGGTATCCAATGCCTCCCCGATGATCCGGTAGGGCTTTTCCTCCGGCCGTTCCGGCTCCCGAATCTGCTGCGGCTCCGGCACTGCCGGGGTCGGCATCGGCGGCATCTCCATGGCCGTCTGTACCGGCGCTTCCGGGGCCTCCTGCCGCACCGGCTCCGGCATCTCCGGCTGTACCGGGATCCGCTCCGGCTCTGCCTGCAAGGGCGCCGGGTCCGGAATTGTGGCCGCAGCAGGACGTTCCTCCCGCCGAGGGATCGGCTTTGCTCCCTGCGCCGACGGTGCCATTCGGACACTGTCGTGTACGGAAAGTGCCGGTCTCTGATCTTCCGTCCGCTGCACCAGTGTCTGGAACTGACGCACCACAGGCTCGGAGGGCTGGGCCGAGGTTCCCTTTTCCAGCATCCCGGTCATGGCCCGATACTCCTGCGCCGTAACCGTTTGATAAAAATCCTGCTTGGGCTGCACCTGGGGCTTTGGCTGCTTCAGCTGCATCTCCGGACGATCCTGTGCCCGGCTCAGTGCCCCCAGCACACTGTAGTGGATGGCATCAAACACATCCCCCTCCCGGAGGAACTTCACTTCGGTTTTTGCCGGGTGGACATTGACATCCACCGCCGTGTGCGCTACCGTCACATGGAGTACGCAGATGGGGAACCTTCCCACCATGATCTGATTTTTATAGGCCTCTTCCAGTGCAGAGGCCATCATTCTGGACTTTACATAACGTCCATTCACAAAGAAATGCTGATAGCTGCGGCTGCCCCGGCTGGCCGTGGGCTTTCCCACATAGCCGGTCACCGTCACGCCGCCGGAAGAGGACTTCACCTCCACCATCTCTTTTGCACTGGCACGGCCCATGGCCGCATAAATGGCCGACAGGAGCTTCCCGTCCCCGGGGGTCGTCAGCTCCGGCTTCCCGTCCCGCAGAAAACGGAAGGCAATCTCCGGGTGGCCCAGCGCCTGCCGCTGGACAGCGCCGCTGATATAGCTTCCCTCCACGCTGTCCCGCTTCAGGAATTTCATCCGGGCAGGGGTGTTGTAAAACAGATCCCGGATGATCATGGTGGTTCCCTGGGGGCAGCCCGCAGGCTGAATATCCATGACATTTCCGGCTTCTACCCGCATACTGACCCCCAGTTCGTCGGATGCCGCCCGAGTCAGCAGGTCGATCTTGCTCACCGAGCTGATGGCCGCCAATGCCTCGCCCCGGAAGCCCATGGTGGAGATCCCGCCAAGGTCCTCCGCACAGGAGATCTTCGATGTGGCATGACGCAGGAACGCCGTAGGCGCATCCTCCCGGGACATGCCGCAGCCGTTGTCTGTGACCCGCATAAAGGTAACACCGCCGTTTTTGATCTCCACGGTGATCTTCGTGGCGCCGGCATCCACGGCATTTTCCACCAGCTCCTTGATCACAGAAGCCGGACGCTCTACCACCTCTCCGGCGGCAATCATATCCGCCAGTGCCGGAGACAGCTTATGAATGATTCCCATTTTTGATTCACCCGATTCTATATAACACAGCGATCATCCGCCCATGGCGCTCATGCCAAGGGCGTTGATGATCATATGAAGGCCAATCGGGGCCCAGATGGCCCCCGCATACTCATAGCAGGCGCACAGCGCAAGACTGGGCAGCCCATAGACCAGAATATTATAGCAGATGCTCAGCGCATCCATCTGGCCAAGATAAGGAAGCACATGCATCGCCGCAAACACCGCCGCCGCCGCGCCATAGGCCGCCGGACGGTTCCACCGGCGCAGATTGCCAAAGATCAGGCCCCGCACCAGCGTTTCCTCCGTCAGCGGTGCCAGCAGTACCGCACCGGCCCACATGATCCGGTAATTCTCTCCCGCAATGGAGGCCACCGTATCATCATTGGGAATGCTGACTTTGCCGTTCAGCAGCTGTCCCAGCAGGTCCAGCCCCACCTGAAGGATCCAGTAGAGGCAAAAGCCCAGCAGCATCGCCTTCAGGCACCGCAGCAGATGATCTGCCGCCACCGGCAGGCTGTAGGCCAGAAACCGCCGGAACAGCAGCGCCGTGATCACGAAATTACTGAGGAAATATACCGCATTGAGCTGTGCCCCGGTATAGGGGATTCCCAGCAGGCCAAGCAGCAGCGCCAGCACATCCCCCATGAAGAACCCATAGAAGATCAGCCATACAACGCCGCCAATGACCTCATACCGGCGCATTTTCACCGAAAGCGGCTGATTCATCTTAAACATCCTCTGCCATCTTCTTCAGCTCAAAGAGTACATTCAGGGCCTCAATGGGCGTCAGAGTCTCAATGGTGATGTCCCGGAGCTTCTGGGCAATCTGGCTGCCGCCCATATCCATAAAGCTCACCTGCGCCGGTTCCTCCGGCTGTTCCTTTCTGCGGGGCTGAATATCGGAGCTCCCGCTCTCCAGCTCCTTGAGAATGGTTCTGGCCCGGGCCACCACTTTTTCGGGAATACCCGCCAGACGTGCCACCTCAATGCCGAAGCTGTCATCTGCGGCGCCGGGGACGATCTTCCGAAGGAAGATTACATCCTCGCCCCGCTTCTTCACCGCAATGTTGTAATTCTTGAGGCCCGGGATCTCCTCCTCCATGACGGTAAGCTCATGGTAATGAGTGGCGAAGAGCACCTTGGCCCCCAGCTTTTTGGGGCTGGCACAGTATTCCAGCACCGCCCGGGCAATGGCCATGCCGTCAAAGGTGGAGGTGCCTCTGCCGATCTCGTCCAGAATCAGCAGGCTCCGTGCCGTGGCGTTTTTCAGAATCTCCGCCACCTCGCTCATTTCCACCATAAAGGTAGACTGTCCGGCGCTCAGGTCATCGGAGGCGCCGATCCGGGTAAATACCCGGTCACAGATGCCGATCCGTGCGCTTTTTGCCGGAACGAAGGAGCCGATCTGGGCCATCAATACGATCAGCGCCACCTGCCGCATATAGGTGGATTTACCCGCCATATTGGGGCCGGTGATCACCGAGACACGGTTGGCCGCCGTCCCAAGCTCGGTATCATTGGGCACAAACAGGGTATCCTTCAGCATTTTTTCCACCACAGGATGGCGGCCCTCTTCAATGTGGATCTCATCGGTAAAGTCTACCTCCGGCCGTACATAGCCGTTGTCCGCCGCCACCTCAGCCAGTGCGCACAGCACATCCACCTCTGCAACCACCTGGCAGGACAGCTGTACCCGGGCAGAGTTCTCCGAAACATAGCCCCGGAGCTTGGTAAAGATCTCATATTCCAGCGCCGTGATCCGGTCTTTGGCCCCAAGAATGGTGGATTCCAGTTCTTTGAGCTCCTGTGTAATATAGCGCTCGCAGTTGGCCAGGGTCTGCTTTCGGATGTAATTCTCCGGCACCTGCCCCTTATAGGTTTTAGAGATCTCTATGTAATAGCCGAATACACGATTGTAGCCGACCTTCAGCTTGGGGATCCCGGTTTTCTCCCGCTCCGCAGCCTCAATGCCTGCAAGATTCCCCTTTCCGCCGGACATAATGTCCCGCAGCTGGTCTACCTGCTGGTCATAGCCGTCCCGGATCATGCCGCCTTCCCGCACCGTAAAGGGCGGATCGTCCACAATGGCCCGGCTCAGCTCGCTGCACAGATCCTCCAGCGGATCCAGCTGCTGTGCCAGCGCCTGAAGGCGCTCAGACTGAAATGCGCTCATCTGATTCAGCAGCTCCGGCAGGGCACCCATGGCAGTTGCCATGCCCAAAAGGTCCCTGGCATTGGCCGTCCCCGCTACGATCCGGCCAATGGAGCGCTCCATATCCGTGATCTCCCGCAGGGTGATCTGAAGCTCCTGCCGTGCCATCGAATCGTTTACCAGTTCCTCCACTGCTGCCGACCGACGCAGGATCTCCCTAGGCCGCAGCAGGGGCTTTTCCAGCCAGGAGCGGAGCATTCGCCCGCCCATGGCAGTCTTGGTCTTGTCCAGCACCCACAGGAGGCTCCCCCGCTTTTCCTTGCTGCGCATGGTCTCGGTGAGCTCCAGATTCCGCCGTGCCGTCAGATCCAGCTCCATAAACTGGCCGCTGAGATAGTATTCCAGATGGTTGATATGGCACAGGTCAGATTTTTCGATCTCCTTCAAATGGATCAGCAGGCCGCCGCAGGCCATCAGGGCGGCGGGGCTTTCTTCCAGCCCCTGCCCGGACAGCTCTTCCGCCGGAAACTGCCCCTGAAGGGCCGCAAGATCCTCCGCCCGGTCAAAGAGCCGCTGCTCTCCCACCTGCACACAGCATTCCAGTCTGCCGGAAAGGACGCCTCGAAGCTGCCGATTTTCCGCAGCCTCTCCCCCAAGCAGCACCTCTGCCGGCGTGAAACGCCCCAATTCGTTGATGATTTTTTCCACCGCACCGGAGCCCTGTCCGTCGGTGGCATAGAACGCGCCGGTGGAAACATCGCAGAAGGCCACGCCCCAGTCGCTTCCGGCCCCAACCACACAGGCAATGTAGTTGTTCTTCCCTTCCTCCAGCATGGAGCTTTCGGTTACGGTGCCCGGGGTGATCACCCGGATGATCTCCCGCTTTACCAGCCCCTTGGCCAGTGCGGGATCCTCCATCTGCTCGCAGATGGCAACCTTGTAGCCACGGCTCACCAGCCGGGCGATATAGCTCTCACAGCTGTGGAACGGGACGCCGCACATGGGCACCCGCTCCTCTGCGGATTTGCTGCGATCCCGAGTGGTCAGGGTCAAATCCAGCTCTTTGGACGCAAGCTTTGCATCCTCATTGAACATCTCATAGAAGTCCCCCAGCCGGAAGAACAGAATGCAGTCCGGGTTCTGCTCCTTGATTTCCAGATACTGCTTCATCATGGGGGTAAGCTCTGCCATTATTGTGCCTCCTCGATTTCTCCCACCAGACTCCATGTGGTGCTGTCTACGATCCGTACCTGCCGGAACGTGCCGATCCATGCGGGATCTCCCGGCATTCTCACCAGCCGTCCGCCATCCGTCCGGGCCGTCAGCTGATCGCCGTCCTGCCCATCCACCAGCACCCGCATGGTCTTTCCCACATAGTCTTTGTGTTTTTCCTGCGAAATTCGGTTCTGGAGCTCCAGCAGCCGGTCAAACCGCTGCTGCTTCTGTGCTCTGGTATAGGGATCCGGCATTTCCGCCGCCGGAGTCCCACTGCGGGGAGAGAAAATAAAGGTAAACAGCGCATCATAGCGCACCTTCTCCACCAGCCGCAGGGTGTCTTCAAATTCCTCATCCGTTTCACCGGGGAAGCCCACAATAACATCCGAGGTCAGTACGATATCCGGCATTACCTTCCGGGCGTAGTCCACCAGCTCCAGATACTGTGCCGAGTTGTAGTGCCGGTTCATGGCCTTCAGCACACGGTCATTTCCTGCCTGGAAGGGCAGGTGAATATGCTTTGCGATTTTTGGCGAAGATGCCATAGTATCAAACAGCTTTCGGGAGGCATCCTTGGGATGGCTGGTCATAAACCGCAGGATAAAGTCCCCGGGCAACTCCGAGAGCATCTTCAGCAGATCGGCAAAATCCACCCCAAGGCCAAGATCCTTTCCATAGGAGTTTACATTCTGTCCCAAAAGGGTAATGTCCTTATAGCCGCTGTCGATCATGCCCTTCACTTCCCGCACGATGTCCTCCGGCATCCGGCTCCGCTCCCGGCCCCGGACATGGGGCACAATGCAGTAGGTGCAGAAGTTGTTGCAGCCGTACATGATGCTGACCCAGCCCTTGAGGCTGTCCTTCCGGCTCACCGGCAGGCCCTCTACGATGTTGCCGGTTTCCGGGGTCACAAACTGGCGCTTCCCCACGGTCAGCGCTTTGTAAAGGATCTCCGGCAGCTGCCACTGGGCATGGGACGACATGACGCCCGCCACATGGGGGTAGCTCTTCTTGATCCGCTGTACGACAGTCTCCTGTCCGGCCATGCAGCCGGTGAGAAAAATCAGCTGCTCCGGGTGGCGGCGGCGGGTATGGGTCAAAGCGCCCAAATTTCCAAACACCCGCTGCTCCGCATGCTCCCGCACCGCACAGGTATTGATAATGATCAGGTCGGCCCCCTCCGGCTCCTGCTGGGCATGATAGCCCATCTCGATGAGCATCCCCAGCATCCGCTCGCTGTCTGCCTCATTCTGCTGGCAGCCATAGGTGTCCAGCCACGCCGTGGGCTGGATGCCCCGGGCTGTCCAGTAGGCCTGCACCTGATCGGCATACTTCTGCTGGATCTCAAGCTGTTCTTTTGAAATGATCTGTGTTGAAGACGCCATGGTCTGTCCTCCAAAATCGTTCTCTTTTCTATCGTGTCACATCCGTTTAGTTTATCAGTTTTTTCCCGAAAAAGCAAGCAAAATCCGGCCTTTCCCCTTTCTGCGCAAGCCTTGTAAAGCAGATGTAAATTTTCCGCAACATTGATGTCCCTTCTCTTCCAGTCATTAGAAAATCATGCTATAATAATGCCTGCTGAATAAACTGCGTTGACGGTTTCTCCGCCGGAAAGGAGTCTATATGGAATCTCCCATTCTCTATATCATCATCCCCTGTTATAACGAGCAGGAAGTCCTTCCCATTACAGCGCCCCAATTTCTCAGAAAAATCACGGATCTGTCCGCCCGGGGTAAGATCTCCCCGGAAAGCCGTGTACTGTTTGTGAATGACGGCAGCAGCGATGCCACATGGGACATCATTTGCAGCCTCGCCCGGCAGGATCCGCATTTTCTGGGCATCAGTCAGAGCCGGAACCGTGGCCACCAGAACGCCGTTCTGGCCGGACTCATGGAGGCAAAGGACCGCTGCGACATCACCATCTCCATCGACTGCGACGGTCAGGATGACATTGACGCCATGGACGGCATGGTGGACGCCTACCATGCGGGCTTTGAAGTGGTCTATGGTGTCCGCTCCAATCGGGATTCCGACACCTTTTTCAAGCGCTTTACCGCCCAGAGCTTTTATAAGCTCATGAACAAGATGGGGGCCGAGGTGGTCTACAACCATGCGGACTACCGGCTCATCAGCAGCCGGGTGCTTCAGGAATTTTCAAAGTTCGGTGAGGTCAATCTGTTCCTGCGGGGCATGGTTCCGCTGGTGGGCTTCCCCAGCACCACGGTGGAGTATGTCCGCCATGAGCGGCTGGCCGGTGAAAGCCACTACCCCCTCTCCAAGATGCTGTCACTGGCCATGGACGGCATTACCAGTCTCTCCGTGAAGCCCCTGCGCATGATCACAGGGTTTGGGGTTCTGGTGGCTCTTGTGAGCTTTATCGGTGTGATCTGGGCGCTGGTCAGCGCCCTGCTGGGCCGGACCGTCAGCGGCTGGGCCAGCACCACCTGCATCATCTGCTTTGTCAGCGGCGTTCAGCTCACGTCGCTGGGCATCATCGGTGAATATCTGGGCAAGACCTATATGGAGACCAAGCATCGCCCCCGGTATATCATCAGCCGGCGCACATGGGATACACCGGAAACAAAGGAATAACACCGGAAAAGCGAAGCCCTGCAATCAGGACTTCGCTTTTTTGCAATATTTCCAGAGATGGATCACCAATATGCACAGCAGCACGCCGGTGGTAAAGCCCCCAAGGTCGATCCACACATCCTTGATCTGCCCGCATCGCTCCGGCACAAACAGCTGAATGGTCTCATCCAAAAGCGCCGTCAGTACCCCGGACAGGGCCAGCGTGCTCCATGGCTTTTCCGGCCGCAGCAGCAAACAGAGCTCCACGCCAAGGATCAGATATTCTGTTCCGTGGGCCAGCTTCCGCAGCACCCCGTGGCCGTGCACAGTATCCACCTCTCCGCCAAAAATACGGCTCAGCACCGCTCCGGCCCAGTCGCTGATGGCACCGGACACCGTACCCGGCATCAGGGAGTTACCCCAGATAAACGCCACCGTCAGCACCACCAGCAGGGTGATCCTCCGCTTCCAGCTTGCATTGCACATCATCGCATTCCCTCCTATGCTCCGTCTGATATTATTGTACATGACCGGCACCCAAAAGTACATCCTGATTTTCCCACAAAACTTTTTCCGGGCAAAACATAAACTGACCAGTCACGCATCATTTGGAAGTTGTATCTGCGCTCCGTTCCTGCTACAATCGAATTAGTTCGAATCCTAAGGCTACACAGGAAGAAGGAGGCTATTATGAACCATCGATACAAAAAGATCCTGACCCCCATCCGGGTGGGCGATGTGGTGATCCGCACCCGCATGGGCATGAGTAAGTGCAATTCTCAGGAACAGCAGGGCCCGGAAAACTTCCCCGCTGAGGGCACCATCCGCTTTATTGAGGACGCGGCCAAAAACGGCGCTTCCGTCATCACCATGCCCTCCGCCACGCTCACGGAAATGGATCGGAATCTCTGGGGTGACGCCGCACTGTTTTCCATGAACAACGCCTTTGTCCACAACTATGTGATCCGCATGATCGACCGGGTCCATGCCCACGGCAGCCTATGTCTCATGCAGAGCCATCGGCGCATGCCTGAGGGCCTGAGCTTCTCTGAGCCAAAGCCCGGCGGCGGCTTCGGCCCCTTCGGCCCCGGCGGCCCACCTCCCGGCATGGGCGGAAACGGTCCGAAGAACCATCGGATCGGCACCAAGGGGCGTCCCGGCATGTCCTCCCGGGGCATGGGCGGCATGGGCGCTCCCGGCGGCAACGGTGAAAAACGTGTGGCTACTGCTGCTGAAATTCAGGACTGGATCGAGGATATCGCCAACGATGCACTGGAATACCGTGGCCTTGGCTTCGATGTGGTAGAGATCACCCCCATCGGCGATGTGGGCGCAGCCAACACCCGGACGGATCAGTATGGCGGCTCTCTGGAAAACCGCTGCCGTGCCACCACGGAGCTGCTCGCCCGAATCCGTGCCCTGTGCGGCCCCTATTTCCTGATCTCCATGCAGGTAACTGCGGCCTTTGACCCCCAGTGGATCGAAATGCTGAAGCTGTGGGATGAATATGTAGACATCTACCATGTCCGACCCCCCAGAAGCTACGGCGAGCACCCCAGCACCTATATTTTCCCGGAGCAGGATCCCCCGTCCCTCCAGCACACCAAGGCTCTGAAGGATGCAGGCGTCAACGCCGTCATCGGCGCCGCCTGCGGTTTTCAGGATCCCGATGTCATTGAGCGGGCCATTGAAGAGGGCAAGTGTGATATGGTATTCATGGCTCGTACCTATAACTGCGACCCGGATTACCTCCAGAAGATCATCGAGCAGCGCCCGGATGACATCACCCCCTGCCTCCGCTGCGACTGCTGCCACAGCGCCATCTGTGCCGTAAACCCCATCTTCGGCCTCGAAAACGTCTTTGACGATATGTTCCGGCCCAGCAAGGGCGGTAAAAAGGTGGCCGTCATTGGCGGCGGCCCCGCAGGCATGCGTGCCGCCATGGTCTGCGCCCAGCGGGGCCATCAGGTCACGCTGTTTGAAAAGTCCGGCATTCTGGGCGGTCAGGCCATTCACTCGGACTATGTCTATGGAAAATGGGGCATCCAGCGGTTTAAGGACTGGGAGATCCGTCAGTGTGAGAAGCTGGGGGTAGATATCCGTCTGAACACGGAGGCCACCCCGGAGATGATCGAGTATGGCGGCTATAATGCTGTCATCGCCGCCACCGGCGCAGCCCCCAAGCATCTGGATATCCCCGGCGGCAAGGAGGCCCTGCACCCCATCGAGGTCTTCGGCAAGGAGGCCCAGCTGGGCCACAGAGTGGTGATTGTCGGCGGCACCATGACCGCCTTTGAATGCGCCATGTATTTAAGCGATACCGGACACGATGTCACCCTGATCACCCGTTCCATCGCAGCCAGCAACTGCGGCGGCCACGATGCCATGCA
>ERZ773103.2924-NODE-2924-length-14874-cov-3.396451_pt1 | contig 14874 bp, 13 predicted proteins | sample MGYA00511118_ERZ773103 | MGnify/ENA primary metagenome ERZ773103 (study PRJEB29015, sample SAMEA2737821) | human gut metagenome | biome: human gut; feature: human-associated habitat; material: faeces | place: China | collected 2012 ... | reverse complement strand
TGGCACTGTCCTTTCCCTTGACTGCATCGCCATTGAGGACGAGTACGGCAACACCCCGGCACAGCGAGCAGAACTGGACTGGCTGCTCTACAATAAGCCCTTGGAGTACGCACAGCTTGTACTGGGTGGAGGGTTGGAGCATTATCTCTCGCTCGGCTGCGAACATGGCAGATTAGAAGATTGACCTTTAATTAGAATATTCTAAACAGCCCCCTACTTGCAGTCGTTGCAAATAGGGGGCTGTTGATTATTAGCTACACACTCTAACCACGTTTTTTCTTTTCAACAAGCATTCCGATAATAAACGAAAGTAAGAAAACGAGCAGCCAAATCAAAACTCCATAGTGTGTCTTGAGCTGCCATACTTTTCCTATATACATATCCGGCGTGATTTTTGTGGCATTTATTTTAATAATGAAATCGCCCAACACTTGTCCAATCAAAATTCCTGCCCAGTTTCCAGCCGTTGTGATTAATAGCCGCTGGTCCACCAAATAGGAGGGAGTGGGTAATGTTGAAATATCAATATCCATAGTTTCTATTTCCTTATCCGTTTTATTTCAAAAGTGAAAAGGCTGCAGCATATACGTACGATACGAAATTCTGCAGTCTTTTTATATTCATGTATTGTACTTGACAGTCTCATTGTTTATCAACTTTAGTATATCAATTCTGCAATATTCTCATAGCAGTATCAAAATGAATTTAGGAGACTGCACGACTCACTGTAATCGCAAATCAGATGTTTACTGCCGACGTGATAAACAACATGTCAATTGATTAGTCAATTAAGGTTGGGTTAAAATCTTCCACCCAAGGCAATCCGAATTTGTTTAATGCTTCCATAAATGGGTCCGGATCAAACTCTTCCACATTATAAACACCTGGTTTATTCCATTTACCTGTGAGTACCATCATAGCGCCAATCATAGCAGGAACACCTGTTGTATAGGAAATTGCTTGTGAACCAACCTCTGCATAACATGCTTGATGATCGCAAACATTATATACATAGTATTTTTTCTCTTGTCCGTCTTTTACACCGGTAAAAATACAGCCGATATTGGTTTTGCCTTTTGTTCTTGGACCAAGAGATGCAGGGTCAGGTAACACTGCTTTTAAAAATTGCAGAGGCACAATTTGTTTGCCTTCAAATTCAATGGGTGCAATAGAGGTCATGCCAACATTTTCAAGTACCTTTAAATGTGTCAGGTAGCTTTCGGAGAATGTCATCCAAAAACGAATTCTCTTGATACCTTTAATATTCAATGCCAAAGATTCCATTTCCTCATGATGAAGCAGATAAATGTCTTTGGGTCCGATTTGTGGAAGATCATAGACGCGTTTGATTGACATTGGCTCTGTTTCAATGAACTTGCCGTTTTCAAAATAGCTGCCGTTTGCAGTAACTTCACGAATATTAATTTCAGGGTTAAAGTTCGTCGCAAAAGGATAGCCATGGTCTCCCGCGTTGGCATCTACAATATCAATGGTATGAATTTCATCAAAATAATGTTTTTGTGCATATGCGGAAAAGACGCCTGTAACACCCGGGTCAAATCCGCTTCCTAAAATAGCGGTAATACCGGCATCTTCAAACTTTTTCTTATAAGCCCACTGCCATTTATACTCAAATTTTGCAGTATCGGGCGGCTCATAGTTGGCAGTATCCAGATAGTGGACTTTTGTTGCAAGGCAAGCATCCATAATGGTTAAGTCTTGATATGGCAATGCAACATTGATTACAATATCCGGTTTGAATGTTTCAATTAATGCAATAATTTCCTCTGTATTGTCTGCGTCAAGCTGTGCCGTAGTTACTTTTGTTTTACCGCCATCTAATTTTTTCTTTAAAGCGTCACATTTAGACAATGTACGGCTGGCAATGCAAAGTTCCTGGAATACTTCCGGATTTTGGCAACATTTATGTGCTACTACGCCGGCAACACCGCCGGCACCAATCATCAAAGCTTTTCCCATAATTCAGCGCTCCTTATAAGTCATTTTATCGTTCCATATCATGGCAACTATTATATAAAAAACAATGGTAATTATCAAGGTAATAGGCAGATTTTTAAGGTTTTTTTAAATATTGCCGTAAAAATATCATTTTTTTGTTTATGTTTTATTTTATGAAATGATTTTTTTCATATTTGTGGGTATTTTTGGATATTTCAAATGAAACATAGCGTGTACAATTTAGAAGAAAATATAAAAATAATAAAATCCAAAAATAAAATCCTGTTTTGGCATATTCCGTATTAAGAACGGGCAACATACTTTTTAGGAGGTGCTAAAATGGATTTACATGATAAAAAACAACCATATGATGAGCATGATGATTTAGAAGAAGAGCTTATGGAAGAGGAAACTGATGATATACTGGATGACGAGGAATATCAAGAAGATGATGAAGAGGTAGAGGAAGAAAGTGCTGTAAAAGGCGATGGGGCTTCTCATCCTAAAAAACAAAAAAATTTAGGTGTTTATTTGGCTATGGCGCTGTGTTTGGTAGCACTTGGCGTGGGAGCTTGGGCAACATACGATACAGTAGTGAAAATTTCTGATGTAACCCAGGATACCGCTTCTTCGTCTGCACCGCAAAGTTCTACAGCGGAAGTAAACCAAACCGTTAGCGGTGTTCCGAAAGATAATGTAATGGAAGATGATTTGCCGATTGCAGAAAGTGAAGTTGTTTCCGAATCTGTATCCAGTGAAGAAATTGTTTCCAGCGAGGTTGTATCCGAACAGCCGGTGGAAAGTCAAGCTCCGGAATATTATAATTATCCCGTGGCCGGGCAAGAGATATTAAATGGATTCAGTAACGGAGACCCCGTATACAATATGACAATGGACGATTGGAGAACACATGACGGCCTTGATATTGGTGCGGAAAAAGGACAAAATGTAATGAGTATTGGTGCAGGAACCGTAGTAGACTCATATGAGGATATTATGTGGGGCAATGTGCTTGTAATACAGCATGGGGACATTGAGGTGCGTTATTGCGGTCTGACAGATAAAAGTCTTCTTGCAGCTGGAGACACTGTTGAAGACGGGCAGATTTTAGGAACCGTTGGTACCATACCAATTGAAGAGAAATTAGGGGCCCATTTGCATATTCAGATGAAAAAAGAAGGCGTTTGGATTGACCCTACAAGAGTTTTAAAAGAAGCTGCATAATTAAAACTGTTAGGATTAAAAAGAAAAGGCCAGACTTCCGCTGGCTTTTTCTGATACATAATTATTTAAAATCGTTTTATGTTTTGTTTACAACCACTCCCAGACATCCCGAAAAGGACAAAGAGGATTCCGGTCCGGCAGGAGAAAAAGGATAATTGAGTTTGCTGGGGACAAACTTAGAAGGCTGTCTGGAGTCATATTCAAATTGGAAATGAAGCGCGGCTTACAATCAAAAAATGAATTGTGATATTGGTATTCAGAAATGTATCATATTTTGGTAGGCTATAAGTATTACTGTCTATTCTTTAAAATCAATGATAGAAGTGGTGACGGATTGGCTTATTTGAAATATATGTAATTGATATCATAGATATAAAATAGAAACAGCTGGCACCAAATATATCCGGTGACAGCTGTTTTTGACATATGTACTCTAGGATTCTTCACAATCTGTATGTTTTTTATATTTTAATTTTGTTGCCATACCGCCACGGATATGACGTTGTGCTTTATTAATTTCTAATATTTGTTTTACTTCTTTATATAACTGGGGATCTATGTATTTTAAACGTTCTGCTACGTCTTTATGAACGGTACTTTTACTAACACCAAATTTTTTAGCCGTGCTTCGGACGGTGGAGTGTGTTGTGGAAATGTATTGACCCAGTATTACACTGCGGTCCTCCACGTCATGGCTTATGCTATGGTTCGCAATCTTCCCCCTATTCACTTTCAAAACTTTTACACCCCTTTTTAAGCTACTAATTATTTGTATGCACAAATTTTAGGGGTTATACACCTTTTTATTCCATGTCCCACATTTTAAATATAGGATGTTCCAATTGTTAGTATAGGGTTTATCATATTTATCATCTTATCTACCAAATATAGTTGCTATGAATAAAAATATCTTTTTACTTATACAACTGATAATCCTTTACCATTAAAACAGACGGATTGACTGAATCAATCCGTCTGTTTTAATGGAGCTTATTTCGTGTTGGCCTTTTGTTATGTCGAAATCTTGTTGTTAAATTTTTTAATTTCATATGTACTATTTGGTAGCAGGTGTCGGCGGATATCAACAAAAGTAATGGCGTAAACTGTAATACATATCTGGATTTCGTTTCCCATATTAAGAGGAAGAAAAATAATCCAAACAACGCTAATTTAAATAATAAAACAGCATTTATTTTTCCATTTACAATGCCTATTACCAATGAAATCATGAGTAAGGTTAAAACTGCTAAATAAAAGCCCTGAGAATAATAATAGAAATAATGATAATAAGCACCATCTTTTAAAATCAGTTCCCATAGTTTTGAATTTGTGTGTTTTATTATGGTTCCTTCTCTAAAAACAAAATAGGTACCATCTCCCCAAGTATTATGAACAGCTTTATTTGTCATATGTTTTATAGTGCCGATAAAACCATAATCTGAAAGACGTTGCTTTATTACTTCTATGTTTGCGGCTTTCTTTTCATCTATATTTGGAAATGATTGTGTATACTTTACGTCGTCAAGATTAAAACCGCCATCTCCTGTCAGCCCCATCATAAGCCAATGCGTATAAGGTATTTGATATGAGTAAGCTTCTTCTTCAGATACGATGTTTCATTGTTTTACCGCAGCGTTATAAGAAAAAATACAACAATAAAGCTTGCTATTGTAACGCCAGTATAAATGAGAGCAGTTCGTATTTTTTGATTGAGAAATAAATGAATTACAATAACAGCCAATATAATGGCAATGGTTGCTTTCAGTTTAAATCCAAGAGCTAAAATAATGCCGGCACCTATCAATAATAAATATTTAGAAATTTCTTTTTTACTGTTAACAGCACATAAATATAAATAAATTGAAATAGTAACAAATGGAAGAGAGAAGCTATCTGTATAATAGTAAGCTGTATATGTATAGAAGGAGGCAAAAAATAGGCAAATAATACCGGTGAGTAATCCCATATGAGATCCCCACAATTTTACTGCAATTAAATATAGAAAAATAATTGATATAAAAATGGCAGCGACATTTAATAATTCTATATAGATAATGTCAGTACTTCCTGTTATAAAAAATATCATTTTGTAGTATATTTTATAAATTAAAAAAAGAAAAATATTATTTGGATATATTGCAAAGTAATTATAAGAAAAATATTTTCCTGTGAATGGGGCGATTGCTTCTTGATATATACCGCCTGCATCCCAATCAGGAAAAGATTTTAATGAAAATGCAAAGTATACTACTAAAGTTAATATAATTACTGAGATTCCTGCAAAAATAATATGAATCACCTGTGGCTTCCATTTGATTACAACTGTTTTACAGAAATAGGCGATACCAATACCGCTTATGAGAATGACGATTCCTGCTAAGATGGATATCCAAGGTTTATTTCCGCTATTGGTAAATATAATACTGGCATAAATCCATAAACAACAGGAAAAAAATAATCCTTGAAACATTCGATTTATGATATGCTTGTCCATTTTTAAAATCTCCTTGTAAAGTAAAAATGAGGCAGTTGCAACATATTTCCCTTACCATTCTCTGTATCTTTTTGTAATGTAGATTATATTTATGTGATTCGGTTCGTATCGTAAGTTATAATAAAAAAGGTGGTACAAATGTATACCATTTGTACCACCTTTTTTACAATATTATTTTAGTTTTTAGCTTGAGATTGTTTCTCTAATTTATTTTTAGAAAATGGATATTTCTTTGGCGAAATAAATTTGTCTTTTAAGCGTTTAAAGTTTATATTCACCAATTCGTTGCACGTATCTACGGCGATTAGAAGCAATAAAGGAGTAAATCCGTAAACATAACGAGACCTTGTTTCCCAGATTAATAAGAATAAAAATAAACCATATATTGCGAGCTTGAATAGAAGTGTACCATTAACTATACCTTTTTTTATACCTATCAAAAGTGAAATCATAAGCAAAGTTAAAACCGCTAAATGAAAGCCTTGGCAGTAATAATAAAAAATATTATAATGTTTTCCGTTTCCTAACACAAAGTCCCACAATTTTGAGTCTGTTTCAGGGTATGTTTGTCCTTCTCCAAAAATACAATAGGCTCCGTCACCCCAAGTATTATGAACGGCTTTATTCGTTAAATGATTTATAAGACCTGTAAAGCCATAGTCAGAAATTCTTTTTTTAATTTCACTGACTGTTGCATCTGTTTTTTCGTCTATGTTTGGAAATGATTCAGTATATAACACATCATCGTGATTATAACCTCCTATGCCGTTTAGTCCCATCATAATCCAATGGGTATAAGGCATTTGATATGAGTAAGCCTCTTCTTCAGATACAATATTTAATTGGTTTACCATAGCATTATAGGAGAAAAATATAATAATACAGCTTGCTACCATAACACCGGTATATTTCAGAGCTGTTAATATTTTTTGGCTAAGAAATAAATGGATAATCATAGCAATCAGCACAATAGCGACGGTTGCTTTTAGTTTAAAGCCTAACGTTAAAAGAATACCGGCAGTTATGAACAAAATATATTTAGGAATTAGTTTCTTGCTATTTACAGCACACAAATATAAATAAACTGGTATTATGATAAAAGGAAGGGAAAACGTGTCTGTATAATAATAAGCAACATATACATAAAATGGAGCAAAAAACAAACATGTAATTCCTGTAAAAAGCCCTATGTGGGGACCCCATAGCTTTACGGCTGTCAAATACATAAATATAATGGCTATAAAAGTTACAACTGCATTTAACAGTACGACATAAATGATGTCTGTGCTTCCTGTTATTGCAAAAATTACTTTATAAAATACTTTCAAAATTAAAAATAGAAATATATTATTTGGGTATGTAGCAAAATAAGTACTCGCAATTTGTTCTCCTCTTGTTGAAGCAACAGCAGCGTTATATACGTTACCTGCATCCCAAGCATAAACAGCTCTCAACGAAAATGCGAAATAAATTAACAAGGCAAATATTATAACTGCAATGCCTGCAAAGATACCATGTATCACCTTTGGTTTCCATTTTGAAACTACTTTTTTGCAAAAATAGGCAATTCCAATGCCGCCAGCTAACATGAAAACTCCCAATATAATAGATAGCCAGGGTTTGTTACCGCTGTTGGTAAACATAACGCTAAAATAAATCCACACAAAGGACGCAAAAAATAAACCTTGAAAGATTCGGCTTAAGATAGGTTTAACCATGTAATGAATTCTCCTTATCCAAGATAACTTTTGAAATAATATAACGGGGACGTTTTTTTGTCTCGTTATATATCTTTCCTATATATTCACCGATAATCCCAAGGCACAGCATTTGGATACCGCCAATCATCCAGATAGAGGCCACGATAGAAGTCCATCCACTGACGGTAACACCGGTATATTTCAAACAAATAAACACAATGAGTACAATGAGGCTGATAAGAAATATAAGAGCACCAAAACATGTAATAATCCTAATTGGTTTAATGCTGAAAGATGTAATTCCATCAAATGCAAATGCCAACATTTTTTTGAGAGGATATTTTGATTCACCTGCAAAACGCTCATTTCTTTCATATTCAACAGTAGTAGATTTAAATCCAATCAGCGGAACAATTCCTCGTAAGAATAAATTTACTTCTTCAAATTGTGATAAAGCATCTAAAGCTTGCTTGCTCATCAATCTATAATCGGCATGGTTAAACACAATATCCACACCAAGAAGCTTCATGAATTTATAGAAACCTTCTGCGGTAAACTTTTTAAAAAAAGTATCTTTTGTTCTTGAACAGCGAACACCATATACAATCTCGTATCCTTGTTTATATTGCTCTACCATTTTTGGAATGGCATTGATATCATCTTGAAGATCCGCATCAAGAGAAATAACAATATCAGCATAATCTTTTGCTGTCATAAGCCCTGCAAGTAAAGCGTTTTGGTGCCCCTTATTTCTTGATAAACATACACCACAGAATATAGGATTTTGTTTATGAAGTTGTTCGATTATCTCCCATGTTTTATCTTTTGAGCCATCATTTACAAAAAGAATTTTGCTTGTTTGAGAAATCATTTCTTTTTCAATCATAGACTTTGTAATATTCAAAAGTTGAGAAGCCGTTTCATGTAGCACGGCTTCTTCATTATAACATGGAATTACTAAATATAATGTATTATTCATATACAGACCTTCTACTAAATTAATTTTGTTTCTATTTAATCATACTTGGGGTTAAATTTCAATCTTATAACAAAAATCAAGTTGTATTTCATAAAATTTTAAGTGAAAAATTCTTTTTTTCTACATATTGTGCAGATTAGTTCGTTGCAATCGATTTATAAAAATGTTATAATGTCCGAAGTATAAGGGAAGGTTTGTACATTTACGAAAGGTGTTAAGAAGAAATTGAGTAAATATGATTATTTAATTGTAGGCAGTGGTCTGTTTGGTGCAGTTTTTGCTCAGCAGATGACTGAAAACGGAAAATCTTGTGTGATAATTGAAAAAAGAAGTCATTTGGGTGGAAACATTTACTGTAAAGAAGTAGAGGGAATTACAGTACATGAATATGGAGCTCATATTTTCCATACAAGTGATAAAAAGGTTTGGAATTATGTAAATCAATTTATTGAATTTAATAATTATATTAATTCGCCTATCGCAAATTATTATGGTGAGATTTATAATTTGCCATTTAATATGAATACATTTTCTAAAATGTGGGGAATTAAAACACCGGCAGAGGCAAAAGCTAAAATAGATGAACAAAGGTCCCAAATTATAGGAGAGCCTAACAATTTGGAAGAACAGGCAATCAGTTTAGTTGGACAAGATATTTATCAAAAATTAATTAAAGGTTATACAGAAAAGCAGTGGGGCAGAGACTGTAAAGAATTACCGGCCTTTATCATTAAACGTTTACCGGTTAGATATACGTATGATAACAATTATTTTAATGATCGCTATCAAGGTATTCCCGTAGGAGGATACAATGTTTTAATTGAACGACTGTTGGAATCATGCGATGTTCATTTAAATGTAGATTTTTTACAAGATAAAGAGAAACTTTCATCTTTGGCGGACAAGATTGTTTATACAGGTACAATAGATTCTTACTATAACTATCAATATGGTGCATTGGAGTACAGAAGTGTACGATTTGAAAGTGAAATATTAGATGAACAAAATCATCAAGGCGTAGCGGTGGTAAATTATACAGATAGAGAAACACCGTATACACGTGTAATTGAGCATAAGCATTTTGAATTTGGAACACAACCGAAAACAGTTGTTACAAAAGAGTATTCTGCTGACTGGAAATTGGGAGATGAACCGTATTATCCGGTAAACGACGAAAAAAATCAAAAGGTCTATGCCCAATATCAGGCCTTAGCTAAGAACGAACCCAATGTTATTTTTGGGGGTAGATTAGCGGAATATAAATATTATGATATGGATAAAGTAATTGCATCTGCATTAGATGCGGCACAAAGAGAACTGGCCGGTAAATAAAGATGCTTACAGAGGAGTAAAGTTATATGTCTGATGTGAAGATCAGTGTTATTATGCCTGTATATAAAGTTGAAAAATATATTAGAAAAGCAATTGAAAGTATTCAGAATCAAACATTAACTGAGTTTGAATTTTTAATTGTGGATGATGGTACTCCCGATAACAGCGGTAAAATTAGTGATGAATATGCCCTGAAGGATTCCAGAATACATGTCATCCATAAAGAAAATGGCGGTGCTCCAAGCGCAAGAAATACAGCTATGGATATTGCCAAAGGCAAATATTATTATTTCATGGATTCTGATGACTGGGCTGAGCCGACTATGCTGCAAGATATGTACGATTTGGCAGAAAAGCATCAGTTAGAATTGGTTGTAGCCGGTTATTATATTGATACTTATTATGATGATCACAATTATATTACGACAGAATTATCTCAGCCGGATCAAGTTTTTCTGTCTCAGCAAGAGTTTCGTGAACAGGCTTACCGTTTATTTGACATGAATTTACTTTATACACCGTGGAACAAATTGTATTCTGCAAAATATATTAACGACCATAATTTAAGATTTTCCAATACGTTTTGGGATGATTTTCCGTTTAATCTAAGTGTGGTTAGAGATGTTGAACGTGTAGGCATTACTTCTAAAAAATATTATCATTTTATGCGTGCCAGAGCGGAAAGCGAAACTACAAAGTATCGCAGTGATATGTATATTAAGCGTGAAGAGGAACATCAGTGGATGTTAGACTTATATAAATACTGGCAGATTAAAGATTATAAAAGCATGGAAATGATTCACCGTCGTTATATAGAGCGTGTGGTAGGATGTATTGAAAATGTAACTACCCCGAACTGCACTTTGTCTACAGCTGAAAAAAAAGCAGAAATTCATAAAATATTGAACAATCCGAACGTTGCAAGGGCATTGAGAATGGCACAACCTCGTTCTTCATATATGAAGTTAATGTTAAAACCTATTAAATGGAAAAATGTAAGTTTAGCTTATATGGAAGGTAAGTTTATTTCTTCTATTAAGGGTAAAAATGCTAAGTTATTTGCATCCTTAAAAGCAAGACGATAGGAGTAACGCATGAATAAACCTTTTATTAGTGTGGTAATGCCTGTATATGGCGTGGAGCCGTATTTGCATAGAGCAGCCGAAAGTATTTTAAAACAAACGTTTAAAGATATCGAGTTAATTTTGGTAAATGACTGCTCACCTGATAGATGCGGAGAAATATGTGAAGAAATTGCAAAACAAGACCACCGTGTTAAGGTGATGCATTTAGAACAAAATGGCGGTGTAAGTAACGCGCGTAACCAAGGGATGAGCTTAGCGCAAGGAAGCTATATTTTATTCATGGATTCAGATGATTATTTAGATTTAGATACTTTACAGTTAGCAGTAGATTCTTTACACGAGAATCCTGCTAAACTTGTAATATGGGGTTTAATTGAAGAATACTATGATAACTTAAATCAGTTAGCAACAACTGTAAAAATAAATTATCCGAAATATTTATTTTCTTCAAAGGAAGAATTAAGACCTCATATCATCCGTCTAGAAGAAAAAACTCTGTTAGGATATCCATGGAATAAACTGTATGATTTAAGCTATTTGCGTGAAAAACAACTGCAATATGAAGATATGGCTTTAAATGAGGACATTTTTTTTAATATCGCTTTTGTTCATGACATTGATTCGTTAAATATATTAAATATTGTTCCGTATCATTATCAGAAAAAAATAGATTATGGTTTAACTTCTAAATTTGTTGCAGATTACTATGACTTGCATATGCTTCGAATTAGCAAAATGCTAGAATTATATAAAAGTTGGGAGTTATGTACAGAGGAAGTCAAACAGATTTTAGCGAATATTTATGTTCGATATATAACTTCGGCTATTCAAAGAAATTGTGATAAGCGTTCGGGTATGAGCAAAAAAGAACAAAAAAAGTTTATTAAAGATTTGTTTGATACTTATTTATACCATGAACTCATTGAACATGTGTCAACAGAAAGTAAAATAGTAAAAAAATTAAGTGCTTTTTTACAAAATAAAAATGTAAATGCTTGTTATATGTCTGGCAAAGGTATTTATTTTGTAAAAAATAAATTACCTATTTTATTTGCAAACTTAAAGCAAAACAGGTAGTTAGGAGTGTTTTATGGAGACTGTAAAAAAAGGGGTCCAGTATTTTTTTGATGGGACACCATTTAAAGTTATTTATTTGATATTGACTTTTCTGTCATACACCAGTTTTACAGCGCAAACGTCTTTCGTGTCAGCATTTTCTATAGCGGTAACAGCATTAGGAGGTATTGTGCTGTTATACAGGGTATGTGTTTTAAAAAGATTTATTCGTACCCCTAATTTAATATTTTTGATTCTTTTTTTACTTAGTTTTATTATAACCTCTTTAATAAATTGGCAATATGGAATTATGGGAAGTTTAAAGGGTTTTGTTTGGATGGCTTTTCAATACACCCTTCTATATGCTTGTGACGATATGAAAGAAACGAAATTTTATAAAAAGGAATTTCATATCATCGCTATTATATTTTTAGCTTATTTGGCAATTTGCGGCATAGTTAGCTTATATTACCTAATTACAGGGCAAGGCGGTGTTCTGGAAGAAGGACATACACAAAGAATTTTTTACGGATTATGGTGGCAAAGATTATGGGGAGCGTTTAGTGAGCCAAACTACGCTGCTACATCCATGAGTATAGGAATTTTATTGGCTTTTTACTTTTTTAAAGTTTGCAGACAGATTTGGGTTAAAATTGGGTGTTGGTTCTTAATCGCTTTATATGCATCGTATATTCTATTTTCAGACTCCAGAACAGGCAAAGTTTGTTTGATGGTTGGTGCAGCAGTTATTACATATTTGCTAATTATAAATCCAAATAAAAGAAATTGGAAAAAAGCATCTACGCAGTTAATAGCAATAGGGTTGGCTGCCTGTGTTGGTATAGGCTCTTTTTTGGGTATTGGATATACCAAAAAAGGGTATAACTATATTCAAGAAAGTATTAGCACATCTCAGGAAAATCCCGAAAAACCTGAAGAAACTCAAAAGCCTAATTTAGAAATTGGCAGGGAACAAGATTTAGAAAATGATGTGAGCAACGGTAGATTTGCCCTTTGGGGAAGTGGCATTGAATTATTCTTGACGGCTCCTATATTTGGTGTGGGTTCCAGAAACTTCATTGCAGCAGCAGATGATAAAATTCCAAATACGTATCTTGTAAATAATCATCAGGGTAAGTTTAATTCTACTCATAATATGTTTTTTGATATGTTAGCAGCGCAAGGCATAGTGGGAACAGTGCTTATGTTGGCTGCAATGGTTCTCATTATTATTTGTATAATTCGATTATTGGGTAAAAATTTGAAAGAAGACTATACTTATATTGCAATCTTGTTCGCGGTCGTTATTTGTGCCGGGGTATCCGGATTCTTTTTGCCAAACATTATTTATGTAAATACGCAAAGTTCGTTTATCTTTTGGTGTTTTTTAGGCTATTTAATGCATTATTATGGGAAAAAAAGAGAACGAAAAGGATTTTTATGGAAAAAAACCAAACATACAAAGGACAAAAATTCTCTTTTAGAATCTAATGAAGCAATTGAGTAAAAATGGATATTTATATTGTGAAAGATAAGCTTAAAATGGATTTTGAGGATGATGTTGACATATGGAACCAATGAAAATTTTAACCGGTTTTATTATGGATGGAAAAGCCGGAGGGTTAGATAAGTATTTATTGACCTTTTTAGAACAGGTACAGAGCGATTCGGTTAAAGTGGATTTTTTGACAAATAAAATAAATAAAGAGTTGCAAAAACAGCTTGACAAATATGGTTCACAGCTATATCAGGTAGCTAATCTAAAAAAAGCTGACGTGCAGTATCAACAAATTTGTGATATCATACGCAAGAATCAGTATGATATGACATATTTTAATATTTCTACTGCAATTAGTCGCGTAGGCCCTAAGGCTGCTATGGATTGCAATGTTCCTATAAGAGCAATTCACAGTCATTCAACTGGTATTGACTGCAACAATCCGTTAAAAAGAAAGATGCTGAATTACTTTCATAAAAAATATAAAAAAGAGTTATATAAAACAGCAAATAGATTTTATGCTTGCTCCAGAACTGCCGGATTATGGCTGTTTCCGGAAGAAATTGTGGAATCAGAACAGTTTCATATAATTCATAATTCAATTGATGCCAGAAAATTTTCCTATGATATAGCTGCCCGCAATCAATTAAGAAATGAGCTACATCTAGAGAATAAATTTGTTATAGGGCATGTAGGAAATTTTTGTTATCCAAAAAATTATCCTTTTATTCTAGAAATTTTTCAAGCCTTGCTTAAGAAAAATAACAATGCTGTTTTATTATTAGTAGGTACAGGGCCGGACTTTGCTCAGGTGAAGAGAGCTGTCGATCAAATGGGGCTTCAAGAGAATGTCATTTTTTTAGGACATCGTGCAGATATTCATCGTATTATGCAGGCTATGGATGTATTTATACTTCCCTCCCGTTTTGAAGGCTTGGCTTTGGTAGCAGTTGAAGCACAAGCAGCAGGTTTGCCATGTGTATTCTCAACTGGTATGAGTGATGAAGCTAAAATTACGGACGCAGTAATATATCTGTCTATTAATGACCCGGTAGAAAGTTGGGTCGATGCAATTTGCAGCTTTAAAAATTTTGAAAGATATAATACAGAAGCTGAAATTATTGCTGCAGGTTACGATGTGTCGAGTGAAAAGGAAGCATTTTACTCAATTATTTGTAAAAAATAAATTACGGTTTATATTATTGATTTTTAATTTTGCTGGTGACTCACGGGAGGAAATTATGCCACAAATAAGTGTAATAGTACCTGTATACAATGTAGAGAGTTTTTTGAGAAAATGTCTAGATTCGATTATGCAACAATCTTTTCAGGATTTTGAGGTAATTATTGTTGATGATGGTTCTACCGATTCCAGTGGTTCAATTGCACAGGAATACGTAAAAGAGTATGCTAATGTTCAAATGATAACACAAGAAAATGGTGGACTTGGAGCCGCAAGAAATACTGGGATATCGGCGGCAAAAGGAGAATTCTTATTATTTGTGGACAGTGATGATACTATAGATAAAAATACCCTGCAAGTTTTA
>ERZ773103.2915-NODE-2915-length-14900-cov-3.099764_pt1 | contig 14900 bp, 9 predicted proteins | sample MGYA00511118_ERZ773103 | MGnify/ENA primary metagenome ERZ773103 (study PRJEB29015, sample SAMEA2737821) | human gut metagenome | biome: human gut; feature: human-associated habitat; material: faeces | place: China | collected 2012 ... | reverse complement strand
GTGATCTCTGTGGGACATTCCAGCAGGCGGGATATGGCCTGCTCCAGCCGGTACTGAATGGTAGAGGCGGTATTCCCCTGCCGCTGCCAGCCGGAATATCTGGTTCCATCATAGGAAATGGTCATTTTATAGTTCTGCACGCTGCCCGCCTGCCTTCCCTCTATGACTTTAACTGAAATCAATAATTGCATTCATTATACAACAGATCCGTGCGATTGGGAAGGCTAAGATTCCACTCCGTGGGATTTCATCGGCTTCAGATGCCAGATTTTACAGATTGCAGTTGACAAAGCGTTTTGGTTGTACTATCATCTTAATAGTTGACATTTCATCTATACACGAATCAATGGAGGAAACGCTATGACCAAGAAATCCTTTCAACCGGATCGGATTTTAAGCTATTTTCGCATGGAATGGTTTTCCCTGCTGCTGGTTACCGTCTCTGGTCTCATCTACAATCTGGGGCTGCTGGCCGGCCCGTGGTTTGAGGGCAAGATGACCGGCTGTCTTGTGGGCATTCTTGAGGGTACCGGCACCTTTTCCAATATGCTGACGCTGGTCATCGGGTATGTCATCGCCATCGGCGTTGTGCAGGGCGCCCGTTACCTCAAGCGCTTTTATGTGCGCCGTTTTGCCAACAACGTAAACCGCAGCATGAAGGGGATTCTCTACGGGAATCTGGTAGAGAAAAGCCGCAAGGAGCTGGAAGAAGAAGGCGCCGGAAGTATTATGACAAAGGCAATTCTCGATGTGGATGACTGCGCTGAGGGTATGCGGAAGTTTACCACAGAGATCTTTGACACCGGCGTTGCGCTGGCTGCTTATGCGGGAATGCTATTATACTACGACTGGCGTTTGACAATTCTCTGTATGCTGCTGCCGCCCATCTCCTATACGGTGGCAGAAAAAATGAAGTGCATCATTCAGCGCACCGGTGCCGCCTATAAGATCCAGTCCGGCATTCTCAGCTCTGCCACGCTGGATTGCGCCTCCAACGCCATCACCTATCGTGTCTTTGGCTGTGAGACCCGGCGCAAGGAGGTCTATGAGGAAAATCTGGACGCCTATGAGAAGTCCGCTGTGCGAGCCAACATCTGGAACGCCGCCCTGCCGCCCATCTACAAGGTGATCTCCATGGCGGGCTTCCTGTTCATTCTCTATTTTGGCGGCCGCAACGTGCTTGGCAGCGGGTGGAAGGCTTGGGACGTGGCCGCATTTACCACCTTTCTCTCCTGCTTTACCAAACTCTCTACCAAGTCCTCCAGTGCCGCCAAGCTCTTTAATGCCGTTCACAAAGCACAGGTCTCCTGGAAGCGGATCCGGCCTCTTATGAAGGAAACCGCCGTATCTGAAGTCTCTGACGCCCAGCAGCCCGGTGCTTTGATGGTCTCCCAGCTCTCCTTTTCCTATCCCAACGGGAAAGCCGTCTTTGATCACCTGAGCTTTTCCGCACAGCCCGGAGAGATCATCGGCATTACCGGCCCTGTAGCCTGTGGCAAATCCACACTGGGCAAGGTCTTTCTGTGCGAGTATCCCTATCAGGGCAGCATCCAATTTCACGGACAGGAGCTTGGAGATATGGCTCGGACGGAGCGAACCGGCATTGTGGGCTACTTGGGACATGACCCGGAGCTGTTTAACGACACCGTCTCCAATAATATCCTCATGGGAGATTCCCAATACGACGTCCAGCGTCAGCTTAAAATGGTATGTCTGGATGAAGAGGTTCGTAATATGGAAGAAGGCACCGATACGCTGGTCGGCAGCAGCGGCATACGCCTCTCCGGCGGTCAGGCCCAGCGTCTGAGCCTTGCCAGAACACTCTGCCATATGCGTCCGGTTCTGGTGCTGGACGATCCATTCTCCGCACTGGACCGCAGCACCGAGGAACAGATCTTTACAAACTTAAAGGCAGAGACATCCCGCAGCATCGTGCTGCTCATTTCCCACCGGCTGTACCTGTTCCCCAAAATGGATCAGATCATCTGGATGGGCAGCGGCACTCCCATAGTCGGCACCCACCAGGAGCTGATGGATACCGTTCCCGAATACGCCGCACTGTTCCACGCACAGGAAGGAGGTCACGCACATGAAGCCCGCTAATTCCGCTGTACATACGATCTTTGAGACCATCCGGGAGAAGAAGCTTCTGTCCCTTGGGATTCTTCTCTCCGTCTGCAGTGCCGTGGTGTTTTCCCTCTTTCCGCCGCTGGTGCTTGGACGCTTTATTGATACCATCACCGCAGGGCATCCGGCAGGCTTTTCCATGGTTGCCGCCTACTTCGGTCTGCTGGCCCTCACCGGTGTGATGGAGTCGCTCCGTGAAGCTCTGCTCACTGTCTTTGGTCAGAAGATCACCCACAATCTCCGCAGCCGCATGATGGATAAATTCACGCATCTAACCGCTGACACGCTCAACAGTCTGGATCCTGGCGCCATGGTCTCCCGGTTCGTGGGCGATGTGGACACTGTGGAAAATCTCTTCACCTCCGGCATCATCAGCATGTTTGCCGATGCCTGCCGCATCATCAGTATTCTGGTGGTCATTGGCATGCGGAATCTGGGTCTGACTCTGGTGCTGCTGGTGCTTCTGCCGCTGCTGTTCTGGTTTACCCGATATGTCCAGAAAAACATGCTTGCGGCCCAGCTGGAGAACCGCAAGGCAGTCAGCCGAGCCTCCAGCTTCGTCCCGGAAACGCTCCATAACATCCGCACCATCCACACGCTGGGGAAGGAGCGGTATGCTGCAAAGCGCTATGACGAATATATCGGTCAGAGCTATGCCGCCATGGAAAAGACCAATTTCTATGATGCGGTATACTCCCCCGTAATTCTGATCCTCAATGCCATTGTGGTGGCTGTGGTCATGCTGCTCTCAGCCTCTGGCAATCCCACGGTACTAACGCTGTTTGGTATGTCTGCCGGTACGGCTGTAGCGGTTATGAACTATATCTCCCAGATCTTCACTCCCGTAGAAAGCCTCGGCATGGAAATCCAGACCATCCAGTCTGCCATTGCAGGGGTCCGCCGCATCAACAGCTTTTTCGCACTGCCGGAGCTGGCCCCCAAAGCTGCCCATCACCCTGCCGCAGCTCGAAATGCCGATGATCCGCTGGTCTCTCTCCGGCACGTTACCTTTGGCTATGATGATCGCACCGTACTGGACGATTTGAGCTTTCAGGTAATGTCCGGGGAACAGGTCACGCTCTCCGGTCGTACCGGCGCAGGCAAAAGCACCATTTTCAAGCTGCTGCTGGGTCTGTATTCCCCGGACAGCGGCACTGTGGAGATTGGCGGCCAGCCTGCCGCAGATATCCCCGACGGCGAGAAGCGGAAGCTTTTCGGATATGTGGAGCAGAGCTTCCATATGGTGCCCGGAACGGTAAAGGATCAGATCACACTGTTCGATCCCGCCATTTCTACCGAGCAGGTATATACCGCCGCAAAGCTCACAGGGCTCCACGACACCATAATGGCGCTGGATCAGGGCTACGATACCCCCTGTACACCGGAGCTGTTCTCTCAGGGACAGTGGCAGCTGCTTTCCATCGCCCGCTCCGCAGCCGCTGAACCTCAGCTTCTGCTGCTGGACGAGATCACCGCAAATCTGGATGCCGAGACAGAAAAAGCCGTTCTCGGTGCACTGAAGCGTGTTTCCGTAAACCGCACGGTGCTGTCCATCTCCCACCGTATCACCGCCGAGACCGGAAGGATCATTCCAATCGGTAATCAGCCGGTGTCCTGACCTTCTAACTGTTGATTTTCGCCCCCGAATGAGCAGAACCTCTCATTCTGGGGCATGTTTTATTGCCGCAGGTACAAATGTCTGCTTTGCAGCTTCCTTAAAATATGATAAGATAGCATTGGAAGGAGGCGTCTTCCTTGGCAAAACAAAAACCATCTCTGAACACAATTTATATTTCAGGCCGTCTGCGGGACGCACTGGCGCCGATTTCCTGCTATGCCCTTACCTCTGTGGTTGCCCCCATGGGTTACGGAAAGACCACAGCGGTAAACTGGTATCTGGATCAGTGTGACAGGAAACCGCCAATCCGGATCATTCGGATCAGCGTTTACTCTGATAATTTGACGATATTCTGGAAAAGCGCTCAGTCGGCTTTCTCCCATGCCGGTCTGGACCTTCTTTTGCACTACGACTGTCCCGACGACCCTGCCGGATGCAGCATGCTCATGGACGCACTCTGCCACACATTTTCCGACCAAATCACGACCTATATATTTATCGACGACTTTCACCTGCTGACGGACAAGCGGATCACCGCATTTCTCTGTACGCTTTCCGGCCGGCTCCCAGCCTGTGTCCATCTGATTGTTGCCAGCAGAAACCGATTCCTATCCGGTGGTGAGATCCTTCAGCTGAGCGGCAGACTTCTGGAGATCACTGCTCAGCAGCTCCGCCTACAGCAGCCCGAACTGGCGGCCTATGTCCATCGCTGCGGTGCAGATCTCAATGAACAGCAATTATCTTCCCTGCTCCACTCCAGCGAGGGATGGTTCTCTGCGGTGTATCTGAATCTATGTGCGTGGAACCAAACCGGCAGTCTCCCCGACCGTCATTCCACCATTTATGAGATGTTCGCCTCGGAAATGCTGGATCCATTGCCGGAGGCACAGCAGGAATTTCTTTCGGTCATGGGCCTTGCCGACGAATTTACCGCACAAATGGCAGGCTATATTACGGAAAATCCTGATACCGTTCCAATTCTCAATGCTCTGACCTGCCAAAATGCGTTTGTGACCCGTCTGCCGGACGGAAAAACCTATCGCTTCCATCACATGATGAAGGAATGCTCCGAGGCGGCATTCGCCAAGCTCAATGCAAAAAAACAGGTGCACTATCTTGACCGCTACGGCTTCTGGTATGCACAGCAGGGCCAGCTTCTCCATGCCCTTTCCGCATACCATAGATGCGAGAACTACGGCGCCATGCTGGATATCGTCCAGCAGGACGCAGGCATTCTGGTGAGCACACTGCAGCCGCAGTTGGTTCTGGACTGTCTGTCCCGCTGTCCGGAGCAGATCCTGCTAAACCATCCACTGGCGCTTCTTGTACTGATGCGTGTGATGTTCAACTGGAAGCAGATCCCGAATATGCTGAAGCTAAAGGATCAGTTCCTGCAATCCATTGCTGCGCATCCGGAGCTGCCGCAGGAGGAGCGGAGTAATCTTTTGGGCGAATGCGATCTTATCATGAGCTTTCTCATGTACAATGACATCTCAAAGATGAGTCGGCTCCACCGAAGTGCCAGTCAGCAGATGTCACGTCCCGCCGTAACCATTCGGCAGCAGGGCGGCTGGACCTTCGGCTCTCCCTCCGTTCTCATGATGTTCCACCGCACCCCGGGCTGCCTCGCCGTAGAACTGGCCGAGATGAATGCATGTATGCCCTATTACTATCAGATCACAAATCATCACGGTCAAGGTGCGGAGCAGGTCATGGATGCCGAGGCGGCATTGATGCAGGGCAGATTTTCAGACGCCTTGATCGGCTTGGAGCAGACTTATGCCAGAATTCATGGAAATGGTCAGGAGAGCATTGCGCTATGCTGTGATTTTCTGTCCATGCGGCTGTCTCTCTTTATGGATTTCCAGCCCCGCTATACCGTAGAAACCCGAAAACAGGCACTGATGCAGCAGTACAATCCCATGTGGCTCCACATCTTTGACAGCGTATGCGCCTACTACTATTCGCTGCTCCAGCAGCCGGAACAGATCTCGCCGCTTTTCCGTGACCACAAGCTGGACACCGTCCATTTTCTGGCGCCCGGAAAGCCTATGATGGATATGATCGAAAATCAGGTCTACCTGTCCCAAGGCGAATACGCCAGAGTCGTTGGGCGGAGTGAAGGACTGCTTGCCGCATGCTCCGGCCTCCATTATACACTGGTGGCACTTCACATCCGGCTGCAAACCGCCAGCGCCTACATGCAGCTTGGAAAACAGGCCGAGGCTCAGTCGCTCTTTCTGGATGCCGCTGCTGCCGCACAAAAAGACAACCTTTTCATCCCTTTTGCGGAAAATTACCGCTATCTTACGGATTGCTGGAGCATCCCCGCATCAGCGCCCCTGTCGGGATTTCTCTCCCGTGCGGAAGCACTCGGGCAAATGTTCCAAAAACGCACCCTGCAGAGAAGCATGCCATACCACGCCTCCCCGCTTCTGTCCGAGCTGACACCACGTGAGCTGGAAATTATCGAACTGGCAGCCCAGCACCTTACCAACCGTGAAATTGCAGAGAAGCTGTTTTTAACGGAAGGAACCGTAAAGCAGTACATCAATCAAATTTACGGGAAGCTGCAAATTACAGGGGAAACCCGTACCAAACGAAAGCAGCTATTCGGTCTGCTCTCATCTAAGAACTAACCTTTGGTTAATATCTTTTCTCTGCGCCCCATCGTACAATAATCCTGTACGATGGGGCCGTTTTACGCATCGTAGAAAAGGAGGAAAAGATATGAAAGCCAGAAACATGATCCCACGCCTGATCCTGTCCGCGCTGTTTTTTCTGCTGCTGACCGCCTGCGGAAGTGGGGAAACAGCGATTTCCGTTTCCCTGGTGAACAGAACCGGCCAGGAGATTTCCGAGATCCACATCACCCCGGCAACCACCACCGAATGGGGCGATTCCCTGATCGAAGCTCCCCTGTCTGATCAGACAATCAAGTCTGTAGCGCTGGGAAGCTTTACCCAGGAGGATCTTTCCGCAGGCTTCAACATTCTCGTTTATAACGCCGACAGTGAGGTACTCTACACCGGAGATCTGGACGAACAGTGCTTTTCCCTGTCGGATGGCGATTTTCTGGTGTTTCTGCCGCCTGAGTCAGATACACTGCTGGATATCACGCCGGAATATGACAGTGCCAGCTATGATTTGTACGCTGGATCAAACGCCACAGGAGCATCCTCGTTGCTTGCACAGTCCGGTTCCGAGACACCGGAAATCGATCCCACGGAGTTCACAGGCAATTGGAAATACGATGCGCTGCCCTCCTATCTTTTGCTGGATGATGCCCGGCAGTGGTGTACCTTGAATCTCTACACCGGGCAGGACGGCTTTGGCACCGTAACGCCGGAAGCAGACGGTCTTTGCCTCACAAAAGAAGACGGCACGGTTCTGACCACCCTGCAAAAAGACGATTCCGGCTGTCTGATCGATGCAGACGGCAACACGCTCTCCCCCATTACAGACGTCATTCTCCTGCCAAGCGGATTCGACGAACTGACGCAGACCGTAAGCTTCTCCGGTGACTTTTCCGGTGCCGCAATCGGATATCCGGCAGTCATGTACCCAGAAGACGCCCCCCTGCTGTCCGGCGGGCTGTGCTTTTCCCCGGTCATGGGGCCCGGTACTGACGACCAGTACGCCAGTATTCTGATTGGCTTCCATCCCATCAGCGGATATGATGACCAGATGACACAGGGCTATGGAGCCGCAAAGCCAGCCATGACCCAGATGTTCTCCGCTGTCCTGACGGAACTGTATGGCGACAGCGCACTGGAAATCGCAGCCGCAGATTGTTATGAGTTTGAGCAGTATTACAGCATCACCGGCACCATGCAGCTCACCGGCTCCGTGGTCTCCGGAGAGTTGACTGACGCACTCAGTGCAGCAGTCGAGCTGCGCTACTATGGCCCAACTGGATATGTTATGGTTGCAATCGCCATTGCCCCGGAGTCCCGGATCGATATCTATCGTGACACCTGCTGGAACATGCTTGCCAGCTGTACCTACAGCACCGACTGGATCACCGCCCCCAAGCCGGTCCCGCCCCTGCCAGCCCCAGCCCCCGACGGCAGTGATGCGCCGGAGGAACCCTACTACTGGTATGATGATGACGGGGATATCTGGTATTGGAACGGAAGCGAAAATGAATTTATCGGCTTTGGAAGCGACTACTACATCGATGACGATGGGCAATACTATGAGTCCAATGATGCAGGCTGGGAAGATGACGGTGACTGGGATTACTACGATGCCACTGATCCATGGTCCGATCCCGGTGACACATGGGACGATGACTACTATGATGATTATGACTACTACGACGACTACGATGACTATGACGACTATGCCTATGACGATGAGGGCTGGGGCGATTACGCCGATGATGACTGGGATTACTAAGCCTCCAGCTTCTCGTTCAAAGCGCATATAATACATAGAAGCGGCCTCAGCGCACCTGCAATATCATACAGAGCGCTGAGGCCATCATTTTTCTTGATCAAAGCTCCATTGCGGTCGTATAGGCACTGCGGACGGCCTGTTGTACACTGGCAGCCTTCCGGCAATCTCCGATGGTACGGAAATACTGGCCCGCTGTACTGTAGCGCAGGGCCTCAGAGGTTTTTGCACACATTCCCGCAGACAGGAGAACATCATCGCAGGGCAGAACATGCAAAACGCCCTCCTGATCCTGGTACTCTACCCCTTCAGGCCCAATGGCAGTACAGGTGCCGTTGAGTACAAAGGCGAAGTTCTCCTCTGCCTCCCATGCCTCCCGGATCATGCTGTAGTAATGTCCCCGGATGGCTTCCCGGGCCAGCGCATCGGTCATCTCCAAAACTGTGACCTTATGGCCTCTCCGGGCGAGATAGATTCCGGTTTCCACCCCGATTTCGCCGCCTCCAATCAGCACAATATTCTCTCCAAGGCCCTGATCATGGCCCAGAATTTCCAGCGCATAGTGCACGTTTTCGTTGTCGATCCCCGGAATGGGCAGCTTCACCGGCTGGGAGCCCACCGCCGCCAGCACTGCTTCAAAGCCCTGCTGTTCCAGCTGTTCTGGGGTGATCTCCGTATTCAAATGCACCTTGATATTGGGATTCTCCATGGTTTTCCGAATCAGATAGTCCTTGTAATCCCGCAGAGGCCATTTGAAGGACACATAGTCCGTATGCTTTAGCAGTCCGCCCAGTTTATCAGTCTTTTCAAACAGTTCAACCGTATGCCCCTGATTGGCTGCGGTAATCGCCGCCATCATTCCTGCCGGGCCACCGCCAATCACCGCAGTCTTTCTCTTATGCCCCGAAGGCGTGACCCTTTCCATAAACGGACTCATGCCGTACTTGGGGTTTACGGTACAAACTGTCAGCCATGGATCACTGGGGCCGCCATTGATGCACTTATTACAGCGCACGCAGGGCACCAGATCCTCAGGCCGATGCTCCTCAATGCACTTTCCATATTCCGGATTGCTGATAAAGGCTCTAGCCATGGATACAAGATCCGCTTTACCAGCCGCCAAAATTGCCTCATTGGCGTCCGGATCAAAGAGGCCCGAGGATGCGGCAACCTTGATCTCCGGTCCGCCTTTTTTGATTTCCTCGGCCATGTAGGTCCACGGACGTTTCTTTTCCTCGTAGCCGGTGGGATGCTGCGGATCCAGTCGGGACGCCCGGACGGTCATGATATCCACCAGCCCCTTCATCTCCTTAGAGAAGGTGATGGAATCCTGAATGGTCCAGCCATCTTCTACAGGATCATGGCCGGAGATGGTCACTTCGATCAGGAAATCCTTTCCGCAAGCCTTTTTGATCCCACCGCACAGGAGCTTCGCAAAACGCATCCGGTTCTCAAGGCTCCCGCCGAACTCATCCGTTCGGACATTGGTCATGGGAGACAGGAACCGAGCCGCCATGGTAAACCGATAGCACATATGGATATTCACGCCGTCAAAGCCGCATTCCCGCATGGCCTTCACCTGAGAGATATAGCGGTCTATGGTTTCATAGATCATATCTTTGGGCATTTCCACAAAGGGCTCTGCCAGCATAAACCGGATCTCCTGATTCTTCGCCGGATCAAAGGCTGACACATCATAGCCCTTCTCCGGGAAGGAGATCAGAAATCCATGGGCCAGCGAACCATGGAGATGGATGGCCTCCGCCATTTCACTCATCATGTTCTGGGTCAGCCCCTGCCGAACATCCCAGCCCCACATGTGACCATTTGGATCTGGGGGCGTCAGATAATGGCCGCTGCAGGTCACAATCGCTGCGCCATTTTTCGCACGGTCCGCATAGCACTGGATCAATGTCTCTGTGGGATAATCCTGAGGCCCCTGGATCATTCCCGGTGCACTGGGCGGACAGATCATTCTGTTCTTCAGGATTCTCCCGCCCACCTCAATGGGCGAAAGAAGGGTCGGATAATACTGGTGCATTTTATTACCTCCATCTATCACTACATGTACGCATCATTGCGCATTCTTCTTCAAACGGCCACTCTTCTGCAGCCGCGAGATACTATCCAGCGAAACTGCCAAAATGAGGATAATACCCTTGATAATATTCTGAATGGTACTGTCTACACCCATCAGCTGTAGGCCGTTATTTAGGATACCAATAATCAGCACACCGGTAATCACGCCGCTGGTGTTACCTACACCGCCGGTAATGGAAACACCGCCCAATACTGCTGCTGTAATCACATCACTGGCCATGCTCCCACCCACCGAAGCGCTGGCGCTGGCAGTACGGCTCATAAGCACAATGCCTGCAAAGCCAGACATGAACCCGCAGACTACACTGGCAAGGATTCTGGTTTTCACCACATGAATGCCCGCCAGCTTTGCAGCTCTCTGATTGCCGCCTACTGTAAACAGGTACCGCCCCATATACGTCTTGCTGAGTATAAAGCTGACGATCAGCGCGCAAACCACCAGCAGCACAACCGGAATCGGTACCACACCAAAGAGCTTACCCTGACCAATTACCTTTACCGCATCATCAAATCCATAGATACTCTGATTGCCGGTAATTACGGAGTTAAAGCCATCTAGCACCTGCTGCATGGCAATGGAAACCACCAAAATCGGAATGTTCAGCAGCACCCCCACCACACCGGTCACCGTGCTGGCCACCATACAGCTGATGATACCAACACAGAACGCAATTGGAATGGGGCATCCAGCCTTCAGCAGCAGCGCTGCCACAATACCGCTGAGAGAAACCATGGAACCGACAGAAAAGTCAAGTCCACCAGTCAGCATAACAAAGCTCATGCCCAAGGCCACAATGCCCATTGTTGCCACCTGACGTGCAATATTCATCAGGTTATCCACAGTCAGAAATACATCCGGGCGCTGTGCAGTAAAGAACACCACAAACACCACCAGCAGGAACTGTGCAATATGCTTGCGCATAACTCCCAGCCAATCTACATTTTTATTTAACGTTTTCATGCTATTCACCTCTGTCCGGAAGCCATATCCAGAATTTTATGGGCATCAAAGTCCGGCTTCTCAACCTCGCCGGCCTTCTGCCCCTCCGTCAGCACCACCAGTCTGTCTGCCATTCCCAGCAGCTCTTCCATATCGGAGGATACCATGAGAATACTCTTCCCCTCCCCTGTAAGCTGCCGCATAAGCTTGTAGATTTCCTGTTTTGCTGCCACGTCGATGCCTCTGGTCGGCTCGTCAAAAATCAGAATATCGCTGTTGGTAGCCAGCCATCGTGCGACCACCACTTTCTGCTGATTGCCGCCGCTGAGTTTTTCCGCCAGCTGCTCAAAGCTTGGGGTCTTGATTTGCAGGGCATCGGAAAAACGTTTTACCGTTTCCTGTTCAGCTTTTCGCTTAATCACCGTCAGACGCGACAGCCTTGGGAGACTGGACAAGGAGATGTTGACCTTTACTGATTTATCCAGCAGCAGCCCCGCCGCCTTGCGATCCTCGGGTACCAGTCCCATTCCGGCACGAATCGCCTGATGGCAGGTTTTCAGCTTCACAGGATTTCCTCCAATTTTCAGTGTACCGCGTTCCATTGGCACATCCCCGAAAATCACATGCATCAGTTCTGTTCTGCCGCAGCCCACCAAGCCCGCGAAGCCAAGTATCTCCCCCTTATGAAGCTGGAAGGAGATATCCTCCACGCCGTTCCCGGTAATATGCTCTGCTTCCAGCACCACCTCATCCTCTACTGGTGTCGTCCGCGGTGGGCAGTCGCTGCTGACTTCCTTGCCGATCATCATGGAAATCAGCTGGTTGCGATCCATATCCGCTGTATGCGCCGTTCCCACATAGCAGCCGTCCCGCAGAACGGAAACCCGGTCAGATAGCTGGAATATTTCCTCCATACGATGGGATATGTAAATAATCGTAATATTCCGTTCTTTCAAAGTCTTTACAATGTGGAACAGCACCTCTACCTCAGCCACCGTCAGCGGCGCAGTTGGCTCATCCAAAACCAACACCTTCAAGGGGCGGGAAATGATACGGATGATTTCTATGATCTGCTGCATGGCCGGAGACAACCGCTCCACCTCAACATCCGGATCTACATCCACATGGAACTCCTGTAAATATTGCAGGGTTTTCTCCCGCATCTCCTTTTTATTAACGGTAAGACATCCTCCGGGCCAATGCCCCAGAAAAACATTCTCCATCACAGACAGCGTGGGTACCAAATTATTCTCCTGATATACCACGCCAATCCCCAGCTTTAACGCAAGATCCGGCTTCAGCGCCGGATATGCATTGCCCTCAAATCGGATCTCACCGGAGGTGGGCTGCTCTGCGCCGGAAAGAATTTTAATAAGGGTAGATTTTCCCGCACCATTTGCCCCCATCAGTGCGTGCACTTCACCCTTTGCAAAGGACAGCGAAACATGATCCAGCGCCTTTACACCAGGGTATTCTTTTGAAATATCTGAAAATTCCAGATAGGATTCCATACTTACTTCACCTCTTTACAAAAACTGCCGCAACAGAAAACTGTTGCGGCAGTCACTCTAATTACTCAGCAGTATAAAACTCACCGACGTTATCAGCCGTCACAACCGCATAGTTGGTGTTGATTTCCGCAGGAGTCTCACCCTTAATCTTTTCAATGGTAGCCTCGCCGCACTGATGACCGATGTCATAGATGTCCGTAGTGATCGTACCGCGGAGCACACCGCCTTCAGCAATCAGCTTATAGGTGTCATCATTGCCGCCTGCGCCAATCAGGCATACGTCATCCCGGTTGTAGCCCAGAGAGTTCAGAGCCTCGTAGGCGATGGTATCATCCAGCTGATTATAGAACAGCTGAACATCGGGATGTGCCTGTACAACGTTTTCAATCAGGCTCATGGTCTCAGATGCATCTGTGGACTTCTGAATGCTGACAATCTCCGCATCGGGCAGTTCCTTCTCCAGTGTATCTACCAAACCGGTCAGAATACGACCATTGTGGGAGTCCTCCGCCTCGTTGGGTGCAAGGATTGCAATCTGCAGCTTGCCATCGGTGTTGGCCTTAGCCCAATCAATACCGGGCTGCGCCAGCGTTGCTCCGGTTTCATGTTCATCCTCAGAAACCCGCATATCTGCGGCACAGCTTCCGTCATTGGCGGTAATCACAACACCAGCGTCCATTGCCGCCTGTGTAGCATCGTTAACACCATTGCCGTCCACCGGGAATACCACAATGCCCTTGACGCCAGAGGTTACAAAGTTCTCGATTGCAGTAATCTGCGCATTCATGTCTACATTGGGATCATCAATGGTGCAGGTCCAGCCCAGTTCTTCCGCCGCTGCTTTTACGCCAAGTGCAAAATCATTGCAGAATACAGACTGTGCAGTGGGGATTGTAACAGCAATAGCCCCAGTCTCCTCTTTGGCTGCTTCCGTTGCCTCAGCCGGCGCGGCCACAGACGCGGAAGCAACTGTCGCCGCTGCGTCAGGGGCAGGTGCCTCACTCTTTGCTGCACTTTCCGATGCGGAATTGCCGCAAGCTGCCATACTGAAAACGAGCCCCAGAGATAAAATTGATGCCAGTACTTTTTTCATGGGATTACATCCTTTCTCACTTCTTTTCGATGTTTTTTCTACATCGTTATGGTTATATTATAGGAAAATGACATGGATTCAGACAATATAGAAATACTAATAAAAGATGGATTATTTATAGATATTTCTAAATATATTGCTTTTCCTGTTTTGCTGTTTTATAATTATGTAGATCAAATATGTATTATTATGAGAAAGGCCAAAATAAAATGGATCATTCCCTATATCAATATGCCACGGAAGCTGCTCTGACTGCGGGGCAGCGGCTCCGAAAGCAGCTGATCCGAGATATCTATTATCATATTCCCCTAGCCGGAACTAACATTGAGGAATTGAATGACTACTACGGCTATTCCATGCTGCCCGGGGCCTATCAGCTTATTCTGCTGCGAGTGATTCCCGAAAAGCAGGAACAGATTGTGCCGCTCTCCGTGCTGCTGGCCGTAGAATCCACTATGCGTCAGGAGCTGATGCCGGTCTTTCGTGAATTGGAAACTGTGGTTCTGGACGGACGGATCATCTGCCTCTTCAATATCACCACCCATCGTGACTCCCCGGGTACCGCACAGTTTAAGCTCTCCATCGGGCGCTTTTTTGCTCAGCTCAGCACCGGTGGACATTTCCCCGGCTACTCCTTCGTCATGTCAGAGGGGACACCAGCCGAATCCGTACCGGAGCTGGACCAGTGTCTGCAATCAGCCATCAGCGCCATGGAGTACGGTGCGGTGTACGGACTCAATCAGCGCTACGACAGCTATGAGCAGGCTCAAACGCTTGGGGATATCCTTTCGATTCTCACCGGCAGCCGAAAAAGTCAGCTGCGGCATCTGGTGGAAACGCTGGACCGCCCCGGTCTATCCCAATTCGTTTCCGACATTTTAGAGAGCAGCTATTCACAGGTCACCGCATCCCCGGCGCTGGCCTATCAGCTTCCGCACCGGATCCTGGATATCGTTTCAAGTGCCATTGCGGAATACACCGGAAAGGATCAGCTGACAGCGCCGCTCTGCACACTCTGGCAGCAAAAGATTGACGACTGTCTGGATCTGCAAATGCTGCATCAGCTCACCCTCGGCGGCATAGCTGCGCTGTGCGACACCTATCAGAGCTACC
>ERZ773103.2914-NODE-2914-length-14900-cov-31.841428_pt1 | contig 14900 bp, 13 predicted proteins | sample MGYA00511118_ERZ773103 | MGnify/ENA primary metagenome ERZ773103 (study PRJEB29015, sample SAMEA2737821) | human gut metagenome | biome: human gut; feature: human-associated habitat; material: faeces | place: China | collected 2012 ... | reverse complement strand
TCTCCAGATACTCGAACACGATCACATCTGCATGGTTTTCTTCCGCATATCTTACAATCGCACCTGCAGTCTTTTTACCCAGTTCTGTGTTCAGACGTTTCGTATATGCCCATCTTCCCTGTGTCTGCGCAGAGCCATGTTCCCTCTGGGATCTGCGGATCCGTCCCAGTGTGCGGTACATCCGGTCTTTTTCACTGGGATGATCTATGAATCTTCTTCCCAGGACAGTTCCGTCTGCCCGCATGATCGTACAGACTGCATCGGTATTGATCCCTAAGTCCACGCTGCAGATGATCTGTTCTTTCACAGGTGTTTTGGTAAGTGTTACTTCCTCTTTATAGGAAAAACGCAAAAAATACTTCCGGTGTCTCTTTTCCAGAGTCGGGGCAGATGCCTTTTTCCCTGACCAGCATTTTCTCAGATATTCCATATCCGTATGATCCAGACGTACACAGGACCATTTCCAGTCATGACCGTCATAGAGTTTCAGGTATGCTTCGTCTTTCCCTTCCGCGCCTTCACGATACATGACATCACGGTAGAAGACCGGCATGGCGTGATTTTCATATACAAGCTTTGGTTTCCCGCTCTTTCCGTCGGTCTTTTCCCATAGATCCAGCCGTGTTTTATAAGAGGATACTGTCCCCAGTGCATGCTGGATGGCAGATCTGCGCAGATAGGAAGGCATCTTTGGGAACCGGATATCAAAATCAAAACAGGCATGGTTTTTCTTCGTAGTATGTACCAGATGTTCTGCAGCATTAAAACGCCTCTTTGCATCCGGGATTTCTGCTAATTCTTCCCATACCTGCACATAAATCCCAATCAGATAGCTGACAGCAGAACGGTAGATCTCCAGTGTCTGGCGGATCGGGATATTCTGTTTTCGTAATTCTACACCATAACTGGATATTATCTGCATTTTTATTTTTCCCTGATAACTCTTTTCTCAGATTCTGTTGTTTTTCTACTACCCATGGCTATATTTTAGCACATATAGTGCCAAAAGTAAACATATGTTTTCCTTTGGGTAAAAAATTTGCGCGTCTAACTCATCACTAAGTAACGAGAATGCGACGCGCAATTATTCAAAAATCGTTCGCATTTGCGCAGGAAGACATTTGGATCCGATACCTACGGTCCACAGATACCAAACCTTTTTAATAGAAGATACTCATAAATATCCTGATCAGGATATCTCTGTCATATATGAAACTCAGGATGCAATCTTTCTTAATGATCTGAAGGGCCGCCTCACCAACCTTTGTATTGCACACAATGGTGAGAGCCAGAAAGATAATCCATATTACTATAAGGAATTTAACTGCCCCCAGCAACGCTCCTGCTACCTTGTTCATGCCATGCAACACAGGTAATCTCGTCACAAGATTCAGCATCCATGTGATACTCCTCACCATAATCGTCGACATCAGCAGAGAAATCAGGAAAGAAATTCCATTCACTGCCATTCTCGCCAGATATTGAGCAATATAATCCGAAAATGTAGTTACAGCCAAATACTGGTAACTGTCAGAATTATTATTCTGAACCAGTCCATTCCTCAGCAGTTCCGGGAGATTCATTTCATTTATAAATTCAGTCTGGCTTTCTCCACTGCCTGTCCATGTGCTGTATTCCTCTCCTACAAACTCCCGGCAGCTTTCCTGTACTTTTTCATAAATTGATGTATTTTCCCGAATAAACTCATTTACATAAGGATTTATAAACCACACGATCGCCATCGACAGAAAAACACATACAAGCGAAACCAGTTCTTTTATCAGTCCCCGCCTATAACCTCTGACACATGCAGCCGCCAGAAAAAGTATCGTAATGACTCCGGCCCACGTTAAAGCCATTTTCATCCTCCTAACTAAGTTTTATTATCTCTACACCGCTGTCCAATACCAGAAGATATCTGTTCATTCCGATTTTGAAGAAATCTTTGATCGTTCCATCCACACTGCCAAGATATTTCTGTACTCCCCTGCTGTTCATTACACACATCTGGGAACTGTTGTACATCAGAATATTTCCACCGCTTAATTTAATCGTCGTATATGGAATATTGAAGTTTTCTTTGAATTTCAATTTGCCATCTGTAGTATAAACTTCCATTGTATACTGTTTGTCTTTACTGTCATTCTTAAACACAAGACCAATCATATCATTATCATAAAAAGTACTGACAATTTCTTTATCTACTTTTACTGTTTTTACTTCCTTCGGAATCTGGCTTCCATGATAAATTGTAAATCCATTATCTTTAAGTGCTACAGACCGGTTATTATCAAGATACTGGATCTGCGGAACTACCACGCCTTCATACTTATATCCACTGACAATTCTGTCATCCTCGTTCTGTCCTACATCTCCAAAATTGTAAAATGCCACATAACTGGTCGTATCACTTCCATCTACGAACTGATAGGTTACCATCATGATCACTCCGTCTTCAGATACAGCAATATCAAGGGGATATCCCGGATCATCTATCTTCGTCTGATTTTCAGCAATCAGACTTCCATCTGTACCATAAAAATCAATCCATGTATCATCTCCGCCATCCAGGATTGCCGCAACAAGACCGCTTTTGGATACTTTTGCTTTGACAATACTGTAAGAAGTAGTTACACTGCCTGTTTTTCCGGATTTATCATAAATCTCCAAAGTTGTTCCATCTTTATCCGCAATCACCGCACGAGTTCCATTGACATCTGCCACAGGATTCTGCATCTGATAGGTTTCACTCCATAATGTACTCATCTTATCAGAAACAAGCGAAACTCCGTCCGGACTGTATCGAAGGATATTTCCGTCCATTTCAACATAATTTGTAGAAACAATATCCTCCTGCTCACTTGTCTGGACTACTTTATAAGTATGATAGCTTCTCTTCTCTATGTAAAATCCCACAGCCGTTACAGCAGCAGCTATCGCCACCACTGTAATAACTGTCTTTTTCACTACACTTCTTTTGTGGTGGGACAATCTGCGCTCATAATCATCTGCATATTCCTCTTCAGCTCTCTCCCGGGCTTTCGCTTTTCTGTTTCTCTCTGCCTGAAGCTTTTTCTTTTTATGTTTTTTTATTATTTTCTTAAATGTATTTGCCATTTTAGCCTTTACCTTATTTCTCACTTTCATTTTGTTGATTATCAGGTTTCAGTTTTTGCCATTTATTATAGCACAGTTTTCTAAGGTAATACAATTACTTGTCCCGGATAAATGATTTCGTCCGCTGACATCCCATTCAATTTACAGATCTGACTTATAGCTTCGATACTTCCGTATCTGTCCATACTTATCTGAAAAAGAGTATCGCCGGGCTGAATCACATATGATTCATGGGCTTTTCCCGCTGCTTCGCTGTTTTCCTTCTGCACAGCTTCCCTGACACGTTTCTGTGCTTTACGTTCATCTGCTTCCTGCTGGTAGATTTGTTCGGTTTTATCTGCTTTTTCTGTCTTTACATCCGGAAGCTGTTCTGTTTTGTCCGATTTTTGTTCTGTATCTGTCTGCTCTGCTGATATTTTTTTCTCTGAAGTATTGTTTTTCTTTTCAGAATTTTCTTTTTCACTGGTGCTTTGATTATTCTCTTCATCATTCTCTTCATTATTCTTTTTATTCTTCCCTGCATCATTTTGTATAGTATCTGTCCGGTATTGTTTATGCTGCCTGATAGCTTCATTGTTCGAAGTCCCGACAACAGGAGACGGCGTTATCTCCTCAACGATCACTGAAGAAACCGTCGCGCTCTCCTTTTCGTTCTGTTTTACATTCTGGTAACTTCTGTAAAAATTAACACCCACTGTCAGTACTGCAATTGCCAGACATGCAGTTAATCCATATGAAAAAACAGAAGGAGCTGCCGGCTCCTTCCTGGTTTCCTTTTTATCTGCAATTATTTTGCGAAAATCTTTCACAGCCTGATCTTCATATTTTTCCTGAGGTTCCGGCTGAAGTTCTTCATTTTTGTCGATCATATACGTCTGCATACCGGGATTTTTTTCATAATAAAGATAATACCCTCCCAGACGCACCATTTCATTGTTTTCATAACGGAAGAAAGCATCTTCCCTTTCCTGAGGTTCCATAAGCATCAGGACTTTTTCTCCTCCAAAATGTTTCATGTGTACTTTTAACATCACTTCCGATACCTTCAGGAGAAGCTGAGGCTGTGAAAAGAACCATCCCACAATCTCCTGATCTTCGAAGTACTCCTTCTGGGCTTCCTGTATCTGCTTCCATTGATTTTCCGAAAAATCGATATGATCAGGTGCTGCCTCCATCTCCTCCGCTATAATAGCACCTTTGATAAACAGATAAGCTGTCTGAGAACGCCATTTAAGATTTCCTGTAAGAACTGCCACTCTGGTTTTTGCTTCTCCCAGAGAGTCTTCCGTTCTGGCAAGTCTTACCAGAAATGTGTACACATAGTCCTCCATATAAATCCTGTAATCTTCGGCTGCCAGGCCGATCTGGCGTATATTTCTGGGTAATCCAAACGGTTCCTCACCATTTTGTCCTTCCTGAGATTCGTCCTTATAGATTACTTCTATCATCTCTCATCACCCCTTCGGGTATCAGGATAACACAGATAAATTGCAGATTTTATCACATTGTAAGAGGAATTTACCAGAATTTGGCGACAGATTTTGCACAGTGCATATTTTTATCCCGGTAAGGATATGATGTTATCAGAAGCCTCTTCGCAGCTTGTTGTTATGAAGCAAAGGGACTATAGCAATTAAAAGATATAATCAATAATGTGCTCTCGAAATCTTTTTGTGCAGGTACAATAGAGACTCTGCGAGTACATAAATACGATCAGGGAGGTTTTATGGTATTTTATGTGGACTCACAGAAAAGCAGTTCTGCTGAGGAAATCGCTTTTCTTTTAAATAAATGTATTCTTCAATATCCCGGCAGATGGTCGGAACTGGTTTTTCTGTGTATCGGAAGTGACCGCGTGACAGGAGACTGTCTCGGTCCCTATATCGGACACCAGTTACTTGAACATCTGAATACGGACACTCATGGCGTTTATGTTTACGGTACCCTGAAAAGCCCCGTACATGCTTTAAATCTTTCCAGAATTTCCCGCCAGATCAAAATTCTGCATCCCGAAGGTCTGGTTATTGCAGTGGATGCCTCTCTTGGACAAAAAAAGCACCTGGGGTATGTGACCATCGCAGATGGTGCACTTTACCCAGGTGCTGCAGTTCAGAAAGAACTTCCTCCTGTTGGTGATATCCATATCACAGGGATTGTAAACATTGCAGGTGTACTGGAACAGCTAACCCTTCAGACTACCCGCCTGTCTACGGTAATCTCTCTGGCAGATACCATCACACAGGGAATCGTAAATTATACAAATTCTTTGATCTGTTTGTAGATGCCTTCTGCATCAAGACCATATTTCTCAAGAAGAGCTGTGGCAGGACCGGATTCTCCGAATACATCATTTACACCGATACGTTTTACAGGTACAGGTGCTTTCTCAGACAGGCATTCGCATACTGCTCCGCCAAGTCCGCCGATTACTGAATGCTCTTCTACAGTTACAACCTTGCCTGTTTCTTTGGCTGCTGCAACTACAAGTTCTTCATCCAGAGGCTTAATCGTATGGATATTGATTACTTTTGCATCTACGCCGTCTGCCGCAAGCTTCTCTGCAGCTTCAAGAGCAGGAGCTACACAGAGACCGTTTGCAATAATCGTAAGGTCTTTTCCTTCACGAAGGACAATACCTTTGCCTAATTCAAATTTATAGTCCGGTCTGTCATTGATAACCGGAACTGCCAGACGTCCAAATCTCATATATACAGGACCAACATGCTCATAAGCTGCTTCTACCATAGCTTTTGCTTCAATATCATCAGAAGGGCAGGCAACAACCATTCCCGGAATTACTCTCATAAGAGCAAAATCCTCACAACACTGATGGGTAGCACCATCTTCACCTACAGAAATTCCGCCATGAGTAGCGCCAATTTTTACATTGATCTTCGGATATGCAATAGAGTTACGAACCTGCTCAAAAGCACGTCCTGCTGCAAACATTGCAAATGTGCTGGCAAATGGAACTTTTCCTGTAGTAGCCAGACCTGCGGCAATGCCCATCATATTACACTCGGCAATACCACAGTCAATATGACGCTCCGGAAATTCTTTTTTGAATACGCCAGTCTGAGTAGCTGCAGCAAGGTCAGCGTCCAGAACGACCAGGTTCTCATGTTTCTTACCTAATTCAACCAGCGCAGCACCGTAGCTTGCTCTTGTTGCGATCTTCTTTACTTCTGACATAATGCTTCACCTGCCTTTTCTAACTCTTCCATTGCCTGTGCATACTGCTCGTCATTCGGAGCTTTTCCATGCCATCCAACCTGATTTTCCATAAAGGAAACACCTTTTCCTTTTACAGTTTTCATAATGATAGCTGTAGGCATTCCCTTAGTAGCTTTTGCTTCATCAAAAGCAGCTCTTAACTGATCCATATCATTTCCGTCTGCAACGTTAATCACATGGAAGTTAAATGCCTCAAATTTCTTATCAATCGGGTATGGAGAACATACTTCATCAACCTTACCGTCGATCTGAAGTCCATTATTATCCACGATCACTACAAGATTGTCCAGTTTTCTGAAGCCTGCAAACATAGCAGCTTCCCAAACCTGGCCTTCCTGAATTTCGCCGTCACCTAATAAGGTGTATACACGATAGCTTTCATTGCTTAATTTGGCAGAAAGCGCCATACCAACTGCTGCAGAGATTCCCTGTCCCAGAGAACCGCTGGACATATCAACACCCGGGATATGTTTCATATCCGGATGTCCCTGTAAATAGGAACCCAGATGACGAAGAGTCTTCAGATCTTCTTTTGGGAAAAAGCCTCTTTCTGCAAGTGCAGAGTAGTATCCCGGTGCTGTGTGGCCTTTGGAAAGTACAAAACGGTCACGATCAGCCTTCTTAGGATCCTTTGGATCAATATTCATTTCTTCAAAATATAAATAAGTGAATACATCTGCTGCAGACAGAGATCCGCCCGGATGTCCTGCTTTTGCAGAATGTAATGCAGTAACGATGTCTTTACGGACTTCGTTTGCAATTTTCTGAAGTTCTAATTTTTCCATTGTGGTAAATTCTCCTTATTCGCCGAATACTGCTTTATAATCTTTCTGGAATTTCTCAATACCTGCATCTGTCAGAGGATGTTTTGTCATCTGTACGATTACATTGTACGGAACAGTTGCAATGTCAGCACCTGCAAGTGCACAGTCTGTTACATGGATCGGATTTCTTACGCTTGCTGCGATGATTTCTGTCTCGATTCCTGCCACTTCAAAAATCTCAGCGATCTCGCGGATCAGATCAACACCTCTTGTAGAAATGTCATCCAGTCTTCCAAGAAACGGAGATACATAAGTAGCACCTGCTCTTGCAGCCAGAAGTGCCTGGTTAGCAGTGAAGATCAGAGTAACGTTTGTCTTGATTCCTTCTGCATGAAGAACCTTAACTGCTTTCAGACCTTCTACTGTCATAGGAATTTTAACAATCATATTCGGATGAATGGCTGCAATCTCACGTCCCTCTTTGATCATTCCTTCTGCATCTGTTGTAGTAGCTTTTACTTCACCGCTGATCGGTCCGTCTACGATAGATGTGATCTCTTTGATTACTTCCTTGAAATCTCTTCCTTCTTTTGCGATAAGAGACGGATTTGTGGTAACACCACAGATTACACCCATATCATTAGCTGCCTTAATATCTTCTACTTTTGCTGTGTCAATAAAAAATTTCATGTTCTTAACCCTCCTGATTTTTGCTTGTCATAATCGTTCATTGATCTGATGGTTTCATTATAACAGACTTTACATTCAGGTCAAGCGTGGCAAAAGATTATTAATAATTTCTTTATTAATAATTGCATGTCTTATTAATTCTTTATTTTTCAGTCAAAGCATATATTCGTTGTTATCAACATGCAATATACAATATGTTTTATAACCATTTCTTTTCGTAACTGTTCGCTGTCTTTGCTGTTGCAGGAAACCTCCGTCAGAAATCATTTCTGATATCGGATTTCAGCCGCACATCCTGAAATTTTGGTACGTTTCCAGAAAATGCCTGCCGGGTAGATATTCGCAATCTACCTCGCCACGCAGCTCTATACCAAATAACTGTTCTGCAGTTTCGATAAATTATTATTAATAATTTTCATTCGACGTATTTAATTATTTTTTTTGGTTCTGACATACCCCGTAGTGCGTCTCGCTATCAGCTTGGGGGTATATTCAATATTATAGAGACTGACAGGAGCAGAATCTGTGAGAAAACGGTCCTGCTCATCGATTTTGCGCAGTATAATATCACAGGCATCTCTGCCTTTAAGGGCTACGAAATGATCGATCGTAGTAAGAGAGATCTTCCGTATTCCCGAATAAAAGATATTATCGCACCCAATCACCGATACATCCTTGGGTACATGAATCCTTGCTTCATGGAGAGCATCCAGCGCACCAATAGCCATCATATCATTCTGGCCTGCAATAGCTGTAAATTCCCTGCCTTCATCCAGAAGCTCCATAGTAAGCTCATAACCCATCGAATATTCCGAATCCATCCGTGGGATCTGCATATCGATAGCTTCATCCGCAGCCTTAATGATCACATGATCCTTCAGGCCTTCTTTCTCAAACTCTTTCACAAAACCATTTACACGTTTCGTTCTCTGCCATTGTCTCCTTGTCAGGGGCGGAGTGATAAACGCTACATCTCTGTGCCCCAGATCAAGCAGATGTCTTGCCATCATCCTTCCCACAACTGTATTATCCTGATTAATGGCATCTATAGTTGTAGTTTTCTCTTTATTACTGATGATAACCAGTGGGATTGTCTGCGCCAGTTCCTCTACCTGCTGCTGAAAATCCGGATTTGGATTACAGCAGTAGATAATGCCAAGCGGCTCTATTGTACCCATCATGCGCAGATACTTCTCCTCCAGACGGGGATCTCTCTGTGTATTACAGATAAAGACACCATATCCCTGCTTGTTCGCCACTGCTTCAATCCCTTGCAGAAGCAATACATAATACGGGCTTGTAAGCGTAGGGCAAAAAACAACGATCAGCTTCTCTTTCCGGCTTTCTTTTCTGTTCTTTCGTCCGGGAAGATGATAGCCTAATTCTCTGGCTGCCTGCTCTACCTTCTCCACTGTTTCTCTGGAAAAAGAAACATTATATTTCTTATTCAGGACCATGGAAACAGTTGCCTGGGAGACTCCTGCCCTCTTTGCCACGTCAGAAGAAGTTGCTTTCTTTTTAGACAAAGTGATGCCTCCTTTTCCGAAATCTTTTATCAGAACAGTAACCTTAAAGCTCCACACGCCCCTCAAGAGCACGTAAAAGAGTCACTTCGTCAATATATTCCAGATCTCCTCCTACCGGAACTCCGCTTGCGATCCTGCTGACTTTGATCCCGGTAGGTTTGATCAGCTTACTGATATACATTGCAGTTGTCTCACCTTCCAGGCTGGAATTGGTCGCTATGATCACTTCATTCACATCTCCCTGTAAACGGGTGATCAGTTCTTTTAACTTAATGTCTTCCGGACCTATCCCAAGCATCGGCGATATCGCACCATGGAGCACATGATATACCCCATTATATTTTCCCGTCTTCTCATACGCAGCAAGATCTCTGGTATTCTCAACTACCATGATCGTCTTATGGTCACGGCTGCTGCTTGCACAGATCGGGCAAAGTTCCTGATCTGTTAAAGTGTAACACTCTTTGCAATATCTTACATTCTCTCTGGCCTCGACAAGCGTGGTCGCCAGTCGTTTCACATCTTCCACCGGCATGTGTATGATATGAAAAGCCAATCTCGCAGCCGACTTAGAGCCGATCCCCGGAAGGCAGGAAAGCTCTTCTATCAGCTTCGTGATCTGACTACTGTAGTAATCCATTAAAATAACCCCGGCATTCCAGCTCCGCCTGTAAATTTTGCCATTGCAGATGCAGATTCCTCATCTACTTTCTCTAATGCTTCATTTACGGCTGCTACGATCATATCTTCTAACATTTCAACATCTTCTGGATCTACTGCATCTTCATCAATGGAAAGTTTTACTAACTTCTTTGTTCCGGATACTGTAGCCTCTACAGCTCCTCCACCGGCTGTTGCTGAAAACTCTTTTGTCTCCATCTCTTTTGCCTGCTCTTCCATCTGACGCTGCATCTTCTGTGCCTGCTTCATTAAATTTGCCATATTTCCAGGCATTCCTCCTGAAAATCCACCTCTTTTTGCCATAATAATATCCTCCTACTTTATATTAACGATCTTATTCATCTTCTATGGTGATATCCATATTGATCAGACCCTCAATATCTACATATTGATCTTCAAAACGCTGGCCGCCCTCCATCTGGCGAACGTCCAACTCCACTTTCTTTCCTATCTTTCCTTCAATCAGTTCACGTATCTCATCAAGATGAGCTTTGGAACCAATGACATCCGCACTTAACGGATCCGGTGCCACGATCAGCAGACGATTGCCTTCACCCGCACTTAATCTCGCCATCTTCAGGTAATTCTTAAGCATCGGTGATGCGTCATTTACAATCATTCGAAAATCTTTTACGACTGCTTTCAAATCCTCTGAAAGTGCCGCCGGAAGTTCCGGTTTCTTCCTGCTTACCGGGCTTTCCTCCATATGTTGTCCATACGAAGCAGGTGTCGCCTGCGTCACCTGAAATGCTCCCTGTTCTATCTGCTTTTCAATCGCACGTATTCTATCCGATAATGCATCTATATTCTGATCCATCGCCGGACGACACAGTTTGATCAATGTCACTTCAAGAAGTACCCTCTTCTGCGTCGCATATTTCAACTGATTTGTCAAATCTGCAAACACACGAATATAACGCATCAGTGTATCATCATCCACCATCTGCGCTTCTTCTTTTAAGCGAGCCAGATTCTCTGAAGAAACATCCAGCACATCTTCCATATCTTCCGAGCTTCTTACAAGCATCAGATTACGAAGATACCACGTAAAATCCGACGCAAGCTGCGACAGTTCTCTCCCTTGCATCACCAGCTCGTCTACCGTCTCGATCACCTTTCTCACATCAAAGTTCAAAAGTTCTCTGAGCAGTCGGCTGAACACTTCTGTATCCACAGCTCCCAACACCTCAAGAACATGATCGTAAGTTAGTTTTTCTCCCAGGTAGAACGCGACACACTGATCTAATAAACTCAGCGAGTCTCTCATAGATCCATCTGCCATCCTCGCGATATAACGGACAGCCTTCTCTTCTACATCCCAGCCTTCCTTATCAATCAACTCTCTAAGTCTTGCCGCGATTGTATCAATCGAAATACGCTTAAAATCATATCGCTGACAGCGGCTCAATATCGTGATCGGTATCTTATGAGCTTCTGTCGTCGCCAGAATAAAGATAACATACTCCGGCGGTTCTTCCAACGTTTTTAATAAGGCGTTAAATGCTCCGATAGAAAGCATATGCACCTCGTCAATAATATAAACTTTATATTTGCCTTCCGCCGGTCTGTACGCAACCTCTTCCCTGATCTCACGGATATTATCAACACCATTATTAGATGCTGCATCAATCTCTATCACGTTCATGGAAGTCCCTGCTGCGATTGCTTTACACATCGCACATTCTCCACACGGACTTCCATCTATCGGATGTTCACAGTTTACTGCTTTGGCAAATATCTTCGCCACGGTCGTCTTACCGGTTCCTCTCGTTCCACAAAACAGATATGCATGACCGATACGATCTGCCTTGATCTGGTTCTTTAAAGTCTTAACGATCGCATCCTGTCCTTTTACATCCTCAAATTCGTCAGGACGAAATTTACGGTATAATGCCGTATATGACATCTGTCACACTCCCTTATTCTTTGTCTTTCTTTTCTTTTTTGGACTTCTTTTCTTTCTTGATCTTCTCATCTGCCACAATGATTACCTCGTCGTCTTCTTCCAGTCCAAGATCACATCTCTCTCCGAAACTGATTCCAACACTTCTTGCCTCAGCGATGATCTCAGAATCCGGATCTACATATTTGAGCTTGCCGGCAACATCTTCAAGCGGAACATGAATGATCTTATCATGGCAAAGTCCTACCATGAAACCATACTCTCCACGTAAGATCGCATTTCCGGCTTCTGCCCCTAATCTTGTTGCAATGACGCGGTCATAAGCACAAGGTTCTCCTCCTCTCTGCGTATGTCCAGGTACCGTAATACGAACCTCCTGCTCCATACGATTCTGAATGCGGTCAGCCAGATGATATGCAACTGATGGGTATTTTGCAGTCTTCTTTGCAAGTTCCTTCTTAGAAAGTTTTGCATCATCTTTTGATACAGCACCCTCTGCTACTGCTATGATCGTAAAATTCTTACCGACTTTCTTGCGTCTGTTGATATATTCTACAATCGCATCTGTATCATACGGAATCTCCGGAAGCAAGATAACATCTGCTCCTCCGGCAATACCGGCGTGTAATGTTACCCAGCCAACTTTGTGACCCATAACCTCTACGATAAATACACGGCTGTGAGAAGTCGCAGTCGAATGAATACGGTCAATCGTATCTGTTGCAATGTCCACCGCACTCTGGAATCCAAACGTCATCTCCGTTCCCCAGAGATCGTTATCTATAGTCTTCGGCAATGTAATAACATTTAAACCTTCTTCTCTCAAAAGATTCGCTGTCTTATGCGTTCCATTTCCGCCAAGCACTACCAGACAGTTCAGGTTCAGCTTATGATAAGTCTGCTTCATAGCCTCTACCTTATCAAGCCCGTTCGCATCCGGCACTCTCATCAATTTAAATGGCTGTCTGGATGTTCCCAGAATCGTTCCGCCTCTTGTCAATATTCCCGAGAAATCTCCCGGTGACATAATCTTAAAATCAGAATAGATCAGTCCTTTGTATCCATCCCGGAATCCATATATCTCTACATCATCACGATGTGAACATACACATTTTACAACGCCTCTCATGGCCGCATTCAAAGCCTGACAATCTCCACCGCTTGTGAGCATTCCAATTCTTAACATACAAGCTCTCCTTTCAACAAAAAAGATTATGACAGTATTCTATAATGTACAAAAATATACATTAGAATTATACCTTATTTTCATTTTTCACACAATGGATAGAATTCAGATTCAGAAAGAATTGCACGAACTGGTTAGACAGTGCTATACTGTTAGCGAACATGTATAGAAAGTAGGTAATAATATGGATAAACTGGATATTAAATTGTGGTCTTTGGCCTCCAAAGGGCAGATTGTTCCAGACCGCTCACTTTTAAAGACTCCGGAACAAATCGCAGCCATCAAAAAAAGTGCGGAACTGAACACTGCTGTTTTGGATCATGTAGCGGAGCACATCCATGCCGGCATGAGCACCGCCGAGATTGATAAGTTGGTGTATGACTTCACGGTTTCTCACGGAGGAATCCCGGCACCACTTAATTACGAAGGATTTCCTAAGAGCGTATGCACTTCTATTAACAACGTTATCTGTCACGGTATTCCTTCAGAAGATGAGATTCTCGAAGATGGAGATATCATCAATGTAGACGTTTCTACTATTTTAAATGGATATTTCTCTGATGCTTCCCGTATGTTTACAATCGGCGAAGTTTCTCCAGAAGCAGAGAAGATCGTCCGCGTTACTAAAGAATGTGTCGAGCTCGGTCTAAAAGCTGCCAAACCCTGGGGTCATCTCGGAGATATCGCCTATGCGATCAACCGCCACGCCCAGGAAAATGGCTATTCTGTAGTAGAAGAGATCGGCGGACATGGAATTGGCCTGGAATTTCACGAAGATCCTTTCGTAAGCTATGTAACACCAAAGGGCAGCGAGATGGTCTTAGTCCCTGGCATGATGTTCACCATCGAACCAATGATTAACGAAGGAAGCCCTGATTTCTTCGTCGACGAAGATAACGGATGGACAGTATATACCATCGATGATGGATTGTCTGCACAGGTTGAATATATGGTACTCGTTACTGAAAAAGGCATTGAAGTTCTTACAAAATAACAGATTATTTTTTCACACTAATTTTAAAGAGGGTATGACTCATTTTGAGCCATACCCTCTTTGACAGAACTGTCGGTATCGCGACAGTCCTACGTTTCTTTCAAGAAACGCCGGATTTATAATAGTATTTTATAGGGAGCATATTATTTTAAAACTGCTTTAGCTTTCTTAGCGATGCCTTCTGCATTTAATCCATAATAGTTAAATACTTCTTTTGATGTTCCTGTGATTACTGGTGCATCTGGAAGTGCCATATTTACCACTTTTCTCGGGCATTCGCTTCCAACCACCTGGCTGACCATAGATCCGAGACCACCAAATGGTGCATGCTCTTCTACTGTAATTACGGCTTTTACTTTCTCTGCAACCTTAACGATTGTCTCTGTATCCAACGGTTTTACACAGTACATATCAACAACTGCTACGCTGATGCCCTGTTCTTTCAGGATTGCTGCTGCATCTACTGCAGGTTTTACCATCTCTCCACATGCAATGATCGCTACATCTGTTCCTTCTGTAACAACAGTTGCTTTGTCCATCTCAAATGGAACATTTCCTTCTTCATATACATCGTCTACAGCATTTCTTCCTACACGGATATATGCCGGTTTGCTGTCTTTTACCATTTCACGCATCAGACATTCTGTCTGGAATCTGTCACTTGGAAGATATACTCGCATATTCGGTACTGCTGACATTGCTGCGATATCCTGTGCTGAATGATGGCTCATTCCTAACGCTCCGTAACTCACTCCACCACTGATACCAATCAGTTTTACATTTGTATTAGAGTATGCAACATCCA
>ERZ773103.2911-NODE-2911-length-14917-cov-6.359642_pt1 | contig 14917 bp, 10 predicted proteins | sample MGYA00511118_ERZ773103 | MGnify/ENA primary metagenome ERZ773103 (study PRJEB29015, sample SAMEA2737821) | human gut metagenome | biome: human gut; feature: human-associated habitat; material: faeces | place: China | collected 2012 ... | reverse complement strand
TAATAGTCTGCTCCACACTTACAAATCATGTGAAAGCAGCACAGAAAAAAATGAATACAAATTATCCCATTATTGAACTGGATAATTCCAAGCATAGCAGACCGGAAAAATTCTGGCATTTGGCATTTCTTGCCATGGACCAACTTCCGGAGGAAGTAGACACCGTGCTTTTGGGACTGGGAGTTTGTGGAGGGGCATCAGTAGGATGGACTTTTCCAAGGCGGACAATTATGCCAAAAGTTGATGATTGTATTACACTTTTAATGCATACGGACGAAAAGTTTCATTACAACCTAAAAGAAGTCGGACATTTTTATTTGACTGAAAACAGAGATTTGATGTCTATTGAACAGATGGAACAAGATTTAGTTTTAAAGTATGGCGAAAGAAGAGCCAAAAGAGTTATGAAAGTCTGGTTTGATGCTTACAAGAGTGTAGATATTGTGGATACAGGTGTTTATGATTGTTATTCAAAAGAATATGTAGAGCGTGCAAAAAGGGAGTCTGCAATTATAAATGTGCCATATCAATATGTGCCGGGAAGTAATATTATATTAGAAAAATTAGTGTCTGGGAAATGGGATGACCAATTTTTGATTATTGAAAAGGGAGGTGTAATGACAGAAGAAGATTTTGGAATGACAAACAAAGAGTCATTGCATACAACATATGTTGTGTAAAAAGGACACCATATTTAAAATTGGGGACGTAGATTTTTGGAGTTTTACTGTGTTCCAAATTAAGAAAGAGAGGGAGTTATGAATTACACAGAATTAAAGAAATTAATGAGTGAGCAGAAGGTTGAGATGACTGCAGCAGAGCGTATCAAGGCCTACAACGAGGGGAAAGAGGTAGATCATATCCCATATACATTACAGGCGCCTGATCCGGCTATGGCAGATATTTTTGGATTTACAACATCACAATTTGCGAAAGACTTTGAAGTAAAAAGTGAAGTTATCAGACGAAGAAAAGAAGAATTTGGTCTGGATAGTTTTAATGTAGGATTAGGTCTTCGTACAATTGGTGTTGCGCTTGGTTCAAAGTTAGGGGTTCCTGAACATGGAATTGATTACATTGAACATCATGTATTGCAGGATTATGCGGATTTTGACAAATTGGAAGTAACGGATCCTTATAAAAATCCAGTTCTTGTACCGATTTTGGAAAGTGCCAAGAGATTGAAAGAACGTTTCCCAGATGTTAGTATGACAACGAGTGTGGCAGGTCCGATTTCAACAGCTATAGCAGTCAGGCCAATCGAAGTGATGAAAGATGGATCGATTGATGATGTCATTGAGGCATGTAAAGACTGCTTGAGAAAATGTGGAGATAATCCAAAAGGTTACATTTTGAATACAGGATGTCAGCTCCCGATTGGTACACCGAAAAGAAATGTAGAGGCATTTATCTATGCGGCAAGAAAATACGGTCGTGGTGCGCAGTTAGGAAAGCTTCCGAAAGGTATTCTGGAAGATTAAAATATGTAATTTGTGCAAATGAAGCGACAAAAATGATATTTTGAGGCAAAAAAGGGACACCGTGTTTCGCAGTTGGAGACGTAGTATTTTGAAAGTTTGCTACGTCCCCAACTAATCAAAAAATGCATAATTTTCCACATGAACTTGCAAAAAACTGGTTGATGAATCAGAATAAGGTATGATATAATTTTATATCAGAGAATAGGCATTGTCTTATGACAGTGCTTTTTTGGGGTAAAATATAACGGGGAAATGAAATCAAGTAAAGAGAGGTTAAAATCATGAAACAAAAGAAAAAAATGTCCTTGGCAATGCAGATTTTTATCGCGTTGATTCTTGCAATTGTAGTAGGACTTCTGATGCAGAGTCATGCAGAATTTGCAGAGAGTTACATTAAGCCGTTTGGAACAATTTTCCTGAACCTTGTAAAGTTCATCGTAGTTCCAATCGTATTATTCTCTATTATGTGTGGGATTATCTCCATGCAGGATATTAAAAAAGTAGGAGCAATTGGTTTAAAGACCGTTGTATACTATATGTGTACAACCGCATTTGCAATCACATTTGGATTGATTGGAGGAAATCTGTTCAAGGGAATGTTCCCGGTCGTTGCAACAACAGACTTGACTTATGAAGCAGCAGAGTCGGTATCATTTATGGATACAATTGTGAATATTTTCCCATCCAATTTTATTGCACCGATGTCTGAGTCCAATATGCTTCAGGTAATTGTGATGTCAGTATTGTTCGGATTTGCGATTATTCTGATTGGACCGGAGAAAAATCCACGTTTGATCCAGGGGTGTAATGATCTGAATGATATGTTTATGAAATGTATGGAGATGATCTTAAGATTATCTCCAATCGGAGTATTCTGTCTGTTGTGCCCGGTTATTGCAGTAAATGGTCCGATGATCATCGGTTCACTGGCAATGGTGCTTTTAGCAGCGTATGTCTGCTACATTATACATGCAGTTGTTGTATATTCATTAGCAGTAAAGACAATGGGCGGTATGAGTCCGATCGCATTCTTTAAAGGAATGCTTCCGGCAATGATGTTTGCATTTTCCAGTGCTTCTTCCGTAGGAACACTTCCAATCAATATGGAGTGTGTAGAGAACATGGGAGCATCAAAAGAAGTGACTTCATTTGTGCTTCCGCTTGGAGCAACAATTAACATGGACGGAACTGCAATTTATCAGGGAGTATGTGCAATCTTTATCGCGTCCTGTTATGGAATCAACCTGACACTTCCACAGATGCTGACGATTATTCTGACAGCAACACTGGCATCTATTGGAACAGCAGGTGTTCCGGGATCTGGAATGGTTATGCTGGCAATGGTACTTACATCTGTAGGACTTCCAGTAGATGGAATCGCTCTTGTAGCTGGAGTGGATCGTATCTTTGATATGGGACGTACAACAGTAAACATCACAGGTGATGCAAGCTGCTGCATGGTTGTCACAAATCTTGAGAAAAAGAAAGCATTAAGAAAAAAATAAGTATGTAGTTTCGCAAGTAGGAATGTAGAGCCATTCTTAATTATGTACACTTGGTTTTTATGAGTTTATTCTTTTTAGGAATTCCATGAAGACTGAGTGTATTTTATTTGAAAAAACGATAATTGGGTAGATATATTAATATTATTTATTTGAAATAAGCGTGCTTAATAATTATACTGGATGTAGAAGACTATATTAGTGATGGATTTGACATTTAAAAGGGAATCTGGTGAGAATCCAGGGCAGCCTATTCTACTGTAAGATGGACGAAGCTTCAACAGAGTCACTGGTATTTATATCTGCAACAGAACAGCAGTAATATAAGCCGGGAAGAGGAAAGCAGAGGATGAAATCAAGCCAGGAAACCTGCTATATAGGAATTGGGATTTTCGGTAGGGAAAAGAACGGATACTTCGGTTTATTTCCCCTGCCTTTTTTATTGGAGAAATATTTTTATACGAATCGTTCATGACAGCGATAGAAGCTATAGTGTATAAAATCCAGGGGGAATATTGAGAAACTTATTGTTTGCATGTATAATACGAGGAGGAGATTTATGCACGAATTAGACCAGATGACACCGAATCAAAGACTGAATGCTTTTATGACAGGACAAGCAATGGATCGAATGCTTGCAATGCCGGTCATAGTATCTATGTCAGGCGATGTATGTGGGATGACCCATCGCGAGAAAAGAAGCTCACCGGAGAATGAGGCAAAGTGTCAGATTGAAGCGTACAAAAGATTTGGTAATGACCTTGCAGTCATTGAATACGGGCTTCACATGGTAGGAGTTGGACTTGGGGGAACGACCAATGATCCGGAGTTTCAGACACCTGCAATCGCAACGTATCCGCTTGAAAGTTTGGATGATATTGACAAGCTGGATCCGGAACGCCTGAAAAAAGAAAATGATCCGCACCTAAGACATTGTCTGGAGGCATGCCACATTGTAAAAGAAGAAATTGGTGATGAAGTACCGGTCGGGGTTCTGATTACTGGACCATATACAGCTGCCACAAGCTGTTATCCAGCAGAGAAGCTGTTCCGTGCTATGAGGAAATCACCAGAAAAGGTTCACAGACTTGTGCAGTTTACAACAGATTGTCTTATCGATATTTATAAAGAGTTCATTCAAGAAGGGGTATTGATCCTACAATGTGATCCACTCGCTTCTGGCACAATCTTGAGAAAGAGTCAGTATCAGGAGTTTGTGCTTCCGTATGCAAAAAAAGTAAATCAGGCAATTCATGATGCAGGAGGAATGGTCTGCTATCATATATGTGGGGATACGACCAAAACAATTGATGACATGGCAGATGCAGGAAGTGATATGATCAGTGTGGACAATGTCGTTGATTTGGAGCATGTAAAAAATACAGCAGGGCAGAAGATGCCGATTCTTGGAAATGTGGCACCGGTCGACTATTTTATTCAGGGAACAAAGGAAGAAATGGATGCAGCTGTAAAGAGGTGTTTGCAGAAAGCATGGGATTCACCGAATGGTTATATTCTTGCCTCTGGATGTGATCTTTCCGGTCAGGTAAAATTGGAGAATATTGAAGCGTTTATGAATGCAGCAAGAAAGTATGGGAAATGGCCATTAGATCCTAAGAACTTTGAGTAAAATGTGTCGGAAAGATAATCTGCCAAATTTGAATCAAAAGATATAAAATCAGAAAACTAATCTGATGGAGGTAGATAAAAAGGACATGGTTGTTCAGATCATATCTGGATTTCGAGGATCCGGAAAAACAACATTCTTAAATCAATGGATAGAACAGGTAAAGGGAAAGACTGCGGTAATTCAAAATGATTTTGGTGCACAGGCAGTTGACCGGGAAAATGCAGAAGGCAGCTTGATCTATGAAGAAATCGGTGAGGGCTGTATTTGCTGTGGGATGGCACTTGAGTTTGAAGAAAAGATGCGCCGGATTGCCATGGAAGATTGCCCGGACAGAATTTTTATAGAAGCATCTGGATTTGGAAAACTGTCCGATGTCGTGAAAGTATGTACGCAGCTAAAAGAGAAGGAACATCTTGAGATGATGATTGGACCGAATGTTACAGTTGTAGACATTGGCATGGTGGAGGCATATGCCTCCGGACTGGGAGAATTTTATGTAGACCAGATTGAACATGCAGATGTGATTCTGGTCAATAATATTGATTCAGACGATGTAGAATCGGAGGAAATAGAAGAAGGCTGGAAAGCGCTGGAACGACTGAATACGAAAGCGTTGAAAAGTGAAGATGCACGGGAAGTATTAAAAAGTGTAATGGAATCCGGAAACGTAGATCAAAATCTTCAGATAGAAGGAGATACGCTTATAAAATATCTTGGAGCTGACGCATTTGTAGAAGTGCCGGATGGTATCCGAATCATCGCAGACAGTGCTTTTGAGTATTGCATGGAAGTGCAGGAAGTGCATTTGCCAGATTCAGTGGAACGAATTGGAAAGCATGCCTTTCAGGGGAGTGGAATCAAAAAGATACATTTACCGGAAAGCATAAAAACAATCGACATTTATGCTTTCAGCGGAACACCTCTGGAATATATAGAATTACCGGAGAATTTGCAGAAACTTGGGCACAGTGCATTCCGCTATTGCAGGATGTTAAAAAAAGTGAAGTTTCCAGAACATCTGGTGGAGATTCCGCATGATACATTTAATGATTGTGGAAAACTGCGGGAAGTAATACTGCCGCATGATACAGAAGTGATTGAGGCTCATGCATTTTCCGGGTGCGCGGCACTGGAACAGGTGGATTTACCGGAGAGTGTGAAGCGAATGGAAGAAGGTGCTTTTGTGACTTGTGTCAGTCTGGAGAAAGTACATTTGCCAAAAGGACTGGAGGTGGTAGAACGCAAGGTGTTTTACCGGTGTACGAATTTAAAAGAACTTCATTTCCCAAAACGGGTGACAGAGTTTGGCAAAGGCATCTTTTCACAATGTTCTGCATTAAAACGAGTGTATATAGAAGGAAACCCGGTGGATGAAGAAGTGTTTCAGGACTGGGATATGTGGACAACTTGCTATGATATGGAAGAAATCATTGCACCGAATATGAGGATTACGAGATTTGCAAAAGAATGGAGAATGTGGGCGGCAGCAGGACTTGCAGATTACCTGGTAGAACATGGAGATGTAAGAAGTGAAATCCTTGATTCTTATGTGAAGGATCTGAAAGAAAACCGGAGTTCCTATGAAGTCCTTTTATTAGAAAATAAAAAGTTATTACAGTTTTTCATTCATTACAATTTATTGGCGGAACAGGCAGTGAACAGACTTCTGGATCAGTCACTGCAAAAATCTGACATGGAGATCCGTAGCATGCTGTTGAATTATCAGAATGAAATCCAAAATGAGGATAAGAAGGAGGAGACGGGCAGCCAGCTTGATCAGCTTCTGGCAGCGTTGTCATAATATTTATGAATATTAGGGAAGCAAAAGAGCAGATTGAACATGCGGTAAAATTGTATCTGGAAAAGGATGAAAAAGGCAGATATATAATTCCGACAGAAAAGCAGCGTCCGGTATTTTTGATGGGAGCGCCGGGAATCGGTAAAACTGCAATTATGGAGCAGGTTGCGCAGGAACTTGGAGTAGCACTTGTGTCTTACACGATGACACATCACACAAGGCAGAGTGCACTGGGACTTCCATACATTGTAGAAAAGGAGTATGGTGGAGAAAAATTTCAGGTATCTGAGTATACGATGAGTGAGATTATTGCAGCGGTTTATGAAGTGATGGAGGACACGGGAATATGTGAAGGAATTCTTTTTCTAGATGAGATCAATTGTGTATCTGAGACTTTGGCGCCGGCGATGCTTCAGTTCTTACAGTACAAGACATTTGGACAGCACAAAGTGCCTGAGGGCTGGATTATCGTAACAGCAGGGAATCCGCCAGAATACAATCATTCGGTGAGGGAATTCGATATTGCGTCCTGGGACCGCGTAAAGAGAATGGATGTAGAGCCTGATTATAGTGTCTGGAAAACATATGCTTATGAGCAGGGGATGCACCCGGCAATCCTGACTTATCTGGATCTGAAGAAAGATGCCTTTTATTCCGTGGAAAATACAGTGGATGGAAAGCATTTTGTGACAGCAAGAGGCTGGGAAGATTTAAGTCAGATCATGTGTCTGAGTGAAAAGAAGAATCTGCCTGTGGATCTGAATCTGATCAGCCAGTACGTGCAGGACGAGCAGATTGCCCGTGACTTTACAATTTATTATGATTTGTTCAAAAAATATAAAAATGATTATCAGGTGGACCGTATCTTATTTGGCATTCCATCAGAGCAAGTAAGACAGAGGGCGATGAAAGCATCTTTTGATGAGAGGATTTCTTTCCTTGGTCTTTTGATGGATGGAATTACGGATACTGTTAAAGAGACAATGGAGATGCAAAATGCATTGTTTGTATTTGGGGATTGCCTGAAAAAGATAAAAGCAGATGTGGAAAAAGGCCGAGACCTTGTTTCTTGTATCGAACAACAAAAAGAATGTTTAATGGAACAAGAAAAACAGAAAAAACGTGCCGGTAATTTATCCCGTGCCCAGGTGTGGGAAGATGACCGTGTGCTTGTTTATCTGGAAGAATGCCGGGAAAAAGCAGGCATACGGACTCCGGATGAAAGAGATTTTGTAATTCTCAGAGATTATTTTGCCCAGTTGACAGAAAGCTTTCAAGAGCAGACAAGAAAAGCATCGGGGTGTCTGTCCAACTCATTTTACTTTTGCGAAGATGTGTTTGAAGAAGGACAGGAGATTCTTGTATTTGTGACAGAACTTACGGAAAATGAATATACGGCCAGATTTATCAGTCAGTATGGATGTCGGGAGTATTTTAAACATAATAAGAATTTGATGTTCTACGAGAGACAGAAAAATCTTATGGATCAGATTCAAAATCTGGGGCTTGATCAGGTGTAATATTTATGTGTGTGGAAATAATAAAAGTGGCTTCAGAAGTTCTGAACTTTAGCAGACAGAGAACGTTGGTCAATATGAGGTTTCTGGAACCGGCAATTCGGATGCTGACGGAGAGTCCCTCTAAATGTATGCGTAATCGTTCATATGGTATGGGAACAGATGGAAAAAATCTTTACTATAATCCAGAATACGTACTGAGAGCATATCAAAAAGAGAAAGGTTTCGTCAGCAGAATGTATTTGCATTTAGTTGTGCATGGAATATTCAGACATTTCTTTGTAAATCCACAGATCGAGCAAAGAAAATGGGATCTTGCATGCGATATGGCAACAGAATATATCATCGAAAGCTGGAAACTGGACTTTGCAGACATTAGTGCCGGGGCAGATGAAAAGCGGGAACTTGACCGCATCCGGAAAAATGTGGGACTTATGAATGCGGAAAAGATTTATGGATATCTGAAAAAGACGAAAGAGTCAGAGATAGACCGGCTGGAGAAAATTTTCCGTCGGGATGACCACAGCTTCTGGTATCCTGAAACAAAAAACAGGAAAGATGTAATCCCGGTGAAATCGGGGCAGGTGAGTCAGAACCGGGAAGTCATGTTCTCGAATCAAAAATTGGAAGAGCTGTGGAAGCAGGCTGCGAAAAAGATTCAGGTGGAACTTGAGACATTTATGAGAAGCCGGAGTGGTGAAACCGGTGATTTTTTGGTGAATTTAAAGCTTGCGAACAGAAAGAAGCAGGACTATAGTGCATTCTTAAGAAAGTTCAACAGGCTTGGGGAACGTATGAAGATCAATGAAGAGGAATTTGATTATAATTTCTATACTTATGGAATGCAACTGTATGGAAATATGCCGCTGATCGAGCCGTTGGAGTACAAGGATGTCCGGGTAGTGAAAACATTTGTGACTGTGATTGATACTTCAGGGTCAGTGGAGGAAGAAAAACTTCGGAGATTTCTGGAAAAAACATACCAGATATTGAAAAGTGGGCAGAAAAGCGAAGACAGAGTGAATTTCCATCTGATCCAGTGTGATGCGTTGGTTCAGAAGGATGTGAAGATTACATCAGAGAAAGAACTGGAGCAGGTGATGGAAGACTTGACACTTTATGGCCGGGGAGGAACTGATTTCAGACCGGCATTTGAGTATATAGAAGAACTTCGAAAAAACGGAGAACTTACGAACTTGAATGGAATGCTGTATTTTACAGATGGAATGGGTGTTTATCCGAGAAAAAAACCAGAGTATCCAGTGGCATTTATATATGATAGTGAAGTTTTGGATAAGATTCCGGAAGTGCCGGCCTGGGCGATTCGTTATCTGATGGATGACATATAGAAAGGATAAATGTCTGTACGAATATATTGAAGTACTCAATTTGAAGATACGTGTAATTAATGTTAAAATGTATCAAGATAAAATACGTCAACAGATGGGAATGTCAGGAGAAAAAAAGCTTGCGGGCTATGAGGTATTTTCTAAAATATAGATTATGGAGGATTTATAGTATGGCATCTAAAGAAGAATTATTAGCAAAATTATCAGAGTGTGTAGTAGAGATGGAAGATGAGGAAGTCGTAGACGTTGCGAAAGAATATATTGAGTCCGGATATCCGGCGTTTGATGGAATCATGGAAGGTCTTGTAGATGGTATGAACAAGGCCAGTGAGCTTTACGATGCAGAAGAGTATTTTGTAACAGATGTACTTCTTTGTTCTGATGCGATGTATGCGGGACTGGATGTACTTCGTCCGCATCTGGAAAATACAGATGATCAGGCGAAGAAAAAAGCAGTTATTGGTGTTGTGGAAGGAGATACTCATGACATCGGTAAAAACCTGGTAAAGATTATGATGGAGACAGCAGGATTCGAGATGTATGATCTTGGACGAGATGTTCCGCTTGACCAGTTTATTGAGAAGGCAAAAGAGGTAGATGCAGATTTGATCTGTATGTCCACATTGATGACGACAACTATGGGTGGAATGCAGACAGTTATAGAGAAATTAAAAGACCAGGGAATCCGAGACCAGTTCAAAGTTATGGTCGGAGGAAGCCCGATTTCCAAAAAATTTGCGGACGATATCGGAGCAGAGGGATATTCTGTGAATGCGGTTGAAGCTGTAAAAGTTGCGAAAGAGCTGACAGGAATTGCCTAGATAGAAAAGACAAAAGCTGTATTGGAAACGGTCTGAAAAGGTATAGGCCAGGCTAAATATAAAAGAATCCGAATAAGAATTCGAAAAAGGAGCTGGGGATTTATGGATGCAAAAGAACGAATTAGGAAAGCCATGCATCAGGAGCCGACAGACAGACCGCCATGTATCTGTCCCGGTGGAATGATGAATATGATAACGACAGATCTGATGGATGAGGCAAATGTAAGTTGGCCGGAGGCACATCTGAATGCCAGAATGATGGCAGATCTGGCAGAAGCTAATTATGAAAAAGGCTGCTTTGAAAATGTAGGTGTTCCATTCTGCATGACGATTGAGGCAGAAGCTATGGGGGCTCAGGTGACTATGGGCAGTAAGATTTATGAGCCGCATGTAACGGGATATGCGATCAATTCGGTCACAGAGTGGGAGACCATTACACCGATGAGTATGGAGGAAGGAAGAGCAAAGGTTGTGCTGGATGCAATCCGTATTCTGCAATCCAAAAACTTAGATGTACCGATTATCGGAAATATTACGGGACCGGTCAGCACAGCAAGTTCCGTTATGGAGCCGGTTATTTTTTATAAAGAGCTTCGTAAGAAAAAAGAAGAAGCACACCGTTACATGCAGTTTGTGACTGATGAGATCATAAAGTTTGCAAGAGCACAGATTGATGCCGGCGCAGATATAATTGCAATTTCCGATCCAAGTGGAACAGGAGAAATTTTGGGACCGAAGCTTTTTGAGGAGTATACGGTCAAATATAATAATATGATCTGGGATGCTCTTCAGAAAGAAACCATGGGAAAAATCATGCATATTTGCGGACAGATGAAAAATGTATATCCGCAGGCAGAACTGATACATTCTGACGTACTTAGTTTCGATTCCTGCGTATCTATGCGTGAGGCACGCGAACATTTAAAAAAGCACGCTCTGATGGGAAATGTCAGTACATGGACGCTGGAGTTTGGACAGCCTGAGAAGGTAGAGCAGCTTGCAGTAAAATGTTGGAGAGACGGTTCTAATATCATTTCTCCGGCATGCGGACTTGGAACGAAGTCACCACTGACCAATATTCAGGCAATCCGTCATGGAATTATGGAGGAAGCAGCTAATGTATAAATTACGTATCGTTCAGTCTGGCAAGGAATACGATTATGAACCGGGAGCAAGCCTTCTGGAAATCTTGCTGGCGCAGAACATATTTATTGATAATCCGTGTAATGGAAAAGGAGTATGTGGAAAGTGTAAAGTACGCATCGTATCAGGAGAAGCAGGGGAAGTATCTTCTACAGAATTACGTTTCTTAAAACCGGAAGAAGTAAAAAGTGGTGTGCGTCTTTCCTGTATGGTTCATCCACAGTGTGATCTGGAAGTAGAGCTGATGCAGAAAGAGCGCAAGCATGAAGTTCTATCAAAAGGATATGTGCCAAAATTCGAAAAAGACCTGGATATTGTCAAACAGATTGTGAATATACATAAGCCGCTTTTGACAGACCAGACACCATTTGAAGATCAGATTAAAGAACAACTTTCGGATGTGGAATTTCCATTTTCTGTATTGCGTGGATTCTGTTTCAAAGAAGGAGGTTACACGGCAGTTATCCATCGTGAAAAAGATGGCAAAAAAGTGCTGATGGATCTGGAAGAGGGAGATACTACAGATTCTATGTATGGAATCGCAATAGATATCGGAACAACAACCGTTGTTACAGCACTGATTGATATGCTGACCGGAAAGGAACTGGCAGATTCCTCTATGATCAATGCACAGAAGCATTTTGGGCTGGATGTCCTGACTCGTATTACTTATGAGATGGAGCATCCCAAGAAGGGGGTACAGGCACTTAAGGAAGCAATCGTTGCTTCCATCAATGAGATGATCGCAGATGTCTGTGGACAGACCGGAGTGAAGAAAGAACAGATTTACGAGGTCTGTGTAGGAGCGAACTGTACGATGATGCATATGCTTCTTGGTGTAGATGCACTGTCCATTGGAAAATCACCGTATGCACCAATGTTTGTAAAGGCAAAGGATATTGAAGCAGAGGAGATTGGTATTCATGCATCCAGAGGGGCAAGACTTTATTGTCTGCCGTCAGTATCATCTTATATCGGAGCAGATATTGTGGCAGGAGCTTATGTCTGTGAGCTTCATAAGGCAGATGAAAATGTTCTGTTTATTGATATCGGAACGAATGGAGAGATTGTATTTTCAGATCATGGAAGATTACTTTCCTGTTCCTGTGCTGCAGGTCCGGCACTGGAAGGTATGAACATCAGCTCAGGTATGCGTGCGGCAGAGGGAGCTATTGAAGATGTTGAAATTAAGGAAGATGGCGTGAAGCTGAAAATTATCGGCAATGCCGATCCAATCGGTGTCTGTGGAAGCGGTATTCTGGCAGTGGTAAAAGAATTGGTAAGAACCGGACTTGTAAGAAAAGACGGCGCATTTATCAAGTTGAAGAATCTGGAAGAGACAGATTATCGTTACCCAATGATTGAGATGGATGGTATGAAACGTCAGTTTAAGATGACGGAAGACCTTAAGATCACTCAGGGAGATGTCCGACAGGTACAGCTTGCAAAAGGAGCCATTCTGTCTGGCTTCTATGCACTTCTTAAGAAAGCAGGAAAAGAGATGAGTGAGCTTGACAAGGTTATGATCGCAGGACAATTTGGAGCACATCTTCCGGCAGACAGCCTCATTGGAACAGGAATTCTTCCGGCAGAAGTGAAAGATAAACTTGTCTATGTCGGTAACTCATCCAAGACCGGGGCTTATATGGCGCTCTTATCCGGTCAGGTGAAGCGCGAGATGGAAGAACTGGCTCATCATATGGATTATATGGAACTTGGTGCAACAGAAGGCTATGAGAGATTATTTGCCGATTGCCTTATGTTTCCGGAAGTTCACTAAAAATTGAAGAAACGAATGAGATAGGAAGTACCCGAATAAAGCGAGAAAATTCAATCTTGGTTATGCGAAGAGGTAATGTTAAAAATATGGGAGATATAAAAGATTTTAATTGTACATATGATAATTCAGCAGGAATTCGTTCAGAAGTGACAGAAGGACTGGGACTAACATTTCCAGATGCATATACACACTGTGATACAATGGTGACTCTTTCAAAAGTGTTGAAAGAGAAAGATAAAGCAGTTATATGTGAACTTCCATTTTGCCATACATTAGAGGCAGAGGCTATGGGAGGAATTATAAATCTTGGAAATGAAATTGCAGGTCCGAGAGCTGGAGGATATGTCTGTACAGATGTAGAAGAAATATTAAATCTGCCGGACATGGATTTCACGAAAGGACGAATTCAAGAGACTCTTCTTGCATGTAAAAAACTTCGTGAAGAAGGAGAACATGTTGTATTCGAAGTGGCAGGACCATTTACAATTCTCAATGTGCTGATCGATGCAAGATATGTGTTCAAGGGAATGCGAAAAAAACCGGAAGTGATGGAAAAGGTCTTCTGGAAACTGGGAGATCAAATTTTGAAATATATGGAACTGGTGAAAGAGTACGGGGGAGATTTGATCAGCTATGCAGATTCTTCTGGCGGAGTGAATATTCTGGGACCGAAGATGATGGAAGCTGTCACGGTGAATTTTACATACCCATTCTTGAAGAAAGTAGAGCAGATTGCCGATGATAAGACTATGATTCTGCTCTGCCCGAAAACGACACTCGCTCTTATTGGAACAGAAAAAGCGAAGTTTGTGGACCATCAGTTAGAAGAGCCAATCGGATATGCACAGGCCTGCATTCATATGATCGGAAAAGCACATTTTGCCGGACAGATGTGTATTAAGAATGTTGGCTATCAGCTGAATCATGGGATTTTTAAAGAAGTAAAGTTATTGTAGTTAGTGGATTTTGTTTAACAGCATATTTATGAAATATCAAAAGGACAGCCGATGTGAAAAAACACATGGCTGTCCTTTCTTGATAAATCAGACGAATTTATAAAGCTACTTACGTCTGTATATCCACTTCAAACATTCGAAAAAGATCAAGTTAATTTAAGAGCAGTTCTGCTCTGATCATACGGACAGATTCGCCCGATATTCCATGTTTGAAAAAATAACTATAAATGGTATAATATAAGGAGAAAAGTGTATGGAGAGAACCGAAAACTTAATCATGCAGGAAGACAGATGGAAGCCATTAAAGGAGATGAATCTCACGGACGATTTTCTATTTGATGTGGCAACCGCGGAACTGGAAAATTGCAAGACAATTATCGAATTATCTACTGGTTTGCGATTAAAAAGCCTCAAGTGGAAAGAAGGTCAGAAGGTTATTCACAATATTCCGGGAAAACGTGGAATCCGAATGGATTTTGTCGCAGAATCTGAAGATGGTCGCGTTTTTGATGTAGAGATGCAGAATCGGAAGGAAGGAAATATTCCAAAACGAACCAGATTCTATCAGGCATTGATGGACGCACCATTACTGAAGAGTGGAGAAAAAGGTTTTGATAAGTTGAAACCGCTGTTTATTATCGTAATTTGTGACTATGATCCGTATGGAATGAAGAAGTATTGCTATACGTTTGAAAGTCGTTGCAAGGAACAGCCAGATTTATTACTTGGAGATGAGGTTACAAAATTATTTCTCAGTACAAAAGGGGAAAATGAAGACGAAGTATCGAAAGAATTAGTGGATTTCCTTCATTATATTACTGAGAGCAATGAACATGGACTTCCAGAAGAATGTGATGAAAGACTTCGCCGTCTGCATGAGAGTATACAGGAGATAAAAACAAGTACAAGTGTGGAGGTCGAGTATATGAAGATGGAAGAA
>ERZ773103.2910-NODE-2910-length-14922-cov-9.052532_pt1 | contig 14922 bp, 14 predicted proteins | sample MGYA00511118_ERZ773103 | MGnify/ENA primary metagenome ERZ773103 (study PRJEB29015, sample SAMEA2737821) | human gut metagenome | biome: human gut; feature: human-associated habitat; material: faeces | place: China | collected 2012 ... | reverse complement strand
TCTTCCATCCTTTGCCAGCATGTATTGGCTCATACGCATACAGGTAGAAAAACATGGCGAGAAAGGAAAGCAGGAGCGAGAATCCAAACGGCTCATAGAGAGCTGTCAGGATGTTTGTGAGAATTTTCCCTAGTAAATCAATCGTTTCCTTCATCGCTGTTTACAGATTACTGAACAGATCAGCCTTATACACGCCGTTCTCCAGCATCTTCTTAAAGCTGTCCTTTACGGCTGCGACATCCTCATGGTAGGTCATTCCGTACCAGGTATCGTTTGTTTTCAATACTTTGACAGACATCTTTCTCTTCTCCAACAATTCACCGATAAAGATGGGAATCAGATACTCTGCTTTCAGAGGATTACCCGGGACTTCTTTCTCAAAGAACTCTTTGAAGCCTTCCTCCAGCACATCCAGAAAATCAGGTGTTAATCCCCACATATTCATGGAGACCAGAGAATTCACATCAACCGCCACACCGTCTGCTTCTGCTCCAGTCGCTGTCTTTACGATGTTCTTGGTTTCCACAACCTCAGTCAGATTGTTCTGATCATCCATCTTGCAGATACCACGAGTCACACCACCGTTATCGGACAGAGTGTTCTTCAGAACGAAACCAGCCATGCAGGACTTGCCGCCATTCACCAGATACTCATGGACAGCCTTAAAACCTTCCTTGCCATAGTAATCATCCGCGTTAATCACGATGAACGGCGTGTCAATCACATTCTTTGCTGCAAGTACGGCCTGTCCGGTTCCCCACGGCTTTGTACGGCCTGCCGGAAGTTCTCCCGGAATATCGTTGATATCCTGGAATGCATAGTCCACAGTTACATTATGATTGGAGCAAATGGAAGCAATACGATCACCGATGACCTCTTTGAACTCTTTCTCGATATCCTTGCGGATAATAAAAACCACATGGTTAAAGCCTGCCTCAATTGCATCATGTATCGAGTAGTCCATAATGATATGTCCAGCATCATCCACCGGCTCCAACTGCTTAATTCCTGTTCCAAAACGGCTGCCGATACCGGCTGCCATGATAAGTAATGTTGTTTTCATAATTTTTCTCTTTTCTTTCTTAATTAAACAATCCACTTTCCAACAAAATGTGTATTTCTTTTATTGCAAAACAAGGAAATCATTCCATCACGGTCGTGGCACTTTTTCTTTGATATTAATTTCCAACATCTGTCTTAATTCAGAATTAAACTTAACCTTTCTGGCAAAAATTACATTTTGATTCACAATACTTTCAAAGTCACTTTCATTCAGAGAAACTGGGCCCGAACCATCTCCACCCTCAAATTTCCAGTATCGCAGGTTGTTATTTACTATTCGATTTCTCATTTCTGAATTCATTAGAATGGTTTGAAAACACATTTCTTCTGGTATTTTACATGTCTGTAAATCCTTCCAAAAATTCGGATGATTCTTCAAGTACTCCAGAACATACTGAACTGAATCTTTTGGATAACTCCCCCAAATAAATCCAGCGTATACTTTATCAAATTCCTCAAGCTTTTTCCTATTTAAAAATGGAATCAGCATTTGTAGAGAAACCGCCAACAAGTTCAAACACCTTACCCACGGCTCCTTATAATTCATAGAATATTTTACATATGGCCAATAATAGCAATATCTTCGGTTTAAAGGACTTTTCTTTCCGGATATCAGCTCGTAATTAGTATATATATATGTGTGTTGTCTTCAAAGAAAGCTTCAATATTTTCTATGCTTTTAACAGGGAAGTCCTCTCCTGAAATAATATGAACATATTTGTATTCTTGTTCACAACTCAATTCCAACATTTCTAAAATTGCTTTTAGATGTTCCACCCCCCCCCACAACTTTATCATGAGATTGAATATTCACATCTGGAAATTCAGCTTCAAGACATCTAAACGCATCCCAACTTCTTTGATCAACATGAACATAGCACAGCATTTTATCATGCAAAGTCTTCAATAAGCATCTAAGCATATTTACGTCTTTATACGCCGTGATTACTACACAATGACTCCTTTTTATCATAACTCATACCTTTTAATAAATTGTACAATTATTTTCATAGGATACCTGCATTGTAATATCCCACAATATTTCTTTTTCCTGTGAGTGGATGATATACAACAAGTTCTTATGAATGATTATTCCTTATTATATATATATTGTACTGCATACTCAATTATTTTTTTCTTCTCTCTCCCCCCCCCCGCAAAAATTTAGCCTTTAAGAGAAGTGTTTTGAGCTTTTTTCTTAAATATATTTTAGGAACACTAGCGAATAGCGCGTGTTCAAATCCTTTTGACAGATTATCAAAAAATTTTTTTCTCCCAACAGGTTCTATTGATGGATGGCTTAGTTGGTGATTTGCGGTTATCGCATCTTTCAAATCAACAGCACCCAATGTGAGTTTTGTGTCTTGAATCAATCTTTTTCCTTTTTCTGTTTGACACAAAATAAGTGATATGCCTTTGTTCTGTTCTTCTTTTGCGAGTTTGCTAGACCATGAATCTCCCAAGGTGATATCTGATACGCGATCAAGACTAGCATATCTGCATGCATAGCAATTTTCTGTATAGTCTAATGCATTTAAAAAAGCGTATGTATACATATCTTGAACACCTGCTGGAGAAAGCCTAATATAGTCTTCTTTGCTTTTCTCCGCTGAAACTTCAAATGCTACTTTGTTACGAAAGCGCACGTCTTTCACATGTTCTATATCAACATTATTTTCTCGTAAAAATAAGTCTAATATCTTAGGAGACGGTGATCCATGACAAATCAAATCAACCGTATACAGATTATCATTGTTTTCTAAATTAAGATAGTTTTTTAATCCTGCAACTTGACATGGCAAACCCAGAAAAAGAACTTTTTCATTTTCTGATAATAGCAACTTTATTTTTTTATATATGCCTAGAGGGTTACTTTTTACATATTTTGAACCGGAAAATTTTTTTGCTTCATTCACATTATTGGTGATTTCAAAGGAGAAGGAGCCCTTTTTGAATAAACAAGATGCCACATATCCTCCTTGTTCTATAAAACTCTTTATAATCGCAGAAGCCACCCCTCCTGATGATGCATTTCCACGGATATCGTCACTTGCCCATCCCTCACACCATTCGATGGGTTCATGCTTGATTGCAGGTTTATTATTAGGGCAAGTTCTATGACATAAACCACAATTAATACATAACTCTTTATTTATCACTGCATTATAAGAATCAAATGCATCATCAATTCTGATTGCGTTTTTAGCGCAACTTTCGACACATGCCATGCATCCTGTACATTGATTCTGCTTACAAACTGTTTCCATATCTTGTAGCCGAGTTTTTGATATCTCGACTCTCCTTCCTTATTTTTTAGAACCTAATATGCCTTGCTTTTGTTTTCAATGCAAGCAAAATCAAGCAATATACCGCTATTGTTAACAATCCAAACAGTATTAATGCAATTATATTTGAAAAATGCGTTATGGACTTTAACATTTGCACAATCGCAACTGTTCCAAAAGCCGCGATTAAATTTTTTCCGCATTCAAATAGAATTCCAGAAAATTTAACACCCAGACTGTATTCTTTCCTAAATCTAAAGATAATCATAATCAATGAGATCAAACTCGATATGACTGTTCCTAAAATAATTCCAATCAACCCCATGAATCTCACAAACACTAAGCTCAAGACAATATTGAGTACGCTGACCAGGACACTATTTTTAAATGTCTCTTTTGTGTTACCTTGAGCATAAAAATATCGGTAAATCAAATCTCTTATAATGTTAAACTGCTGTCCAAAAATATAAACACAAGTACATATATATAGCATCCGAGTATTCTCTGCAGTAAATTTTCCTCCTTGGAAAATTATTTTCACTCCCTCATACCCAACGTTAATAAATCCGCATATTAACAAAACAATTACCGCATGAAAAAGTATGCTATAGTCCCAAAAGTTTTGTTTTGAATCTTTATCCTTTAACCTGGCAACAATTTTCGGATACGCATATACCGTCAAATTACCAACAATCACATTATTTACCATTGTTATTATTTGCGTAGCATAACTGAGTATTGTGATTTGCCCTTCCAATAGATTTGTAGCGATAGTTGTATCAACCATTGTATGAATTTTGTATACACCAGAACTAAATAATGTCGGCATAAAAACAACCAACATTTTTTTTAAATAATCATTTTTTAAATCAAGTGTTGGCTTATAACGAAAACCATACTTAATGGCCACTATAATATCTACAGTAAAATTCAGCACCGAGCCACAAACCAAAAGGGTCAAATAAACATATATGTTTTTTATCACTCCTGAAATCAGGACAATAGCAACCATTAGATTCGATGCAAGAGTGATAAATTTAGGAATATTATAATGATTGTTGCACTGATAAAAGCCAGCGGTTACCGCTTGAAAAGCTAACAAGCCCTGTATTATAAATGCAACCATCAAAAAATCCCCAACGATATTTATGAAATCTGTTCCTCTATTAGTTAAGAGCTCCAATATTGGAGCTCTTAGCGCAATTACTGTTAAAACAACAACCAATGTAATGGAGTATATTATCGTTATGAATGAATTGACTGCTTTCTTATTTGTTTTATTGACATATGCAGGAATGATTACTGTTGTCACCCCTGTTGTGATGAATGCAAATACAAATGTTGCTATATTTAAGGCATAGTTGTAAGCGTCCATATATGCCGTTGCCCCAAATGTTATTGCTGTAAAACGTGACTTATATAGTGCTATTATTTGAGAAAGCAATGTCAAGAAAATCATTAAAGATAGCTGTGCAGCGTTTTTTTTGTTGCTCATTCTACATCACCTCTTGTTCCTTCAACTTAAACATTTGTCAAATTCTTCAAAATGTCCCTTTGATTCTTCTTTAACCTTTTCCAAGTCAACTATATAATTTTTTCTTCTATTAAAATCTATTGTCTCTAAAGACATCTCTTTTAAATCATTAATATGACAGCGAATGCCATTAAACCCAATATCATTCAACATGTTACTGGTTTTATCACTATATATTACTGGTAAGCAAGGAACCTCAAACACTAAACTTGTTATGATTGCATGAAATCTCGACGCAATAACATATTTGGCTTTTTTTATGCATTGCATAACAATCTGAATATTGCCATCATAGTCGAGGATTTCGGCTTTTCCTCCTGATTTTTCATTTATTATATTGCATAAATCATAGTCCCCTTGATTATGGCAAAGTGAAAGAAGTACGCATCTCAAATTCATTGACATATAATAATGAATTATCTCAACAACTTTATCAATATATAGTTTTTTGTCATCCGTTGCGTTTATAACCGAAATTACGACATACTCTTTTGTGTATTGAGGACTATCAACTTCCCTGTAAAGCGATTGCAATCCAAAAAGTATGTCTGGAGCATATTTGACCGAATTTATGGTTTTGAAGATTTCATACGATTTTCTATCACGAAAAGTGACCAAGTTATATCTTTGAAATTCATCTTTGAAAAAATCAGCAAATAAAGCACTTTGATACGGTCCAAAGTTTGCGCCTAGGATAACATTTTTCTTTTTGGGATAAAACTTACATTTCTTGTCTCTCAAGTATGTGTGCAAATTTTTTTGCGGAGGTTCTATAAATATTGAACCGCCAATGGTCAGACAAATTTTGCATTTATACGCTTGCAAGTAATACAAAAAATCTTTTTGGGTCAGCTTTTTGATGATTTTATTTATTTTTAGCAAAATTTTATTGTTATTGCGTACAATTATGTTTTTTGCGTCTTTAAATGCTTTCAAATTGTTTTTTGACCCACTAATAATAAATAAAATATTAGGATATCGATTTGCTAACATCCAAACAAAAGCATCATCACCATAATTCTGTTCCGAAAAGAAATGAACATATACATATTCTTTCTTCGTTCGATTCTTTAAAATGTAATACATTAGCATCAAGATATCACAAAATTTGTTTCTAATGAGAAATGCTTCTACTCTTTGTTTTTTGTTTAATCTTTTTGCTACGCTTCTCTTTGAAAATAGCTTATATAACTCTGTCGAAAAAAGATTTATGATTATGTTCCTTTTTTTTAGATAAGGCAGTTTTTCTTTTTCCAAAACTTTCCAATCATTCTCTGCGATATTAAACCAAAATTTTGCTAAAGATATGTCTGACGCGTTACCTTTTATAGTTTGCTCTACAACAGAAAAGTAATGCTCACCATGTGCACTTCCTTCCCATTTCTTGTTGTTCATTGCAGACAATATATTATTTCTATAAAAATATACATATTCATTTCTATATGCGATTTTTTCGACTACGGTGAGATATGTTAATAAGAAGGCTGCATCCTCTCCATATTTGAGTTTCTCATCAAATCTGATATTGTGCTCTACAAGCAATCTTCTTTTAAATACTTTTGCCCACACTGGCCGCATCAACCCATACCAATCTAAGTAGTCACCGCTTGCCAATTCCAGTGTGAAGTTAATCAGGTCTTTTTTATTGCTATGAACTCCGCTACACAACGATTCACTTATAGCCGTTCCTCTTGTTTCACAAGCCCCATTAACTTCAATATAATTCAGAACCAACAAATCTGCATCCGTTTCATTAACTATCCGATTTGCAGCTTCAAGAAAAGAATTCGTTAGCCAATCATCAGCGTCAAGAAAAACTATAAATTCACCTTTTGCACTATCAATTCCTATATTCCTAGCTATAGAAACTCCCTCGTTATTTTTTGAAATGAGTTTGATTCTTTGGTCTTTCGTTTGGTAGTATTCACAAATCGTTTGACTTTTATCAATGGAACCATCGTTAATTAGAATGAGTTCCCAATCATTAAAGTCCTGGCTCAAAACGGATTCTATGGCATCTGATAAATAAGTTTCAGCATTGTATACAGGAACTATAACAGAATATTTTGGTGTATTCATCTTTTCCCTCCTTCATAGTTTCTCCATATCATGTCACACAATCAGTTCACTGTGCTCTGATAATACAAAAATAACAAAGCCAGAAAGCGTAAAGATCATTGAAGATGATGTGATGCCAACAAAAAGCATTGTTAGCATTCCTATCGTACAAATAAAACCGATTTGGGTGACTTTACTTTTTTTCCAAACATTTACTATGATCAAAAGATACATCACAGCAGAAACTATACCACCAATCATTAAAAGGCTCAAAACCATATTATGGGGAGAGGAAAAAAACACACTGCCCAACAACTTTCTATATTGATCCGCATTCAAATAGCCATAGCCTAGAAGCGGATTACTTTTTATCAACTTGATTGCGTTAGCCCAAATAAACGTTCGTGTGGTTAACGTGGGATCCTTTCCTATTGTCTCTAAAAAATCAACCATTATCGGCGATGAATTTGCAACAACTGTTATAAAAGTAATAACCCCATACGCTGGTATAATTAGTCTATAATCGAGAACTCCCCCAATGACTTTCTGTTTCCAGCCTTCACCCTTATGTTGCTGCCTGCTAATAATAATTGTGCATATTGCAAAACAATAAGACAATAGTGCAGCAGTAGCCATGGATTTCAACATAACAATAGCAGACAGCAAGTAAACAGTATCAGCTTGCAAAAATTTGTTTTTACGTCTGGCTACAATTTCTTCCAAAATGCATAGCAATAAAACAAATGGAAATCTAGCTGTCTTATACCCTAGAAACCAGTTTAAAGAGTATATTTCTGTATTGTACAATCCGCTTGGAAATAAAAGCATTGTCAAGAAATCCAATCCAACAAGAATAAGAAGCATGTTCTTCCACAAACATACGGTATTGTAAACTTTTTCATTACTTTTCTGCAAATCAATGTAATACGCAGTTAAATACGGTACTGACAATGACCTAAGCACATATAAAATGTCCAACTTATTGATAACAGAAATCGCTATTATATAAAAGCAAAGTAAACCAATCAATTTCATTTCGCTCGACAGTCTTTTTTTACTTTGTATGTTATTTAGTACCAATGTTCCTATCAACAGCATTCTCAAAATAAATAGTAGTTTTGAAACAGTCGGAACAAAGCTGTTAATATATTCAATTCCGCAGCATGAAAACAGCACAAGAAAATCTTGAATTGAACTTACTTTAATCTTCAGGTTACTGTTCATTTTTTCTCCTTTCTCGACCACTCGAAATCAATAGTGACAATTCAACAGCATTAATTTTCTTGCCTGAATTTTCATTTATACTAGATTTTCTTTCAAATAATTGATTGTTCTAAGTCTCTCATTCTCTATAATCTCATTCACCCGTTCTTTTGATGACGCTTTTTTATAAGTGTTTTCTAATTCCGAAAAGTCAGAGATAACGTGATCTTCAATGGACAGCCTCTTAACAAGATCTGAAAGTTTATTGTTGTTACTTTTTCTAAGTAATGTTGCAAACTTTCCATTATATTTCGAAGCAAAAATTGTCCCGTGAAATGTATCTGTAATTATAAACTTTGCTTTTGAAAAAACAAAAAGCACTTCAAACGGATTTAATACTAGCATATCCGAGATCCATTTTTGTGATGCTCCGATAGTCACTAATCTCAAGCCGTGTGCTTTTGCAAATTTTTTTATTTCAGCAATTTCTGCCGTGTCATGTATTCTATTATGATAAGAATATATAACGCACAAATTATCTGGAATTTTAATAGTATCTTTAACCGCATTTATTTCCTGCTCAAAGTCCGTAATCAATACTGGATCCAGATGGAATTCTACGGGAGTTGTTGTTAGTGCTTTTACAAATTTCTCAGTTCCGATATCTCTTACTGAAAATGCCGAAACACGAGTAAATGCTTCTTTTATTCTTTTCTGCATTTCGCAATTGATTGTATCTATTGTAGCAAATCCGCAACTAGCAGCATATGTTATAATACGATTTGCATTTTTTACATTTCCAAACAACTGCGTTGTAAAGCCCCATGTGTCAGCATTGCAACAGTTAAAAACCTCATCACTTCCAATTACGCAAACGTCAACTTTTGTGCTACTTTCGCACTCGATGAAATTTTTTCTCTGAAATTCTTGGAATTTAATATTTTGTTTTTTATTCGATAATTTATTTACAAATCTATAAAAAAAGAACTTATCAAAGTTTCGCTTATCCTCCTCACAATGTGAAACAGCCTTTTCGGCAATGCTATTATCAGACGCGTTTGGTTCAATGGGGAGATAGCAAATCTCAGCATCAGGCATAACTTGACTAATGGTCTTTTTTAGTCCATATGCCTGCAATAGTGATCCAAAATTATAGACATCCTGCATTGATAAAATTGCTATCTTCATACGTTCTCTTCCTCTTCAATCCTTCTTCTACAATACGTCAAAAATTCTTCCCACCCATTAAATTCCGGTTTGGAAAGTGCTAAGATACTTTCTTCGTAATTATCCATCAGCCTCAATTTGCTTTCATATTTCTTAATCATTTTGCTATCCGTCCTATCTACAAACAAATAAAAATATTCTGACATTATCTCGGCTTCTGGCAATTTGTTAAATTTCTTATAATATTCTTTTACTACTGTATATGCCTCGTCTCTCTGCCGTGATTTACGCTTTTCATAGTAATCTTTCAAAGACATTATTCTTTTTGCAGGATTACCAGCATATACAGAGTCTCCTTCTATTCTTCCTGAACATACACTGTTTGCCCCAACAATCGTATTTGATCCAATAGTTGTTCCTGCCAGTATAGTGCATCCCCATCCTAAAAACACATTATCCCCTATGTTTACAGGCTTTTGATTTCCAAGAATTTCGCCATATTTTCGTTTTAGAACTGACCAGCCATAATCATGCGTGAGAATTGTTACCGGCCCTGTCACCATAACATGACTTCCAATAGTGAGAAGATGCGGATTTTGCATATCTATAGTTGTATTGTAAGGCCGAAACAGAACCACATCATCGCCTATACTAACACCAATTTTTCTTAGATGCCTTATATAGCTCTCGCTTGAGGCTCTATATCCTAAAATTCCCTCTCGAATTTTCTCTTTTATATTCATATTATATTCCTATTCTCTTTATATTATATAATATTGCAGTCATTTAACATGACAATTATCCACGACAGTTTATACTTAACTAAAAGAATAAACATTCGTGGCTTAAATTGAATTTTGCTTATTGGGTATTCATTTACCACTTGTCTGACTTTATCGTCATTTAAAATTTCATTTACCCTGTGTATGTATACTTTCCTTTTACACTTAGAAATGTTCTGTTTTTCTTGATGAATGCAGTCTCTTAGATTGACAAAAAACTGTCGTTGCAGCCGCGTTTTCATATTCGGATCACTTCCGACTTTTTCACATAGAACATCATATAGCTTACAAATCATTTTGAACTTGTTTGGCTTATATTTCTGAGTTAAAGAACCTGGCGTAATGCGATATTTATAAGCGGTTGATTCAATGATTGCGGCGGCACTTGAATACTTATAATACTGTGAATCCCAAATTATGTCTTCTGATATCAGCACTCTTTCGGATGGAAATCTGATGTCATTATCTTTTATTATTTTCATTGAGTATAGTACGTTCCAAACCGACATTCTTACCGCATCATGTTTATCAACATCACTGCCCAGCATTCGAGCAAACAGCCCTTGGTACACCTCTAATCCAACATATGTTTTCTTTTCATATTTCTCTTCATAGGCAATTTTTCCGTCTTCTGTGATTCGCTTAAAACCGCCAATACATGTATCAGCTTTATTTGCGTGTATACCTTGCATAAGACTTTCCACGAGATTATCATCGGCCACATCATCCGAATCAATAAAAGTTACATATTCTCCTTGTGCTATATCTAATCCACTGTTTCTTGCATAACCTAGTCCTGCGTTTTCTTTATGAATAACCTTAATCCGCCAATCTTCTTTTTTAAGTTCATCACATATTTTTCCACTAGCATCTTTAGATCCATCATCCACTAATATAATTTCAATATTACTGTACGTCTGATTCACTAGCGACTGAATACATTCTCTTAGATATTGTTCCACATTATAAACTGGAACAATTATGCTAACCAATTCCATCCTTCTTCTCCTATTTGCCGTTCTATTTTATTTTTTTTGCTGGCACTCCTGCGTATATTGAATGTGCTTCAACATCATGTAACACAACCGAATTAGCGCCAATAACGGCTCCATCCCCAATATGAACACCCTTTGTAATTGTTACATTTGCGCCTATCCAAACTGAATTGCCGATTATGACTTCCTCGCAAATTAAATCGCTAGTTGATCCTTCAGCAGTTATAGCATGGTCATGATCTACAATAACAACATTATTGGCAATCATACAATTATTACCAATTTCTACTTTTTTTGCGCATGTAATGGAACAATTATGATTAAAAAACACATTATCTCCAATATAGAGTTTTGCTTTCTCCGTGCATTTAATGTATAAAGGCCCTTGGGACATTAAAAAACGTCCTATTGATAGTTCGCTGCCCTTCATCAATTCAACATGAAATTTTCCTCTAATAGAATTAATCGCATGCATGGTTGCCCTATTTTTATACAATAATTTCAATAAGGCCCAATGAATAAGTGATTGTATTCCCAAATGTATCTTTTTTATAAAATCCATTCTAACCCTGTGTCCTCATTCTGCATATACTTTTTCAAGTAGTTTGACATTCTCAGAGATGTCGAATCCGGCTTTTTTCACCATTTCTTTACTATCTGCACTTTTTTTTGCTCTAACAGCTGTATTCTCTTTGGCATCAATAATAATTCGATGAGCCCACTCATATGGTGAATCATGCAGAGACATAAATTTAAGCTCATTTGTTACGGCACATTGTGAAGTGATTGTATCGGACAATATGCATGGCAGACCATTTATCTGCCATTCTATTGCAACTAATGGTAATCCCTCAAAAATAGATGGAAGAATCATCCCATCCATCATGTCCAAATATGCTGGCACCTCGTCAGTGTTTCCTACAAATATGATATTGTCTTTTAATTCTATTGATTGCTTCTCGATTTCTTCTTTCAATGGTCCAGTTCCAATAAAGAAACATTTTGCATTTGATTCTTCTTCGATAATTGCCCTAAACACATCTAACACGAATTTATGATTCTTTTGTGGATTAAATCCGCCCACATGACCCAAAACCAATTCACTACCTATTCTGTATTTTAACCTCATTTTTTCTCTTAAATGTGAGTTGAATTCAAATTTCTCCAAATTTCTACCATTATTTAAAACGGTAAAAGGTCTCTTTTCAAACAACCATTTTCCAGCGTCCTCACCACAGGCAAATGCATCTGTATAGAGCAAATAAAATAATGGTCTAAGCCATTTATCTGCCCGTACTTGATTGCACTGAGTATTGTGAGAATGTGCGATTCTTTTTTTACAGCCTCCAATCCATCCAGCAAGCATTTCAATAGCTAATGTAGCACTATTACCGTGTGCATGTAAAACTTCAATTTGATTTGTTCGTATGCAACTAATTAAACAAAGCAAATATTTCAAAGTTTCTGTTTTTCGTGAAGGCAATTCAATTACATGGCATCCCAAGTCTAGAATGGTTTTCTTTATAGAGTTTTCACTTTTTATTGTTGACACAACATAAATATCGAATTTTTCGAGATTCATTGCCTGCAAATATGACATGATAACACTTGTTATTCCATCATACATTAGACCGACTGTGCTCACTATTATAACTTTCTTTTTTTTCATCATTCTCTCAAACCTTTGAATTTCCTTATCCTCAAAACAACTTGTCTACCAGCTTCTCCAGTTCCTCATTGAACTTTGCGTTATTGCTACTCATACCATGTCCCATGCCTGCAACGATCTGGTCGTAGTTTGTTATAATACCACCCAGTGTCTCAATATCTTCCACGTCAATAATCGTGCCCATCCGCTTTGACACATTTCGTGCAAATTCCACCTGATGGTCATTGACGTGTTCATTGAACTGGTGCTGGCGCGGTACAACAATTGGTGTCTTACCAACCTGCAGCGGCATAATGAAGCTTGCCGGACCACCGTGTGTAATGACAATTCGTGCATCTGCCACATTTTTAACCATCTGCTGATATGGAATCAGCTTACTCCACTGACAGTATTTCGGCTCGTATGTACTAAAACCAGTCTGGATAATTACAGCTTCGTTTATAATGCCGTCTTTCTTTAATTCATCTATTTTCTGAATCAGCCGATTAAATGGCTGCTCATGTGTTCCTACCGTCACAAAAATCATTTTCTCGTCCCCTACTTAGAATATGCTTCCAAGGTTAACCGCCTTTGGATAAACCTTTTTCTGCTCTTCCCACTGCACAACAAACTTGTCCACAATGGGGTAAACCATCTTTCCTGTCATTGTCGGTTTATCAATTCGATCAAAAACCTCGATGTAGACCAACTTTGCGCCCATCATTTTACCAATATAAAAAAACGGGACCGCAACTGCTGCACCGCAGGAAATAATCAAGTCTGGCTTTTCCTTATGTAACACATTCCATGCAATCTTGGTATTCTTAATAAGAGCCTTTAGACTCCGGTTTGTCGGATAATAACAAGGATACATTTTTTCACCTTCGAGCAGGCTTCTTGCATCCTCCTTATCAAAAGTGACCCAGAAATGATCTTTGTCCTTCCAAAATGGCTTTAACATATAAAGGTGGGTTAAATGACCGCCAGATGAACCCACCAAGCATACCTTTATATTTTCTTTATTTTTCATCTGACTCTCTCCTCTTGTCTTCCTTGATTCCGATTAGTCTCTCTGGAAAATATCTCTTGTATAAACCTTATCCTTCACATCATCCAAGCACTTGTCATAGCGGTTTGCGATGATGGCCTGACTCTGCTTCTTAAACTCATCCAAATCATTAACCACAACGCTACTGAAGAACTTCTCGCCATCTTTCAGAGTCGGCTCGTAGATGATAACAGTTGCTCCCTTAGCCTTGATGCGCTTCATGACACCCTGGATAGAACTCTGGCGGAAGTTATCACTGTTGCTCTTCATGGTCAGTCGGTATACACCAACAACAACTTCTTTTTCTTTGCTCTCATCCCAGCTGTCGTTTGCTTCATAAGCACCAGCAATTTCAAGCACACGGTCGGCGATGAAGTCTTTACGGGTTCTATTGCTCTCGACGATAGCTTCAATCAAGTTTTCCGGCACATCTGCATAGTTTGCCAGCAGCTGCTTGGTGTCTTTCGGCAGGCAGTATCCGCCATAGCCGAAGGACGGGTTATTGTAATGAGTGCCGATACGCGGATCGAGGCAAACACCATTGATAATCTGCTGTGTGTTCAGCCCCTTCATTTCAGCATAAGTATCCAGTTCGTTGAAATAGCTGACACGCAGTGCCAGATAGGTGTTGGCAAATAGTTTGACCGCCTCAGCCTCAGTGAAGCCCATGAACAGCGTGTCAATATTTTCCTTGACGGCACCTTCCTGCAGGAGTTTGGCGAAGGTGTGTGCTGCTTTTACCAAACAAGCATTCTCCACATCGGTGCCAACGATGATACGAGAAGGATAAAGGTTGTCGTACAATGCCTTGCTCTCTCTTAAAAATTCCGGGCTGAAGATGATATTATCGCAGTGGAACTTCTCACGAACGGAAGCCGTATAGCCAACAGGAATCGTTGACTTAATAACCATGATGGCTTCCGGATTGTACTCGATAACCAGCTTGATGACTGCTTCCACAGCACTGGTGTCAAAGAAATTCTTCTTGCTATCGTAGTTGGTAGGTGCGGCGATGACTACAAAATCAGCATCACTGTATGCTTCCTTAGCATCCAGAGTTGCAGTCAGATCCAGATCTTTCTCTACCAGATACTTTTCAATATATTCATCCTGAATAGGTGATTTTCGGTTATTTATAAG
>ERZ773103.2907-NODE-2907-length-14941-cov-2.873035_pt1 | contig 14941 bp, 10 predicted proteins | sample MGYA00511118_ERZ773103 | MGnify/ENA primary metagenome ERZ773103 (study PRJEB29015, sample SAMEA2737821) | human gut metagenome | biome: human gut; feature: human-associated habitat; material: faeces | place: China | collected 2012 ... | reverse complement strand
AGCGTCCGGCAACCACGCTGCGCGATCTGCTGGACTATCTGGAAGATGCGCTGGGCTACCGGCTGTTCAGCCGTGAAGGACGTAGCCTGACGCTAACCGCCGAGGGCGAGCAGCTGTTTCGCCAGGCGCATCTGCTGTTGCGTCAGGCGCAGGCTTTCGAGTCTTTTGCGCAAACGCTGCCGCAAACCGCCGGGCAGGCGCTGCGTCTGGTGTACGATCCCTTCGTGCCGCGTGAATTTCTCTGTGCGCTGGCCGATAACCTGGCCCGACGGCAGATCCGCCTGAGCTGCTGGAGCGCCTCGCGTCGCGAAGCCGAGCAGGCGCTGAGCGATGGCGTGGCGGAGATGGCGATTTGTCAGGCTAACAACCGCACGCTGGGGAGCGAAATGGAGTGGCGGGCGCTCGGCACCGTGGATCTGCGTTTCTACGCGGCGGACAGCCTGTTCCACGACGCTCCGCGGCCGCTGACGCTATTGAATCTTTCGTTGACGCCGCAGTTAGTGATGCACCGGCGCAGTGACGATCAAATCGCCCGCCGGCTGCAGATTTCCGGCCATACGCTGTATATGAATGAGATTACCCTGTTGCGCCATGCGCTGGAGCAGGGGAGGGGCTGGGGGTTTTTACCGGACCATTTGCGGCCAGGCGAGTGGCAGGGAGTCAGTGAAATCGCGACGGAGGTCGGCAGTCAGGGGCTGAACGTCACTATGGTGATGCTCTGGCTGCCCGGAATGAATAAGCATCGGATGCTTAGCGACATCGTGCACGAGGCGCCGGAGCTTTGGCAGCGCAGATAACAAAACGCCCCGGAGCCTGAGACCCCGGGGCGCTTGCCATACAACTTGCTATCGGCGATTACGCGCGAACGAAGTCGATGTGAGTCAGTTTCGGCTTGAACGCGTGGCGCTGAACAGCCTGAACTTTGACTTTTTCTTCTTTGCCATCAACAACGACGGTCAGAACTTCGCTGTAAAACTCAGCTTTGTCCTGCATGTTCCATACTTTGTCGTGGTCCAGTTCGATAGCAACCGGAGCAGCTTCGCCACCGTAGATGATTGCCGGGAACTTGTTAGCGGCACGCAGGCGGCGGCTCGCACCCTTACCCTGCTCTTTACGTACTTCTGCGTTGATAGTAAACATTGATGTCTCTCTATATATAAAGCCTGCTACAGGCGACCCAGCAACAGGCGGATTATCTGCTTTGCGAATGCAAAAGCGGGCGGCATTATAGCCGCCAAACGACACCCGGGCAATCAAAACCTCAGCTTTCCGGTAATTAACGCAGCTCGTTGGCGCGACGAAAACGCCCCTGATAATCGAACACTTTTTCCCGCACCTGCCAGTACTGCCCCTTCATGCGGGCGACGACAAAGTCCGGATGGCGCAGCAGCGCCTGCTGGGTCACGATATCCGCCGGCGTTATCCAGCGCAGCGGCACCCCGGGGGTGCGGGTATGCGGGCGAATAAACAGTTGTTCGAAGGCGGTGCGCTGGGCGGGGGTCTGCAGACGGAAGCGCTCACTGACATCCGCCCCGTCTTCATCGTAGTAGGTGATTTTCAGCCACGGGCCCTTCTCGTCGCCGCCGTGCTGCAGGGCCATGCCGCTGCAGCGCAGCACCAGAGCGTCCTTCAGCTTCAGCGCCGCCTTCAGCATATCGTCCGGGTCAACCAGTATAGTGTCGCACTCCCGGCAGCGGCGGGCGGCGATGTCGTTTTCCGCATTACACTGCGGGCAGTTTTTAAAGCGAAAGCGGAAGTCGCACTGTTCGCGGTGGCCGTCGTCATCTTCGAACCACCCCTGGCAGCGGCGGCCAAAGTGTTCAATCAAGGTGCCGTCGGCGGTGGTTTTGCCCCAGAAGGTATTGGCGAAGCCGCAGGCCGGGCAGAAGACCTGCACCGGCACGTTGTCGCTTTTGCCCTTCGGCGTCCCCACTTCCGGGGCATACAGGTCATGCGGATTGCCGGCGTAGTCGAGGATCAGACAGTCGGTTTTCCCCGGCGCCAGGCGCAGACCGCGGCCAACGATCTGTTGGTAAAGACTCACCGACTCGGTGGGGCGGAGGATGGCGATCAGGTCGACGTGCGGGGCGTCGAAGCCGGTGGTCAGCACCGCGACGTTCACCAGATAGCGATACGCCTGCGCTTTAAAGGCCTCGATGATGCGATCCCGCTCCGGCCCAGGCGTTTCGCCGGTGATCAGCGCCGCCTGGCCTACCGGCAGCAGGCCGGTCACTTCCCGGGCGTGTTCCACGGTGGCGGCAAAGATCATCACCCCTTTGCGGTTTTCGGCGAACTCCACGATCTGGCTGACAATATGCGGCGTGATACGCTGTTGTTTTTTCAGCTCATGGTTAAGATCGGCTTCGCTGAACAGGCCGTTGCTTTGCGCCTGCAGGCGACTGAAATCGTACTGCACCACCGGCATATCGAGGCGCTCCGGCGGCGTCAGATAGCCGTGTTTAATCATATAGCGCAGCGGTAGCTCATAGATGCAGTCGCGGAACAGGGCCTTTTCATCGCCGCGCACCATCCCATGATAATGGAACTGATAGATCCAGCCCTTGCCAAGGCGGAACGGCGTGGCCGTCAGGCCGAGCAGCCGGATCTGCGGATTGACCTGCCGCAGGTGACCGATGATCTGCTGATACTGGCTGTCGTCATCATCGCTGATGCGGTGGCATTCATCGACGATGAGTAGCGAAAATTCGCTGCGAAACTGGTCGAGATTGCGCGCCACCGACTGCACGCTGCCGAACACCACTTTGCCGTGGCTCTCTTTTCGCTGCAGACCGGCGGCGAAGATATCCGCCTCGAGGCCAAGGGCGCAGTATTTGGCATGGTTCTGCGCCACCAGCTCTTTGACATGGGCCAGCACCAGCACGCGGCCGCGCGCCAGCCTGGCAAGCTCGGCGATCACCAGACTTTTGCCCGCGCCGGTGGGCAGGACAATCGCCGCCGGCTCGGTATGGCGACGGAACCAGGCGAGGGTGGCATCGACGGCTTCTTGTTGGTAAGGACGTAATGTAAAAGTCATGAATTCACGGGGCTAATTAACTGGCGAATAGTATGCCATGAATCTTTTCCCTTGAGTGGTGTTAAGAGCCCGTTATACTAGCCGGTGAAATTCTTCTTTTTCGGGCGATTTGCCCGCTCCAGCACTATGACAGGCTAAAAAAATCTCATGCGACTTGATAAGTTTATCGCTCAGCAGCTCGGCGTCAGCCGGGCTATTGCCGGGCGTGAAATTCGCGGCAGCCGCGTTACCGTGGACGGCGACATTGTGAAAGATGCCTCTTTTAAGCTCCAGCCGGAGCACGAGGTGGAGTATGACGGAAATACGCTGACCCAGCAGAATGGCCCGCGTTACTTTATGCTCAACAAGCCGCAAGGGTACGTCTGTTCCACCGACGATCCCGATCATCCGACTATCCTTTATTTCCTCGACGAGCCGGTGGCGCATAAGCTGCACGCCGCCGGACGGCTGGATATCGACACCACCGGGCTGGTGCTGATGACCGATGACGGCCAGTGGTCGCATCGCATTACCTCGCCGCGCCACCACTGTGAAAAAACCTATCTGGTGGCGCTGGAAAGCCCGCTGGCGGAAGGGACCGCGGAGCTGTTCGCCAAAGGCGTCCAGCTGCATAACGAAAAAGATCTCACCAAACCGGCGTTGCTGGAAGTTATCACTCCGACCGAAGTGCGCCTCACCATCAGCGAAGGCCGCTACCATCAGGTGAAACGCATGTTCGCCGCCGTGGGCAACCACGTGGTTGGCCTGCATCGGGAACGCATCGGCGACATCCTGCTGGATGAATCGCTGGCGCCGGGTGAATATCGTCCGCTGACGGAAGCGGAAATCGCCAGCGTGGGCGCCCCGCAGCCACGGAGTAAAACGTGACGCTGAAGCAGAATTCTTCACTGGGGATTGTGTTTATCCTTGGCCTGCTGGCCATGCTGATGCCGCTGTCTATTGATATGTATCTTCCGGCCCTGCCGGTGATCGCCGCCCAGTATAACGTCCCGGACGGCAGCGCGCAGATGACGCTCAGCACCTATATCCTCGGCTTTGCGCTGGGTCAGCTGCTGTACGGCCCGATGGCGGACAGCCTTGGCCGCAAGCCGGTGATCCTCGGCGGGACGCTGGTCTTCGCGGCGGCGGCGGTAGCCTGCGCCCTGTCGCAAACCGTCGATATGCTGATTGTCATGCGTTTCTTCCACGGTCTGGCAGCCGCGGCGGCCAGCGTGGTGATTAACGCCCTGATGCGCGACATCTATCCGAAAGATGAGTTTTCGCGCATGATGTCGTTTGTCATGCTGGTCACGACCATTGCGCCGCTGGTGGCGCCGATGGTCGGCGGGGCGGTGTTGGTCTGGTTCAGCTGGCATGCCATCTTTTGGATCCTCGCCCTGGTGGCCCTGCTGGCCTCGCTGATGATCGGCCTGTTTATCCGCGAAACGCTGCCGGCTGAAAGGCGTCAGCCGTTCCATCTGCGCACCACGCTGGGTAACTTTGCCACGCTGTTCCGCCACAAGCGGGTACTGAGCTATATGCTGGCGAGCGGCTTTAGCTTCGCGGGAATGTTCTCTTTCCTTAGCGCCGGTCCCTTTGTCTACATCAATATAAACCACGTCGCGCCTCAGCACTTTGGCTACTATTTTGCGCTGAACATCGTTTTTCTGTTTCTGATGACCATGTTCAACAGCCGGTTTGTGCGGCGGGTAGGGGCGTTGTGTATGTTCCGCGCCGGGCTGTGGATCCAGTTTGCCATGGCGGTGTGGATGGTGGTCTGCGCGCTGCTGGATGCCGGCTTCTGGTCACTGGTGATCGGCGTAGCGGCCTTTGTCGGCTGCGTATCCATGGTGTCGTCTAACGCCATGGCGGTGATCCTCGATGAGTTTCCGCATATGGCGGGCACTGCTTCGTCGCTGGCGGGGACTTTCCGTTTCGGTATCGGGGCGATTATCGGCGCGCTGCTGTCGATGGCGACGTTTACCACCGCCTGGCCGATGCTGATCTCTATTGCCTTCTGCGCAACCTGCTCTATTTTCTTCTCGCTTTACGCATCCCGGCGGCGAAAAATCGCACGCTAGGTCACATTTTCAGGGGCGAAATCGCCCCTTTCTTGATGCATGTCAACCGCAATGGGCTTCAGGGTTCTGCGATTTGTTTCCTTTATGTAAAATCAATTAGTGTAAAAAGTCGCATTGTTGCGATAAAAAAGTTGTTTTGGATCACAGAAACGGGTACATATAGCGCCAATCGGCTCGCCGGGTATAAAAAATAAAGCGCTGGATTATAAGCGCTTAACCCTGGTCCGCCGCCGCTGTAAACGTTTTCTGCCTCAAGGCAGGACTATTTGTCAACAGTGTGTTAATATTGATGTAAATTTATTGTGAAGCCTTTTGCTTCCGGGGAAACCAAGTGAATACACAACAACTCTCTATCGTACACCGTCTGCCGCAGAGCTATCGCTGGCTGGCCGGTTTTGCGGGTTCCAGAGTTGAACCGATTCCGCAAAACGGCGCGCAGAACGAGAACAGTCTCGTTGCCCTGAAATTGCTGAGCCCGGACGGTGAGAAAGCCTGGCCGGTGATGCATAAGCTCAGTCAGGCGTTAAGCGACATCGAAGTCGACTGTTCCGTGCTGGAGTGCGAAGGTGAACCCTGCCTGTTCGTTAACCTGCAGGATGAGTTTGCCGCCACCTGTCGTCTGAAAAACTTTGGCGTGGCCATCGCCGAGCCCTTCTCCGGCAATAACCCTTTCTGACCGTCAGCTTAGCGCCAGCAGCTGGCGGGTATACTCATGCCGGGTGCGCTGAAGACGGACTTGCACTCGCCCTGTTCGACCACCTCTCCCTGACGCAGCACCATCACCTGGTGACATAGCGCCCGCACCACGCCTAAATCATGGCTGATAAAAATATAGGCCAGCTGATGCTTTCGCTGTAAGGCTTTCAGCAGGTTCAGGATCTGCGCCTGAACGGTTTTGTCCAGCGATGAGGTCGGTTCATCGAGGACGATCAGCTGCGGTTTGACGATCAACGCTCTGGCGATGGCAATACGCTGTCGCTGGCCACCGGAGAACGCCGCCGGATAGCGCTGGCGGCTGGCCGGGTCGAGGCCGACCTCCTGCATGGCAAGGATCACCGCCTGTTCGCGTTCGGCCGCCGTCAGCGTCGGCTGGTGGACGCGCAAGCCTTCCTCAATGATCTGCTGCGCTGTGAGGCGCGGATTGAGCGACGAGTTCGGATCCTGAAAAACCACCTGCATCTGTCGGCGCAGCGGTAGCAGCTGTCGGCGGTTACGCCCCTGAATCGGCTGGCCGGCGAAGGTTATCTTGCCCCCGGACGGGATCAGGCGCAGCAGGGCCAGGCCGGTGGTGCTTTTACCGGAACCCGACTCCCCCACCAGGCCCAGCGTCTCGCCGGCGCGCAGCTGAAAGCTAAGGCTGTTGACCACCCGATGATGATCGACCACCCGACGCAGGATCCCTTTGCGAACGGGAAACGCCACCTTTAAATCGTCCGCCTGCAGCAGCACCGGGGCATCGGCGGCCAGCGGCACCGGCTCCCCGTCCGGCTCGCTATCCAGCAGGCGTTGGGTGTAGGGATGCGCTGGCGCGCTGAACAGCGCCCGACAGTCATTGTGTTCCACGCAGCGGCCGTTCTGCATTACCGCCACCCGGTCAGCCAGTTGGCGGACGATGCTCAGGTTATGAGTGATAAACAGCAGCCCCATGTTCAGCTCCTGCTTCAGCTCGCGCAGCAGTTGCAGAATTTGCGCCTGCACCGATACGTCCAGGGCGGTAGTCGGCTCGTCAGCGATCAGCAGCTCCGGGCGAGTTAGCAGCGCCATGGCGATCATCACCCGCTGGCGCTCGCCGCCGGAGAGCTGATGCGGATAGTCCGCCAGCCGCCGCGGCGCCTGACGGATCCCGACGCGCTCCAGGCAGTCGAGGATTTCCCCGCGCGCCGCCTGTTTGCGCATTCCCCGGTGTAACGACAGCACCTCGTAGAGCTGTTTTTCCAGGGTGTGCAGGGGATTGAGCGATACCATCGGCTCCTGAAAGATCATCGCGATCCGGTTGCCGCGCACGCCGCGCAGGGTCGCCTCATCCGCATGCAGCAGCGACTGGCCATGAAAACGGATGTCACCGCTGGGGTAGCTGGCCGGCGGGGTAGGGAGCAGCCGCAGCACCGACAGGGCGGAGATGCTCTTACCGGAGCCGGATTCGCCCACCAGGGCCAGCGTTTCGCCGACCGCCACCTCGAGCGACAGATTGTGCACCACGGTCTGCGTCTCACCCTGCTGGCGAAAGGCAATAGAGAGATTGTCGATAGCTAATAGCGGGTGGGTCATATTACACCGCCTTACTCGAGTCAAAGGCGTCGCGAACCGCTTCACCGATAAAAATCAGTAGCGTCAGCAGCACGGCGACGGAGAGAAATGCGGCAATGCCCAGCCAGGGCGCCTGCAGGTTGTTTTTGCCCTGCAGCAGCAGCTCGCCGAGGGAGGGCGAGCCGAGCGGCAGGCCGAAGCCGAGAAAATCCAGCGACGTCAGGGTGGTAATGGAGCTGCACAGGATAAAGGGCAGGAAGGTGAGGGTCGCCACCATCGCGTTGGGCAACATATGCCGCAGGATGATCTGCCGGTCGCTAACCCCTAACGCCTGCGCCGCCCGAACATAGTCGTAGTTGCGGGTGCGGAGAAATTCCGCGCGCACCACGCCCACCAGCGTCATCCAGCCAAAGAGAACGGTGATTGCCAGCAGCCACCAGAAGCCCGGCTGCACGACGCTGGAGAGCAGGATGATCAGGAACAGCGTTGGCATGCCGGACCAGACTTCGATAAAGCGCTGTCCCCACAGGTCGATTTTACCGCCGTAGTAACCCTGTATCGCCCCGGCCAGCACCCCCAGCACGCTGGAGAACAGCGTCAGCAGCAGACCGAAGAGCACCGAGATGCGTGTCCCATAGAGGATCCGCGCCAGCACATCGCCGCCGTTGGCGTCGGTGCCGAGCCAGTTGCTGGCCGAGGGCGGCGATGGAAAGGGAACCGTGCTGGCAAAATTAATTGTCGTCGCGCCGAAGCGTACTGGCGGCCATAGCGCCCAGCCGTGAGTCGCCAGCTGCTGCTGCAGCCAGGGATCCTGATAGTCGGCGGCGGTGGCGAACGCGCCGCCGAAGGTTTGCTCGGTGTAGTTTTTTAACACCGGGACGTACAGCTGGCCCCGGTACTGCACCAGCAGCGGGCGATCGTTGGCCAGCAGCTCGGCGCCCAGGCTGCAAAGAAAGAGAATTAAAAACAGCCACAGCGACCAGTAGCCGCGACGGTTGTGGCGAAAGCGCGCCCAGCGGGCCTGATTAACGGGACTGAAGAAAGACATTAGCGGCCCTCAAAATCAATGCGCGGGTCGACCAGCGTATAGCTGATATCGCTGACGATATTCAGCAGCAGGCCAATCAGAGTGAAAATATAGAGCGTGCCGAACATCACCGGATAGTCGCGGGAGACCGTCGCTTCATAGCCCAGCAGACCCAGGCCGTTTAGCGAGAACATCACTTCGATCAGCAACGAGCCGGTAAAGAACATACTGATAAAGGTGGCCGGGAAGCCGGCGATCACCAACAGCATGGCGTTACGGAACACGTGTCCCCAGAGGATCTGTTTCTCACCAACGCCTTTGGCGCGGGCGGTGACCACATACTGTTTGCGGATCTCGTCGAGGAAGCTGTTTTTGGTCAGCATAGTCAGCGCGGCAAAGCCGCCAATTACCGTCGCCAGCACCGGCAGGGTGATGTGCCACAGGTAGTCGAGGATCTTCTGATACCAGGGGAGGGTGTCGAAATTTGGCGAGACCAGACCGCGCAGCGGGAAGAGGTCGAAATAGCTGCCGCCGGCAAAAATCACGATCAGCAGGATGGCGAACAGAAAGGCAGGGATCGCATAGCCAATGATAATCAGCGTACTGCTCCAGATATCAAAGCGGCTGCCGTTGCTGACCGCTTTGCGGATGCCCAGCGGAATGGAGACCAGATAGATAATCAGCGTGCTCCACAGCCCGAGGCTCACCGAGACCGGCAGGCTGTCTTTAATCAGCTGCAGCACGGAGGCGCTGCGAAACAGGCTGTCGCCGAAATCAAAGCGCAGATAATCGCCCAGCATCTTCAGATAGCGCTCGTGGAGAGGTTTATCGAAGCCGTAGCGGTGGGTGATCTCGGCGATGACTTCCGGGTCGAGGCCGCGCCCGCCGCGATAGTGACCCTCGCTGATATTGCCTGCGCCGGTGCGGGCATGGCTGGAGACCATCCCGCCGTCGCCAGCCCCCGGCATCCCGCCGCGCTGATTAAACTCGATGGCGGCGATGGCCTGATCGACCGGGCCGCCAGGCGCGATCTGGACAATAAAAAAGTTAATGGTGATGATGGCCCACAGGGTGGGGATGACTAACAGCAAACGGCGGATCAGGTAGCTGCCCATGGGATGTCCTTAGCGTCTGTCCGCGGGGAGGGTGGCCGCTTTGTTCACGTCGTACCACCAGGTATCGAGGCCGGACGAATAGATGGGGCGGGTCGCGGGGAAAGAGAACTTATTCCACCACGCGGTGCGGTCCTGCGCCATATACCACATCGGCAACATGTAGTTATTCCAGGTCAGCACACGATCCAGCGCCCGACCGAGAGGGATCAGTTTCTGCTTATTGCCCTGCCACTGCAGGATCTGCGCAATCAGCTTATCCACTACCGGGCTTTGCACCCCCGGCGCGTTGTAGCTGGAGTGAATATAGTCGGACGCCCAGGAGATTTGCAGGTCGGTCCCCGGCCAGGGCATGGCGCGCCACAGGCTTGGCATCATGTCGTAATCCCGGCTGCGGCGGCGGTTGCTGTACTGCGAATTATCAACCTGACGAATATCCATGACGATCCCCAGACGCTGCAGGTTGTGCTGAAACGGCAGCACCCAGCGGTCATTGCCTCCGGCCGGCAGCAGTAGCTCAAAGCGCAGCGGCTTGCCGGTGGCGGCGTTGACCCGGCGCTGGTTCTTCACCGTCCAGCCCGCCGCATTGAGCAGGGCGTCGGCTTTGAGTAAGTTGGCGCGGTCGAAGCCATCGCCGCGGGAGACCGGCGGCTGGTAAACCTGGCTGAAGAGCTCCGGAGGCAGTTCGTTTTTCATCGGCGTCAGCAGGGCCAGCTCGGCTGCGTCAGGCAGGCTGCGGGCGGCATATTCGGTGTTCTGGAAATAGCTGTTGGCGCGCTGATAGGCGCTGTAAAACAGCGCCTTGTTCATCCATTCGAAATCGAACGCCAGGGTAATGGCCTGCCGCACCCGGCGATCGGCAAAAATCGGGCGCTGAATATTGAACGCCAGCCACTGTGTATCCTGCGCCGAGGTATTGGTATGCTCATCTTTAATGATGTAGCCGCGGCTGAAGTTGCGACCGACGTAGCGGGTAGCCCAGTTTTTGGCGACGGTCTCTTCCCGGCGATCGACGGCCCCCGCTTTAAAGGCTTCGAAAGCGACATTGTCGTCGAGATAATAGTCATAGCGCAGCGTATCGAAATTCCAGCGACCGCGGTTGACCGGCAGGTCGGCCGCCCAGTAGTCGGCGACGCGGGAATAGATAATATATTGCCCCATTCGCCAGGCGCTGATGCGGTATGGCCCGCTGGCCAGCGGCGGCTTCGACAGCGGGTCGCTGAGTTTGTGCTGGCGCCAGTACGCCTCGGGCATCACCGGCAGGCTCAGCAGACTCAGCATGTTCTCTTTGCCGGGCTGGCCGAGGTCAATACGCACGGTCAACGGCGCGATGGCCTTCACGGTGGTGCCTTTATAAAACAGGCGAAACTGCGGCACCCCTTCGGTCATAAACTTGTTGAAGGTAAACGCCACATCGCGGGCGGTGATCGGCGTGCCGTCATGGAAGCGGGCGCGCGGGTTGAGCGCGATCTCCATCCAGGAATAGTCCTCGGCATAGCGCGCCCGCTCGGCAATCAGCGGGTAGTAGCTGCCGGGCTCATCATCCGAGGTGGTGAACAGGGTATCGTAGAGCGCCTCCGTGCGTACCGCGGGGTTGCCGCGCAGCGCATAACGGTTGAAGTTATCAAAGGTGCCGATCGCCGCCAGGGTGAGGGTGCCGCCTTTCGGCGCCCTGGGATTGACGTAATCAAAATGACTGAAACCGGCGGCGTATTTCGGTTCGCCGATAATCGCGAAGGCTACGCTTTCCTGAATGGTTTGCGCCTTAGCGTCCAGGCTAAACAGAGCCAGCAGAATCAGAAAGAGGCGCGCATACATAGGCGGCAGAATACCCTGTCATGGCCGGCCCCCATGGCCGACATCCGTTCCCGCATCATAAGTGAGACTTAGCGCGTTGTGAAATAGTTCGCGGGTTCATCGTGCGCAGCCACCAGCCCGGCCAGCGACAGCGGTCGGCTGATCCAGTACCCCTGCAGGAAATGAACGCCCTGGCCGCGAAGCCACTCCGCCTGTTCCTGGGTCTCCACCCCTTCGGCGACGGTCATTAATTTCAGCCGGCGGCTGAGGGTCAGTACCGCATCCAGCACCGGCGAGGTTACTGTTTCAGTACCAATCGCCTGCACAAAACCGCGATCGATCTTCAGATAATCGAAGTTATAGCGTTCGAGATAGATCAGCGCGCTATGCCCGGTGCCGAAATCATCAATCGCGATTTCGAATCCCTGGCGGTGGAGCCAGGCGAAGTTAGCCATCGATTTTTCTTTATCAATCATCGCCCGCTCGGTTACCTCCAGCACCACGTGAAAGTGGTCGGCGGGCAGCGCGGCGGCGAAGCGCAGCATATCGTCGCGGAAGCTGTCGGCCTGCAGATGGGCAGGGGAAATATTCAGCCCCAGCTTCACGCCGCGCGGCAGAATACGCTTCAACACCGCAGCGTCGCTGGCGATCAGCGCGAGCAGGTGATGGGTTAGCGGCACGATCATCTGCTGGGTTTCGGCCAGGTTAATAAAAACGTCGGGCGGAATTTCACCAACCACCGGATGGCGCCAGCGCATTAGGACCTCCACGCCGCTGATACGTAGAGTCTGAGCATTAACCACCGGCTGATAAACGATGTAGAACTGGTTATTTTTGATCCCCAGCAGAATGGATTTTCGCGGATCCGATTTGATCGTCAGCACGTAATAGCAGAGCAGCCCCGCCAGCAGGCCGCAGACGACCCCGAGCAGCAGAGCAAACTGCGTATTTTCCGCCAGCCAGCTGTTGGCATACAGGTAGACCTTCAGCGGTAAGCCCTCGATCTGTGCCTGGCGGATCGGCGCGTTATGCAGCGTTTGCGGATCCACCAGCCGATTACTGAAGGTGGAGATAGCGGTGTGATCGATGGCCAGCGCAATGCCGCTGAAATCGTTTTGCCGCGCGGAATAGAGGATATACGGCGTGAGATTAGCGTTAATCGACACGAAAATGCCGCTGTTTTGATCGCCGGGTTTACCTACCCACAGCGCCAGCGCCGCGCTCTTCGGCATCATCGGCGTGCCTGGTAAAATCGCCATAGCAACGGGTTTGCTGATATCGATGGCCGGGATCAGCTGGCTGAGGGGCGTATTCATGGCTCCCGTAGCCGATGAGCAAAAGGCGATGCCGTTTTTGACCAGCAGGAAAGCGCGGACGTTGGGGCTGAACGCGGCGTGGGAGGTAAGCCCGGAGTCAATATTCTCGCAGGGCTGGTCCACCAGCGGCTGCAGGCCGTCAATGGTCTGGCGCAGGTCGTGAAAATAGCTTTTCAGATAGGTATTAACATTGTTGATAATGGCGTCGAAACGCTCGGCCCGGTTATGGTAGATCACCATAAACTGAATGCTCCCGGCCAACAGCGCGACGATGATCCCCACGCTCAGGCTGGTTAACCAGGTTTTACGCTGGGGCGAAAAGTAGCGAGTAAGCATAGCCAGATTCTTTCCGTGTTATTGAAGCGCATCAACGGAGTGTCGGTCGTCGTTTTTCTCATTCCCACTTAAAAGACATAGCTTATTTTGCGACGTTGAGAACCAGGTGGCAAAAAAAAACACTGCCTGGGGCAGTGTTTTTTATCCCGCAGCCAGCCAAGGGATAACCGGCGGCGGTGGAGGACAGTTTACGAGCGGCTCAGGACTCGACGCGCTTCATTGTAGCGCTTTTTCCAGTATGGCTCATCCATGCTGGAGATAGTCACCCCGCTGCTGGTGGAGGCGTGAACAAACTGGTTGTTGCCGAGGTAGATCCCGACATGGCGGCCGGTAGAGCCGGCGCGAAACAGAACCAGATCGCCTGTCCGCAGTTGGGCACGGGAAATCGATTTTCCGGTTTCCTGCTGTTCAGAAGTTGAACGCGGCAGTTCCAGACCAAATTGTTCGCGGAAGGTGCGCTGCACAAACGCTGAGCAGTCGATACCCTTGCGGGTGCTGCCGCCGAGGCGGTAACGCACGCCTTTCCAGCTGGCATACTGATCCATTAAACGGGACTTTACGTCCAGGTTACGGACCATCGTTTCAAATTCATCCTGAGAGGCTTGCAGTGATGATAAATCGCCACTACCCACAGCATGCGTCTCAGAATGCATATTCCTGGCGGTACTTGTTGAACTACACGCGGAAAGCAGAACCGCTACTGCAATCGCGGGGGCTACCCGCAAGATATATCTCAAAATCGGCTGAGATTTGACCATGCTGTTTATTTTCCCTTGTTGTCCTTAACGACAATGTCGTTATAAAAAATGCCAAACGTGTTAGAGCCTAAATACCCATCCGCAATGAGACAATTCCTTAAGCTTAAATTTGTGCAGTCACGCACAATTTTATTCATGCCCTGAATTAATGCTGCGGAAAAGGCAAAACGAGAACGAGATTACCCTATCAAACGCCGCATGGCGAGCGGTTTTGCGCGATTTCTTATAAGTATTTTGGTGACAAAAAGTGAATCATCGGGAAAGGCCAAAATTACGGCAATATCGGGCAAAAAACAGACAATTCCTTCATTTGTCACGGGATTAATGTGACAAGAAGATGAACGTCATGTTGAAAAAAAGGGAAAATGTAAAAAGGGACCCAAAAGGTCCCCTTATAGTTAATGACTCTGGCGGCTGCCGGAGACATTATTTGGCCGATATTCTGCTGGGTAAGTAGCGATCGAAAAAGGCGATCAATTTATCGCTCAGCGGGGTCATCAATACCCAGGGCGCGCCGATCAGCACGGCGGTCAGGGAGCCGACGGCAATATCGCTAAACCAGTGGGCGCCAATCATTACCCGCGGGAAAGCAAAGACCACAAAGATAATCAGCGCGACGCCCAGCGCGCGACGGCCAAAATAGCGCCACATAAAGCTGGCGAAGATCAGCAGCATCATCCCATGATCGCCAGGGAAGCTGTCCTTCGACGCATCCTTAGTGGGGAAGTTAACGACGTCGCTGACGCGGGTAATATCGCTAAAAAACAGCGACGGGCTGGCGCGCTGTACCGGCATCAGGTGTTGTGCGAGCTGGTTGATGATCACCGCCGCCAGCAGCATCACCAGGCCCATGATGGCGATCTGACGACGGCCTGCAGTCGGCGCCTTTAGCCAATAGCTCAGCATCAGGCAGCCCATCGCCAGCAGCGAACAGGCGTCGAAGGCGCGATTGTTGATGATCGCCAGCAGCCAGGCATAAGCATGGCTGACGCTGACGCCATGGTTAAAGAAATGGAAGATCGCGGAGTCGACCGGCAACCACGCGCCATGGTTGGCTGGCAGATACCAGGAGCAAAATAGCGCTACACCCGCGATGTTAAGCAGCAGGATTAAAGGAATTCGGTTTTTCATCATAGCCATTGCGATTTTGTGACAGTCGGCGGCAACCTTAGCCGCCTTAACTTAAACGAAGCCTCAACAACGAGGTCTGGAGTGCGTTCCAGTCGGCTTCATTCGCGGAAATAAGCTCGATCC